>ENA-UOOK01000613-UOOK01000613.1-fermentation-metagenome-genome-assembly--contig:-NODE-613-length-47308-cov-7.148943_pt1 | contig 47308 bp, 50 predicted proteins | sample MGYA00245777_ERZ724023 | MGnify/ENA primary metagenome ERZ724023 (study PRJEB28704, sample SAMN03018312) | fermentation metagenome | biome: anthropogenic terrestrial biome; feature: soil; material...
ATGGAGCGGAAGACGGGATTTGAACCCGCAACTTTCGCCATGGCAAGGCGATGCTCTACCGTTGAGCCACTTCCGCAAGTGGTGCCGAGAGCGGGATTTGAACCCGCACAGCCGAAGCCACAGGCTCCTAAGGCCTGCGTGTCTGCCAGTTCCACCATCTCGGCGCAAACTTATAATAGCATAATATTTTTCTAATTGCAAGGGGAGGGAGGCTGTTTTTTATGGGAAACTGACCGAAAACTGATTTTTCCCAGCCGCGTTCCTCTGTTTTTGGGACCGTGGGCTAGGGATGGCGTGCCACCCCTAGTCAATCTCACAGCTCCAGTTGAGGCCCTGGTTGTTATCCCACGCGTCTTCGTTATGGAAGCAAAATTCCAGCTCCCGCTGTCCATCTGCCCTGAGGGATACTTCAAAGCTCCCATCTTGGCGTTTGGCCATTTGCAAGGACTTTGGGTTAACCCAGCCATCGAAGCCGTGATGCAGATAAAGCTCAGGGCTTGAAGCTAAGGTACCATTATACCAGATGTTTACCTCCCTGCCCCGCTGTACGCGGGCCGGTTCCATCCGCAGTTGGCGTTTGGCGAACACAGCACCACCTCCTGGGTCTAGTCTGCCCCGGTTTGTGCCAAATAAGCCAGAGCATGATCTAGCCTGCGAATCACTGTTTCCTTACCTAAAAGCACTAGCACCTGAAAGATTCCAGGGCTAACTGAACTGCCTGTGAGGGCAAGGCGCAGGGGATGAATTAGCTGGCCCAGCTTTTTCCCCTCTGCTTCAGCAGTGCTGCGGAAGGCCTCCTCTAGTGGTTCCTCCTGGAAGGTGGGGAAGCCCGCAAGTAGCTCCCGGAGCTTTTCCAGATCCGCGGTGCCATTTTTCCAGTGCTTGTTCACTGCCTTCTCATCATACTCAACTGGGTCTGTGAAGAAGAACTCCACCCTCTGTGGCAACTCTGAGAGGAGTTCAATTCGGGTCTGGTAGCTGGCTGCAACCTCGATGAGCCAACTTTCGGGATACTGCTGGAGGGGCAGGTCTTCAAGATATGGCAAAGCCCGCTGGTAGAATTCCTCAGCTGACAGCTCCCGCAGATACTGGCCATTCATCCAGGTGAGCTTTTTCCCATCGAAGATGGCAGGGTTTTTAGACACCTTCTCGAGGCTAAACTTCTCCACTAGCTCCTGTTGGCTAAAGAGGGTCTGGGTACCATCGTAGGCCCAGCCCAACAGGGCTAGGTAGTTCACCATGGCCTCATGAAGGTAGCCATCGTCCTGATACTGGGTAACAGAGGTGGCCCCGTGGCGTTTGCTGAGCCTGGCTCTGTCTGGGCCCAAAATCATGGGGATATGGGCAAACTCGGGCAGGGGGAAGCCTAAGGCCTGATAGATCTGGATCTGTTTGGGTGTATTGGAGAGGTGATCTTCCCCTCGGATGACATGGGTGATCTTCATCAGGGCATCGTCGATTACAACAGCAAAGTTATACGCGGCCATGCCATCTGATTTGATCAGCACAAAATCGTCTAAAACATCGTTTTGAAATTCCACACTCCCCCGGATTAAATCCGCTACAGAAGTGGAACCTGTCTTTTGCACCTTCATCCTGATGGTGGCACTGTGTCCCTCGCGAAGTCTCTTTTCCACCTCTTCTTGAGGCAGATCCCGGCAGGTGCCACTATAGCGGGGAGGCAGGCCCTTTTGTTTGGCCTCTTCCCGTTGTGCAGCCAGCTCCTCGGGAGTACAGAAGCACCAGTAGGCTGATCCCTGCTCCACAAGTTTTTTCGCATACTCCAAGTAAAGATCCCGGCGCTGGGTTTGATAATAGGGACCATAGTCCCCACCCTTGCCAGGCCCCTCGTCCCAGTCTAGGCCCAACCAGCTAAGTCCTTGGAGGATTGCCTCTGTGGACTCATCTGTGGAACGGGCCAGGTCTGTATCCTCAATCCTGAGGATGAATTTGCCGCCCTTATTTTTTGCATAGAGCCAATTGAAGAGTGCAGTTCGGGCACCACCCACATGAAGATAACCTGTGGGGCTGGGTGCGAAGCGAACCCTAACCTCTTGACACATTCCCTAAAACTCCTTCCAAAAAGAAGAAGTGCTTTTGGAAAGCACTTCTTCATAAGTTTTTAGTTTAGCGCACTTTCCGCTTTCTTGCGGCTTCAGATTTCTTCTTGCGCTTCACGCTTGGCTTTTCGTAATGCTCTCTCCTGCGCGCCTCCGCCATGATCCCAGCCTTCTGACACTGACGCTTAAAGCGGCGCAGGGCACTATCGAGGGACTCGTTTTTCCCAACCTTAATTTCGGACATGTCTCTTCCCCCCTCCCTGCCCCGCACCAGCCCAAGTTTTAGGCAAGTGCAGAGAATACGTTTCTAGTGGTGCTCTCAACCTGGAGGCCAACTTAAAGTGCGTCCGCCTAGAAGATGGATGTGCAAATGGGGCACTGTTTGCCCGCCATCCTCTCCTGTGTTGATCACAACCCGGTAGCCGCCCTTTTCCAGACCCCGCTTTTGGGCAAGGTTCCGAGCCACCAAAAGCAGGTGGCCTAAGAGATTTTGGTCCTCCAGCTTAGCGAGACTTTCCACGTGCACTTTGGGGATTACCAAAAAATGCACAGGCGCTTGGGGGTTAAGATCGGCAAAGGCAACAGCGCTGTGGTCTTCATAAAGCAGCTCTCCACTCTCGCCTTTGGCAATCTTACAGAAAATGCATTGTGCGGACATGAATCACACCCCCCTTCGCCCTTTAATCTTAAAATTCGTGAACGAGGCTGCAATTCCTTCTATAGATGGGAAATATTTAATCTAAAATTCCCTCAAGGCCTTCAGCATGGGCAGTTTGTACCTGCACCCAACGCAGCTGTCCGGCCTGTCCCTCTCCCCGGGCCCAAACTCTCACGTACTGTTCTGTGAGGCCCTCCCAGACGCCCTCTGTTTCCTCCTCAAGGATTATTTCCACTTTTTTTTCTAGAAAACGCCGATGATAGTTCTCGGCAAGCTCTCCTCCTAGTGCCAGGAGGGCTTGGCTTCTAGCATGGGCTTCCTTTTTAGATAGGTGACCCCCTAGCTTCAATGCTGGGGTGCCTGGACGCTTGGAATAAGAGAAGACATGAAGCCGGCTGAAGCCCAACTTTTTGATAAACTGGTAGCTCTCTTCAAACTCCACCTCTCCCTCTCCTGGGAAGGCTACCATCACATCGGCGGTGAGGCCCAGAGAGGGCAGTGCCCCTCTGATTCTCTCCACAGTCCGGGCAAAGTCATCTGGGGTATAGCCACGGCCCATGAGCCTCAAGATTTTGCCAGAGCCGCTTTGCAAAGGCAGGTGGAGGTGATGGCAGAGGGACTCCCGCGCTGCCATCACCTCCAGAAGCTCGTCTGTAACATCTCCAGGCTCAATTGAGCCCAGCCGAATCCGGGCCAAATCTGGGATCTGAGCCAATTTGTCCAACAGTTGCCATAGCTGGGGACGCTCTGGTTGATCTAGGCCCCAGGCGCCTAGGTTAACTCCACTTAAGACGATCTCACGCATCCCTTGGGCAACGAGCTCTCGGGCTAACTCCAGTACCCGTGCTTCAGGCAAGCTGCGGATGGGGCCCCGGGCCAGGCGTACCCGGCAATAGGTGCAGTGCTGATGGCAGCCATCTTGAATTTTCAAGGTAGCACGCGTCCGCTCGTAAGTTCCCACGCCTAAATCCTCGAAGGCTAGCCCCGGCTCCAGGGGCCCGACCAGCTTCCCTGGAGTTTGACTTTCCACAAGCTCTAAGATCTTGGCTCTGTTTTGGGTGCCTACCACAACTTTTACCCCAGGGAGCTTTAGCTCCTCTGGAGCTACCTGGGCATAGCAGCCCATCACTACAATTTGGGCTTTGGGGTGCTTTCGCGCTAGCTTTCTAATCTCTTGGCGGCACTTGCGCTCTGCCTGGGCTGTTACTGTGCAGGTGTTGAGCACATAAACATCTGCATCTTCCCCAGCTACTACCTCCCAGCCGTTTTTTTTGAAAAGCTCTGCTAAGGATCCGCTTTCGCAGAGGTTAACCTTGCAGCCGATGGTGACAAAAGAAACCCGCCCTTTCAAAACTTCGGGCCTTCGCTTCTTGAGAGAGGCTGATCGATAATTAAGCCTTCGCCACTGAAAACCTGAACTCTTTTGCCTTCAATCAAGAGCCAGGCGCCGCGAATGCCAGGTACTCCTGTTGCAGTGTAGCCGATCTGCCGGAGGATCCCCCTGACTCTAGCGCTGCCACCCACCTCCTCTAGCTCCCGGCTGAAGTTGAGCTGTGCGATGTCGTCTTCTACATCCACAGACAAGAGCCTAGCGTTAGCTGGAATTTGATTGGAGAGCCCTTTTACTTGTTCCTCTTTAGTTGGTCCTGCCAACAGGGCTGCGAAAGCTGCCTTGAGCATATCTTCCCGGTCTTCGGCAACAGGCAAAGTACGCTGGGCTGCCACCACCTGATCGGCATTTTGGGTAAAATAAATGTTTAAGGTCTGCTGGGTTGTTTGTTTTGTTGCCTGTTGCTCAAGGAGTACTATTCGCTCTTTGAGGTGTTTGATCTCAGCTTGATTTTTAGCATTTTGAGATCGAAAGAAGCCAGACAATACCACAACTCCCACCAGGGCAATAATACCGAGGATGCTAGCTAGTTTCCGCATCTTGAACCTCCTTCTATTCTCTATCCCTTCCATAGTATACACAAAGCGTGTTTTGGTCAAAAGAGAAATCTCTATTTTAGGTATTTAGCATAGGAGAGGCGAATTCCTGCTCAGTCTCTCTTATTATTGCTCATTTTTTGTTCTTCAACCAAAAAAGAGATCTATCTCGCTAATTTGTTTAAAATCAAAAGCACCACGATTTTTTACTTTTCGTGGTGCCTTTTAGCTATGGTTCGGTGAATGCAAATAGGTCTTCATTAGAAGAACCTGACCCGCAGCCGTTCGCCTGTTGACTGGTAGTCAAGGGGAACTGCTTCGCCGGCTTTGTTGAAGACTGCGCCTCTACCTGTGGCTACTGCCTCAAGTGTTGCGCCATCAAGCAAGTTCTTTACCTTAACGCCTTGAACTTTTCGTAGCCGACCGTCTGCATGGGGTCTGTATTTTTTGAAAAACATTTAATATCGCCTCCCTTTTCCATTTGTCTCTATTATGCCAGGGAGGTATGTCAAATGTTTATCACTATGGTAAAGATGCTGCTGTAGATTGTAAAATATGGGTTAATCTTCCGAACCGTCCTGGAAACGGTAGCCCACGCCATAGACTGTTTCAATAAACTGGGGCTTGGCTGGATCCTCCTCGATCTTCTCGCGGAGGCGCCGCACATGCACGTCCACTGTACGGGAACCACCATCGTAGGCAAAATCCCAGACCCGTGTCAGAAGCAAATCCCGAGTTAGCACTTTGCCGGGGCTGAGCATCAACAGATGCAATAGCTCAAATTCCTTGGGTGTCAGTTCCACCTTCCGCCCTCGGACTCGCACCTCATAGCGCTCAGGATCCAGCTCCACATCTCCCACACGAAGGACGTCTGTTGCGTTCTGAGTTTGGGCTAGTTCCTGTCGACGCAGGAGCGCTTTCACCCTGGCCACCAGTTCTCTGGGGCTAAAGGGTTTTGGTAGGTAATCATCAGCACCGATCTCAAGGCCTAAGACCCGATCGATCTCATCGCCCTTAGCACTGAGCATGAGAATGGGCATCTGATGCCCCATGGCTCTTAGCTCACGGCAGACGGCAAAGCCGTCTTTTTTGGGCAACATGATATCCAAGACAATAAGCTCTGGCAGCTCTTCTTGGGCGATTTTGATCGCTGCCTCTCCATCTTCTGCCACCAAACACGTGAACCCTTCACGCTCTAGGTTGTACTTAAGTAATTCTACGATGGCAGGCTCGTCATCGACGATCAATAATTTTGAGCCCACTGGCCTCTCCCCACTTTTCGTGGCATGGCAACTAGATCTATAAGCCGAGTTCTGTAGTTGGTGACCATCTATCTGGGACGCTAGTTGCCTAACGCCTCAAGCAACCAACCCGAGGGAAAGACGGGCAGTCTTATCTCCCTCCTATTTGGTCTTGCTCCAGGTGGGGTTTACCAGGCCGGCCAGTCACCTGACCGCCGGTGCGCTCTTACCGCACCTTTTCACCCTTACCGGCAGTGCCGGCGGTTTGTTTTCTGTGGCACTTTCCTTGGGGTCGCCCCCACTGGGCGTTACCCAGCACCCTGCCCTATGGAGCTCGGACTTTCCTCAAGCCTTGCGGCCTGCAGTCACCCGATCTAGTTGCCTACCAAATTTTCAATTTGATCATACCACGGCCGAGGGAACTTGTCAAACTTCATCTACCTCCACCAGTATCACATCAATGCCAAATCTTTTGATTCGCTCCCAGGGTATTACCTCCTGATTGTTTTTACCCAAAAGCCGCATTACAAAGCCTGAGCTGTTCACAGAGATTGATTTTATGCTTCCTGTTTCCGCATCGAATTCCACATCGCTCACCGGGCCCAGTCTTCTGCCATCGTTTACGTTTACCACTTCCCGCAATTTAAGCTCTGAAGTTTTTGTCAGCATACTTTCACCTCCAATTGAATCCTTTCTCTACTTTTATGCAAAAGGCACAAGTTCTGTGCCTTTTTTCCAAAAGATATCTAAAATCATTTGATTACGTAAAATATGTATATACTCGTCTCTCGCTTTTTCAACGTTTTCTGGAGCTTTAGGTATCAAAAGGCGCCACTTAAGGTATAGAATGGGCTTTAAGCCTTGATTTAAATCCCAATTTCTCTTATAATTAGATTAGAAATGACCAGTTTTCTGTACAACATGTAGAATTTCACTTTATGCAAAATTGAAATAATGAATATAAGAAAGTTCTCTGTGATAGGATGCCTTGGGAGCTTATATTCAAGGCTTATAATTCAGCAAAAAATAATCTACTTAAAACCCAAGCAAAGGAGGCGAGACCTATGGTGGATTCTAAGGGACCAGATAAAGAAGAAGTGTTAAATGAACAGGAAGCGGAGTTAGTCGAAGAGAGCAGTGCTGTCTATCTACTGGACGAGCCCCAGGTATCTGGCAAGTACTGGAATAAGCAAGAGGATTTAAAACTGACGTCCTCGGCTCAATTGGCAGCAACTTCTCAGGAGGGAGAAAACAATCTGCCGCAGCGTTATTTTGAAAAGTATCTTGACCAAAGAATGGCCAACATTGACGAGAAGTTCCTCAGCATAAAAGAAGATAATAATTTAATTCGACAAGAATTACGGATTTCCGTGGCCGAGATCCAGCGCTCAATTACCCAAAACATATCAGAAATGCGAGAACGAGATAATCAGCGCCATGCTGAACTAATTGCAGTGAATGCAAGGTTTGATCGGTTTGAGGCTAGAATGAGTAAGCAGTATAATCAGCTTGAGACCAAATTGGATGCAAGGTTTGATAATCTAGACCTTAAGTATGATCGTCTCGAAGCTAAAATGGAAGAGAAATATAACCGGCTTGAGGCGAAGATGGATGCAAGGTTTGGTAATCTAGAAGCTAAGTATGACCGTCTTGAAGAAAAATATGATGGTCTCAATGATAAAATGGACAATAACCATAAATGGATAATTGGTCTGGCTATTAGCTCTCTACTGGCGATAGTGGGCGTTCTTGTTCAGATTTTCCTAACCCTTCTTAAATAACTCTACTCGGAGCAAAAAAAGAAACGCCTAAAAAGGCCGCGAGCTAGATGGGGGATTCCAAACGTCCAGAGCCTGACAACAAAGAAGGAAAAAGAAACTGATCTAGAAATCAAAGAGAGCAATGCTGCCTATGTTCTGGACAATCTAACAACGGGAACAGATGAGGCCAAATTTCCGTGGCAGTAAAAGCCAGATTTGAAATTTGCTTCCACAACGCAAATGGCAGCAACTTCTCAGGAGGGAGAAAATAATCTGCCGCAGCGTTATTTTGAAAAGTATCTTGACCAAGGAATGGCCAGCATTGATGAGAAGTTCATTGATATCAAAGATTTAGTCGCGAAAATTCAACGCTCACTTACCCAGAATATATCTGAGATGTGAGAGCGAAACAATCAGCGGCATGCTGCACTAATTGCGGTGAATGCAAAGTTTTATCGGTTTGAGACTAAAATGGATGAACAATATTTGAAAAGAGTGAGAAAAAGCTTGACGCATTCAGCCACGGGGCAAGCCCGCGTGGTTCTCTGCTACTATTTCTATTGCAGACATTAAATGAGGCACCACAAAATTTGTGGTGCCTCTCTAAAGCCCTGAGGGCTATTGTTGTCTGGGTTCTAGAAGAACCGCAGCTGCAGCCGTTCGCTGGTAGTTCTATAGTCTAAGGGTACGACCTCTCCTGATTTGTTAAAGACAGCCCCCCGACCGCTTTCCACTGCAGTCAAAGTGTCTCCATCTAAAAGCCGCCGTACCTTTACTCCCTCAACCTTACGCAAACGACCATCACTGTGTGGACGAAATTTCTTGAAAAACATTTTCCGTACCCCCTTTTTTATAATTATCTCTTTCTGTGATTTAACTATAACATGGAGGTGTATCAGGAAAATATCAAGCCAGTTAAAGAGCTGTGAGAATATGTTAAACTTGTGTAAAAATGGCAGAAAGCTTTCCCTGTAACTACCTGTTAGCAACCCTTTGCTTACCTAGCTGTTGGATTTTTTCTGCCACTCGGAATTTAATCTTGACAGCTGTTGTTTTCATTTTCACAGGTTCTTGAGCCTTTTGAATATCGGAAAAGCACATAGGTGGAAATAAGACACACCACCAATTATGCCCTACCCCATTTCCAATCACCAAACGCAAAGAGCGATAGCGGCCCTGGGGAACTGTAATCTCGCCATATCTGCGGTCTGGGAAGTATTGCCAGCCATATTCCGCCCGTACAGGATAAGAATAACCCTCTTTGGAGAGACGGGCCCGGGCGATGGCCTCTATATAGTTGAGGCTGGCATTGATGGTCCGTTCTGCGGACTTATCATCCCTACCCATGGAAAGCATGGGTGTTGCAGCCTCAAGCACTGCATCGCGAACTTTAAGTTTTAACTCTTGATCTTGGGTGCTATTGCTATTTGCAATTACATGGAGCCGAATGAGATTGTTAGGATTATAAGCGGTAACCTCCTGCTCCCGCCAGCCAAAGAGGGATGAGACCAAAAAACAAATTAGGCCGGCCACAAGGAGCAGACCACCGCTGAAAATGAGCCTTGTGCGCAACGGCTTCACTCCTTTCTTATACATGGCGCTTCATATGCCGCAGGGCTGCCTTCTCAAGCCTTGATACCTGGGCTTGGGAGATGCCGATCTCCTCTGCCACTTCCATTTGCGTTTTCCCCTGGAAAAAACGCAACGTGAGAATCATCCGCTCCCTTTGACTGAGGCGATCTAAAGCCTCGCGAATAGCTATGCTCTCCAGCCAGCTTCCATCCTCGCTTCGTTCATCTGAGATCTGGTCCATCACGAAGATTGGATCCCCTCCATCATGGTAGATGGGCTCAAAGAGGGATATTGGATCCTGGATTGCATCTAGGGCATAGACTACCTCTTCTCGCTTCAAATTAAGGACAGCGGCAATTTCTGCCACAGTTGGCTCCTTACCATTTTTACTTACCAACTGATCCCTTACTTGCAGCGATTTATAGGCGATGTCTCGCAGTGAACGACTAACCCGAATTGGGTTATTGTCCCGAAGATACCTGCGGATCTCACCGATGATCATAGGCACTGCATATGTGGAGAACTTCACGTTCTGACCTAAGTCGAAGTTATCGATGGCCTTCATCAGGCCGATGCAGCCCACTTGGAATAGATCATCAACATATTCTCCGCGGTTATTAAAGCGCTGAATCACAGATAATACCAAACGTAAGTTCCCGCGAATTAGGTCCTCCCGGACCCCCTCCTCCCCGTCTCGGAATCTTTCCAACATGCCTCGGATCTGTTTGCTAGTGAGCATCGGTAGCTTTGCTGTATTAACACCACAGATTTCAACTTTATTAGGTAACACACCCTCTCCCCCCACACTCTGTCTTCAATCACATTATTGCCGCACCCTGCCTTCTTTATACATCTGGAAGGGAAGAGAATAAATCTTTTCTGCACAATCGCAAGACTCTTTTCCCAATGAAAAAACCACCGGCTGTGCCGGTGGTTCTTATTGCATTTTCGCCATCTCGTGGCGGAGCTTTTTGATAATCCGCTTCTCCAATCGGGAAATATAGGATTGAGAGATTCCCAGCTGGTCTGCAACCTCCTTTTGCGTACGTTCCAGACCTGTAGAGAGACCAAAGCGCAGATCCATGATGTGTCGTTCTCTGCCACTTAAGTGCTCCAGAGCCGTAGCTAGAAGCTTTCGATCCACCTCTTGCTCGATCTTGCGGTAGATCACGTCCCCTTCAGTGCCCAGCACATCAGATAAAAGAAGCTCATTGCCATCCCAGTCGATGTTCAGTGGCTCATCGAAGGAAACTTCAGCTTTGGTCCTATTGCTACGCCGCAGATACATCAGGATCTCGTTTTCAATACAGCGGGAGGCATAGGTAGCCAGCTTAATTTTTTTGCTGGGGTCAAAAGTATTCACTGCCTTAATCAGGCCAATAGTACCGATGGAGACTAAATCTTCAATCCCCACACCAGTATTTTCAAACTTACGGGCGATATAAACCACAAGGCGCAAATTATGCTCAATCAGCACACCTTTGACACCTTCGTCACCTGCAGAGAGGGACGCTAAAAAGTGGACCTCCTCATCAGGGGTCAAAGGCGGTGGCAGCACCTCGCTGCTGCCGATAAAATAAATTTCCCGATGGGGAATCAGCCCCAGGCGAATTAAGAGTTGCACGCCCACCAGACGAAGCCAGAGCTGCAACCTTTCCAGGGTTCTTTTCGGCAAGGCAAACCTCTCCCTAAACAAGCTTTTTGCGTTTGCTAGAGGCAAAAGATTACGTTGATGAGGGTTTTATTGCATCTGGCCAGGAGCTCTCCATGGCTGTTTGCAAAAGCTCCGGGTGCATTAGCGCCCTGTATTCTCCATTGGGAAGAAAACTGCGCTGATAAATACCAACAATTACATCCTCCACCTGGTGCTTGGCTTTCCCTTGGGTGAAGTAGACTTCATCTGGACGAAAGCCGATGAGCATACCATGTTCACGCCCTAATGAAGAATAGGGCAGGAGGCGAAACCGCTGGGCCCAGGTTGTGTCTGCCAGAGCTTGGGAAAGCTGAGAAAAATCAAACTCGCGGCCCGTGACAACCTTTAGGAAATCTTCTGGCAACAGAGGCGCCAGTACCTCAGCCTCAACTATGATCACAGACTCCCCTGTGAGAGGGTCCCGCAGATGGTTTGCTGTATCCAGCAATGCTTCCACCTGTACCTGTCGCTCCCCTAGCCTCACTGTGATGGGAACGTGAAGCAGTTCCTGCCAAACCACCCTGTGCACCACACCCCAACCCAACTCTGCCACCACCAGGATCGCCGCGATGGCCGTAACATACTTCACAAGGGGATTCTCCCCGAACATGTAGCTTGCAACTAGCCCTGCGCCACTGGTCACAAAGCCGATCAAGATGAAGTAGCCACCAACAGAGAGGAGCCGCCTGGGCTTTATGGGGCCAAAGGCCACCTGCAGCATGCAGATGAAGACCCCAAGCATAACAAGGGGGCTCGCAAAAAAAGCAAACCCCTTCCACAGGTGCCAGCTAGAGCCCAGATAAGCAAACTCATAGAGGGCACCCAGGGCAGCAGCAGATGGCATGCGCCAAGGTGGGCGCCTTATTTTCGTGATCTGGGCTGTGGCCCACAGGAGGAGAAGATTAACTAGGAAATCTCCTAGCAGCCGGAGCAATACCTCATCGAGGTAGATGACAGTCTGCATTAATTATCACCTCGAACGCTTCTCCTCTATATTTTTCAAATTCCCGCTGCCAATTCCTCCCTTATTTACCATTGCGGAGAAATTTTGGCAAGTCCAATCCAGCCTCCTTAAATGAAGGCACAGTAAATTCATCCTTCTCGAATTTAGGCTCATCTACCGCTTTCTTGCTATCAAAGCCTGTGGCGATCACAGTGATCACAATTTCTTCCTGCATGGTTTCATCTAGCACTGTACCGAAGATGATGTTGGCATCCCGATCCGCAGCCTCTGTAATAATATCTGCAGCCTCGTTCACTTCAAAAAGACCCAAGTTGGAATTGCCTGTGATGCTCAAGAGTACTCCCCGGGCACCCTCAATTGAGGCCTCAAGGAGTGGACTTGAGATTGCCATCCTGGCTGCCTCCTGGGCCCGGTTCTCTCCAGAAGCCCTGCCGATGCCCATCAAAGCTGAGCCTGCATCGCTCATAATGGTCTTCACATCGGCAAAGTCTAGATTGATTAGGCCTGGGATGGTGATGAGATCACTGATCCCCTGCACGCCCTGGCGAAGCACATCGTCTGCCAGGCCAAAGGCCTCAGTGATTGAGGTGCGTTTCTCTGCCACCTGAAGTAGGCGATCATTGGGGATCACAATCAGGGTATCTACATGCTCTCGGAGCTTTTCAATCCCCTGTTCTGCCTGGTTTTGCCTGCGCCTACCCTCAAAGGTAAAGGGCTTTGTAACCACACCAACTGTGAGGGTACCCAGTTCTCGTGCAACCTCAGCCACTACAGGTGCCCCACCTGTGCCTGTGCCTCCGCCCATGCCAGCGGTGATAAAGACCATGTCGGAGCCCTCCAAGGATGCCCGGAGTTCCTCCCGGCTCTCTTCGGCTGCCCGCTGTCCGATCTCAGGATCTGAGCCTGCTCCGAGGCCCTTGGTAAGTTTGCCCCCTGCCTGTACCTTCTCTTGGGCCTGGCTGTGGAGCAGGGCCTGAGCATCAGTGTTTACAGCGATAAATTCCACACCTCGCAGGCCTGTCTCAATCATCCGATTGATGGCATTGCTCCCGCCACCGCCAACGCCAATTACCTTAATTTTTGCTACACTACCAGAGTCGTTTTCAAATTCAAACATGTCTCTCAACTCCTGCCGACTATTATGGATATGTTCAACATTAAGTAGTTATTTTCCTTTATTTGTTACGAAAGATCCTCTTTTTTTTCGCGCCAGTGGCGGGTGATCCCCAAAATCATATGTCTGCGGATAATACCCAGGTTATTGAAAATCCTAATAGAGAAAGCAACTGTGGCTCCTAGCACCAGATCCACGCCTAGTTTTCCACCTAGGTAAGTCAGGGCGATGGCAAGGAGAATGTTTGTGAAAAAACCACTGATGAAGACTGCATTATCGAAGTTATGATCTAAAGCGGCCCGCACCCCGCCGAAGACAGAGTCCATGGCAGCGAGAATCCCCACAGCCATATAGTTACTGTAGGCGATGGGCAAAGAGATCTGCCAACCCACCCCAATGAGGATACCGATAAGAAGGCCCAAAATGGGTAGCCACATAGCCGTTCCTCCCTTAGTGTTGCTTCTCCTGTGCATAACGGAACCTGATGGTCCCTTTGTAAGGAGGCATAATAATATTGTCCTTCTGAGCGATGGTGATCTGAATCCCCCAGGGCCGCATGGGCTCTAGCACTCCCCCACGCATCTCAAGGGAGGTTTTTAGGACATCAGGATCACCAATCGCCAGCACCTCAAAGGGAGGTGTCACCCGGGTGGAGTTCACCAAAATCGTGGGGCCAGCGCAGCGGATCTCAGAGGTGGAGATCAAGCGTTGCCCATTGATGGACACAGCCTCTGCCCCTGCTGCATAGAGCTCATTGACCACCAGCAGCAGATCCTCGTAGTGGATCAGATACATATCAGTGTCACTATCATCCTTGCCCTTGAGCTTGCTGTCATCTAAAGTGAGGATAATGCCAGGGCCTGTAAGGGACGTGAGACCACCCAAAGTTCTGAGCTTGCGCAGCTCCTCAACTAAACCTTTAGAATCTCTCTCGTTGGCTTTAGCTAGCTGCTCCCGGAGTTTGTCAATCTCCCGCTCCAGTAGCTGCCGCTGCTCTTCAGACTGTTTGTATAGCTCAGCGAGAGCTTCCGATCTCCCCATAGAGGCAGGGCCTTTAGCCTGCTGTGTGCGCAATTGCGCCACAAGAAAGATCCCCAGCAAAATACAAACCAACGCAATTGATACTTGCCAGTTGCGCACCAGCTTCCCCTCCTCCCTCACCTGAGCACCGGACTTTTCGGGGCACGCAGGTCTAATAACCTCCCTGCTTTATCAGCCAGCTCCCCTGTGAGTGTGCTCAAAACTGCTGCTTTCTCATTTAACTGGTCTGCAGGCCCCCACCATACCTCCACCCTGGAGAGGGTAAGAAGAATAATGTTTTTTGGATCTTCAACACTAACCTCTGCAATCTGATGGCCCAAATCCTCGCCCAAAGCTCCACAGATAGCAGTAGCATCAGCAATTTGGGGCTGCTCAAGTTTCGCGCCTGTCCGCACATAGCTGGGGCTTTGCCCTGTGATCAAGGGCAATTCCACTGGCTGGTTGTCCCCCAATACCCCCAGCACATAAGCACTCTTATCCAGCTCCAAAAAAGAGCCACCATAGGAGAGAATGGCAACTGGGGTTCGCTCAGAAACATCCACAAGTAGCTTGTCTGGGTACTGCTTACGGATGGTGGCATGGGCAATCCGCGGCTGGCTTGCTAGTGCCGCCCCAGAGGCCTTTGTATCCATGGTGAAAATATTGCGGCCCATGGATAGGTCCGCAAAGCTCAAAATTTCCTCCCGGGTAAAATAGCTGTTGCCCTGCACCACAATTCCTTTAACTGTAAAAAAAGCGGAATGCAGGAAGGAATAAAGAGCTAGCATCACCAAAAATAGCAGAAAAAAGAATGTAAAGCGCCCCTTGCGCCTCTCGCGTCTATCCACCCTCTCCCGCAACAGGACCCCACCCTCTCTAGTTTTCTGAACTCATTATAGCATACTTTCCGCCAAAGCTCATCCCTTTTGTTCAAATTTCTTGACGAATTTCTGCGCCCAGTGCAGTGAATTTTTCCACTAAATTCTCATAACCCCGCTGGAGGTGCTCGATCCCTGAAATTGTGCTGGGGCCGTGAGCTGCGAGGCTGGCCAGTAACAACGCCATCCCACCTCTCAGATCCGGCGCCTCAACCTGGGCGCCAGAGAGCTGCTCTATCCCCTGCACCAGGGCTCCTCTGCCTTCCACTCGGATCTGGGCTCCCATCCGCCGCAGTTCATCCACGTGACGGAAGCGGTTATTAAACACAGTCTCCACAACCAGGCTAGTCCCATCAGCGATAGCAAGAAGCGCTGTGAGCTGCTGCTGCAGATCTGTAGGAAAGCCTGGATACGGCAGAGCATAAACCATGACCGGTTTCGGCCTTTGGGGCCCAATTACCCGCAATGCCCCCTGGGTCCGGATGATCTGGCAGCCAGCCTCCATCAGCTTCCCCATTACCGCTGCCACGTGATCCTCTCTGGCACCAAAGATCTGAATTTGGCCACCTGTGATTCCAGCGGCCATCATGTAGGTGCCAACTTCGATTCGATCTGGGCATAAATCCCAGCTGGTACCAGAAAGCCTCCTCACACCCTCTATGTGGATGGTGTCGGTGCCAGCACCTGTGATCCTGGCGCCCATGCTGTTGAGGAAATTCTGCTCCTCCACAATCTCAGGTTCTTTGGCAGCATTGTGGATCCTGGTTACCCCCTGGGCTAAAGTGGCGGCCATCATCATGTTCTCTGTAGCCCCCACAGAGGGATAATCTAGGTGGAGGTCTGTGCCCACAAGGCCTGTGGTCTCAAGTTCAATATAGCCGTGCGCCTCTTTGGCCTGGGCACCAAGCGCCTTAAGCCCCTTGATATGATAATCCACAGGTCTCGGCCCAATATCGCAACCACCAGGCTCAGCTGCCCGCACATAGCCAAATCTTGCGAGCAGGGGCCCTAGCACCTGGATTGAGGCACGCATGGTGCGGGCCAGCTCCACTGGCACCTGAGGCGTGAGGGTACCACGAGCCTGGATCTTGAGGGTCCCCCCTGTAAATTCTACTTCCGCTCCCATCAGGGACAGGATCTCCACCATGAAATTCAGATCCTGGATCTGGGGCACATTGCGAATCAGACAAAGTTCATCTGTAAGCAGGGCTGCTGCAGCTAGCTTCAGAGCTGCATTTTTTGCCCCCTGAGGTTTCACCTGCCCCACAAGGGGCCTTCCTCCTATAATAGCAAATTGCATCGAAGTACACCTCCGCATCTTCTCTTAGGACATTGTCATAGTATGCAGAGGTTGTGCTGTCTGCTACTTTCTCGTCTCCAAAATCAAGTCCACGATTTGCGCTGTAGCCTCTTTTTTGCCCAGCTTCCCGCTGGAGCTGGCCATCTGCTGGAGCCTTGTGGAATCTGCCAAAAGACCCGTCACCTCTCCGGCAAGGAGTTCCCCGGTGAGGCTTCTATCCTCCAACATAATCGCGGCCCCAGCCTCCTGTAGCGCTCTGGCATTGTAGAACTGGTGGTTAGCTGCGGCATGGGGGTAGGGAACTAAGATTGCAGGTAGGCCCAAGGCTGCGATCTCAGCCAAACTAATGGCGCCTGCCCGGCTGATTACAAGGTCTGTTTGCCTGTAGGCTGAAGCCATATCATAAAGGTAAGGGTACAGGTGCACCCCCCTCCAGGCCAAGCCCTCACCTTCCTGCTCCACTTTGCCGCCGTATTCGGTAGCTACTTCCTCCAGCTGCGCCTGGGCCTCAGAAAACAACTTGGGCCCACTTTGATGCAGGAGCTGAATCTGCCCCTGGCCTGCCAGCTCATAGAGACTTTTTGCTGCCTGGTTCAGGCGTCTCGCGCCCTGGCTTGCACCCATCAGGAGCACTGTGGTCTTGCCAGGCGCGAGCCCATAGCTGCCCTCCGCACCTTGGGAGAGGAGCTGAGAGCGGATAGGATTTCCTGTTACCCGGATCTTACCCTGCACACTTTTGGGAAAGAAGGGCGCAGCCTGGCTATAGCCTAGAGCCACGATCTGGGCCCCGCGGCTGAGGAGCCTGTTGGCTTTACCGGGGATAGCGTTTTGTTCCTGAAGGAGCACTGGCACGCCCAGGATCCGAGCTGCCATCACCACAGGGCCACAGGCATAGCCCCCTGTGCCCACTACAACCTGGGGCCTGAATTTCATGATGATTCTTTTGGCTTCAGCCACGCCTCTCCCGATGGAAAGGAGGCTTTTGGCCTTATTGACCACGTTTCCTGCCAAAGGCCCGCTGTGGATAAATTCAAGCTCATAGCCGGCGCGGGGCACCAGCTCTCCCTCCAGCCCCCGCTCTGTGCCCACAAAAAGGACTTCATGGCCGCCTCTAGCCAGGAGCTCTCCTGCTAATGTGAGACCTGGATAGATATGGCCGCCTGTGCCACCGCTGGCAAATAATACTCGCATTTTGTCTCTCCTCGTCTTCGTTAATGTTAACAATAGCCCACGCGGGGCGTGGGCTATTTGGCTGCAGTTTTATGCCGCGAGATATTCAGCAAGACCCCAATTGCAGATAAGGTGATCAGGAGCGATGAACCTCCATAGCTAATCAAAGGTAGGGTGATGCCGGTAATGGGCAGGGAACCTGTAACCACGCCTATGTTGATCACAGCTTGCAGCACAATCATCGTTGTGATCCCAACCGCGAGGATACTGCTGAAAAAATCCGGGGCTGTCATGGCAATCCGCAGGCCCCGCCAGGCAAAGAGCAAAAACAACACCAGGACCAAAATAGTACCGATAAAGCCCAGCTCCTCACCTAAAATTGAAAAGATAAAGTCTGTGTGCTGCTCTGGCAAATACCAAAACTTCTGTCTGCTGCGACCCAGTCCCAGGCCAAAAATCCCCCCAGAGCCCAGGGCCAGAAGAGACTGGATAATATGAAAACCAGCGCCAAGGGGATCAGCCCATGGATCCCGGAAGGCCAAAAGTCTTTTTAGCCGATAGGGTTCCGCCACAATCAGCGCAATAAAGGCAGGCACAGCTGGGATCCCCAATAGAAAAAAGTGGATCAGTTTGGCGCCTGCTGCAAGTAGCATGATGATAGTTGTCAAAGCCAGGGTGCCGGCTGTTCCCATGTCCGGCTCCAGCATGATCAGAGCAAAATAGACCCCCATCACTAGAAGGGGGATTAGGAGCACGAAAAAGTTTTGGATCTTCCCCTTCACCTTCATAGTCCAGGTGGCAGTGAAGAGAATAATGGCAAGCTTGGCTAATTCTGAAGGTTGGAACTTAAACAGACCCAAATTTAGCCAGCGGCGCGAGCCGCTAATCTCCTCGCCAAAAAATGGTACCAAAGCCAATAAAACCAAGGTGATTGCCAAAGCCGGGTATGTCCAGCGCTGATATTTGCGGTAGTCGATATTCATCACCACAACCATGGCGATAATCCCCAAAACCGCGAAGAGCAGCTGCCTTTTCAGAAAATGATACGGGTCGTGGAGCTCCTCTAAGGCCTTGATAGAGCTGGCGCTGAACACCATCACCACGCCGATGCTCAAGAGCGCCACTGTCACCAGAAAAAGGATCAGATCTGGTCCCTGACTTTCCCTACGCACAGACTCACCTCCCCCCAAAAACAAAGGCCAAGAGACCCAAAATGCCAAACAGGACACTGGTGAGGGTAAAGCGGGCCACAACTTTCGTCTCTGCCCAGCCCCCCAGCTCAAAGTGATGGTGCAGGGGGCTCATCCGCAAGATCCGTTTCCCAGTCAAGCGGAAGGAGAGCACCTGCCCAATCACAGATAGGGCTTCCAGAACGTAGAGTCCACCTAAAATAGGCAAAAAAAGTTCAGTTTTGGTAAAAAGGGCTACCGCAGCCAATGCTCCCCCCAAAGCCAGAGAGCCTGTATCTCCCATAAAAACCTGGGCTGGAGCGGAGTTAAACCAGGAGAAGCCCAGGCAGGCTCCAGATAGGGCTGCACAGAAAACTGCCAGCTCCACCTGCCCCAAAAGCAAACAGATTGCAGTGTAGCTGATGGCAGTTGCAGTAATGCTCCCTGCAGCCAGGCCATCCAGGCCATCTGTAAGGTTCACGGCGTTGGAGGTGCCCACCAGGATAAACTGAGCAATTAAAAAATAGAGCCAACCAGAGAGCTGGATTCGAGTAGCAGTAAAGGGAACCTGGAGCCACGAGCCCAGTTTAGGATTTGTGAGGACAAAGAGAATAGCCACAGTCCCCACCAGAATCTGGCCCAAAAGCTTATCTCGAGCTCTGAGGCCTAGGGATTTGCCCCGGGCCACTTTTAGAAAGTCATCTAAAAGACCCACCAGGCCAAAGCCCAGCATCACAAAGAGAATGTAGGGCAAGATCTCTTTCGAAGGACTCACAAGAGCTGCAGCCAAAGCTGCGGGGATTAAGATCATGATCCCGCCCATGGACGGGGTGCCTGCTTTTTTCAAATGGGTCCGAGGTCCGTCTCCGCGCACATTCTGCCCTGTGCCAAGTCTCGTTAGGGCTCGAATTGTGGGCGGACCCAAAACCAAAGCGAGGACAGCCGCAACTAAAGCACTGTAGAGGGGAAGAAGCCAGTTCAAGCCTCTCCACCTCCTATCAAGGCCATAGCTATCCTGTCCATAGCCATGGAGCGGGAGCCTTTCACCAGTACCAGATCCTCTCCTTTGAGGTTTGCAAGTAAAAAGTTTTGAGCCTCAGCTAGAGTTGCAAAAGCGTGCACTGACTCTGGGGCCATACCAGCTGACAGAGCTCCTTGGGCGATCTCCTCTCCCAGCTCTCCCACTGTCACCAGAAGGGAGACAGAGGAGGCTTTTGCCCCTACTTGTCTGTGCAATTCTTTTGTCCCCTCTCCCAGCTCCAGCATATCAGCCAGCACTGCCACGGGCCTGCGTTTTTGCTCTTGGGCAAGCTCCTCTAAAACGTCTAGAGCCGCTACTGTTGAGGTGGGACTTGCATTATAGCTGTCGTTTAAAACAAGCCAGCCATCTGGACTTTTCTCAAGTGCCAAGCGCAGATCTGAGATCTGGGCTGTGGCTAGCCCCTCTGCTATTTCGCTGGGGCTATAGCCTAAAGCTAAAGCTGCAGTTGCTGCAGCCAGGGCGTTTAAAATGTTATGGCGGCCCCGGGTAGGCAGTGTCGCAACCACGCTTTCCTCCCCCCTATGGAGCCGAAAGCTACTACCCACTATAGAATCCGCCCACAGATCATGCTCAGGGCTGAGGCCAAAAAAAAGTGTTTTTCCGCTATGGAGCCTCGCCAGTTGCCGGCAATAGTCATCATCACCATTTAGCACCGCGATCCCAGAGGAAGGCAAAGCTTCAATTAGCTCCCCTTTGGCCCGGGCTATGTTCTCTCGACTCCCTAAAAGCTCCAGGTGAGACTCGCCGATGTTAGTCACGATCCCAAGCTGGGGCTGGGCAATCTCGCACAGGGACCTGATCTGGCCCACTCCCCGCATCCCCATCTCCACCACAGCGAATTTATGATCCCTCTCTAAAGACAGGAGGGTTAAGGGCAGACCCAGTTCGTTATTGAAGTTGCCCTCTGTTGTGAGGACCTGGGTTTTCACCCTTAAAATCGAACCTAAAAAATCTTTCGTGGTGGTCTTGCCACAGCTGCCAGTTACCCCCACCACAATTGGATCCAGTCGCCTGCGATAAACCCTCGCAAGCTGGCCTAAGGTTGCAAGGCAATCATCTGACTGGAAAACTAAAGTTTCTCCTAAATCCTCTTGGGGCTTTTGGCTGAGTAGGATCCCCCCTGCCCCCCTTTGGACTGCCTGCTCCACAAAAAGGTGGCCATCTGTGCGCTCTCCTGGCAGTGCCACGAAGAGATCTTCGGGCCCCACTTGCCTGGAGTCAATAACGACTTTGGGGAAATCTCCACCTTTGGTGCCGGAGATGAGTTCGGCTCCGGCGGCTAAAACATCTAGGCTCGTGATCAATGCTCTCTCTCCTTCAGGCAACGGGCAGCCACTTCGGCATCGTCGAAGTGGATGGTTTCATCCCGGAAGATCTGGTAGGTTTCGTGTCCCTTGCCTGCGATAAGTACCAGATCACCTGGCTGTGCCATGGCTATTGCGCCCTCAATGGCAGAGGTACGATCTGGCTCTAGCTTATATTCTCCGCCTGTGGGCAGAAGACCTGCCTCCACGTCTCGGCAAATGGCCAGGGGCTCCTCAGTCCTTGGGTTGTCTGAGGTAATCCAGGAAAAGTCTGCAAGTTCCCCTGCAATTTTGCCCATCTTAGGCCTTTTCCCTCGATCCCGATCCCCACCGCAGCCGAAGACAACAATCAGTCGCCCTATAGGAAGCTTCCGGGCAGTGTCTAGGACATTGGCTAGGCCATCTGGGGTATGGGCATAATCCACAATTACCGTGACTTCGCCCTGGCCCACGCGCTGGAAGCGTCCAGGCACGCCCTGGAGGTTTTCAAGTCCCTCTACGATTGCCTCCTTCTCCAGCCCCAAAGCTAGGGCTGCACCTGCGGCAGCTAGGGCATTGGCTGCATTGAAGCTGCCTGCTAAAGATAGCTTCACATCCTTCTGCCACTGGCCTGTGGTGAGGGTGAGGATCATCCCCTCCCGGGTAAGGGATCGGATCTCCCCATGCAAATCCCCTGCTACCAACGAATAGCCCAAAATTCTTCCTGGAGCTGCCGCTTGCATCTGCTGGAAAGCTGGATCATCGAGGTTTAAGACTGCTGTGGCATCTCGGGGCAGTTGCCGGAAAAAATCAGCTTTCACCCGGCTATATTCCTCCATTGTGTGGTGATAATCTAAATGATCTTGGGAGAGGTTGGTGAAAACACCAACGCGAAACTCCTCCCCATTTATTCTCCGCTGGTGGATAGCGTGGGATGAGACCTCCATCACCAGGTGTCCCACTCCTCTTTCTACCATTTGCGCTAGCATAGCCTGAAGATCTGGGGCTTCAGGTGTGGTGCGCTGTGCAGGTTTGAATTCTTGGTCTATTAAATTCCCAATTGTGCCCACCAGGCCCACTTTTAGCCCTGCGGCCATGAGGATGGAGCGCAAAAGGTAGCTGGTGGTGGTCTTGCCGTTGGTGCCTGTGATCCCCACCATCTTAAGTTTCCCGGCGGGATTCCCCCAAAAACTTGATGCCAGATGGAGCATGGACTCCCTTGTGTTCTCCACTATGATCTGGGTAGTATCTGGAGGCAGGTCTAACTCCCGCTCCACTAAAAAGGCCCGCACTCCCCGCGCGTAAGCCTTGGGGGCAAAGTCATGCCCATCGGCTTTTTCTCCCTTGAGGCAAATAAAGAGATCTCCAACTTTTGCCTCTCGGGAATCATAGGCAAGGCCGCAAATCTCGTGATCTGCGCCTAAAACCTGGGCATTTTGCCCGGCTGTGGCCAAAAGGTTTTTAATTGTCACTGTTTCCCCTCCCAACTGGCAGCTCGAAGATGACGCGGATCCTGGTTCCTGGCTTTACTCTGGTGCCTGCAGCTGGGGCTTGGCGCACAGAGATGCCACTACCTTCGATCTCCAGGCGCAGTCCCACCAGACTCAGGGTGTTTGCCACATCTCGCACTGTCATTTTTGTCACAGGCGGCACTGTAACGAGGCCGTCTTTGTCATTGTGTAATTCTTCCCTGCCAAAGTAAAGAATAACCCCACTGCCCTTTTTCACAGTTACCCCTGGCTTGGGATGCTGGTCCGTAACCATCTTCCCTGCGCCCTCAACTTGAAAGTTGAGCCCCATGGAGAGAAGCTTTTGCTGGGCCTCTCCAGGTGGCCAGTTGCGAACGTTGGGAACTGTTATCAGGTCATCGTCTGATTTTTTCTCCTCTATTTTCGGGGCCAGGCCAAGATGGGCAAAGCTATCTGCTAAGATCCTGCCCAAAACTGGCGCTGCCAGTGTGCCGCCATAGGTAATGGCAGTTTGGGGCTCACGCATGATCACAAGGCCCACCAGTTTCGGCTCTGAGGTGGGACCGAAGCCCAAGAAAGAGGCATTCACTTTGGTGCTTGAATAGCCTCCAGCTTCTGCCACCTGTCCGGTGCCAGTTTTGCCGCCAATACAGTAGCCTGGGATATCTGCTTTAGATCCTGAACCATTCACTACCACAGAGCGGAGGATCTCCCGTAGCTGCTTAGCTGTGGCCCCTGAGAGAACCTGGCGCAGGGTGCGAGGTTCGTTTTTTTTCAGAAGTCGTTTGCCACGGCGCACTTCCCGCACTAGATGTGGCTCCACTAGCTGGCCACCGTTGGCGATGGCTGCAGCTGCAGTTAACATCTGCACCGGGGTTACACTAACGCCTTGACCAAAGCCGATGTTGGCCCAGCGCACAAGCCAACCTAGGGCCTCACGGGAGGGAGAACTGAGACTGCCTTGGGCTTCACCTGGAAAGTCGATTCCGGTTTTTTGGCCAAAGCCAAAGGCTTTTAAATACTTATGAAATCTTTCGGGTCCCAGGTCCATGCCCAATTGGGCAAAGACGGGGTTACAGGAATTCTCCACAGCCTCAGTAAAGGTTTGGCTGCCATGGCCCCCTGCTTTCCAGCAGCGAAGTCTGTGGCCACTGACCACAATGTGGCCTGGATCGAAGAAGGAGGTTTCGGGTTTGACAATTCCCTCCTCAAGAGCTGCTGCAGAGGTGAAGACTTTGAAGGTTGAGCCTGGCTCGTAGAGGTCTGTGACTAATATATTTTTCCGATTGCCCATGGGATAGTCGGAATAATTATTTGGATCAAAGGTGGGTCTGATGGCCATAGCTAGAATCTCACCTGTGGCTGGGTCCATGAGCATGGCCATGCCTTCCTTAGAACCTGTCTCAGCCATGGCGCGATCCAGTTCTCGCTCTGCAATATGCTGAATTACAGAATCGATTGTAAGGACCAGATCCGCGCCATCTTCAGGTGGACTATAGCTGCGAATGCCCTCTGGGATCTCTCTGCCTGTGGCGTCTCGCTCGGCTGCAATCTTGCCCTGGACGCCTTTGAGGTAACGATCGTAGTGGAGCTCCAGTCCTTCTAATCCCTGGTTATCCACGCCTGCTATCCCCAGAACCTGGGCTGCGAGTTTCCCTCCGGGATAAAATCTTTGAGGCCTTGGGACCAAGGTAATTCCTTTCGCTTCCAGTTCTCTGATTTTCCGGGATTGCTCCACTGTAAGTTTGCGTTTAATCCACTCGCCAGCTGTACGCCGGGTGAGCTTGCGCAGAATTTCGTTTTCATCTAGCTCCACGATGGGGGCTAATTTCTGTGCCAATTCCTTAGGATTTTCGATCTCCCGGGGCACAGCATAAAGAGCGTCTGTGTTGACGCTGATTGCGAGTTTTTTCCCATTGCGATCGTAGATGGTGCCACGCTTGGCATCGATCTTCACAGGCCGCATTCTCTGATCCATGGCCTTTTGCTGATAATAATCTCCTGAGATCACCTGTACCACAAAAATCCGGCACATTAGATAAAAAAAGACGCCAATAGCGCCAAAGAAAATCCAGGCGATTCGTTTGCGCACCACAAGGGTATTTCTTCCTCCTGCCAAGGCGTTCAACTCCTATTTGCTTGTAGGCTCCCAAGTGGAGCTAGCATCGGGTTTGATCATCCCCAGCTTCTGGGTTGCTACCTCTTCTATTCGCGCCAGAGAGCCTAGCTCCTCTATTTTCAGCTCCAGTTCGCTGTTCTCCCGGGAGAGCTGGTTGATCTGCTGATCCAAGCTTTCATTTTGGTAGCCGAGGCGAGCTGTGACTGCGAACTGGGCAAGGAAGGCCAAACCTAGGGCAACACCAACTATGGCCACCAGGGCAATTGCAGCCATAGGCCTTTTTTTCCTTACCTTCGCTCGCCTCGTTACCTGCTCTTGGGGCAGGGCACGGGCTAAGCTTCCCTCAATATATCTTGTTCCTGATACCATTCTTATTCACCTTACCTCTGATTTAGTACGCAGCGTGCTGCGCGGAGTTTAGCACTTCTGGCCCTGGGGTTTTGTTCAATCTCATTTTCTGTAGGCAGAAGGGGTTTTTTCGTCACCAATTCCAGCCGGGGCTTTGCAACTGGTTCATGTCCCCTCCCTGCCCAATTGGCAAAGGTTTGCTTCACAATCCGATCTTCCAGTGAGTGGTAGGAGATGGCAACGATTATGCCGCCGCCCTTCAAGGCCCCAATCGCGCCTACAAGGCCCGCTTCCAGCGCACCTAGCTCGTCGTTAACTGCGATTCTCAGGGCCTGAAATGTGCGCCGGGCAGGATGGGGTCCGCGGCGCCTGGCGCCTGCAGGAATCGCCGCTAAAATTACGTCAACCAATTGTTGTGTGGTTTCGATCCGCTCCCGCTCTCGCTTTTGGATGATAAATTGAGCAATTCTCGAGGCCCATCTTTCCTCGCCATATGTGCTGATGATTTTGCTCAGTTCCCTCTGGGAATAATTATTTATGATCAGCTCGGCTGTGAGCTCTCCGTCTGGGTCCATCCGCATATCCAATGGTGCATCTACTCTGTAGGAGAAGCCACGCTCCCCCCAGTCCAGCTGCGGGGAGGAAACTCCCAGGTCAAAGAGGATTCCGTCTGCACCCCGAGGTGCAACTTCCCCTAGAATCTTGCCGATTTCCCGAAAGTTACTTCTGATAAGTTGTGGCCCCTGGCCTAAAACTTCTCTGGCTGCCAAAAGGGCTTGGGGGTCTTGGTCCAGGCCGATGAGAGTGCCTGTCTGTTCCATCTTTTGCCAAAGATGGGAGGCATGTCCTCCCCCACCTATGGTGCAGTCCACAACTACTTGCCCCTTTTGGGGGTTGAGCTGGGCTAGGGTCTCTGTTAGCATAACTGGTTTATGGATAAATTCTGCCAAGTAGTTACTTCCTTCCCATTTTAAATGCCAAGTCCTTCGATTTGTTCAGCCAGCTCACTGTATGAGGACTCAGCTTCCGCAATATAGTCTTCCCAACGAGTCTTGTCCCAAATCTCAACGCGGCTAGAGACGCCTACAACTGTGACGTCCCGCTCTAGCTGAGCGTAGCCCCGCAGGGGTCCTGGGACCATGATCCTGCCTTGTTTGTCGAATTCGCACTCTGCAGCCCCTGAGAAAAAGAATCTGGAAAATGCTCGGGCATCAGAGCGGGTCATAGGCAGGGCACGTAGTTTTGCCGATAAAACTTCCCATTCGTCTATAGAGAAGAGAAAAAGGCAGTTTTCCAAGCCACGAGTGAGGACTGCGCTATTGCCCAGTTCCTCTCGGAGCTTTGCGGGAATGATCAGGCGTCCTTTAGTGTCAATGCTATGTTGGTATTCCCCCATGAACATGTCCCACGCACCCCCTTTTCCCCACTTTCCCCCACTTTTTACCACTATTACTTTTATTCTTCGCCACAAGTTATCTTTTTCCTGCTTGAGCTGGAATTATTTCCTCATTTACCAAAACTTTTTTTCAACTGTTCCCACAGACTCTGCCGAGGCACAGAGGTTCGGGTGAGCAAACTCACCCTCCCCAGCTCCACCTGATCCAGTTCTGCCGAGATTGTCCCTGCTTCCTGGTGTCTGGCTACAGGTGCGCTGAGCTTATCTGCTCTAATGGAGGTTTTCACCAAGTTCGCCTCTTCTGTGCGCACCACAAGCTCCAGATCGTCGCTTGCCACAAGTTCCACCTGATCTCTTTTCCCTTCCTCCACTTGGCTCCTGGCTACTACCTCACCTTTTTTTGCCACTTGATGGAGCTTGAAATTATTGAAGCCATACTCCAAAAGTAGGCTGGCATCTCGCCAGCGATTGTAGCTCATCAGGACCACGCAGATGAGCTGTCTGCCATCTCTTGTGGCTGAGGAGACAAGACATGGGCCTGCTCTGTTAGTCGTGCCTGTTTTTACACCGTCTGCGCCTGGGAAGGCCCACAAGAGACGGTTTGTGTTCTTCAGTTTCCGAACCCACTCTCCTCCCTCCTGGCCAATTTTGCCCTCTCTTTTGGCTACAAATTCGCGAAAGGTGGGAATCCCCAGAGCGAAGTTAGCAAAAAGGGCAAGATCAAAGGCAGAGGAATAATGGTTGGGGGCGGTAAGACCATGGGGATTGGCAAAGGAGCTGTTGGCAGCACCCAAGGTTTCTGCTCTCTGGTTCATTAGCGCTACGAATTCTTCCATCTCCCCTGAGACAGCCTCGGCCAAGGCCACAGTAGCGTCGTTACCAGATTTGAGCAGCGCCCCCTCAAGTAGCTCCTCCACTGTGAAGACCTCACCTGCTCGCAAGTAAATAGACGAGCCCCCCACTCTGGCTGCCCTGGGGCTTACTTTTACCTTTTTCTCCAGCCCCACCCGCTCCAGTGTAACCAGGGCCGTGACGATCTTGGTGGTTGAGGCTGGGGCGCGTCTGTGGTGTTCAGATTTTGCATAAAGAATGGTGCCTGTGGTTCTATCCACTAAAATCGCAGCTTTGGCACTGACTCTAGGTCCGCTTTGGTAGTCATCTATGTAGCGGAAGAGTGGATAGGTGCTATTTTGATAGCTGGTGCCCGCAGGCCTGTTTGGTAGATTAGCTCCGATTGTTGATAAAATAATGGCGGTAATGCCAAAGAGGGAAAAAAGAATTTTGTAGGTGAAAGTAATATTTCGTCGGCTGATAAACACAACTGCCACCCCCCATTTTTCAATTATATGAGGGGAGGCGGGCATTATTACTCAAAGGGAATGGGAAAATAATTATCAAGGGGGAAAATCACGTGCTTTCGGTTAGATCTTCTTCACTTTTCCCGGCTAGTTTCAGAAGCTGAAATGCTCCTCCACTTCCATAGCTTTAACATCTCCATGTAGGCTCTTTTTTTCTAAAACCTATGTTTTCGCGCCTAGTCTTTTCCCCGAATGACTTCCAACCCGTTGACAGCTGCCTGCCATTCCTTTACAATTTAGCTATGATGACAGCAAAGCAGCAAGCTGTTTTGCTGTCTAGTATTATGAAACATTTTTTTCAAAATCTATTATTCATAGGGGGCTTCACAGATGCACAACGACATCGAATCCATTCTTCTTTCTAGAGAGCAGCTTCATGAGAAAGTGCTCCAGCTGGCAGCCGAGATCACAGAGGACTACCGCGGAAAGGATCTGTTGGCAGTATGTATTCTCAAAGGCTCGATTATCTTTTTCTCTGACCTGATTCGGGCCATAGAGCTGCCACTTGAGACGGACTTTGTGGCCATCTCAAGCTATGGGCATAGCACAAGTTCCAGTGGTGTGGTGAGGATCTTAAAGGATCTAGATCAGAACATCCAAGATCGGCATGTATTGGTTGTGGAGGATATTATCGACAGCGGGCTGACGTTGAAATACTTACTGGAAAACCTCTCCTCCCGCAAGCCAAAAAGCCTCCATGTCTGCACGCTTCTGGACAAGCCCCAGCGCCGGACAGTTGAGATCGAAACAGCTTATAATGGGTTTTCCATTCCAGATCGGTTTGTAGTGGGCTATGGTCTGGATTATGCAGAAAAATATCGGAACCTCCCCTATATCGGTGTGTTGAAGCCTGAAATCTATCAAGATTAGAAAGGAAGAACTCTATGCGGCAAACTGTAGTTGTACTTGATTTTGGTGGCCGAAATAGCCAAACTATTGCCAGGAAGATCCGCGACCTTGGCGTCTATAGCGAGATCTGGCCAGCAAATACTCCCCTCTCGCGCCTCTCGCAGGCAAAGGCGATAATTTTCGCTGGGTCCTCTGACGCAAAAGCAGATCCCCAAATCCAAAAGCTTGGGATCCCAGTTTTGGATCTTAGAAAACTTGAGCCTGAGGAAAAAACATTGAGGAATTTTCTCTTTGAGATTGCCCACTGCGAGGCCTCTTGGACTCCCCAGTCTTTTGTTCAGGAGTATCTAGAGGCTATTCGGACGCAAGTAGGTGATGAAAATGTGATCTGTGCTCTGTCGGGTGGTGTTGACTCTAGCGTGGCTGCCACGTTAGTGCATCAGGCAATTGGCGATCAGCTTACTTGCATTTTTGTGGATCATGGCCTTCTTCGGAAGAACGAGGCAGCGGAAGTGGTAGCCACCTTCGCAGAGCGGGGAATTAAGCTCCTTGCCATCGATGCCCAGGATCGGTTTTTAGAGAAACTCAAAGACGTATCAGATCCAGAGCGGAAACGGAAGATTATCGGTGAGGAATTTATTCGTATTTTTGAAGAAGAGGCCAGAAAGCTTGGTTCCATTCGTTTTCTGGTGCAGGGGACATTGTATCCCGATGTGATTGAAAGTGGCACCGACGGAGAAGTGAAGGTTAAGTCCCACCACAATGTGGGTGGATTGCCTGAGGATATGGAGTTGGAGCTTTTAGAGCCCCTGCGGGAGCTGTTTAAAGATGAGGTGCGACAAGTTGGGCTCGAGCTGGGTCTGCCACCTGAGATGGTGTACAGGCAGCCTTTTCCAGGTCCAGGGTTAGCTGTGCGGGTTATCGGTCCTATCACTTCCGAGAAGCTAGCAATCCTCCGGGAGGCTGATGCAATTGTGCGCGAAGAGCTTGCAAAAAGCGATCCGGGGCGGGAGATTTGGCAGTGCTTTGCAGTTCTGACCAATACCCGGGCTGTGGGTGTGAAACGTGATGCGAGGACGTATGATTATGTGGTGGCTGTGCGGGCTGTGAGCAGCTCAGATGGGATGACTGCAGATTGGGTGCGGGTTCCCTATGACTCATTGGCTACTATCTCTACTCGCTTGATGGAGCTTGAGCATGTGGGTAGGGTAGTTTATGATATTAGTGCAAAGCCTCCTGGAACTATTGAGTGGGAGTAAACGCCAAAATGCCCCGGAACCAAATCAAAGGTTCTCGGGGCATTTTTTTGAATGCGGCAACATTATCCCGAATCAAGATTTTTTATGACAGTTCAGGGAAAGGGATATGCAGCAACCGCATAATATCCTTCTCGGACTCCAGCACCCGCTCGGCAAGAAAATCCACAAACGGCCTATCGTCCTTATGGGCGCGTTCCAGGAGGCTAATATATTCCTGGCGCAGGACCGGAGGAATGACAGCAAGCATATAACCTTTCTGAATAAGGGCCGTATTCATCAACAACCGGGAAAGCCTTCCGTTTCCATCAATGAAGGGATGAATGAACACGAACCGTTTATGCAGCAACGCCGCGAACTCTACCGGATGATAGTTGTCGCGTTCGGAGGCCACCCATCTAAACAGCTTCAACATTTCCTCTCCTATCCTCTTCACATCGCACACATCATAATCGGATCCAGTTATAAACACCGGACGATCACGGTACCGGCCGGCTTCTTTGGAATTAATTCCCGAATAGAACATACGGTGCATAGTAAGGGCGTCGCTCTCGCTAATCCGACTGCTGCCAAGCAGCGTAAACATGAAATCATACGCCTGGGCATGTCCCAACGCCTCGAGAGTATCCCGGAGCGGCTTTCCACCAACGGTCAGTCCGTATTCCAGAAGGACCTTTATCTCGCTAATAGTAAGGGTATTCCCTTCAAGAGCATTACTGGACCAGGTGAGGCCTATACGATAATATCTCTTTATTTCCTCAAGCAGATGACCTTCAAAGGGACGGAGCCCATCAATTGCCTCTTTATAACGGTCTATTTTATCAATTAGCTGCATAGAGCAACACCATCCTCCACTTTATGCGTGATAATAATACCACTCGTTACTTCGGTAGCATTTTCAGCACCACACCAAGGACAAGTCTATGCTCTCTCGCTCTTTCAAAGGCAACTTTATATTCTGCAGCCTGACGCTTCGGCTATTTTCTTTAATTCATCAACTGTAAAGCTCTCCAATGGATTATTATACCTCTTTTGGCCATTGTAGATACGCCCTTTCTTGATTACATTATGGCAACCTTTCTGCGGCTCTTTCTGTATCGGGCAAACCCGTTTCATTTATATTTCTTCGCTCAAGGCGCACTTTAATCCTTTGATAATTATTTTCTAGTGCAAGCCAAAAGCTTGCAGGGGTTTTAAAAACACTTTCCAGAGCTTGTGCAGTCTGCGCTGTAATAGGTACTTTTCCAATAATTATTTCACTTAAGATTTTGGGGGTACAAGCTAGTCTTTTTGCTAATTGAGATCGATTCATCCCCATAGATTCGAGATACTCTTTTATCGTTTCTCCAGGAGGGATCGCTATTGTGGGCTGAAAACCTTGAATCCTCTCACTTATAATTTTAATCACCTCCAAGCATCTTCTCCTCTAGATTCACTGCAAATTTCAGACCGACATTATATAGTTCCATTCAACACCAATACAAGCAGAATACATGAAACCAAAACAATAGCAGAGACCAACATGACACCTGGATTGAATTTTTTAGTTTGTTCGCCTTGGATTGACTCTGAAATTAAGTTGCTTTTACGCAATGTGGTCACTATTGGCTTATAGAGCAACATGGTAATTGCCAAATTCAGACCGGCTTTCAAAAGATTGAAAGGAAGAATTGCTGGAACCAGTAACTTAACCACCGCTTCTCGTGGATAGCCAAGATAGATCGGAGTGATAATATAATTCCACAGCAGCATAACAGCGGTCATCAAGATAGAGCCTGAAATAAGACCGCCTATTGCACCTTTTAGCGTTCTGTTTCTTTGATAAATATAGGCAGCTGTACATGCAAAAGCACAGGTGGAGATAACATTCATGACGAAGCCAATAATTCCGGTATCGCTTACTGTAAGCATCTCCACAAAGGAGACTAATAAAGAGATAACGAAAGCAGATAGTGGTCCGAAGATAAATCCACCTATGGTGATGATAACGTCTTTAGGATCGTACTTTAAGAACAGCACCACCGGTATCCTTCCTACTGCCATCACTATGTAAGAGATAGCACTGAGCATGGCCAAAGTAGTGAGTTTGCTTGTTTTGTTCATTGGTAATTCCCCCTAAAAAATAATAACACCTGAAAACTATGTCTTTCAGGTGTTATTTAAATAGGTGTATCCGCAGAAAAATAGACACGCCTTCTCTCATCCAGACTATACTGTCGGTTTTGGAATTTCACCAAATCCTGTGCTTGCGCACCTGCGTTTTCACGCTCGCGGACTATACCGCCGGTCGGGAATTTCACCCTGCCCTGAAGACATTATTTTCAAAAGTTCTAGAAACATTATAGCACCTATGTTTTCTTTTGCAAATACTTTGTGAAAAAATATTGCAACCTCATCAGGTGCCAGTTGAGCTTAGCTCATGCTTTAGTATTTGATATTTAATTTGAAGCGCGGATCTTGGTGAGACGTTTTTCGCTATAGCCTCCTCATACTCTGCAACCCATGTCTCTTTTGCATCATACATTTCAAGCACTCTGAGGAGGACATAAAGCTTGGGTTCATTACGTGCTGGATAACTTTGCTTGAACCATTTTGCAGCCTGCTCATATTCGTAGAGACTTGCATAAAGAGCAAATCCGATAAATGCAAGGTTTTCTCGCCATACATCCTGACTTTCTTTATTTTTATAACTCTTTTTATATAAAACCTGCACCTGCTCGATGGCCAACTCCTTCAAGGGTGGAGTTTTCAGCATTTCAACTACGACCCTATCTAGGCCGCTGCTGTGAGTACCCCAGCCATATACTTCTGCTGCCGCTGAAATAATTTCTGCCATAGTCTCCTTGTCGGCACCTTGCTTCAACTTTGCAGCAATCACAGAGCTGAGGAACATACTTTGCTCTACCCCAACTGAAGCGAAGGGATCGTTTGAGTTAAATAGTAAATAAGAGGTAGCATAACATAACATCCTGTAGAGTTTATCCAGTAGCTCTCCCACTCGCTTCGGTTCCTCATCGGTCCAGGGCAAAAGCTCTTTATAGAGCCTTTTGACAATAAACCGCCACTTAGGCCGATTTTTTTTATGGATTACATTATTAGGAGCAAAGTAATATTGATTGTATGCATCATCCAAAAATTCCAGGGTCTCGTCCTCAATTTCCTCAAGATCCCTGCGTGCAGGTTCCCTCTTCTTCGGCCCTGGAAACTGTAACTTAACGATGCTATCGATCTCTTTTTCTTCCTTAATTTTCTTCGGGATCGCTTTGTACATCTCCACCACAAGAAGCTGCAGTTGCGCCTGATCGTATGTTGCAATAGTATCCCTCAGTTCCCCTACTTTCATCGGCTTCACCTCGTGTTTCTTCCATCTAGTAAATAATAAAAGCCCACTTCGGTACGCGTTCTCTGCCCCACTTTATTGCTGCCGAAAGTACTCAATTCAAGTCCCCTAATTGATAGAGAACCAAGGCCGGTGCCACAATTGCAGCTGTCTCTGTGCGCAGGATTCGAGGGCCCAGCGTTACGGGCCTGGCACCATATCTTTTCGCCTCGGCTACCTCGCCTTCCGCGAGCCCCCCTTCAGGGCCAATTAGAATAATCACCTTGCCGATACCCTTTTGTTCCTTCAGCACCTCTCCGATTCCCGCTCGCCTCTCATCCTCCCAGGGCACCAAAAAGAGCGTTTCCTCACTTTGTTTCTGCCCCTCGAGCCATTGGGATAATTTGTAGATGCCCTCCACTTGAGGTACGATGCTACGGCGACATTGCTTTGCAGCCTCAAGTGCGATCCGCCTCCAGCGCGTTAACCTTTTTTCAGCTTTGCTACTGTCCAGCTTCACAACAGAGCGCTGGGTATCTAGGAGCACTATTTTTGAAACTCCGATCTCCACAGCTTTTTGAATAATAAGCTCCAGCTTCTCCCCTTTGGGCATGCCTTGCAGCAGGATTACCTCCAAAGGAGGCTCTCCCAGGCCCACTGTGGCATCGCGGAGGGTGCAGAGCACCTGGTTATCTACGAAGTCAGAAATCAGGGCTTGATATTCTTGCCCCTCAGACACTATAATAATTTCATCGCCCTTCTCCAGCCGCAAAACATTTCGCAGATGATGAGCATCAGATCCGCAAATCCAAGCCTTATCCCCTTCTATAGCAGCTTGGGGAATAAAAAAACGCCTTTGTGTCACATCAAATTCCTTTCTTGGGCAATGTAGCCGGTCTTTCTAAAATCTACAATAGCAAATATATAATTAAAATTCAAGTTCTCAAAGTGAGCAGAGCAGGCTGGCTCTGCTCACTGAATTCCCGGATCTAATTTGCACCATTATTTCATTTTCCCGAGCTTCCCTTAAGTCTAGCCACCTATTTAAACTTTACAGCAATAAAATTATCATCTGCGATCCCCACATAGACAGAACCATTTGAGATACAAGGCTGGCTGAAAATATATGAATCTGAAAGCTTCTTTTTCCACTCTATCTTGCCTGTATTGCAATCGAAAGCCACAAGACTCCCCCGGCAGGTGCCTGTAATCCCCAAATTGCCCTCTGTGGCGATTTTGGCATCATAAATCCCCTCACCTGCACTGCTGGTCCAGATCTTCGCACCTGTTTTACCATCTAGGGCTACAATTCCTCCATCTAATGTGGTGAGCAACACTTTGCCCTCCCAGATGGTAGGAGAGCAGTAGCCTGCCTTCACATTCTCGGTCCGCCATAGCTCCTGACCTGTGGCTAGATCTAAAGCCATCACAATGTATTTGGGTGTGGTGATAATGAGCTGCCCTGCGTAAACTGTGGGGTTACCTGTTGCAGGAGCATAGTAGAAGCTAGGGTCGATCTCCCGCTCCCAAATTTTCTCTCCAGTCTGGGCATCGAGACACGTTACATACCTACTCCAAGCTGTGAAATAAACCTTGCCCTCATGGACCGCTGGCCTCACCTTGATTAAACCTTCATGTGGGTATTGCCACAGGAGCTTACCATTCTGTGCATCTAAACAATAGAGGGCTGTGGGCCCGCCAATATAGACCTTGTCTTCTGCTACAGAAGGCGAGGAGATTGAGGGCTCCCCGCTATCCCAGCGCCATAGTTTTTGCCCTGTGGCAGCAGCTAGGCTATAGATGTAGCCATCGCCTGAGGCAAAATATACTGCCCCTCCTACCACATCTGGAGACGAAAGTATAGAGCCCCCTGTTGAATAACGCCACATAACCTCCCCTGTGATTTTATCAAAAGCATACATGCTGCCATCATGGGAGCCAACATAGACTCGATCTGAGTCCACCTGGGGTGAGGAAAAAATGGAACCATCTGTTTTATAGGTCCAAAGTACATGGGGAAGAGCAGTTTGCCGAGGCAAAACCTCTACTGTTTTCAGTTCCTGATAGATCTCAGATCCTACCCTTCCCCGAAGCCACAGGGTTTGGGCGCCAGGATATTTAGGTAGTATGTTCCCTGTCCAAAGGCTCCCAGTAGCTGTGAGGTCTTGCCAGCTATCTTGGCCTATTCTCACTTGCATGCTATCCATCTGGATGCTGGGGATTACAGAAACCTGAAAAGCTTCTCCCTCTTGGATTTTTTGGGGGTAAGTAAAGCTTAAGCTTATCTCCTCTTTCTTTTTGCCGGGGATAGGTACCTCAAAGGCAAAACGTGGTTCTTGCCCTACCTGCTTGTATGAGATCTGGGCTTTTTCCTCATCTATATCGACTATCGCATAGCCTCCTGCATCCCCTGCCTTGCACATGAAAAATTCTCTGCCCTCAATTTGCCAGCGTTGGTAGCTATGGCCGTGGCCGAACATGCCCAGGATGAAGTTTGTGGGCAAGAGCCTGTCCACAACTTCCATGTCGTTATCTGTAAATCTTGAGCGATAGCCCAAGGGGTGATGGCTGAAGACCCAGATCGGTCTGTTAGGTCCTATTTGGGCTAGTTTCTCATCTAGCCAATTGAGTTGTTCTGTTTCAATGTGTCCGTAGGATTCTGGCACAAAAGATGTATCTAGGAGCAAAAAATCATGGCCCTGGTATTGTTTATGGGAATAGGTGGGGCCTAAGTTATCTGTATAATCTTTTTTAAGCCTGGCTGCCCATCTGCTTTCATGATTGCCAGGCACGTGATAGATAGGTATGTTCGCCTCTTGCAATGGTTCCAGAAGCGGGAGATATTTTTCGTATTCCCAAGCGAGACCTGTTTCCACAAAGTCTCCGGTGCAGATCACAAAGGCGGGTTTGGGGTCCAGCTGGACTAGATCCTCCATCAGTTTCGCAATGGCGCGATTTCCAGGTTCATGTCTGCCGCCGTGGGTGTCTGTGATTTGCACAAACCGAAAGCTAGCAAACGAAACGGTGGAATATAGCATGATGATAGCTAGAAAAAATGCAGTTTTTCGCAACTTTTGGTCCTCCTCTTTTGTTGTCCCTACTGTATAGTTTAACATCGACAGCCTTTTCCCTGCAAGAGGGCAGAAGTTTTCTCCCCGCTTTCTACGAGCCTCCCCCAATCATACACTTTTCCTCTTTTTTGACCTTTGCTCAAAAAGGAGTATAATGGGAGTGTTAGATTTTTGTCGAGGAGGCCTGTCTTATGAACGGTCAGGAAGAACTTGTGGCCCTTGTAGAGAGCCATTTGGAAAAGTTAAGTCTCGAGATTGGGCCCAGGCCTGTGGGTTCTGCCAATAATAAAAAAGCCCAGGCATACATAGCCTCCATCTTCGCTGCCTGTGGCCTTAATGTTTCAACTCAATCCTATCCTTGCCTAGATTGGCAATATATCTCCTGTGGGCTGTGGTGTGCAGGTTCAACTTTACCTGTAAGGCCCAACCCTTTCTCTCCCGCCTGTGATCTTACTGCTCCCTTTGTTCCTTTAGACACCATAGGAAAACTTGAACAGAGTAGTCTTTGTGACAAGATTGCCCTTGTCTGCGGTGAGCTTTCGGGACAGTTGAAAAATGATAATACCCAGGCAAGACGCCTCTTAGATCTGCTTGTGGAAAAAGAGCCTTTGGCTGTGATTGCAGTGGCTGAGAACTCTGCAAACCACAAGCTTATAATTGGGGATGGCTCATTTCCCCTGCCTTCTGCTTCAATTCCCCAGGCCAGTTGCAATGTGCTGCTAGCATATAAGGATCACATGGTAAATCTTCGGATTGAGTCGGATCTTACGGAATCCGAGGCTGCCAATATCATCGGGGAAAGGCAGTCTGCGGCTCCGAAAATCGTGGTCTGCGCTCATTTGGATACGAAATATGCATCCCCAGGTGCAATAGATAATGCTTCAGGAGTAGCAGCTCTCCTTGCCCTGGCGCAGGAGCCGGGTTTTCAGCTTGTTGCCTTAAATGGCGAGGAGTATTCTCATTTCCATGGGCTGGGTGCTTATAGTGATGCAGATCCCGAGTGGGAAAATATTGTGTGTGCGGTGAATCTAGATGGGATTGGTGTCAGGGGTGAGAAGACACGCCTGGCAGCCTATGGCTGCCCCCAGGAGGTTTTAGGGAGGCTTGGTGCTGTACTGGGAAGGCACCCGGAAATAGTGCATTCCGAGGCGTGGGTGCAGAATAACTGCAAGTTTTTTGCAAAGCGGGGTGTTCCCAGTTTTGCTTTGCGCAGCTGTGAGACTGGGGAGCTTGTGAATTCTTTGATTCATACTAAGGGGGATGAACCTTATCTATTGAGTCCTGCCAGCATTGCCGCAACTGTAAGATTTCTTTTGGATCTACGTCAGGCTCTTTTACCCTGATTATGTCCCCACAAACCTGATAAAAGATTCTTCCCGGACCCATTCTGGGAATTTTAAAGCCCAGATGTGGAAGATCACCTTTGAGGGTTTTCATTTTACTTCTACTGAACGAATTTGGATCTTCCGAGGCGTTCAACTCGAACAGGGCTCTTTCGACTGCAAGCCACTGATCATATTCTAATTTTGCTACCCATCTTGTAGCACGGCTTTCAAAATGAAGTTTTTGGTAATGAATTTGCCAAATATCCTCTAGTTGCTTCCGCCGAGAATCCACCTTTTCATTCTCTTTTTCCTGAGCTTTTTTCAGCTCTGCCTCAGCTCGCAAAGAGAGTTGTTTTCTCTCAGTTAACTCTTTTTCCAAAACAGTTATAAGCTTTTTGTATTCCTCATTGTCTCGAAGTATACTCTCTGCTAGCTCTTCATATTCTTTGATCTCTCGTTCTTTCTCTGGGTCTGATTTCTATAGGAGGCAAGCTCTAGTTCTCTTCTCTGTAGCCTCTGTTCAAGCTCCACCGGAACAGATTCAGCTTTTAACCTATAGGCAGCTATCTGCCCTTTTAGTCTAGCTGCTTGTGCCTCCTTTTCTCTAATCTTATTCTGTTGATTGACAAGCTCTTGCTCTAATTGTGCCAATTGAGCGCGGGCTTGTCCATGAGAATGCTCTGCTTTCCTTTTGTCTTCGTCTATTTTTAAAAGTTTGTCAGTTACCTCTTTTAGCTTTTTCCCATTTTCATAAGCTATTTTTACAGCCTGGTCCCTTTGGACAGTAAGTTTTTTCAACTCTTCATCCGGTACTAAGGCTTGTCCACAATTGCTTACCCCAAACCAGACTGTATGGGCCAAGAGATCACGGTTGATTTTCTTTTGCCCTCTTCTAATTTGGATACTACCAACCCCAGCAGACAAAAGCCAACCGATTGGACCTGTTAGAAAAGCCAAAGCAGTTGTAGCTCCCTGATAAACTGCCCAGGGCATAGTCACACCCAGCATAGTGGTAAAAACAGCGTGAATAACTGTAGTAAGCATCAGGTAAGCGCCAAATCCAGAGAGGTTTATTAAGGAAATTAAGGCTATGGGGCCACTTGACCCTAGCATGGCTTTCTGCAGAGCCTCTCCTGTAAGCTGATCTACCTTCAGGTATGCTTCTAGTTTTTTCCTCTCTGGTGCAGGAAGCTCTAAAATAGCCTTATCTAGATTGGCTTCAATCATCGTTTTTTGTTCTTGGGTCAACTTGTTTGCTTGCTCTTGGAGCTGCTTCCAAATTCTTTCTTGATAACGCATAGAGACCGCCATGGCTTTTTGGGCTGGCGTTAGCTCGCTATCAATTTCCAATCCTGCAGCAGCCTCATCAATAGCCATTACGGATAAAAATGGATCGGAGATAGGCTCTCTGACTCCTACTCGCTTGGCTATTTCAGAGCGCAAAAGCATTTCTAACTCAGCTTTATTAAGTTTACGCAAGCTTTGGACCTTTTCTTCTAAAAGATCAGAGAACTCTTTCACAATTGGTTCTCTTAAATTTGCAGGTTTTCCAGCTTTAGCTCTCATTTTATTGATAAAACGGATAGTTTTTTCATAAGCTTTCCAAACCTTCGGCGAGATTGTATTCCACAGGTTTGTGGTTTGCAATAATGCTATCTGCTGTGCAAGTTCCTCAGAGCTTATATGTTCATACCCTTTTAAGATATTTGCCATCGTCGTTACCCCCAAACCCTGAGAGCCTTTTGCTCCTAATACTTGATAATTGATCCTATCGAATAATACTTGCTATAAGCTTATAATAATATCCTTCATATTCATCCCCTAAACTTACTACAAAAAGGCAGTTATTATGAATGGGATATTGACCGTCTGGCTTTTGTAGATACTCCTTTTCAATGGGTGGGTCTGTAATGGGTAGATAACAGTATCTAATACCGTTATAATTGAAGCTTGCAGTTATCTTTTTCTTATCCCATGTCTTAACATTTATTGTAATGTTTTGAGGCCAAATACAAATTAAAGATTTTTTTCTATTGGATGAGATTTGTTCATATTCTTCAATCGAAATCTTTTTATCACCATTAAAAAATAAAAATTGTTCGTCTTTTTCTAGAGGACGGATTCGAAGTAGCTCACCAATATTCTGTATCTCACCAATTTTTTCCCAAGTTATAGAAGCATCATAAAGATAATTCTCTGGTTGATGTTTTGAAGGAAGATGCTTGCGGCACTTAATTTTAATAATATCGTATATCTGTGGAACCGTGCCGTCTGGATATAGTAGTTTGCTTTCCGGCACTGCATACTGTATAGAGCTATCATTTGAAATAATTCTTACCCAATCTCCGGTAAGAGGACAAATGCCTGCGATGCAATAATTATTCATTTTTCGCGATTTTGCTAACAAAATTATCCTCTTATCCATGGATCCACCTCTATTCAAGATGCTTTATTTGTATCTTTAATTCTGGAAAGCTATTCTTTATATATTCTGCTACTAAACGCCTATGGCACTTCTCTGCAATAGCTTCGCTACAAAGAATGCATAGGTTGTCAAGAATGCTTATATACTTTCCCTCTATCTTTTTTTTAATTTTTCTTTCAAGCAAGAGCTCGCTAAAAATTACCTCATATTGGGCCCATGTTATTTTTTTATTTTTGTAATCATCAAGTAACACTTTTGTAGGTGCAAAATCCTTATCATGGATATATTTGATGTCACAAAAATCAGTTAAAAAGAAGCGTAAATCATTTCCCTTTGCAAAACCTGCTAGCTGGGAATTATTATTGAGTCTTACATCAAGTACTGTCTTCACTTTATTTAACCTTAATAATTCAAAAAAAGATTTTGCTGATTTTTTGGTAAACCCAATTGTAAATATCTGCAATGTGTTTATTCCTCTCTAACATGAATTCGATACCCAATATCGCGATTCCGAAAGCGGTATGCCTCTGTTAATAAATCCTTTTCATTTCTAGGCTCATCAAATAATGAACCTTGTCGTCTATAGGGGAAATATAAATCTAGGAGTTGGGTATCTATTCCCCTTTGAGAGAGTAATTGCCCATTGGAGAGTATATTCAATATTTCAAACCCCAACCCAAAAAATTCATGGCCTACTAAAATTGTCCGATGGCAATCAATAGGCTCTTTTTCAGTACACATGAAAGCCACATTATACCCCTTATCAACACCAGATACTATTCTTTCAATTCCTTTCTTAAAAACTGTGGTCTGGCTGACTTTATCGAAATCAAGAAACCCCTCAGAAGTATAAAGACGTGGATCTCTCCTTCTTGCTCCAAATTCTTCTCCCATAAAAAGATAATAAACATCATTTTTTTTAAGGTTTGAGCTTAATATATCCTGGTTGTATTGGGTGGCATATTGGGAATACGGAGTGCTTCTGACATCTACTATACAGTTTATATTATACTGTTCTAAGAGGCTTAAAAAGGAGTCAAAGCTTTGCGTTGAATGCCCGATTGTAAAAATCCTTTTCATAATCTATACCCCCGTGGATAAAATGTCTAATTTTATTATATCAAAAAATCAAAAAAAGAAAAGTGAACATAATGAGATGTTGATATTGGGGAGATTAAACAGCTGCTCCTTTTGAGCTAATACTGGTTGAAAGTGCCAACAAATCCACCAGCTTTTGAATACTTATAGATAATACCTTCGCTTTGATTTTTAAAATCTTATCCTCACCATCGAACTGAGAAACCATTATCGGGATATTAAATCACCTAGCGTATAAAAGCCTAATGTGATTTGGAACATGCCTATATTGCTAGATCTTTGATTTAAATCTTAAAGACCTTGCATACCTGATTAGTTCATCGCGATCTTCAGGCGAAAGACAATTAAATTCGTCTATTAACAACATTCTCTGAGCATCATAAATCCCTCTGTTCTCAAGAGGCTTTTTGGTAATACCATAAATTAAGAACATCAAAGCTATAAAAAAATCGCAACTCCCAATCAAACTACCTCTCTTACTTTCTGAGGAAGCATTGTAAAAAATCATGCTCTTTTAAATACTTAGGTATCCCACGGCACGTAAGTTCCCAATTATAATTATCCTTGCTTAAGCGAACGGCCTTGCATTCACGCTCATTTCCATAAATTTAACTATCTATCAACATTATACAATAATTGCAAAATGATTTCAATTATTTTTTTGCCAAACCAGACGCCTTGCAATTAACCCTTTCCCGCACCCTTTAACCAGCAAGCAGAGAAGCCCAAAGCTCCCCTGCTGTTCATTATATCAAAACCTAGGAGCTCTCACTAACATTTCGATACCAAGCTTAATTAACATAGGCAGCGACATCAATTGCCGCTGCCTATGTAGCAGTTACGATAGCTTCTGAGAAAGTACAGCTTTTTTGAACTACTGCTCCAACTCAAGATCGTGATTTTCTATTTGCCTTTGCGTGTGAGCAAGGGGCAAACCACAGGTGGGACATGTCGCGGTTCCCAGGGGGATCTTCTCTGTATTGCAGCCTAGGCACCACAATTCAAGCCCCCCTTTAATTAATTCTAGGGATGCGCCTACGAATTGCCTCTCCTCTTTCTCCACCATTAGCTTATAGAGGCGATCATGCTGGTAGACCTCGCTTGAGATCACCTCGCCTATTTTATAGATCCCTGTAATAAAGACCATGGAGCCTGGAGTCAGAACAAAGCCAGTATTTTCCCTGGCCGCCTGTAGCACCTTCTGCTGTTTATCTTGTGCCTGATTTTCCAATTTACCCTCAGCGAGGAGCATTCGCAGCCAACGAACAAGCTCGATCCCGCCCAAGCGATCAATTAGGTGATCATCTGCACTATCTGTTGCCATCCTACAGCAGAGAATACAGCCCTCTTTCCCTTGGGAGGGACCGCAGTTACTGCATCCTGTGAGCATCCGCTCTGCTTCCTCTGCGATCTTGGGCAGATATGAGGCTAGCTTCCAGGCAAGCTCCAGCCCTCCCTCAGCATTATCTAAAAACCTAATGTGATACTCATCATCCCAACAGAACAGATCCAATGCTAAATCCTTCATGTTCACATTCGCAACCAGGGGCGCTGCCTTGAAGAGAGCATTGGCAAAGGCTCTGGCAGCTGGTGGATAAAATCCTTCGGGCCGCTTGAGGATCAGCTCAAGTCCTTGAGTTACCATAAACTTGCTCAGCATCTTGTCGCCATACAGGTGCTGGCTTGTTTCGCCTTCTTTTGTTTCCTGATAGCCTAAGACGAAGTCTGTCACATTGAACCATGCAGATCTAACGCTGAGTTTGGCCTCTTTTGCCTCAACCTCAATCTGAATCTGAGGGTCATAAAATCTCCTTTTGGTCACTGTCTTGGCAATGGGCTTTACAGTGATGCTCTTTTCGTAGGTTGGTTTCACCTGGACTCTGCCGGGTGTTACCTTCTCTACCCGGTAGCGGTTGCCAAGGTGCCGATAGATTGCGCCCATATAGGCCTCGCGCAAGACCTGAGACCACGATAGCTCCCCTAGCATTCTGTTCCTGCCTACAAACAACTTATAGGTAGGATCGCCGATCATCCGCAGATTCAAGTCTAGATGGGGAATCTTGTTTTGAATAAAACTATGGGAGTAAGCATAGGACCTTTCTTGGGGTTTTTCTTTAAGCTTGCTGTACAGTTCAGGCCCCACGATGGTTTTTTTGATCTTTCTCCCTTTAACCTGCTTTGCTTCATAGTTTGCACAAGCAGCGTGATCTTGAGTTAACCGCTGGTTGTTGAGGTTAATATGGCAGGGAGTAAAGCGATTCTCCCACAGAAGCTCTGGGTAGCGGAAGTAATATTCGTCCACTGAAGTTCCGCCAAAGATGATATCTACCTTCCCTCGTCCCCCCTGGCCTCTTCCCACGCGTCCAATTCGCTGGAAGAAGCTTGTCCGCTCACCGGGTACACCACAGAGGATGCAGCGGTTGAGTCCTGAGACGTCAATTCCCAGTTCCATGGCAGAGGTGCTGATCACGCAGCGAACCTCTCCGCTTTCAAGTTTTTCCTCGATCTCAGATCTCTCCTCGGGAGTATAGCCGGCCCTGTATGGGACCACCTGCTCCCCTCTTTCTCCCAGGGCTTCTTTGAGGAAGTTGCTTAAGGTTTCCACACCTTGCCTGCGGTCTAAAAAGACAAGTGTTTTCTCACCTAAGTCTAAGGCCTCAGAAACACACGCCAAGGCAACCTCATACATGTTAGCCTCAGAGACAGGTCTGAGGAGACGATAGTCTCTGCCGCCGCTGCCTGAGCCATCCTCTTCTCTGCTGATGCTTGTGAAGGGAAGTCCTGTGAGCTTTTCCAAATGCAAGCTTGGATCTTCAATTGTGGCAGACGCTGCAATAAACTGGGGTTCTGCTTTTTCCCAGCTGGCAACTTGTCTCAGCCTTCGCAGGAGCAGGGCCATATTAGTGCCGAATACTCCATCGTACAGATGGCATTCATCTAGGATCACATAACGTAGCCTTTGGAAAAAGCTTTGATAATCCTCATCGCCTGAAGAACGGAGGATTGTGGTATGGAGTACATCAGGGGTGGCGAGCAGGATCCTGGAGCCAGCGATGATCTGCTTGCGCAGCGCTGTGCCTCTGATTGTGCCATCGTAGCGGCCCAAAAAGCTTGCCGGCCAACCGAAAGAGGCGATGAGTTCTGTGATTTTCTTTTCCTGGTCTGCAGAAAGTGCTTTTTGCGGAAAGAGAAAAATGCTAGTGCTGGTGGGATCCTCAAGTAAGCTTTGGATCACAGGTACATAAAAGACCAGTGATTTCCCTGAAGCTGTTGGTGTGGAGAGGACAACGTTCTCTCCAGCGAAAATCCGCTCCAGTGCAAGTGCTTGATGCCTGTAGAGCCCCTTTTCCCCATAACGGGAAGCGAGATATTGGCTCAACTTGGGCTTCAGCCTCTCTGGAATGGGGAGATAGCTTGGGGCTTTTGCCTCTTCGCTATGGTCTGCTATCACCTGATAGCTGTCTGTTAACTTAGGATTGGGTACGTTCATCAATTGTCACCTCTATAGTCTACCTTTTCTTAAGATCGCAGGGTCCAGATAAGCCTGGATGAATAACAAAAAAGACAGCTAAAGTGGAGCTGTCTGTCTCAGAATAATTGTAAGCATAGGAGGAACAGGCTGGAATTTTCAAACCATGGGCAAAGGGGCAATCTACCCTACAACAAAGATTGCCCTGATAAATTCCTGCTCCTCTATAAGTTAATCCCCAGATCCCCTCTACTTACTAATTACACACTTAGGGAGAAAATCCTTGTTTTTCAGCAAATTATCCTCCAATGTCTGTTTTTCTCCAATTTACCCTGCGCTTCTTGAGGAGACTATTCTTTTTTGCCGCTTTACTTTTCTTTTAGCAAATCCCGAATTTCAGTGAGCAATAATTCTTCTTTTCTAGGTGCAGGTGGCGCAGCTTCAGGATCTACTTCTTTCTTTTTCAAAGATGAAATAAGTTTTACCAACATAAAGATGGAGAAGGAGATAATTAAAAAATCCACAACGGACTGGATAAAGGCGCCATATCTGAAGGCTACTTCTGCAACATCTCCACTTGCAGGTGTGATTACGTATTTGAGATCACTGAAGTTGATCCCGCCGATCAAGACTCCGAGGATGGGCATTAATAAATCGTTGACCAGAGAGGTCACGATCTTTCCGAAAGCGCCACCGATGACCACACCTACAGCGAGGTCAATTACATTGCCTCGCATAGCAAATTCCTTAAATTCCTTTAATATGACAAACACCTCCATGCTTTCTGGCAAGTTTTCTTCTGCAAGACAGAACTATTATAAAAAATACTTGCTATAGTTAAAGATATTCGAGATAAAAGCTATATTTCCTTTTAAGGCAGACTGCAAGCAATAAATTGATCTTTCTGTATTTGGGAAGCAAGACAACCTGAAGTATATGGCACGCACTTAAGTTTTAAACGTGAGAAGACGCCTCCGGTGGGAGACGTCTTCGAAAGCTGCCTGTTGACTAGTTATCTTCTTCGAATAGGTCTTTGCCAACGCCACAATCTGGGCAGACCCAATCCTCTGGAATATCGTCAAAAGAGGTGCCAGGTTCGATTCCGTTGTCAGGATCGCCCAGTTCAGGATCATAGACATAACCGCATACTGTACATACGTATTTTTGCATTGCAACTCCTCCTCACTTTAGGACCTTTTTTTGGATATTAGCTATTGCTTGTAGATGATATTCGCGCTAAATTATGGAAATCCTCTTTTTTTGTATCGGTCTTAGAGCATTTTTGAATTTAAAATTATCTTAGCACAGTCTATGATCCGCCCGGGGTTTTTTTCGAGTTTGCTCAAGCTGAGTCATCTGTTCAACAAGCGGCTATTATACTCTTTTCTGGTTCGGACAAAAGCCGAATTGTCGCACATAAAAATTGCACTCAATATGCTTACTTCCCTTATCGTCAACTCTCTATTCTCTCCCACGGTTCAATCTCGCCGGGAATTGCTATAAACAGCGGATGGGGAGTTACTATCTCTATCCCTACTAGGTGAGGCAACCAGTCTTGAGCTCTTTTTTCTACCTTCTGATGTAGCCAGGACAGCTCGTATTTGAGTTGTCCTTCTGTAACCTTGATAGAGCTGGTTGGCACCAGGTTTATGATCTTTTCTTTCTTGAATTTATACCCTCGGCTTTCTGCTTCCTGCCAGATGGCAAATAAATATGCTCCCACAGCAGCTGTGGGATCTGGCGCTTTTTTGAACCTGTCTAGCTGCGGGTGATTGGTGTAGCCTCGGGTTTGCCCCATCAGTACTTTTTGGGCCAGCAGAGATTCCCGCCAAAGGGCAACTAGTCCTTTGGGGTCTAGATACCTGGGATGAATGCTCCACAGTCTCATCTATTCAATAGATAGATTGCCCAGGTGAGAACTGAAGCAAAAGTAACCCAAAGCAGATATGGGATCAGCAGATATCCTGCAGGGGGAGAAAGCTTATGGAAGCGGAGAATAGTCAAAAGAATAGCTAGCCACAGGACAATGATCAAAAGGGAGCTTCCTAACAGTGAATGGAGACCAAAAAACACAATAGACCAAAGGGCATTTAATACCAACTGAATTGCAAAGATTACCAGGGCTTGTTTTACTTCAACCTGCTTTGTATTTTTGCTCCAGATAAGATAAAGGGAGATGCCCATGAGCAGGTAAAGCGTGAGCCATACAGGCATGAAAAGCCAATTGGGCGGATTGAAACTGGGTTTTGCAAGTTGTGCATACCAGGTGGGAATGGCCGGCACTGTGAACAGAGAGCCTATGAGGCCTGCCAGCTGACAGATGATGATGCTCCCCAATAGACGGAGAATGCTGAAGTCTTTACTCATCTTTCTTTCGCCTCCCATAATTAGGAATGATTATTTATTCTATAATGAAAGATGCTTTTCCTGCCTCTGGTTGACCCTGTTCAATAATTTTGTGCTGCTAAGAGGAGGAGCATTAATCTATTTATTCCCCTTTTCTCCCCAAGTGAACCAATACAGTCAATCCTTTTGATTCAAGTCGTTTGTTTTGCTCTATGGTAGAACAATTTTGACAAGAATTTCCCCCAAATAAAAAACCCCGGGCCCGTAGGACACCGGAGTATGATCAGCATTAGCATATAGAAAGTTTAACCTCAACATATTCAAATAATACTACACAAAAAACCATTTTGTCAAGAAAATTATTTGATTGTGTTGCGGGACTACATTTGTCACTTTCACTGGACTACTTGAAGCGGCGCAATAGCGCTGCTGCTATTAGGGGGGCTCTTACGTTGGATACGTCATCTATAAAGAATTAGCTGAAGCCATTCTAGTAACCTCATGTTCGAGCTCCGAATCCATCTCTTTAATATTTTCCCAATCCTGGTATCCAATTTGATCCTCTTTCTTTTATGTGTACACTACAACATCGCTATGAAGCTTTAAGTTA
>ENA-UOOK01000614-UOOK01000614.1-fermentation-metagenome-genome-assembly--contig:-NODE-614-length-47307-cov-9.758635_pt1 | contig 47307 bp, 44 predicted proteins | sample MGYA00245777_ERZ724023 | MGnify/ENA primary metagenome ERZ724023 (study PRJEB28704, sample SAMN03018312) | fermentation metagenome | biome: anthropogenic terrestrial biome; feature: soil; material...
AAATGCCTATTTTTTTCTAAATAAGTAAAGCTGATAAAAATAGGCATTTAAGTCGCTGCAAAAAGTAAATTTAACATATCCTGCCGTCAGCAGTACGATACCATCAAGTTTTGTTTTTAAAGCATTTGTGCTACAGTAAATCAACATACCCTGCGTCGGCATTGTCTTAATCACTGCTACAGTAAATCAACATACCCTGACGTCAACATTGTCTTACATACCTTGAAATCACATTATTTTAATGCATAAACTTTTTAATAAAAAAAGAGCACACAAATTTAAGAATATCTTAAAAATGTGGCTCTCATTGACTCAGCCTGTTTAAATATTATCCTAAATTAATATTATCACAAAACCGTGTATTACTCAAGATAATTTAATATATAATTTATTATACAATTATTATCTTTATTGAAAACATTTTGTAACCAATATACGTCTAAATAGTGATATGCTGAATTATGGTTATTCTTATATATAATTGTATATTATGGGCATATTTGCATATACCCGTAATATAAAAGGTTAACTAAGATTCAGTAATCTATTAAAACAGGGGGGGATGGAGTTTTTGGCAAATATAATTGAACTTAAGGAGGTTAGAAAGGTCTATAGAATGGGTGATGAAAAAATAGTTGCTCTAGATAATATAAACCTGTCTATAGAAAAAGGTGAGTTTTGCTGCTTATTGGGCACATCAGGCTCTGGTAAGTCAACGTTGCTTAACATGATGGCAGGCCTTGAAAAGCCAACAAAAGGTCAAATAATAATAAATAATGCTCATGTCGAAAAGATGAATGAAAAACAGCTTGCGAAATTTAGGCAGAATTATGTGGGCTTTGTGTTCCAATCTTATAATCTTTTACCATCGCTTACAGCTTTAGAAAACGTAGAAATGCCTCTTACATTTAAAGGTATACCAAAGAAAGTTAGAATGAAAAGAGCTCAGGATATGTTAAAAAATGTAGGGCTTGAGACAAGGATGAAGCATAAACCTTCTCAAATGAGCGGAGGGCAGCAGCAGAGGGTTAGTATTGCAAGAGCATTTATATGCAATCCCAATATTGTTTTTGCAGATGAACCTACAGGAAACCTAGATACTAAAACCACGAAAGAGGTAATGGACCTTATAACATCAATGGCAAGGGAACATAATCAGACACTCATAATTGTAACCCACGACATTGAAATAGCAGATTATGCAGATAAAGTTTTCTACATAAGAGATGGAAATATTGAAAAGGTAGAATTGAGAAATAATATAGAAGCGGGAGGAGCTATATGAAAAAGAGTTTTGCTATTTTTATTTTGATATTTTTAATTTTAGGTATGTTTTCACCCCTAGGAGGTAATGTGGCTAAGGCCGAGGAAGATGATAATGTTTCATGTACGTTTTCAGGTAGGCTTACATCAGTTGGCGAAAATGAATCATTTACAGTTAAGCTAGATTTAAAAAATAAGAAGAGTTCCGAAATAAAAAATATTAAATTCATTATGGATAATGATAGTAACTTTACATTTACAGGAGCTATGGAAATTCCTAAATCTATTAAACCAAGTACCCCCGAAAAAGACACTACCGAGAAAGCTAGCATAGAATGTCTTTATTATGGTGGAGGATCTACACTAAAGATGAGGATGATTTATGATACAGATCAGAAAGAAGGAATTGAACTTCCAATAGTACGTAATATTAAAGTAAACCCATACGTACCACCTACAATGCCACCAATCCCAGATCCACCAACACCTATTCCAATACTTACTCTAGTTGCAAACAATGTTCCAACAGTAACAGCGGGAGATACTGTTTCCATACCAATAGTAGTAAAAAATATAAGCACATACACTGCAAACAGTATAAACATTGTACCAGACTTTGGCCCTGAAGGATATTTCTCTGCTGATGATGTAAATCCAGTGCAAACGATTGAAAGCCTTAATGCATCAAAGTCAACCACAATATACTTAAAACTAAGGGTATCTCCAGATGCCCCTGAAAAGTCACACCAAATAAAACTTAGCACTAAATTTTATAATGTAAACGGGGATTATTATGACGATTCCAAAAGTCCTGCATATGTTTATGTAAAAGTTATAAATAAAAGCGTATCCTCAAGCCTTGAAATTACAAAAGTTGACATCGGCGCTTCACCATTAAATGTTGGAAAGGCATCAAAGATTAAGATTAAAATAAAAAACACTGGCAGTCAAACTTTAAGGGATATAAAGGTAACACTTCCAGGAGTTAAGGCTGATGGTCTTACACTATATAATGATATAAATAGAAAAAACATAGCATCCCTAGACAGCGGAAAAGAGGCTGAAGTTAGTTTTAATATAATGCCTTATGCCAAACTTGAAACCGGAAACCATAGTCTATCAGTTAAGGTAGATTATAAAGACCAAAGTGGTAAGGACTTAACCACTGATGAGCAGCAATTTTTTGTTCCTGTAATTGGTGTGGCAAAGAAAGATGAATCTACAACAAATCCTAAGACAGTCCCTAAAATAATCTTAAGCCAATATAGCTCTAACCCATCCATAGTAAAGGCTGGACAAAACTTCAGTTTAAGTCTTTCCTTTCTAAACACAAGCAAAATAAAAGAGGTTAGAAATATAAAGATATCACTAACTGTACCAGATGGGGGAGAGAAATCCTCTGGAAGTGTATTTACACCAGTAAACGGCAGCAACACACTTTTTATAGACTCAATTTCACCTAAAGGAACAGTGAAAAAGAGCCTAGAGTTTTTTACTATACCTGATGCAAGCCCTAAAACCTATACAATAACAGCAAATTTTGAATATGAGGATAGTAGCGGTACAGAATATAAATCCACAGAGGTTTTGGGAGTTCCAGTAAACCAGAATATAAAATTAGAAACTGGTGAATTAAATATGCCTGCTGAAGGTTTTATGGGGCAGCCTATACCAGTGGCGCTTGATTTTTATAATATGGGTAAAGCTCCTCTTCAAAACTTAATGCTGAAAGTAGAAGGAGACTTTGACATACAAAACGGGCAATATTTCGTGGGTAACTTTGATATAGGATCTAGTGACCATTTTGAAGCATATATTTCTCCTAAATCCACTGGGGCAGTATCGGGGGCAGTTGTATTGTCCTATGATGATGCATCTGGGGAGCATTATGAAATAAGGAAAGACTTTACTGTAAATGTTAATGAAAATATGCCTGATCCAGGTTTTGATGACCCTAATATTCCTCCTGAGCCTGAGAAGAAAAGCCTGCTTAAAAATAAGCTATTCTGGATTCCTGTTGGGATAGTTATAGCAGGTATTATAGTATTTATTACTAGAAAGAAGATTAAACAGAGAAAGGATGGTATGACTTTGGATGAATAGTATTGATCTTATTCAGATGGGGCTTAAGAACCTATTTAGAAGAAAAACTAGAACTTTTTTGACCATCCTTGGAGTAATAATAGGCTCAGCCGCCATAGTTATTATGCTATCCCTAGGTTTTGGAATGAAGGATAACTTTCAGCAGGGTATAGAAGAGATGGGAAGCATGACCACAATAGATGTATATTCTGGAGGAGGAGGCTATGGATATGGAATGACCATGCCCCAGGGAGGCGGAAAATCTGGAACACTTGACGATAAGGCAATAACTAAGATCGGTAAGATGGATGGGGTTTTAGCTGTAACACCAATAATGGAAAGATATTTGAGGATTGTATCAGGTAAATATTATGCAGAAGTTAGCTTAAAAGGAATACTTCCTGAGACTATGAAATATTTTGATTATAAAATTGAAGATGGAAGACTCCTTGATAAAGATGATGGTAATAACATTGTCTTGGGGCATTCAATCCCAATGCAGTTTATGGACTTAAAAAATATGAATAATTACTACTATAATCCTCCAAAACCAGGAGATAAGCCTAAAGTTAATGTAATGACGGATAAACTTCAAGTAACCTTTGATTGGAATTATGGTATGAAGCCACCTCCAGGCATGACTACTGATAAAAAGAAGCAGCCCCTTCTTTTTAAGGTCAAAACCGTTGGTATATTAGCCGAAGATAGAAGAGATGGGGATTACTCAGCTTTTATAAGTATACACGAGCTTAAAGATATGGTTGCTAAATATGAAAAGTACCAAAGTAAGCAAGGAGAAGGCGGTGGATATGGGCAGGGGGGAGGCACAAGAAACCAGAAAGGCTATGAAAGAGTTATAGTAAAAGTTAAAGATATAAAAGATGTTTCTAAGGTTCAAGATAAAATAAATAATATGGGGTTTCAAACTAATAGCTTAAATGATATTTTAAAATCTATGGAAAAAACATCTGCAACCCTTCAAGTTATACTTGGGGGAATAGGTGCCATATCACTTTTGGTTGCAGCCCTTGGAATAACTAACACAATGATAATGTCAATATATGAAAGAACAAGGGAAATAGGAGTTATGAAGGTAATTGGAGCATCACTAAATGATATAAAAAAGCTCTTCTTATTTGAATCAGGTATGATAGGTTTTTTAGGAGGGGTGTTTGGTCTTGCAATAAGCCTTATACTATCAACTCTTGCAAATACTGTGGGCAAAGGTATTATGGAGCCTATAACAGGCCCTGCTAGGGAAGGAGCTAGGATATCTATTGTCCCTGTATGGCTTATGTTTGCCGTAATTGGGTTTACAACACTAGTTGGGTTAATTTCAGGATATTACCCAGCCAAAAGGGCCATGAAACTTAGTGCATTAGAAGCCATAAAAAATGAATAATAAAATATGGGCGGCTAAATATTGCTGCCCTTTATTCAATTATTCATGTATAATAAATCTAGAGGTGATAAAATGGATATAAATAAGATATCATCAAACAAACCAACTCTTCAATCAAAGTCCATTTCCATGAAAAAGGCTGACAAAAACTTTTCTGAAGAATTTGGTTCTGCTACAAAAAGAGAGAGAGAAAAACAACTTGGCCAGCTATTACATAATATAAAGAGAAAAGGGAAAATGATTGTTGAAACTAGAAGCATAACAGTTGTTCATGAATATAAAGACTCTATAAGGGAATACCTATCTCTTGCTCTTCAGGATGCTTATAGGGTTGACAAGCTAAAGAGTATTTATGGTAACCCTTCTACACTTGTGGATATAATAAACAAGGAGCTTGATTCACTTGTACAAACAGTACTTGTACAAGAAAAGGATACAATAGAAGTGGTTAATATGATTGAAAACATAGAAGGACTTTTAATGCCTATTTATTATTATACATCCTAACAGCCTCCGGATACTGCACCTTATGGTATTCTAAAATAAGCTTGTCCAATTCCTTACTACAATTTATTATTTCTCTATCCTGCAAATCTTTCCTATTTTCGAGTAGATACTCTAGCTTAGATTTTTTAACATCTATAAGCACATCTAAAGCACTATCCATTTTATCACCTCTTTGCACTAGATTACAACAATATCCATTTTATTATAATTATTAGATATAGTCAACATGTCATTTAATGTTATTTTCGTATATTATGGCGAATTTGCTTGTCGTATACAATAATATAATGAATAACTGTGAACTTCCCCGGCCACAATGGCACAAGGTTTTACGGTCTGAATTATAAAGTATACATATATAATAATTGTATATGCTAATAATAATATTCAAACTAATTCTAGCCATAAAATATACTTTTCACGAGGTGTTATATGATATTTATATATAATTGCTATGGTGGTACTCATTCCTCTTCACTTTGCTCTGCCATACATTTAGGAAAGCTGCCCCTAGATAGAATACCTAGCAAAGATGAAATATTAAATACAGATTACTTTGATGCCTTAACCAAAAAAGACAGGGGAAGGATCATATATAGAGGGGATGATAAATGGGGAAACAGCATTTACTCTGTTTCCCGTGGCTCCTCTAAAATTGTGATTCCTGCACTTAAAAGTCTTATAAACATTTTTAAGAAAGATTTTAATATGACCGAAGATATAGTATTTATAAATGCTTCCCCCACAGTTACATTTCCAATGACTATTGGAGGTTTTGTATCTAGAGCCTTAAATATACCCTATATAGGCAGACCTCTGCTTATAATTGGGGTTAAACAAGGCTACTTTAATATGGTAGAGCTTGTTAGAACAAATCTTGAATCTAAAGGATTCTCGTTATAATATTGGAGACTTTAAACCTTTGCTATATATTTTTCATTGTAAGGGATATTCTTTTTCTATCCACGTCAACATCAAGTATCTTTACCTTAACAATGTCTCCTACCTTTACAACATCTAATGGGTGTTTTACAAATCTGTCTGCAAGTTCTGATATATGAACAAGCCCATCCTGATGAACTCCAATATCAACAAAGGCTCCAAAATCTGCTACATTCCTTACTGTACCATTTAGTACCATACCAGGCTTTAAATCTGTCATCTCTATAACTCCAGACATTAGTATTGGTTTTGGTAAGTCTTCCCTTGGGTCTCTTCCAGGCTTTTTAAGCTCACTTATTATATCTTTTAAGGTTGGGACTCCCACCTCAAGCTCTTTTGCAAGCTTTTCTATTCCTATTAACTTAACCATAGAATCCATCATTTCAAGATCTCTATTTTTTACGTCATCTAGTGTAAACCCTAGTCTTTGCAGCAGCTTCATTGCTGCATCATAAGATTCTGGGTGGACTGATGTATTGTCAAGTACGTTTTGGCTTTCTGGAACCCTCAAAAAGCCTGCACATTGTGTAAATGCTTTTTCTCCTAGCCTCTTTACCTTCAAAAGCTCATTCCTATCTTGGAATCTTCCATTTTCTTCTCTATATCCAACAATGTTTTTGGCTATGGCAGAGTTTACGCCTGATACATATTGAAGCAAAGATGGCGATGCAGTGTTTAAATCAATACCAACACTATTTACAGAATCCTCTACAACTCCTTTTAGGGATTCATCAAGTTTTTTAGGTGTTACATCATGCTGATATTGGCCTACTCCAATAGATTTAGGATCAATCTTTACAAGTTCTGATAATGGATCTTGAAGCCTCCTTGCAATTGATATAGCTCCTCTTAAAGATACATTTATATCTGGATATTCCTTTGCTGCAAGTTCTGAAGCAGAATAAACAGATGCTCCAGCCTCACTTACAATAACATAGTATACTTCTTTTTTTATTTCTGATATAAGCTCTGCAATTACTTGCTCTGATTCTCTTGATGCTGTTCCATTTCCTAGTGATATTATGTCAACATCATATTTGTCAACTAGCTCTTTAATCTTCTTTTTACTTCCCTCAACATCATTTTGCGGAGCAGTAGTATATACTGTTGCAGTATCTAAAAGTTTCCCCGTATCATCTACAACAGCTATCTTACATCCAGTCCTAAAACCAGGGTCAAAGCCTAGAACTACTTTTCCCTTTATAGGAGGCTGCATAAGCAAGCTATGGAGATTTGATGCAAAAACCTTTATTGCCTGCTCCTCCCCTTTATCTGTAAGCTCTGCCCTTATCTCTCTTTCAATTGATGGGGCTATAAGCCTTTTATATGCATCTTCAATTGCCATCTTTACATACTCAGTTGTTACTGACCCTTTATCATTTAATGCATGGCGGTTGATGCCCATTATTATATCGTCAATAGGGGCTTCAATTTTAACTGAAAGGTATTCTTCCTTTTCTCCCCTATTTACTGCAAGTATTCTATGGGGCGCAATTTTCTTTACAGGCTCTTTAAAATCATAGTACATCTCGTAAGGAGACTTTTCATTTCCCTTTATTCCCTTTGTTACCAAAATGCCTTCCTTATATGTAATGTCTCTAATAAACTTTCTATAGTCTGCATCGTCGGATATGGTTTCAGCTATTATATCCATTGCCCCTTTAAGTGCATCTTCTATAGATGAGACACCTTTTTCTTCATTTACAAATGGGGATGCAATGTCATCTATACCCTCTACTAATATATCTTGAGCAAATATTATATCAGATAAAGGCTCAAGTCCTTTCTCTTTTGCAATGGTTGCCCTCGTTCTCTTTTTAGGCTTATATGGTCTATATATATCCTCTATCTCTGTTAGTATCTCAGCGGAATCTATCTTAGTTGCTAATTCATCAGTTAGCTTGCCCATCTCTCCTATTAATCTTTTAACTTCCTGCTTCCTATTTTCTAAATTTCTTAAGTATTCTAGTCTTTCGCCAAACTTTCTTAAAACAGTATCATCTAATTCCCCTGTTTTTTCCTTCCTATACCTTGCAATAAACGGTATGGTATTCCCCTGATCAATAAGTTCTACGGTATTTACAACCTGCCATTCCTTTATTTCAAGCTCCTTTGTGAGCTGCTTAATTATTCTATCCATTAAAAATAACCCCCTTTTATATATTTTATAGTATATCCATTAACACAGGTTTATTCAATAGAATAAAAACACTGCCATTGTACTTTGCTCTGTGTTTTAAGTAACTGTTGGCTTTTAAGCCGGATATGTTGATTGACTTCCGCTGCACGCTGCTACAGTAAATCAACATATCCTGAAATCAGCGCTGTTCTAAAACATAGATAATGAAAAATACTATTAAAGATGTTAAACTTGTAGTATTAGGTCACGTATGTGGAGGTCGTAATGAATAAAAAATTGATCTTAATACTTTTAGTTTATGGATTGTCGAGTATATATGGATTATTAGTATCTTTTGAGATAATAGGATATTGGCTTTATATAATATTAGTATTAAGCCTTGGAATATTATTTAGATTTTTATATTTAAAATATAAACCAAATAAATCAGATGTTGGTATGTATACAACATTTTTTACATTAGAAGGTAGGATAATTGATCAAAGCGATATATTAGCAACCTATGAGATTACTCCCATTGAAAAGCTACTTTTTGCAACCAAGAGTCCGAAAAACAATTTTTCTTCAAGTTATAATAATAAAGGGTTAATTGTAAGGACTGTTCAAGAGAGTTTTCTAATAGATTGTATGGATGCGGACTTTTTAGAAGTTAAAAAGAGACGAAAGGTTAAACATAGTAATATATATGTATTCCTATATTATATATTTCTACTGCTTCCTTTAGCCGTACTATTGCTCTTTAATTATTTTAATATTGACCCAATTATATGGGCAGGTATTTGCTTTGTATTTATATTCATTGTGGTAGCAAGGATTATGCCACCTTTTTTTCTTGGCAAAAGAGTAGATGTAAAAGGTCTTCCTCTTTATGATAAAGAAAGGGATGAGTTTAAAGGAATAACAGTAATAGAAGGTTTTGTTTTTTCAGATAGGCTTTCGGTTATACCCTTTAGAAAGGCAGCAAAACTAGATGGTCTTGCCATAAACCTTCTATTTAAGAAATATATAATATTAAATCCTAGGATATATTACGTGGATTCTATTGACCTAAACTATGCAAGATTTGTAATCTTCCATGAGCTTGGTCATATAAAACATAGAGATGGGCTAGATGCTTTTATAGTTGTAATATCTCTACTAGTACTAGATTTAGTACTTACAATGCTTCCCTATGATATACTTCACTTTATGCCATACCTTGAGTACATAATACTTGCATTTGCAGTTATTTTTCTTCTAATATCTGTAATGAGAAGGAAAAAGGTAGAAAAAAGAGCTGATGCATTTGCACTTAAATGTATTGGCGAGCAAGCTGCAGATAAAATTTATGAAAGATATGGAATTCGATAAAGTAAATTTAAAGCTGCGTTAATTTAATACTGTTTTGCACTTTTTTGATTTGGTGTTTAGGTTTAGGGGACTATCGTATACACGTGCAAATGAAGCACACATTTTTAAGCCTATTCGTACAAATTAACGCAGCCCTAATACAAGTCCATAACCTTACATCACTATTGCCTCTGTTTCTATTTTACAGAATATCATGCTATTTTAGCTCTAGCACCTAATGATTGTATTTGATCTAATAGAGAATAAGCATTTTCTTTACTTAGCTTCTTTGTGTGTATTCTTACCTGCTTTTTCATAAACATCCAGTAGATATCCCTATTTTCAAGGGACTCATCTATATCAAGGTAGGGTTTTATAAGCCTCATAACTTCATAAACCTTTAACCCTAAATCCTCTATATATACACTATATAAGCCATCTGCTGAAGCCTCATCTAATTTATCAACCTTTATATGGTTTTTATCCTTTGTTTCAAAAGATATTAGGCAATGACCTTGTGTACAATAAACACCTGGATTTCTAAACTGTGTAAATTTTAATTCAGGCATATCTATATCTATGTTATAAATATTTACCGTGCCTATGGTACTTTCACATATTGGGCATACTGCCCTGCCTGAGTCAAAGTCTTTATCTATTAACTCCACAAGCTCATCTATACTACTTGCATATTTTATCATTTAATCACCCTAGGTTTAATTTTGATGGAATACTATTTTCTGTCTCATATTCTATTAATATAATGTTACCCTAGGTTATATAATTTGTACAGTATTAAAATAAATTTAAAAAATATTCCACACTATTTTTCTGTAGAGAGTTTAGCCCAGTAGCTTCCGTTTTGGTGAATATATATATAGGTGGAAAGTGAATGAAAGGTTAACATAACTTTGGTTATCTTCCTCTTGATATATGGTATTTATTAAGATATGATGTGTATAGGATATGCTGTTAATTATTGGGGTCCTCTACATAATATATAAAATATATAAAGAGGGGGATATCATGAAAAAACGTACAGCTGTAGTTATTGTGCTTGCTCTTTTTATTGTTGTTGGTATATTTACTTTCGCAATTCTCTGGAATGAATCTGTTAATCCGGGGAAGCCAGTCATCAGAACCGAAGAAAAAATAAAACAATTAAATGATTATATCTATAATTCTCTTACTGTATCAGAAGATACTTACTTGAAAGTATACCAATTAAATAATATTTTGACTGTTAAGGAATACCCTGAATTAAGGGCTATAGCATCAGATTTAACATATTCAATAAAGATTACTGAGGAATATAATACAGATAAATTTGAGTCCGACAAATCTGGGCGTGTATATTTTGTTTGGAAGGATATTAAAATAATTTTAGACATTGACTCTAATTCCCCAAGCAATCAGGTATATGTGGAAAACAGCGGTACGTACTACAAGGCGGAAATAAGTTCTGAAAGTATACGTGAGGTGGCCGAATTTGTTTCTAAAATGTGATTATGTAGCAAAGTCACTTATGGTTTTCATCATAAAGCCATAAGTGACTTTGATTATTATTACTATTATTGTAACTTTTATCTTTTAAATATATAGAATTTAATAATGGCTGCTATCTCTCTTATAAAACCTGAAATCTCATGATTTTTATGATCTTGTACAAATACTCCTGAGGTTGTTGCATTTATTCCAACCTTTTTGGCCATTAAATAAGCTCTTTTTAGGTGATATTTATTAGACACTATAATGCATCTGTTAAAGCCCTTTTCATCCATTTTTACTTTTGAGTTTTCTATGTTTGACATTGTGGAGGTGGATTTATCTTCCAAAATAATTTTAGAGCCTTCAACGCCTTTATCCATAAGGTAATTCCTCATTGCCTCAGCTTCTGATATATTCTCTCCGTTTCCTCGTCCTCCAGATACTATAATGTATTTAGCATATCCTTCTTTATAAAGCCTTAACCCTTCATCAAGCCTTGCAGCAAGAAAGGGGCTTGGTTTGGTTCCATAAACTTGGCAGCCTAAAACCAATATACAGTCTGACTTAGCAGGCTTTGAATTATTTGCAAATGTAAGCAGACTAATTCCAACCCCAAAAGGGATTGCTACAACAGCAATAATAATAATTACAACTAATAACTTAGTGATGGCCTTCATTTTTATTTAATCCCTTCAATTAGCTTTACAATAAGGTTAATTGTATTATCCACATCATCCATTGATACTGTTTCGCAAGGTGTATTTATATATCTTGCAGGTATTGCTATTCCACCTATTGTAACTCCTGATCTAGATTTTAATACCTCTAATGCCTCGCTTTTCTCATCCTCAAATATTCCCATTTGCATATTTATTTTATTCTCTTTAGCAATATGGGCAATATCATTCCTAAAGTCTATATTATATACTAAGTCGCTTTCCTTAATCTTTATTACTGCGCCTTTTCTAATCTCTGGAGTATTTTTTTCAAATCCTAATGAATCCTTTGTTCCAACAGTATCAAGTATAATTGCAATATCAGGTCCTACTTCATATGCAGATGTCATAGCTCCGCCTTTGTATTTTTCCTTTTGTACTGTAAATACATAATACATATCATTTTCAGGGGAGACTGCTTTTTTAATTGCATCCATCAGTACAAAGCAGCCTATTCTATTTCCTTGTATACCAGATACTAAATTCCCCACACTTCCCATATCTGTTTTAAATACTCCAAAGTCTCCTACTGATAGTACTTTTTCCGCTTCATTCTTGTCTGAAGCTCCAATGTCTATATATAAATCATTTTCCCCAGATCCTGCAATAATTCCCTCTGTCCCATCCTTAAATATTACCTTGCGGCATAGCATCGATCCAAGGTCAAAATCCCCTACATTTGTAAAACGCAAAAATCCTTTTTCATCTATATAGGTTATCATAACGCCAATTTGATCCATGTTTGTGGATATCATGAACTTTTTATTGCTTTTGCCTTTTTTAAAAGCTATTATATTTCCAAGGTTATCTACCTTAACACTGTCAACATATCCTTCTATATCATCAATTATTATATCTGCAACGCCCCCTTCTCTCCCAGAGGGTCCAAAAGATAAGCATAAAGATTTTAAAATATCCATTATATTACCTCCTCCAAACTTTTTAATACAAGCTCCACTAATTTAAGTGTGTTTTCATAGTCCTCTTTTGCCATAATGCTTATTGGGGAATGGATATATCTTACTGGAACAGATATGGATGCAGTCATTACCCCTTCTCCTGTTTTGTGAATTATACCTGCATCGTTTCCGCCTGATCTTCCCTTTTTAAATTGATAAGGAATATTGTTTTTCTCTGCAACCCCAATTATATGTTTTAAAAGTTTTTCATTAGCCATTGATGCACCATCCATTGGAGATAACACAGGGCCTAGCCCAAGGGAGGATACATAATCTTTTTCATCCTCTGTGGTATCTGCACAGGTTGTGCCTTCAAGTACTAATGCAACTTTAGGCCTAATCTTATATGCGGCAACGCCTGCCCCTCTAAGTCCCGTTTCTTCCTGAACAGTAAATGCTCCATATAGGTCAATTCCAAAATCCTCTTCTAAAACTTTAGTAAGTATTGCACATCCCACTCTATCATCTAGGGCTTTTGCCTTTATACATCTGCCCATGTCCACGTACTCACTTTCAAATACAGCGTAATCCCCAATACTTACATACTTTTCGGCCTGTTTTTTGCTTTCAGCACCTATATCTATAAATAAATCCTTAAGTGGCAGTGGTGATTCTGCTTCTTTTTGAGTTTGCAAATGTATAGGCTTTGAGCCTATAACACCTACTATATTCTTATTTTTAAATATAACCCTTTTTGATATAAGTATTCTAGTATCTATTCCCCCAACTGGACTAAATGTTATCCTTCCATCGTCTTTTATTCCATTTACAATAAAGCCTACCTCATCCATATGGGCTGAAACCATAACTTTAGGGCCTTTTCCTTCTTTATGAACCAGCAAGTTTCCCATATTGTCTATACTTGTTTCCCCTTTATCGTAAACTCTATTTTTAATTATTTTTCTTATTTCGCCTTCGCAGCCTGAAACACCAAAGGCATCTGTATATTCCTTAATCATCATATACGCCCTCCCATCCTTTAAAGCCGGATATGAAAAGAGACATTAGCCTGCCAGCTCTTTCAACATCCTTATAATCAACAACCTCTGTTGATGTATGCATAAATTTAATAGGAATTGATATAAGCAGCATTGGTATACCTTCTCTTACCGTCTGCATATCCCATGCATCTGTTCCAGTACATCCTGAGTATGCAACTAAAAAGTATGGTATCTTATTTTTATCTGCTATATCAATTAACTTTTTTGTAAATTCTGGGTGCATATTAGGGCCTATGGCTATCTCTATTCCATCCCCGCACCTTTCCCTCATCTCTTCACTTACATATTTGTCTCCAAAGGTTACATCAATTGCTATACCCAAATCTGGATTTATATCATATGTGGCAGTAGCTGCCCCCATAGCTCCAATCTCCTCCATGGATGTTGCCACATAATATACATCTGCTAATGTATCTTGGTTTTTGAGATACTTTGCTGCAGAGTACATGGCAGCTATACTTGCTCTATTGTCTATTGCCTTTCCAGTTATATAATCCCCGAGAAGGTTGGCACATTTTCTTTTTATAGTTATAAAGTCTCCAATAGATATGTATTTGTTTACATCATCTGGTGTAAGTCCAGTATCTATGGTCATATCCTCCATTTTAATGGCCTTTTTTCTATCTTCCTTACTTAATACATGGGGCGGCTTTGCACCTATAACTCCAAATATCTCCTTTTTACCATGTATTATAACCTCCTGTGCAGGAAGGGTTTTTAAATCCACTCCTCCAACTGTTGTAAAATGTATAAAACCCCTTTTGTCTATATCTTTTACCATAAGACCTATCTCATCTGCATGAGCTGCAATCATAACCTTTAAGCATTTTTTGCTGCTTCCCTTTTTAAATGCAACAAAGTTACCTATGTTTCCTGTCTCCGTTTTATCAGCAACTTGTGAAAAGTAATCATTAAGTATACCATGAATTTTACTTTCATCTCCAGAAACTGCTGAAGCTTCACTTAATTTTATAAGCAAATCTTTTCCGTCCATATTTTACCCCCCAAATCCGTAATCATAGACCTATTATATCACTAAATATATTGGTAAAACTTTAAAAGATGGGCCTCTATTTTGTGATAGAGGCTCATCTTTTGGGTTACTGTTACTGTTTTGATTGTATTATGGAATTTGTCCAATCTAGTATATCAGATACAACTTCATCTCTATTTGTCTCGTTTAAAACCTCATGGCGTGCATCTTTATAAAAATTATATTTTACATTATTTATCCCTAAATTTTTATATTGATCTATGAGCCACCTTATTGTTTTATTGTTTTTGCCAACAGGGTCTTTCTCTCCAGCAATAAATAATATAGGCAGATTCTTTGGTATTTTAGCCATATTCCCCACCTTATGCATATCTTTTAAGCCTCCTAGAAGATCCACGAAAAATCCTGCTGAAAATATGGCACCACAGTAAGGATCAGCAATATACTTGTCTACTTCTTTTTCATCTCTGCTTAGCCAATCAAAGTCTGTTCTGGTAGGTTTAAAGGAATTATTATAGCTTCCAAAGCTTAAATTGTTCATCTTTTCGCTCTTTGTTTTAGCTCCTACCTTTTTTACCTCTTTCTTTGCTATTTTCTCGCCCATTGCAGTCAAAAAGCCTTGTTTACCTGCTGTTCCTGAAAGTATTACCCCATCTATTGTGTCTCCATACTTTTCTATATAGCTCTGTGAAAGAAAAGATCCCATGCTATGGCCCAAAAGAATTACAGGCAGACCTTTATTTTCAGACTTTATAATATTGTTTAATTCGTATAAGTCCTCAACCATCCAATTAAAGCCATCCTCACCGCAATACCCTACATTCTCAACTGATCCTGCAGTTTTTCCATGGCCTCTATGGTCATTTGCATACACTATATAACCTTGGTTTGTTAGCTTTTCTGCAAATCTCTCATATCTTAATGCATGCTCCGCCATTCCATGGGCAATTTGAATTACCCCTTTAATATTTTTACCCTCATCTCCCTGCCATTTGTAAACAAAGATTTCTACTCCGTCCTTATCCTTGAAAGTAAACTCCTGTTTCTTCATAGCAAACCCTCCAATATTTTTATATAATTCTAATTATATACCAATTCTGACATCTTTTATATACCAACTCAACTTAATTAGTATCAAATACCTATTTTAAAATAGTATAATTCCGATATAATAGTATAACAATAGTTTATTGGGGTTGATACTTGATGAATAATTTTAGCATAAATATTAATATGTTACAGGATCCTAAAATTTTAAAAGAGTATTCATTAAAAGAAGGTATGTCCATATTGGGCAAGATTGTTTCACTTGATAAAGGTGATGCAGAATTAATGCTTTTAAATGGGGAAACAATTAAAGCAACAATTGCTAAGGATGTAGATCTTCCAATTTCTACTCCCATACAATTTGAGGTAGTAGAAGCCAAGGAAGATTCTATTATACTGCGCCCTAAATTAATTGACCCAGCAATAACAGATGCAGAAGGTAATAATGAGCCTATATCTAAAGAGAGGGTTACTCATGGGATTGTGTCAGCTCTTAATATAAATGATACCCCACAAAACATAAAGCTTTTAAATAATCTAAAACCTTGTTCTATAGCGGAAAACATTTATAAGATGTTAAATGTTCTATCTAGTGATGAACATACAGATTCCAATATCTCAGATATTAAAGATTCATTTTTTATATCTAAAGACAAGCTAGAGGAATATATAAAGGAGTTTAATAACGCACAAGTAGATAATGAAGTCGGTATGACCAAAGAGTTAGGTATTAAAGGCAAGCAGCTTAAATATGGCATGGAGAAATTAGTTGGGGATATAGACAAGCTTTTATCTAATATTAAAAAGTCAAATATTCCAAAAGAGGAATATGCGCATATATCTACAGAGCTTTTAAAGGAGCTTTCCATACAGAGAAGCCATCCATTTCCACTATTTTTTATACCAATTCCACTATTTTTTAATAATCATTTCTATCCTAGTGAGATATGTATAGAAAAAGACGGGGAAAATGAGGATGGAGAAGGAAATACTTTTATTTATCTGTTTATAAATACGAATCATTTGGAAAATATAGAGGTTGATATAGCAAGCACCCCTCATGGATTAGATATAAATTTATATTGCAAGAAAAGGTTTATAGATTTGTTTAAAGATAACATGGATGAGCTTAAGCTTAAATTAAATACGACGCCATCTATTAATTTAAATTCTTTTAATGTTTTAGAACTTAAAAAGGAAAGGACTGTACAAGACCTATTTAAAAAATATATAAAGCCTTATCCTTCATTAGATACATTGGCTTAGGGGGAATTACTTATGAAAAAGTTAAAGCAGGCTGCCGCCTTAAAATATGAGCCTCAAGATAATGCACCAAGAGTTGTTGCAATTGGTAGGGGTGAAATCGCAGAAAGAATAATAAAAATATCTAAAGAAAATAATATACCCTTGATACAAGATGAGGAAACAGCTCAAATTCTATGCAGCCTTCCCATTAATTCTGAAATACCAGAGGAGTTATACACAGTAATTGCTGAAATTTATGCATTTATTTTAAATATGGATTTAAAAAACAAGCAGGAATAGTTTCCTGCTTGTTTTTATAATTCCTGCTTGTTTTTTATGGCTTGTCCTAATTAATTCTTAAATAAGGTTCTGGATTTACACGCTGTCCATTTATTCTAACTTCAAAGTGGACATGAGGGCCAGTTGATGCACCTGTGCTTCCGGAAAGCGCTATTTTTTGTCCTGCTGATACTTGATCACCTAGTCCAACTACAATTGAGTTATTATGAGCATACAAACTCATAACACCACTACCATGGTCTATAACTACATAATTTCCATATCCAGCGTTGCTATGCCTAACAAGTACAACCGTGCCTGCTGCCATAGAGTAAACTGGTATATTAGTATTTCCTGCAGTAGCTATGTCAATTCCCCAATGGGTAGTTGTTATTCCTGTAAAAGGATCTCGCCTTGAGCCATAGCCAGACGATATTATAGGCCTTCCACTTGGAAAGTCTGAACTATGTAGTATAGCTGCTACATTACCATTGTAATTTCCGCCATGTCCTGTACTTCCGCCATTTCCTTTGTTCTGCGCTTGCTTGCGCCTATTTTCTTCTTCAATCTGTTTAAGTATCTGATTAATCTCTTTATCTACTTTTGCAGCTGCAGCCTCTTCTTGCTGTATCTTCCTAGTATACTCCTGGGAACTTCTGCTTAAAACTGCTACAAGAGTCTTTTGTTCCTTGTTTTGGTTAACCAAATGATTCTTTTTTTCATTTACCTTAGATTGGTAGGCAACAAGCTCCGCCTTACTTTTTTCAAGATCAGCCTTTTTTCTGTCTATCTCTTCTCTTTTACCTTTTAGCTCTTTAAGCATATCTATATCATAGTTTATTACCTTTTTCATAAGATCTGCTTTTACTATAAAATCAGAGAAGCTGTTAGAGCTTGCCAATATTTCTAGATATCCAGAAGCAGCACCACATTTGTATAAGGAATTTATCCTTTTTGTCATCTTTTCATCTTGATCTTCATAAACCTTTACTGCGGTTTCAAGTTCCTTACTAGTCTTATTTATGGTATTTTGCACGCCGTTTATTTTTGCATGCAATGTGTTGATTTCACCATTTACCTTGCTAATATCTGACTCTATACCAGATATTTTTCCTTTAGTTTGTTTAATCTCTTCTTCAAGCCCCTGCTTCTTCTTTACAAGTTCTTGTTTACTATTTAGATGCTCCTGTTTTTGATTTTTCTTATCAGATATACTATCCGCCATAGCACTAGTATTAAATACAAAAATAAGCATCAAAGCCAAGATCAAACTAGAGGTCTTTTTAACTTTGCTCAACAGATATCACCTCCTCTCGTCTTAATTTTGGGCTATGTTTTAAGTAACTGTTGGCTTTTTGATCGGATATATTGATTTGATTGACTTCCGCTGCTCCAAAATGCCTATTTTTCTCTAAATAAGTAAAGTGGATAAAAATAGGCATTTAAGTCGCTGCTACAGTAAATCAAATCAACATATCCTGACGTCAATACCTTAATAAAGCATAGCCAAGTCATCATACGTTAAGGAATTTCCTCATGGAGATAATACTTCCAATGGAGCCAAGGGCTGCGCCGAGGCAAACAAACATTGCAATCATGCCGGGTACAATGTCCCCTGGTTTAATAAGTTTAATTATTTTTAAATCTTTAATAAGCATTTGGGATACTGCTCCATATCCGTAGCTTACAATTATGCCAGATATAACTGCTCCTATAATTCCAAGCAGTATTCCTTCTATTACAAAAGGCCATCTTATAAACCAATTTGTGGCTCCAATGTACTTCATTATGCCTATTTCGTTCTTTCTAGCAGAAACAGTCAGCTTTATTGTATTTGAAATAAGGAATATTGATACAATAAATAGTACTATCATAAGTGCTAGTCCAACAGTTTTAACAAAGTTTGTTATTTTAATTAGAAGCTCCATAACTGGCCTTGCATCATTTATTTTGTCGATTCCTTCCATTCCTTTTAACTTTTCCACGACACCATCTACATACTGCGGTCCATCCATTTTTATAATGTAGGATGCAGGCATAACCTTATTGGCATCTATTCCTTCTACAACCTCTGCATTTTCTCCAAGCTGTTTTTTGAAGTTTTCAAGAGCTTCCTCTTTAGTTTCATATACAACATCAGTAACTCCTGCTGAGCCTTTTGCTGTCTTTTCAATTACCTTCATTTGATTATTGTCTAAATTATCTTTTAAAAATACTTTTATCTCAACTGTAGATCCTACATTTTTCATGGCAAAATTAGCATTAGACATTGTTACATAAAAAACCCCAAGTACCAAAAGTGTGGCCATAACCGTGGTTATGGATGCAATACTCATCATTCTGTTTCTTGCAACACTTTTTAAACTTTGGTTAAAATGGTAACCAACAGTCTTAATCTTCATACCCGTAAACCCCTCTTTCTTCATCCCTTATAAGCTTGCCCTTCTCTAATGCAATAACCCTTTTTTTCATCCTATCTACTATATCTCTTGCATGGGTTGCCATTAGAACGGTTGTCCCAGAGTTGTTTATATCTTTTAACAATTCAATTATATCCCAAGAAGTATCTGGATCTAGATTTCCTGTTGGTTCATCAGCTATAAGCATTTTGGGGTTATTTACAAGTGCCCTTGCTAAAGCAACTCTTTGTTGTTCTCCACCTGATAGCTCACCTGGATATGAGTTTGCTTTTCTGCTTAAGCCAACCATACTAAGAACCATTGGGACTCTTCTTCTTATATCCCTTGCTGGTGCTTCAATTACATGCATGGCAAAAGCCACGTTTTCATATACGGTAAGCTTGGGCAATAATCTAAAGTCCTGAAATACCGTGCCTATAGTTCTCCTATAATAAGGTATGTCTCTACTTTTTAACTGATTTAAATCCACATTGTTTACTTTTACTATCCCTGAGGTTGTCTTAACCTCCCTTAGCAAAATCTTAATAAATGTTGATTTTCCGGCACCACTTGGCCCTACTAAAAAAACAAATTCTCCCTTATCTATGTTTAGTGTAATATCGAAGAGAGCTACTACGTTTTCTCCATATTTCTTTGTAACATGCTGCATCTCTATCATATTCGGCCAACTCCTATTTATTAAGCTTAAGTGCATAGCTAAATAATTTAATATTTTTTTTAATACAATGCAATATATAAAAATATCATGTTCCTATTATACCATAATAATTTATTATGTAAAAAAATATACATTAATATTTTATTATGTATATTTTAACAAGTAATATATTCTTTACTTCGCTACATTTAACCAAATTCCTCCCTAATACCATGTTTTTAAAAAACTTTTTGTCAAAAAAATAAGGTATATATAAAGATGCCTAGGCATCTTTATATATACCTTATTTGATGAATGCTTTTATTGTTTTTATTCATCATCAATTTCTGTAAATCCTTCTCCTAGTACCTCATGGGAAGCACTTACCGAAATAAACGCTTTAGGGTCAACGCTTTTAATATACTCTCTAAGCCTTATAAATTGCCTTCTGCTTATTACAGTATACATTATCCTTTTCTCTTCTCCGGAATAAGCACCCTGCCCCGTGAAGAAGGTAACCCCTCTTTCAAGCTCATTCATTATATAATCAGATATAACCTCTATTTCGTCGCTCATAATAAATACTTGCATTGCAACGTTAAATCCTTCAATTGCATAGTCTATAAAGTATCCATTAGATATTACTGCAACTATTGCATATAATCCTTTTTCAACCCCAAAGGTAAGTGCTGCAAATAATGTTACAACAAAGTCAATAATTAGCAGAGATTTTCCTATATCAATATGCAGATACCGATTTATTATCTTAGCTAATATATCTGTCCCACCGCTTGAGGCATTGTTATCAAATATTACTGCCATTCCGAGTCCTGAAAGTATTGTACCTATTATTGTAGATAAAAGAATATCATTGGTTATAGGTGCCTGGATAGGGAATACTTTTTCTAAAATTGATATAGTGCCTGAAAGTCCAAGACTTGCATAAATAGTTTTAACTCCAAATTTTGATCCTATTGTTAAAAATGCTATAGTAAACAATATAATGTTTACTATAAGCATAATAAAACCAACACTTAAAAAAGGGAAATAGTTGTTAGTTATCATGGCAATACCCATAGCCCCACCTGCAGCAATATCATGAGGTATAAGAAAAAAATACTGTGATAGAGCAACAATGATTATACCTACTGTAATAAAAAAGTATTCTTTAATCTTAATCTTAATCTTCCTATCCATAATGCCACCACATTTCATTTAGAGTACTTGTACAACTATTACTTTCGTTTGGAAATTTAACCGCAATTAGTTAAACCCCAAAGCTACATAATTTTATGCGTATCTAATCCTTATCTACTTATTTTTTTGAAATAATCGATTTTGCTTCTTCAACAAGTCTGTCTGATGTTAATCCATAAAGTTTTAAAAGTTCATCAGGTTTACCTGATTGACCAAATGTATCCATAACACCAACTCTTTTTAATTTTGCTTGACATTCTTCGCATAAAACCTCGGCAACAGCACTTCCTAATCCTCCGATTATGCTGTGCTCCTCTGCTGTAATTATTGCTCCCGTTTCTTTTGCCGCTTTAATTATTGCTTCTTTGTCAATTGGCTTTATTGTATGAATATCAAGTACTCTAGCATCTATTCCTTCTGCCTTTAGTGTTTCAGCAGCTTCCATGGCCTTTGATACCATAATGCCTGTAGCTATTATGGTTACATCTTTACCTTTCTTTAATGTTATTGCTTTTCCTATTTCAAACTTAAAGTCTTCCTCGTTATATAAAACAGGAACAGCTAGCCTTCCAAGCCTAATGTAGACAGGCCCTTTATACTCTGCGGCAGCTAATATTGCAGCCCTTGTCTCTACGGCATCAGATGGGCTTATAACAGTCATATTAGGTATTGATCTCATAATAGATATATCTTCTATAGGCTGATGGGTAGCTCCATCCTCTCCAACTGTTAATCCTGCGTGTGTTGCAGCTATCTTTACGTTTAATTTAGGGTAGCATATGGAGTTTCTTATCTGCTCAAAGGCTCTTCCTGCGGCAAACATGGCAAAGGTACTTGCAAAAGGTATCTTTCCGCAGGTTGATAATCCTGCTGCAGTTGTCATTAAATCTCCTTCTGCTATGCCCATATTAATAAATCTTTCAGGATACTTTTCTCCAAATTCAGCAGTCTTTGTTGATTTTGAAAGATCTGCATCTAAAACAACTATGTTTTTATTCTTTTCTCCAAGTTCAACTAAGGTTTTCCCGTAAGCTTCTCTTGTTGCAATATTTTTGGCCATTACCTTCCACCTCCGAGTTCCTGCAATGCCTTTTCACACTGTTCTTTGTTAGGAGCAGATCCATGCCATCCTGCTTCATTTTCCATAAAGGAAACTCCTTTTCCTTTTATAGTTTCACAAACAATTACTGTAGGCTTTCCCTTTGTATCTTTTGCCTTACAAACTGCATCTAGTATCTGTTTCATATCATGACCATTTATCCCAATTACATTCCATCCAAAGGCTTTGAATTTATCCCCTATAGGGTTTGGGTTCATAACATTCTCTACAGGTCCATCTATCTGAAGCCTATTATGATCTACAAATGCTGTAAGGTTGTCAAGCTTATAGTGGGCAGATGTCATTGCAGCTTCCCATACCTGACCTTCCTCAAGCTCTCCATCTCCAAGTAGGGCATATACCCTATAATCCTTTTTATCCATTTTTCCTGCAATAGCCATTCCGTTTGCAGCGGACAATCCTTGGCCTAAGGATCCTGTTGACATATCAACACCAGGAGTTCCTTTCATATCTGGATGTCCTTGAAGCATAGCGCCTGCCTTTCTAAGTCCCATAAGTTCACTTACAGGAAAATAACCCCTCTCTGCTAATGCGCTATATAAAACTGGGGCTGCATGACCCTTTGAAAGCACAAACCTATCTCTATCCTCCCATTTAGGATTCTCCGGCTTTATATTTAAAACATCAAAATATAGTGCTGTAACTATATCAGCCGCAGAAAGAGACCCTCCTGGATGGCCAGAACTTGCTTCTGTAATCATCTCAATAACATGCCTTCTTATTTTATTCGTTGTTTCATCTAACATCTCATATCTATCCATGTACTTTAACCTCCTGACAAGATTTATCTTTTATAGTATGCACATTCTTTTTAGGCCTGATTCATATGACCTTTTAATTGACCATAATTATTATATCAGCAAATTAGCCATTTTAAAAGAAGGAAGGAATAAATGTTAATTATTACAACAATGAAACACTAAAACAAGCTTTGCTGTTCTAGTTTAAACATGGAAGATGTAAGGATCTCTTCTTCATCTTTCTTAACTAAATTCTTCTTAATCTTAACATCAAGATACTCATCATATCTTCCAACTTCTCTTTCAACATTAAATGCATATATAAGGTTAAATCTATCGCATATTGCAGGCTTATCATGGTCTGTAAAGCATATAAGCTGGGTGTCATACTTTTTTGCTACTTCAAACATCGGTATAAGCAAATGTTCTGAACTTATGGCTCCAAAAGGGTTATCCATTATAAGAACCTTGCTGTCTTGAGTATGTTTTAATATGTTGCTTCCCCTTGAATAAGACAGCAATGAAATAAATATTACAAAAGCACTAACGAACCTTTCTCCGCCAGATGTACTAATAGCTTCCCTCCAAGTTAATTTAGTTGTCTTATTCTGTTCTATCTTAGTGAGGTTTATGCCTACCCTATTAATTCCTATGAGCCTATCAAATAAATCTATTGTATTTATTTCATTAGACAACAAGTTATCCATTGGCTTACCCTGTTTATATAGGCTAACGCAATTGCTAATTGTCCCCTTTACATATTCATTTAAAATAATCTCATCTAGGCCTTCTTTTGGAGGCATTGATATTGTAAGCATCTTCTTCCTAGAACCAAATACATCAATGGCTGAATTTCTATCTATACTGGCCATTTCATCATATACTTTCTTTACATATTCTAATGTAATATCAGATATGCTTCTCTCCATATCCTCTATTCTCTGTATATCTATGCTATGCTGCTTAAGCTTCATATCTATTTGTATTATTGCCCTTTCAATTGCATAGGATCCATATTCATATTTATACTTCTTTTCATCATTAAGCAGGTTTGTAAACAATTGCTCAAATATATCTGCCTTATCTATAAATTGCATTTCAAAATTGTTATACTCTGCTCTAAGTTCTTCTTTTTTTACATCTCTTTTATTTTGCAGGTTTTTGTATTCATTTATAATATTGGTCCTATACTCAGATAAATCTTCTATAGGCTCTACATTCTCTACTCTATATTGAAATTCTCTGTAGTCATACAACTTGTTTATTTCTCCATCTAACTTATTTATTTCCGTATTTAACTTGTACATTTCAGACTCTAGGTCATTTTTTTCAAGCATTAACGCCTCTCCAACCGTATCAAAGTCTAAATACTCAATAGCTTCAATATCTTTAGGTTCTTTACCTTGGCACCTATTATATATTTCAGAGTGTTTATATTTTAAACTTTTTTGAGTCTCTTCGATTCTACCTGACAATTTATCCTTTTGGCTGTTTAACTTCTTTTCTTTATCTTGATAATCCTCAAGAAGAGCTTTTGTTTCCTTAAGTTCAATGAAACTATATGTTATGGTCGTATACTCTATCTCAGGTATATTGTATTCCTGGAGTTTTTCATACAATCTTCCATACCTTTCATTTAGGCTGTCTAAATCTCTTTGCAGGGATTTAACGTTTCCGCCCTGCTGACTTATGAGCCCCTCCCTCTCTGCCTTAAGATCTATTATAGTACCTGTTTCCATATTCCCATTTTTTGCATTAGCATACTTGGCATATTCTTTTATATCTTCCTCTAGGGTTTTTATTACTTCGTCTATCTGCGCCTTTTTTATATATTCTTCATTTTTAAGTCTTACAATTGTTTTTTCTAATCCTTCGATGCTATTTATAGTATTTTTAATTCTATCTTCCAAAGAAGTCTTTTCGGCTTTAGATTTTAGGTAGTCCTCATACAGTACAAATAATCGTATAACCTCATCAGTCTGCATGTTTATATTATTTTCCCCTGTGTATAATTGCATTAACTTTTGATCTATTTCCTCATTCTCTTTACGAATATTTAAATTTTTCTCTTCAAGGGATGCAATATTATTGTTTTCATCATATAATTCATTTTCCACATTTTCCAAACTAATTCTAAGGCTTTCTACTTCATGTTCTGTATATTCAAATCCTTCAATCCTGCTCTTATCTATCATAGTATTTTGGGTAGCCTTATGGGCATCTTTTATAGAGTTCTTAATCTCTGATAACTCATTTTGCCGCTGCTGCAGCAATTCCCTAAGGTGTCTTTCATCTAGCAATTTTTGATTAAAAGACATTAAAAAGTTCATATCCCCTATATTTTTGATTTGGTTAAATGTAACTATATTCAGCTTATCTTCAAGGCTTTCACGCTCAATCACGGGGAAGGCTAGAGATGTAAATAGCTTTAAATCTATCTTCTTTAGATTTTCGAAATCTCTTCTAGACATTATAATTGAGTATGGGATAAATGGGTTATTACTTAGCAAGGTCTCTTTATCCTCAGCACTTATAGAATAGTTTTTAAGCCATTCATAACCAAAATCAATGTCTATGCCATTATCATCAAGTGCCTCTTTAAGCTCTATTGGTATAGGTATTGTTTTCCCACTCTCATACATATTAATATACTTTTCGATACTATCCTGCTGACTGTTTAAATCCCTAATCACGCCATTAAATTTATTTAGCTCTGTCTCAATTATCCCTATAGCTATATCCTTATAAAACAATTTATCACTATTTATTTCATACTTTTTATATATACTTAATATTTCTTCCCTAGATTTTTCATATTCTATAATACTTCTTTTATACTGATCCACCTTCTGGGCTAGTCTCTGGATATTTTGTCTTGCAGCTTTTATCATAATTTCTAGTTGGTTCATTTCTTCTTTATTTTTGTCTTTTTCATCCACAAACCTATTTATTTTATCAACAGTATCCTCTTTTTTATCGTGTAGGAATTTATTATAATCTTGTACCTCTTTTTTATCATATTCTTGAAGCAAATAATTTCTCTCTAAAGTAAAATCTTTATACCTTTGCTTAATATTCTTTTCCTCTCGGTTAAATACAGCAATAGAGCTTTCAGCACTAATAAGTCTTTTATCAAACTCACTTTTCTCATCTTCATGTGATGTCTTCTGCAATTTATAATCTTCAATGCTTCTATTTATATCTGATAATTCTTCTTTTTTGATGCTAAGATCATTATTCTCGCACTTTATCTTTTTATCATATAAAAGATTTAATGAGTAGTTTATATCATTTAACTTATCCTCTATTTGCTCCTGCCCCATTGTCTCTGTTTTAAGCTCAGATTCCTTTTTTACAATATCTCCACCGGTTTTTTCAAAATCCTTAAAAACTTCCGCACATTCCATTACCTGCTGCTTATGTTTTAACTCATTAACATATTCATTAATATTCTCTATCTTTTCTATAAGCTCATTACGCTTTTTTAAAAAGTCAGAAAGGTTATTATCCTCTTTATAGTAGTCATAGGATAGTCTATTGTATAGCAGTTCATCAAAGGCTCCCTTATTTTTTTCAGTCTCTATTTTTAACTCATCTTTTTTATTTAATAATTCTTCATGCCTTATATTTAAAAAGCGATAAAGATTACCTATACTAATTTCTGTATCCTCTATTACATTTAAAATATTATTATACTTTTCAAGCTTCAGCAGCAAGTCTTGAGACTTTACTTTAAATAATTCAAACACCTTTTTCTCTTCAATTATCTTTTCATTTAGAACCAATTGCTCAGCATGGTTTTTAATAAGTTCCCTTATTTGCTCAATGACGTTCCCATTTTTATTAAGGCTCTCCTCTATAGCCGGCATAAACCACTTGTTTATAAGCGCTTTATTTGTTTTACAATCATCAAAGAAAGTGCCAAGACCTGCCTCTTTTTCATTTATCTTCGTCATAAGCCTTCTCCACTCGCTAGGGTTAATTTTATATGTTGCAAGGCTATCATTATATTTTTTCTTGTCCTCTGGTACTTCCCATCTATATACATGGACATTGTACTCATTGCCTTTTTCAGCATATGAAAGATTCTTTATTACCTTATCAAATTCCACCATCTTCGTAATATTATCTTCTCTATATGTTAAATCAATGTTTTCTATATCAAACTTATTTGCAGAATTGTATTCAGATGTGAATGTTATTACCCTAATGCTTTCATCATTCTCTTCACTGCTATTTTTACCTGATGTAACCTTTATGCCTATTCCAGTTGTAACCCTCCCAGCATTATCGTCAAGCAGCCATTCTATCATTATGTATGTTGGAGGTCCAACTTTTTTGAAATAAGACTTAAACGCCCTATCCTTTAGATTCATTTTAGGAACCATAGGCTGCATAAGCATGTGAACTAAAACAGATTTACCACCACCGTTTGCTAATATATTTAATGTGCTTTCGCCTCCATAGTAGTCAAACATGCTATCGTAAATATGTCTGTTTTGATTATATGTGAAATTAACTATTCTAACCCTGTTTATCTTAGGCATATTAAAAACCCCTTTAGTAGTTGTTCTCTTCCTCTGAAAATAATCTATCTATTCTATCTTTCCTATCCTTGTTTAAAAAATTATAACTCATTAAATGAGTAAGCTTATTGGCAGGTCTTATGTCCTCTTCTAAAACGTCATATTGAAGCAATCCCTGCTTTTCTAAGAAACTTGCAACGCTCCTTACATAACCAAACTTTGTCTTTCGCATCTTTGAGGCGGGATCATCTGTAGGAAGGGCACTCCATTGCTCATATATAGAAACAACATTAAATGATGCCTCCTCTTCTTCCTTTTCAATATAAGCCTTCGATGCAGCAAATTTAAGCCTTTCCGTAATATCCTCTACCACCTCTGATATCCTCATAAAATCCCTTGATTTAATAATATTTCCCTTTCCCTTGAAAAACTCAGATATTATAAGGGTAACTATATATTGGGACAAGTAAAGATCTACCTTTCTAGTATCAGAACCTACAATTCGCTGCATTTCACTTGCCTTTATACCCAAAACGTCATTATCCTCCCCAGGCAAAATATATATTACTTGTGCGTATTTCTCTATGGTTACATCACTTTCCCTTGCAAGGATTTCAACTATTGCCCTAACCTCATTATCTGAATATGCAATATATAGTTCTTTATTATTTTCAAGGCCCAATTCTCCTTCTTTAAGAAGAAAATAGTATATTTGCATGGCCTTCTCTAAATTCTGCTGTTCAATCAATTTCTTTCACCTCCGCCTTAAAAACCATTTCAGGGCAAACTAATTGTTCTACCATGGAAAAATCATTGCTTTTATCATCAGGATACATTTCTGAAATAGTCAATCTACTATCCCCATCAGCCTCAATATATATATTTATAATTGATTTATATATATTAGACCTAGGCCTAGTTAAAAGCTGCAGCACACAATACTTTATATCAAACTCTTCTGAAGGGGTAAATACAGTATTATTCTGGGACTCTAATATTTTTCCAACCTCTATATTTTTCATATTATGAAGCTGGAGGAGCACATTTAAAAGTATCCTAGCTTCAGGTATAAACCTTATATATTCATCTTTACCTCTTTTTTTAACACTATCTACTATGCTGCCAAGGGATATTCTATGTCCTTTTGCATCAAATACCTCTTTAAATAGTATGTCCAATATATTAGTATACTTTTCATTTAGCTCTTTAATTTCCTTTTCTCTTTCGCTTTCTCCTTTATTTATGTAGTTATCATCACAAAGTATACTGCCATCTACTGCTGCTTCATCATAGCTTTCTATGCGCTGCTCTTTATATGCTAGATTTATGTTATAAATTCCACTAAATGCGGGTCTGAATAATGGTCTTAATATTTTTGATATAGCATTTATAGAATTAGGGCTTTCTTCTATCCTGTTTAGAAATGTCTCTTCAAAGTCAAGCCTATTCTCAAACCCTATATACAATATATTATCTATTGCCTCAGAGTAGATCTTCTGAAGTTCTTGCTGCTTTAGCAAAAGTTTTGACTGTTCACTTATAATATACCTAAGCCTGTTTTTTATATATACAATATTATCGATGTCCTCAGCAAAATCTGGGGAATACTTTAGCCTATCATCGTTTATAAGCTCTTCCTCACTAGTCAGTATCACCCTATATAAGCTTTCATACCCTTGTTTTTGCTCTTCTAAAGATGCAAAAGTATTATTATAGATCTCTTCATATTCATCTATGCCTGCAGTACCTATGTCCTCTTTTACCTTCTTTATAAAATAATTAATCTTTTGTATTTGGCTTCTGCAAATATTAAAAAGATTGTCAACGCTTTGCCTTGCAGAGCCAAAGTTCCTCTTCCGTATGGATATAGAAAGCTTTAACTGTTCAATTGAAATCTGCATAGATTCTTCTATTTCAAGGGTATTAAACATGAATTTATACCCCTGAGGTGTAAGGTAATAAGAAAAGGTTTTGTTTCCGTCTATTATCACCCTTTTATCATCTATAATCTTTACATTTATCTTTATGGGTTTTTCTTCTCTATAGTTATAAGAAGAAAAATAGTATGGAATGCCGCCATTTTGCAAGCAATCCTTTATAATATAGTCTGTAAGGCTCATATATTCCTCATCAGGTATTTCCTTCTTAAAATACTCTGCATCAAGAGTTCTTATATAACTTGCAATATCATCTTTTGTGCAGGATTCTTCTATCAAAGACTTCTCCATTATAAAACATAATACTAAAAGTATTAAATTTATGGATTCTTCTTCATCAAAACCACATTCTTTAAACTGGGGTTTCCTTGAAATCTTGCTGATTATAAATTCAACTATTGCAATTATCTCCATCCTTTTATGGAAAGTGTCCAAAAAATCATACACCATATCTATCTCACCCTTTTAAAACTTGATAATTAATTATCTCTTGTGGTATATATAACCCTTTTTCAAGCATATTAATCATCTTTATTTGTGTATCCATATCAAATTCATTGAGAAACTCTTTATACCCATTCTTTATCTGATGTTTCTTCATTGTCTTTAATTTGTCCTCGCAAGATAGTTCTATCATTTTTAAATAAGCCCTTTTAAATAATTTTATATCCTTTATATTATTAGACTTTTTCTTAAGCGAGGTATATATAGAAACCCCTTCAAAATCTAAATCTCCAAAATAATAATATATATTATCTTCATCCTTTAATCTTTCATCTTCCTGTTCTTTTATTTCTTCAAAACTGCTTACAATCTTTTTGCCCTCTCCATATATAACCCCATAAAAGTCCATATCAAAAAAACATTGCTTATAGTCTTCCATCATAAGCTTTCTCATTGTATACCAGGTATCCTTATTTTCTATGATTAAAATATTATTGCTTGTTTTTGTATTCTTAATATAATAAAAAAAAGGTTCAGGAGTTTTATATATGTTCAAATCCCCCATTACCAGCCCAAGATTTTTAAGTATTGTTCCTGATAGGCTGTTATCTTTTAAGAACTTTTCCTCTCCCCAAATGTCGAAGGATCTTTCATTAATAGACATAGCACTTTTTAATGCTTCTCTATTGTATTTAAAATAGTCACCTAAAAGCATAATATATTCCCTATGTTCTATATATTTTTCAATATTTCTTTTATAATAATCTATGGACAATATAGGTGGGAAGCTTATCTTCATCTCTTCTATGTAACCTTCCTCGTCTACTTTATCTTTAACTATTCTATATTTTTTATATAGTGGAGGGTTCTTGCCATTTAGTCCATTAGACTTAACAGGCTTTATCCTGCAATCTGCTATAAGCTTTTGAGCTATGTTATATAAATCCATATACTCTTTTACATTAAAAAATCTACCCATTTCATCTAAAGTTATAATGGTTTTATTATAATCTAATATATTCTTCATACTGTAACCTCCAATCGCATTAGAATTTACATAATAATTGCTCAGTATATAATACCAATTATATACCAATTGGCATGTAAAATTCACTATATCATGCTTTAATTGTTTGCATATAAAAAAGCTACACCGTTTTTAGTATAAACAGTGTAGCCTTTTATATCTTATCTTACATTTCTTTCAAACCAAAACTAATCATTAAGCCATCATTGACCCTACTCATAAGCTCATCATTTATATGACCTATTTTCTCTTTCAACCTTCTTTTATCTATCGTACGTACTTGCTCAAGCAATATAACTGAATCTTTGTTTAAACCGTATTCATCAGAACTTATTTCTATATGAGTAGGAAGTTTTGCTTTGTTTATCTGGGATGTGATTGCTGATATAATTATAGTTGGGCTGTACTTATTTCCTACGTCATTTTGAACAATAAGAACAGGTCTAATTCCCCCTTGTTCAGAACCAACAACTGGGCTTAAATCAGCATAGTATATATCTCCTCTTTTTACCGCCATTGTCATCTATATTATCACACTCCGAGAGACTCGCCTCGTAACTGCAGTAATCGCAGCAATCCATAGCAAGCCCAAATTCTGCAATTTCTTGATTAAGCTTAGACATTTCTAAATAACCTGATATTAATCTTTCTCTAAGCTTATATCTTTTCTTTTCCTCAATATATAGTATTATAGCTTCCTTAATAAATTCACTTCTATTTTTATCATCTTTGCCCAAAATTTCATCAAAATCCTTTAATACACTCTCAGGGAGGCTGATAATTATTTTTTTAGATTCAGTCATATTACTTCTTACCTCCTAAAATAAATATCATATGTATTTCTTTATATGTATGGATTAAAAAGTATGTACACCTGAAAGTGGGAGGCATAATGTATATAATAGCAGTATTTCCATCTTTATATTTACTAACCAACAAATAATAGCCAATAAACTATTATTTTGTTGTAAATAATCAAGCCCTTCGTCTAGTATACATTAAATTAACGGAGAAATCCATACTAATATTCATTTATTAAGTAATTTCTAACACTTACCAAACTCCCACCCTTGTAATAAACCCTTGGAACTCTTTTAGAGAACATACACAAAACCTCATAGTTTATTGTACCTAAAAGGTCTGCCAAGTCTTCTGCTAAAATGCTAATGCCTTTATCTCCCCCCATGATTATAACTTCATCCCCTACAGCTATATCCCCTAGGTCTGTAATATCAATCATACACTGATCCATACATATATTCCCTACAACAGGTGCAAATCTTCCATTTAATATAACTTTTGCTTTCCCAAAAAGCATCCTTGAATACCCATCAGCATATCCTACAGGAAGTGTAGCTATTTTAGACTTTCTTTTTGTAATAAATCTTCTGCCATAGCTTATAGGTGTTCCCGCATCAACTTCTTTAATATATACAACATTTGTCTTCACTGACATTACAGGTTTTAAGCTAATATTATCCTTAATTACATCTTCTGATGGATATAGCCCGTATTGTATTATGCCTACTCTTACGGCATCCATTTTAAGCTCAGGCAAATCAATAAGTGATGCACTGTTTCCCGCATGCTTTATTTTAGGATTCACTCCCCTTTCTTTTAATAAGCCTAAAAAGCTGTTGAATCTATTATACTGAAGCTTTGTAAACTCCTTATTTTCTTCATCTGAAGTGGAAAAGTGGGTAAATATGCCCTCTATTTCTATATTAGGAAGCATACTTATTTTCTTTACAATATCAGCATTTTTCTCATCAGGCGAAAATCCTATCCTACCCATACCCGTGTCTACTGCAATATGGATTTCAGCATTTTTTTTGCATTTAACTGCAGCATCTGACATTGCTTTTGCCATATCAAGTGTAAAGCAGGCTTGGCTTATATCTTTTTCAACAATAATATCAGCCATATTAGGCGGGGTATATCCTAATATCAATATGGATTTATCTATTCCTGCACCTCTAAGCTCTAAAGCCTCATCAACCATTGCTACAGCAAAATCATTAATTCCATTTTCAATACATACCTTTGCAACCTCTATGGCACCATGGCCATATGCATCTGCTTTGATTACAGATATGTATTTAGTTTTGTCCCCTAATTTACTCTTTATTTGTCTTATATTGTACTCTAAATTATCAATATTTATCTCAGCCCAAAGAGGCCTGTATTCTCTAAACATTTATCCACTTCCTTTAGGATTTTATGTCCTCTATTTTAAACATTGTGTCTTCAATATCTACGTTATATTCAAAATCCTTATAATATACTGTAACAACTACATCATCATTTTCATCAGTGATTTCCATCTTAACAGGTATATTAGCCTTTCTATCTATATAAAGTGTTTGATTTTTTCTATATCTATTTCCATCAACTATACATGCTTTAATTACAACATACTCAAAGGATTCATCTTTTTTAATCTCAAGGTTTACATCCTCACCTGAAAAAAGGTTTTTTGCAAAATTGCCTAAAAACATGCCCATATCTTCTACTTCTTTTATATTAAGTATGGTGGCCTGCTTTATTAATGGATGATTGATAAAAAGCTTTTCCCCATCATAGATTGTTATCTTCCCTTTTCTTTCGTCTGGGCTTATAACCTCTAGCCTATACTTGTTTGGATACACAAAATACTGCTTTACAACGTAGCTTTCAATAAGCTTGTTTCCTTTTACAACTATTTCTGCAACCGTAGTATAAGAGTTAAGATTTGCTATCATCTTCTGAGCCTTTGTAAAATCTCTAACCTCCCTATTACCGCCACAGCCTGCAAATATACTAGCAATAGAAATGAACATAAGTATTAGAATAAACATTTTACTAAATATCTTCAAAAAATGCACTCCCCATATCAAAAGTTGAGGACAGTCCTTATAAAAAATATATTCATTCCTATCTTTCATTAGACATATTTAATTAAATATTTATTGTATTATATGAGAATCAAAACTCTTCATCAGATACTTCTTTTATAGCATAGGGTATATTGTCAATTATATCTTGTGCCTTCATTCCATACTCTCCAAGTTTAAATGCTGCCATGTCACCTGCAAGTCCATGTATGTATGCTGCCGCATATGCAGCACATAAAGGCTTCATTCCCCAAGCCAAAAATGATGCAATCATTCCTGTAAGTACATCCCCTGAGCCTCCCTTTGACATGCCAGAATTTCCAGTTGTATTTATATACACCTCTCCATCTGGAGATGATATCACAGTATTTGCCCCTTTAAGCAATGTAACCACGCCATATTTTTGTGAAAAATCTCTGCATACATCTATCCTATTTTGCTGAACATAAGATACATCTTTTTTTATAAGCCTTGCCATCTCGCCAGGGTGGGGTGTCAAAATCATTGTGGTCTTTAGATTCTTTAGCATATCAATATCCTTAGATATAATATTTATTGCATCTGCATCTATTACCCCTGGCATTTCTGCATTTTGAATTATTTGTTTTATAAGTTTAGAAAGATCACTGCTAATTGAAATTCCAGGTCCTATTGCAAAGCTTTTTGACTTTTCAATATTATTCATTATTGCATCTAAAGAGTTAAGGGATATTTTCCCATCACAATCAGGGAGTCCATACACTATTGACTCCATAAGAGTAGGGGCTATAGACTCCTTTATGCAATTTGGAACCCCCATTTTAACTATGCCTGCACCGCTTCTTAGAGAAGATAGGCCACACATTATGGCAGCTCCTGGCATATCTAAAGACCCTGCCACTATAAATGTTGTGCCAAAGGTTCCTTTGTTTATATCCCTATTATTCTTTCTTTTAGGAAATAAACCTTTTATATTCTTTTTTTCTATTATATTTGCGTCATAACCAATACTCTCTGGTACATTTTCTGTTTGAAAATAGCTATTTACAGCCTCAGCAACTGCATAAGCTGCTGCGTATTCCCCATCATGAGTAATTGAAATATGTATGTTTTTTATATTTTGTGTACTAGCTACAGAATATGCATTTCCATACAAATTAACATAAGGCTTTCCATGGTCGTCCCTTAATACCTCAATATCCTTCCAACCCATTTTAGAAAACCCTGTTCCTAATGATTTTACAACCGCTTCCTTAGCCGCAAAGTTTCCTGCAACATGATTAGAATTGTTGCCTCTTGAATTAAAGTATTTTACCTCATCTTCAGTGAAGACTCTATTTAGAAATTTACCTTTTCTTTTTAATATATTATCTATCCTTTTTATATAGACTAAATCAACACCCACGCCAACAATATGCATATTTGATTCTCCTTAATCCATGCTTCATGCTTTCATTATAATATTATAATACTTATTGGGATTTAGTTTAAGGTTTTTGGCATAAAAAAATACAGCTATTATTATAATAAGCTGTATTTTGTCTTTAAGTATTTATTATAGCCCAGTACTTTGTGATAAATCTACTATCATAGGCTCTTTGTCAATAGTATAAGAATTAGATTTTACTATAGCAGAAGATTGAATAGTTGCTTGCCTTTTATAGTTTTTGTGTTCTGGATCTGAAACCTTGTTGTATATTCCAGCTGTCAATAATAAAGCCAGTGTAAGTATGCTTATTACAAGATAAAATCTTTTCATTATACCACCCCTTATATTATATATTAGTATTAATAAATTTGGATTAAGTATTGTCATTTGGCTATGTTTTGGTGCAATGCTAACTTCAGGCTATATTGGTTTACTGGAGCAGCGACTTAAATGCCTATTTTTATCAACTTTATTTAATTTTAAAAGAATAGGCATTCCGGAGCAGCGGAAGTCAACCAATATAGCCTGTTTAGAAATCAACAGTTACTTAAAACATAGCCTATCGTTTATGCTTTTAAAATAATATGTCTTACTTTATATATTAGACGCAATATACTACAAAAAGGTTTCAAAATAGTTAAAAATAAATAAAAAATATCTCGTACTCAAAATGAATACGAGATATTTTTTATTCTACCATGGTTTCTATAATATTCTTTCTTTGTTCAAAGTCAGCCACCCATTCATCGGCAAAACATCCTGCTATGTCTACAAGATGTATTGGAGATACGAGGTTTATGTATAACTTTTTAAGTAGTTGCGCTGCTTTATATTTAAATGTAGTCATATTTTCTATGCAGTCAACTTCAGTTAAATAGACCTCTCCATCTTTTAAGTCTTCCCTTACTATGGAAATTCCATAGCATGGGACTTTCATTAATTTACCTAGATACTCAATCTCTTTTTCACATTCTAGTAAAATGTACCTATAGACAGCTTGTCTATTACTTGGAGATTCATCAATTCTTATGCCTGCCTTGTAAAGCTCAATAGATTTTACAATCACAAAAACCAAACCCCCTTAAATAAAATAAGAATCTTGTAAACAATGCAGCTAATATATATGTATATAACAAGTAAGAAGTAATTAGTAATAATGCATAATTATATTATAGCAATGCATATTGATAAACATTGTTATATAGTGGTATGACTCTTAAAGCAAATAAATTTATATATCGACATAGTTATCCATATATATTTATATATATATTTTATGTAACATAGAAATAAAAGGCAGTTAGCACTTATTTCCATATAATTAGTGAACCGTGTTGTATTAGGTATTATTTTGATGAAAACTTTTTAATAAAAATAATCTGATCCACCTTTAAAAGTGAATCAGATTATCTCAACTTTAATTTATACTAATCTATTAATTTTAATATTATTTGAAATGCTCTCTATTGCATCAGCATCTGGTGGTTCTGTTCCAGACTTTATAACTGCTGCAGTTCCACAAGCTGCTGCAAGCTTTAATGTGTCTTCATCGCAAAGCCCTTTATTTATGCCATATGTAAGAGCTGCAACCATGGAGTCGCCTGCACCTACAGTGTTTTTTACATCAACCTTTATAGGGTTTGCATATAAAGCCTTTTCTTTAGATAAATATATAGAACCTTTATCTCCCATGGATATAAGAAGTTTTTTAACTCCCATATCTAAAATCTTTCTTCCTCCAGATATAATGGAATCCTCATCATTTGCATCTATATTTACAATATCGCAAAGCTCATGAACATTTGGTTTTGCTGCATATGGAATTGCTTCAATGCCAAGCATTAATGCATTCTTTGATGCATCTAGTATTGTTTTTACATTCTTTTTATTTAAGGACTGTATTAATTGTTTATATATATCCGTGTTAACACCCTTAGGAAGACTCCCAGCTAAGACTACAATATCTCCCTCATTTGCGGTTTTAACCAATCTATCAGTAAACTTTTGTATATCATCTTCAGTGACTATAAAGCCATTTTCATTTATATCTGTTATAACCTCTCTGTCTCTTTCAATTAACTTTATATTTATTCTATTTTCGCCAGATACAAAATTGAAATTGTTATCTATCTTTTGTTCTTCAAAAAAGTCAATAAACACTTGAGAGTTTTCCTTCCCTAGAAAGCCTAACGCAGTGCTTTTAGCTCCAAGTACTTTAAGAACCTTAGATACATTTATGCCCTTGCCGCCTACATAACTATCCGAACTAATTGTTCTATTTACACTGCCCACGTTAAGTGTTGGAACTATTATAGTCCTGTCAATGGCAGGATTTAGTGTAACCGTGTATATCATATAATCACCTCAAATTAGAATATAAAAACCAAATTACTGTTCTTGTACCAGTAATCACAAAAAAAGAGCAGACTCTGTTTCTGAACACCATTTTGTGATTATACATTTTGCAAAATTCCTTGGGCATTTTCTGCATATGCATAGACTGCATGTAGATTCTAAATCTCCTTCAGCCCATTCATCCTTAAAATATTCCATACATTTATTGCAATTACTATTTACGTTTATCTTATCCTTCTCCAAACCAAGCACCTCTATACCCTATTAATTAAGTTTCATATTTTTAAGCATATCATTTGCATATTCCCTTACATAAACAATTTATCACATACCAAAATACTATTCAACAACTTTTAAATATGTTTCGGATCATCTATATGGAATATTCCTCAATAGGCGGCGGCACCATTTTAGAAGAGGCGGATAATTGTAGTATATACTATAATTATCCGCCTCTATTAATTAAATAACCATCTTTTTGGGTAAAGCTATTGGAAAATTACTCTGGCCTATTATTCTTTTTTCACTATTTATACAAACATCTTTATCAAGTATAACACAATCTAACTCTGATCTTTCTCCCACTACAGTGTTTTGCATTATTATAGAGTTTTTAACTATTGCTCCTTTTTTAATATTTACACCTCTAAATATTATAGAGTTTATAACTTCCCCTTCTATTACAGAGCCATCAGCAACTATTGAATTTATTACCCTGGAGCTTCCTTTATATTTTGCTGGAGGTTCATCTTTTATTTTGGTATAAATAGGTCTGTTTGCTGGAAAAAGCTCTTCCCTAGTGCTAGATTTTAGCATATCTATGCTTGCATTATAATAGCTTTTTATGTTATCTATATAATCCCAGTGTCCCTGGTAGCAGTATCCATAAATCTTCAATTTATTAAACTTTTCAATCAATATATCCTTAACCCATTCATATCGTCCCCTAGAGTATGCTTCCTCGACAAGCTCTTTTAAAAGCTCCCTTTCTAAAATACATACATCCATTAATACATTTAATGTTTTTGGGTTTTTAGGTTTCTCCTCAATATCAACTATTCTACTTCTATTATTCATATCTATTATGCCATACTTTGATAGATTTGCTCTATCCATAAAATCCATCTTTTTATACATAACAGTTATATCCGCCTTTTTTGCTATATGAAAATCAAGCATCTCATCAAATGATGTATTATATATACTATTGCTGCCTGAAAGCAGCGTATATTTCTGTATACTCCTTCTTATATATGAGATATTATTGTATAATGCATCAACAGACCCCCTATACCAACCTGAGTTTTTGGTTGTAACATAGGGTGGAAGTATGAAAAGTCCATCCTTTTTCCTATCAAGATCCCATTCCTTTCCTGAACCTAGATGATCCATTAGAGAATGATAATTATTTTGTGTTATTACACCAACATTCCTTATTCCAGAGTTAACCATATCAGAAAGTATAAAATCTATTATTCTATACCTTCCCCCGAAAGGTATTGCCGCTGAAGAGCGAGATATTGTAAGCTCCTTTAATCCTTCATAAATCCCCCCAGTCTTTATAATGCCCATTACATCATTCATGCCAATGCCTCCTCTGCCTTCTTTTTAATGTCCGTTTTTTCTTCATAATTGCAATCAACTATGGCCCCTCTTTCTATAATGCTGTTTTCTTTAATAAAAATATTCTGCCCTATTACTGTTATTGGTAACTTTTTAGAAGAGCCCATATTTCTGGTATTTAGCCCTATTTTACTGCCATTTCCTATTGTTACATTCTCTGCAACTATACATTTATTTACCTCTACATAATCGCCAATAATACTTCCAGGCATTATTATTGAGTCTTTAACAATGGAGCCCTCTCCAATATATGCTCCAGTTGATATAATGGAATGGTCTACATCTCCATATACCATGCATCCTTCACTAATTACGGAAGATGAAACATATGACGATTGGGCAATATATTGAGGTGGAAGGGCTGGATTGTTGTAGTACACTCTCCACGATTTATCATACAAATTAAGCTTTGGATTATACTCTAGGAGATCCATATTTGCCTCCCACAGAGTATTTATTGTCCCCACGTCCTTCCAATACCCTTTAAATGGGTATGCATGCATCCTTTCTCCGTTTCTAACCATAAATGGTATTATGTTTTTACCAAAGTCATTTTTAGATAGTGAATTACCGGCATCATCAATCAGATACTTTTTTAGTATCCTCCAATTAAATATATATACCCCCATGGATGCAAGATTGCTCTTAGGCTTTTCAGGCTTTTCCTCAAAATCAATTATTGAACCATCATCATCTGTATTCATTATCCCAAACCTGCTTGCCTCTGATGGTAAAACTTCAATAACTGCAATTGTTGCAGCTGATTTTTTGCTTTTGTGAAAGCTGAGCATTCTTGAATAATCCATGCTATATATATGATCCCCTGATAAAATAAGCACATATTCAGGGTCAAACTTTTCTATATAGTTTATGTTTTGGTATATAGCATTAGCAGTTCCTTTATACCACTCCCCCTGTTTGCCTTTTATAAAGGGCGGAAGTATTGTAACACCTCCATTTACTCTGTCAAGATCCCAAGGTATACCAATCCCTATATAGCTATTTAATAGAAGAGGCTGGTATTGGGTTAAAACTCCTACTGTATCTACTCCAGAATTTATACAGTTGCTTAGGGCAAAATCAATAATCCTATACTTTCCACCAAAAGGTATTGCAGGCTTTGCAAGGTTTTTTGTAAGCACTCCTAGTCTACTTCCCTGCCCCCCTGCAAGTATCATTGCAATAAGTTCCTTTCTCATTAAAGCACCTCCTTTGTCACTTTTTCACAATACAATATCTTATGCATGAGGTCTTAATTTTAGAACTATGTTATTAAGTCAAAAATAAAAACAGCTGCTTAAACAGCTGCTTTTATTTTTTGACACTACTGCCTTTATACACTAGTAAAAAGCCAAATACTGTGATTATGCCTCCTAATAAAAATAGAGATTTTCTATCTACGAAATGTCCTGTTTTAGGAAGATTCCCTAGGCCTTTTTCTTCTCCATTTTCATATGAGACCTCTTTTATTATATTTGATACGTCTTCATGGCTTTCATTTAATGCAAGCTTTCCGTATTCCACTGATTGTGAATCTGCATCTGTAATTGTAGGCTTTAGCAATGGATTATCTTTATCTAAAGGTGTAGATGGTTCTAAAGAAACAGGTGTAGGATTAATAGGTGATGGAGTGATTGGCGGATATTCCGTAGGGATTGGCGTAGGTTCAATGGGCGTTGGGGTGATTAACGGCTCATCTTTGCCCGTAGAATCAAGCCCTATAAGTATATCAAATTCACATACTAAACCTTGTATGCTATTCCCTGCTTCCTCATCCATCTTGATTGTAAACTCATATTCTTTTTCACCATATGCATTTACAGTATCCTTTAAAATTATATTGCCATCATTCCCTAAGAGCCTTTTAAAGTTTCCTTCATATAAAATATCGCCTTTATTTGCAACCCTTGCCCTAACAAAGTTTATAAAATCTTCAAAGCTTTCTGAGTCAGAATCCAAAGCTTTGCCAGTACTATCTTTAAGCTCCATTAAAATCTTTATATAATCCATTGTGAAATTATATGAAGAATTATTTTTAATACAAAACATTTTGCTTTTCTCATATCCTGGCACCCAAAGGCCATCATCCCTTGTAAATAAAGGCCTTGATATCTCATTATTAAAGTTTAGCAAATTAATATACTCAAACTCAGTGCCTGTAGACTTTTTGTACTTTGCAGCATTTGCTGCACTAACACTAACACCAGCCTTTGGAAATACCCCAAAGTAAGGCAGAGAACTGATTAAAACATAAATTAATAAAAAAGAAAGTGTTTTTTTCCTCATATTACCACCTTTAGTCCTCTTCCTTGGTGTCGCCTATTGGCGCTGGTGTCACGGCTGCATCTGTATTTGGATGAGTCTCTACCGTTGGTGGTGGAACTTGTATGGATTTGTATTCATCTATCTCTTTTTTAAGTTTTTCAATTTCCATATCCTTATCTTTAATTATTTTTTCCTTTTCAGAAAGCTCTTTGTCTAAAATATCATTTTGATTAATTAGCCCCTGAGTATGGCTAACTAATGCATCTATATACCCCCTAAGTCCTGGAGCAATTATATCAATAATGGTCTTTTGCTCTTCCGAAAATTCGCTCTTAGGTACCATACTCTTTTTATCCTTTGTTTCTTCTGCACTGCTCAAATTACTTGGATTGTATATATTTACCTCATTCCATGTTCCATATCTAGCTGTATAAGCTATTATTTCTGTTAAGTCCCTGTTACTCGCCTTTTCTCCATACCCACTATCATTAAAACTTAATTCATCTTTTATATCATAATCATTTATTTTTTTATATTGGTCTAATTTATTATCTAAGGACAATACATCTTTTCTTTTTATATTCTCTATAAATCTAGTTCTTAAATATCTGCTTGTAAGCTTAAACTCTTTAGTCTCATCTATATACTCATTTAAATATTTTATCTTTATTTTGCCTTCAATTGGTGAGGTTCTAAAAGCAAGCTTCATATATTGAACTAAATTTATATTAGCATCAATGGGCACCCTCTTTTCTGCAGCATCCAGCACCACTGAGTTTATATGGAGTAGATAGTCAGCAGCTTCTCCCTCAATGCTAAAATATATAACAGGATTCATCTCTAATTTATCTGATTTAGTAAGGCAGATATATAAAGGATTAACCTCTTCTACATGAATCTCTTGAATTATATCCTCTGTTGAAGCAGCCTTTACATATACATCCCTATCCGCACTACTTGAAAAATAAGAATATGTCCCTGATATTGTAAAAATAAGCATTGTTGTTATTATTGTTCCAGATAATATTGCAGCCACTTTTATAAATGTACTTTTTAATCTATGCTGCCACTTATGCAAAATAACCTCCTCCATAAAATTATTTTATTAATTGTATTTTGGGTTAGTTCTCTAGATTCACTAAATCTACTGAGCATTTACCTGAGTTGCATCAAATGTAAATTGTATATTTGCTTTTGCCCCTTGATATTCGTTTCCGGAATCTGCTGGGAAGGTTAATACAAATGCTAACGTTTCATCTGCGCCTGCAGCTAGACTTGTATTTACATCTTTACCAACAAAATCACTTAATTTGCCATTATATATCTCTGTCCATCCTGATTTGACAATTAAATTTAGTTGATTATATAGCGTTAAATCATCTGAAGTACTTGCAGCTGATGCCTTATACCTAAAAGGAATGCTTCCAATGTTTTTAACTACTAACCTAGCCACTGCATTGTCTCCAGGTGCCTTATCTTTAAATTCAATAACTCCTTGATCTTCCCCTTCATTAGATGCACCTATTTCAAGTGTTCCTGCTGCAAAAACGTTACCTTTGCTGGTTGCAGTACTTGTAAAATAAGCAAATGTCCCCATGCCTATTCCAAATGATAATACACCTATAATAATTGTTGTAAGAATTAATCTTTTTTTCATATAATTTGCCTCCTAAAATTTTTGTGGTGCAAATTTTATTACACCACTTATTGATTTGTGATAAAATTATGGTAGATTGTTTTATTCTTTAGGGGCTATTTTTATCTATTAGATAGCCTCTTTTTTCTTTTGTGCCCATAATAATTTTATAAGCGCCCCCTCTTTTAGTAATGTGAATTGATTTCACAAACTCATGAAATCAATATATGCTTTATAGAAATATGTTATTATATATATCCACTATAAAATTAGCGGATATATATTATGGAACACCTATTTAGTATTTTTTATATCTCCAATATCATCTTTATTTTCACTTGTTTTAAGCAGCTCAATTATTACATCATATAAAAGTAAACTAGCAGGTATTATTATAAGCAGGACAAACCCTATAGGACTTTTAGCAAAGTTTGATATATAGCCTCCATAAGGTATTTTGAAAGCAAATCTCCCTATAATCATATCTTCATATACTAGGTCTTTATCGCTTACATTGTTGGCATCTCCTTTTGTCTTAAAAGCAACCTCTCCACTGTTTTCTTCTATAGATTCAACTCTATGAGTTATGAGTATGTCCCCTTTTTTGAATGTAATAATATCTCCAACCTTTATATCTTTAGGAGCAGCTTCCTTAGCAAATATCATATCTCCAGGCTTTAATACAGGGGTCATGCTGCCTGTAAGCACTGACATTGGTTTTAGCCCAAGTACAGAAGGTATCTTGTTTGGATCCTTTTTAGCGCTGATTACGGTTACCACAGAAAATATAGCCACTATCAATAATAATGTTGTTAATATATTACATATCCACTTTATTATCTTTCTAAACATAATCTCCCTCCCATAATAAAACCCAACCTAAATTAAAGGTTGGGTCGGTTGCACCACTGACTCCATATGCCCAAGGTGCCCAAGTTAGCAGCATATATCATAGTCCCCAATTAAAGCATTTCTTAATTACTTAATCGTTTACTTATTTTACTTTATTTTACATCATAGAAAGCAAAAATGTTGTAATAATAAGGTATCAAATCACCTTTTTATTACAACATTTTAAGCCACATTCTACATATTATTTACATATTTACCGATATACCATACTTTATAATACATTAATTTGTAAATTGAGGGTTTGTGCCTAAAGCATCTATTCTCCAGCTTCCATCATCTTCTTTTTCTACCACCACAAAGCGCAAATTTTCTCCATCATCCCATGCACTACCTTCTTTAGGTTTGATATCAAGCTTAACCTCAAACCAAATAGTATTAACACCTTGTGGGACTTCTCCCGTTTCTGAAAGTGTAACTGGAAGATATCCTTTCATTGAAACAAGTTTTATTGACTCTACTCCTACATGTTCATCCGTATACTCAGACTTAGGATGATGTCTTTTTTGCGTAGATGACGTCAACTCCCATGCAGCATCATAATCCTTCTTCTCTAAGGCCTTAAAATACTTTTCTATTAGCTGCTCTACCTGCTTTTGATCATCATCAGAAATATCTTCTAATCTTAATGATGCTTCATTAGTAGCTTTTGTATCCTCCTCTGGTTCATATTTAGACTTTGTATCATCATTATGTGAACTACAAGCTGAAAGTATTAGCATTGTAATCAATGCCATCAACATCAATTTCTTCATATTTGATCCCACCTCATCTTAGTCAAAATACTTTTTCATATACCATATTATACAATAAATGTAATACCATTGGTATCTTCTAAATACCCTCTTTTATAACCATCTTTTCCTTTCCGCTCAACTTGTCAATATCAAGTTTGTCAGTGAATACAACATCGTACTTAATGTTGTCTAATTTTTTGCCTTTTAGCATTATGTCTATCTGCTCTCTTATTTTATGTTCTACATCTAAAGATTCATTGTTCATCTTAACGCATTTTAAAATAAAATAGCTGTCACTTTTTTGTATAAATTGGTATTCTTTTATCTCCTCTACATCTAGATCATCTAATAAAAGTGGATGAAGAAAATCCATTTTGCCTTCTCTGTTTTTAAACCACATTATCTCTTCTTCTCTGCCAATTATTCTATTTATGTGGGTAAATGGAAGAGGAGGTACAGGCTCTTTAGTAAAGCCTTCTACAACGTCATTTAGTTGGTATCTTATAAGAGGAAATATTTTATTGTACAGTGGGGTTATTATAAGCCTATTTCCCTTATCTATTTCAAAATAGTTCATATCATCTAAAAGATACATGCCTTCATACCAGCTAGTGCCGACTCCAAGTAGTATAGACTCTGTGCAGCCATAATAGTTTGTTACATCAGCACCAAAAACCTCCTTAAAATACTTAGAGGTTTCTCTGCTTAGAGGCTCTCCCCCTATTATTATCTTTTTGGGTCTTAAGTTTATCTCTCCCGCCTTCTGAAGATCTGCTACTATTTTGATGCATGAAACATAGCCCGCCATATAGCTTGGGTTGAAACTATTTGCCTTACTTCTCCATGTATCTATGGGATCTTTTGCATTTAGTATTATGCTCTTTGAGCGGTATCCATCTATTCCACCCATAGCTATAGCTGAACTAGCATATCCGCTTCCAACTGATGCTATATATATGGTCTTTATGGGAAGATCCCCCCAGCCAACTTTATTGCATCCCCCAAGGCTTATTCTCATCATGTTGGATTCTATTATTTTTATTGCTCTTTTGTCATATAAAAAATTACATGGCTTCCCAGTGCTTCCTGAAGTATGGACAAGGGAATACTCCCCAACCTTTGCAATTAGCTCATTGCTTTCTAAAGCCTTAGCAACATCCTTTGGATCTATATACTTTGTTGCAATATCATAGAAGTTTTTATAAACCATATCTTTATTTATAGTTGGTATATCACAAATTGATATAGTATCTAAATCTTCGTACCTTATGCCACATTCATCATAATAACTTTTATAAAACTTGCTGTTATTATATGCAAATTTTACAAATTCTCTAAACTTTTTACTGCTGTATTCATGAATCTGTTTGTGATCCCACCCATAGTGCTTGTAGAGCTCATTTCCTCTATAGAGCATTGTGCTTAAAATGGTTACCGCCCCCTAGAATATCATTTACCTATATTATATCCAAATGAAAAAAAAGCTCCACATAAAGTGGAGCTTTTCAGCCTTGATTAACTGGTTATAACCCTCTCGCCAAGCTTCGGGGATTATTTCCTTGCCTCATAGCATTCACGGCAATAAACAGGTCTGTCATTACTTGGTTTAAAAGGAACCTCAGTTGTTTTTCCGCATTCAGAGCAGACAGCTTCGTACATTTCTCTTCTCTCTCCTGATGATCTTCTTGCATCCTTCTTAGCTTGTCTGCAATCTTTGCATCTTGTTGGTTCGTTCTGGAATCCCTTTTCTGCATAGAATTCCTGTTCACCTGCTGTAAAGACGAATTCAGATCCGCAGTCTTTACATGTTAATGTTTTGTCTTGATACATTTAAAAATCCCCTCGCTTTGTGGCACTCGCTAAATGGCGACAGCCATTGAAATATTTATTAAACCAAGGTTTCCCATAGGTTTCTAAATTAATTGTATTATATTAGCTGACCTGGTCTTTGACCCCACACCCGCCTGCTGGAAGTTTTGCTTAAGGTTTATTCCTCTCACGAATCCTTCTCTCGTCAAATTATGGCGGCAGGACTTACTTCTAAACCGCACCATGCTCA
>ENA-UOOK01000616-UOOK01000616.1-fermentation-metagenome-genome-assembly--contig:-NODE-616-length-47263-cov-8.942912_pt1 | contig 47263 bp, 61 predicted proteins | sample MGYA00245777_ERZ724023 | MGnify/ENA primary metagenome ERZ724023 (study PRJEB28704, sample SAMN03018312) | fermentation metagenome | biome: anthropogenic terrestrial biome; feature: soil; material...
ACCCTCCCAATGGGTGCAAGCGACCTTCATGTCGTTTATTGTACATTTTTTCTCACGGAATAGAAAGGAGGACTTATGAAAGGCATAGAATATTTAAGAAAAAAGCTAAATAAACACATTGATAGAGTGAATTTAAGGTACAAGCAATATGATATGAAATACCAAGATGCAGATGTCGGCATCACTATTCCACCTGAACTAAGGATAAGGTATAAAGCAGTATTAGGATGGTGTGCAAAAGCCGTTGATAGTCTTGCAGATAGATTAGTTTTTAGGGAATTTGAAAATGACAACTTTGAAATCAACGAAATATTTAACATGAATAGCCCTGACATATTCTTTGATAGCGCAGTACTTTCTGCATTAATATCATCATGTTGTTTTGTTTACATCTCCAAAGGCGAAGGTGACATCCCACGATTACAAGTTATTGAGGGGTCTAATGCAACAGGAATAATAGATCCCATAACTGGATTACTCAACGAAGGTTATGCAGTTCTTGAAAGGGACGATAAAGGAAATCCAAGTTTAGAAGCTCATTTTGTTAAAGGAAAAACTGATTATTACAAAGACGGAAAATTTAAAAATAGCATAAAAAACAAAGTTGAATATCCGTTACTGGTTCCGATTATTCATAGACCTGATGCAGTAAGACCATTTGGTAGAAGTAGAATAACAAGAGCAGGAATGTATTACCAAAGATATGCAAAAAGAACACTTGAGAGAGCTGATATAACAGCAGAATTTTATTCGTTCCCGCAAAAGTATGTAACTGGTATTAGTCAAGATGCCGAGCCATTGGAAACATGGAAAGCAACAATTTCAAGCATGCTCCAATTTACCAAAGATGAAGAAGGAGAATCCCCGAAGTTAGGACAATTCACCACTCCAAGCATGTCACCGTTTACTGAGCAACTAAAGACAGCAGCTGCAGGATTTGCTGGAGAAACAGGTTTAACACTAGATGATTTAGGTTTTGTTTCAGATAATCCATCGTCAGTAGAAGCTATCAAAGCAAGTCACGAAAATTTAAGGCTTGCAGGTCGAAAAGCTCAAAGAAGTTTAAGTTCTGGATTTCTAAATGTTGGTTATTTAAGCGCTTGTTTGAGAGATGATTATCCATATTTAAGAAGTCAATTTTACTTAACACAAGCAAAATGGGAGCCATTGTTTGAAGCCGATGTAAGTACATTAACATTAGTAGGTGACGGAATACTAAAATTGAATCAAGCTATTCCTGGTTACGCAGATAGTGGAACTATAAGAGATTTAACTGGCATAAAGGGAGCTGGTGAATAATGGATAAAGACATTGTTCCTACACTTTTAGAACTGATTGAAAAAGAATTTGACGAGAGAACATTTAATAGTGAAGTGTTGAAAAAGGCTATCCAAGCATTGAATGATAAAACGGCAACATATAAAAATGCAAATGATTTTGCAATTGAAGTTGGAGAAATATTAGTAGAAGTTTTGGGTAAAAATATAACAGCTGAAGTTCTCCCGGATGGTAAAATGTATTTCAATATAGCGGATAGGATTATTAATTCAACTATGGGTAAGAATCACGAATTGATTTCTGGTTATGCTGCTGATGTTCAAACAGAATTAAATCATAACGCAGGATTGAAGATGAAAGGGCAAAAAGCAGAGCTTAATCAAAGTAGGGTAGATGGAATTATTAATCGGATTTCTAGCGAGGATGATTTTAATGCCATCAAGTGGATTCTGAATGAACCGATTATCAATTTCAGCCAGAGCATCATTGACGAGACTATTCGGACAAATGCAGAATTCCACAGCAAGGCAGGACTGCAGCCAAAAATAATTAGAAGGTCAACAGGGAAATGTTGTGATTGGTGCAATGAAATAGTAGGTACATATAATTACCCTGATGTTCCGAAAGATGTATACCGCAGACATAGATATTGTAGGTGTACAGTAGATTATTATCCAGGAGACGGGAAAAGACAAAATGTTTGGACAAAAGAGTGGATAGATCCTAAAAAAGATGCTAAAATAGAGGCAAGGAAGAAGATAGGATTAGATGATATTAAGAAAAATAATAGAGCCGATGATACAAAGCAGTTCAAAGCATATATGGAAATATTAGGTGCTGAAAATATGCCTGTTTCAGTGGCACAGTTTCAAGAGTTGAAATATAATACTCCCGAGAAGTGGGAAAAGCTTCAGGATAATTATTACATCAAGTCAAGATTAAAAGATGGGAGTTATGGAAGTAAAATAAATACAGAAAAACAACTACCACACATGAAATCAACTAGAATAGATGGAAAAAGTTATTTTGAAGATGATGTCAATACCCAGGAGTTGTTCAATAAGTATGCTGGTACTGGCAAAATGGAAAGGGACAGCAAAGGAAAGCGTAAAAATATTGAAGTAATTTATTTAGATTACGATGTAGGGATTGAAGGAAGTACAGGAAATAAAGTAAATGGAATAAAAATTCATCATTCTAAAAATAGAATGCATATTGTACCTGTAAGAAGAAAGGGGTGATATTGTGAATTTGTTTAAATATCTAGGAAAAAATGTGCGAATTACTCTTGAAGATGAAATTATAATCGCCAAAGTTATTGGACACACTTCGGAATTAGATAATGAACCTGATGATGATGGAAATTATGGAGGCGAGTATATTGAAGTAAAAGCTATTAAGCCAACAAAGCACTTTAACATAGGTGGCGAGTTTGCAGTTCATCTTTATGAAATCAAATCAATTGAAGTTGTTGAATAAAAGCACTTACTAAATAAAAATAGTGAGTGCTTTTATTATGCCTAAATTTAAGGGGTGAGAAATTGAATATACCAGACAAAATAATCATAAGTGGGATGGAGTACAAGGTCAAATTAGAGGAAAAGCCTTTATTTTGCGATAATCAAAGAGCATATGCTCATATTGATTATAATAATAAAGAAATATCAATAGATAGAGGATTACAAGACACTCAAGGACAACAACAATCATTGCTTCATGAAATATTACATGGAATTGTTTATGATAGAGAATTAGATTTTAAGAATGATGGAGAAGAAACGATAGTAGATCAAATCTCGAAAGGATTATATCAATTAATTAAAGATAATCCTGATATGTTCAAATAGGGGGTGAAGCAAGTGGCTAAATATAGAAAGAAACCGGTTGCAATTGAAGCAGTACAATTTGATGGAACAGATGAAAGTGTAGATTGGCTATTACTGCAATTGATAAGTGGAGAAATAGGCAGAAGCACTAATAGGTTGCACATAAAAACGCTTGAGGGAGTTATGACTGCCAATGTTGGGGATTACATCATTAAAGGTGTGAATGGAGAATTTTATCCTTGCAAGCCTGATATATTTGAAATGACATATGAAATAGTAGAATAATTAGGAGGTGATCCAAATATCTTCCAGCGACAGGGTTATCATGCAAAACGATTGAAGGAGGATAATAGATGGCTAAAGCAAGAATTGGTAATCAAAATCCTACTCAATCGGTAATTTTACCATATAAGAAAAGTCTATATCAAAATGCGATTGATACTTATGAGCTATCGAAAAGAACTGCTCAAGAATGGCAAATAAATTTGACAAAACATATTTACGCGGTCAACTCAGATGGTTTATGGACACACACAAAGTTTGGCTACTCTCTCCCTAGACGTAATGGTAAAAACGAGGTTGTAGTAATAAGGGAAATGGAAGGTCTACAAAGAGGAGAACAAATACTTCATACAGCTCACAGAACCACCACTTCTCACACAGCTTGGGAAAGACTATGTAGATTACTAGACAAAGCAGGGATTGAATACAATTCTTTAAAGGCAACGGGAAGGGAAAGAGTAGAATTGCTTGAAACCGGTGGGAGGGTAGAGTTTCGGACCAGGACAACATTAGGAGGTCTAGGTGAAGGATTTGATTTGCTTGTCATAGATGAGGCGCAAGAATACACCACAGACCAAGAATCTGCTTTAAAATACACCGTTACTGACAGTAAAAATCCTCAGACAATAATGTGTGGTACTCCACCAACTCCATTGTCATCGGGTACTGTGTTCGTCAATTTCAGAAACAACACCTTGAGTGGCAAAGTAGAAAATGCTGGATGGGCTGAATGGGGAATCGAGGATGAGGTAAAAGACATTAGAGATAGAGAGTTATGGTATCTATGTAATCCATCTATAGGTACAATATTTACTGAACGCTCTATCCAGGATGAAATTGGGGAAGATGAACTTGATTTCATGATACAACGATTGGGTCTGTGGATTAAGTATAATCAAAAGTCAGCTATTTCAGAAAACGAGTGGAAGGAATTGCAGGTTAATGCTTTGCCAACGCTCAAAGGAAAACTTTATGTTGGAATCAAGTATGGAAATGATGGAACTAACGTTGCAATGAGTATTGCAGTTAGAACATTATCAGGCAAGATATTTGTAGAAGCTATAGATTGCCAATCCGTTAGAAATGGCAATGGTTGGATTGTAAACTTCTTAAAAAATGCAGATGTAGCAACTGTGGTAATTGATGGTGCATCAGGTCAAAATATTTTAGCTAAGGAAATGAAAGATTTTGGTTTAAAAGAACCTAACTTACCAACAGTGAAGGAAATAATCATAGCCAACTCATTGTGGGAACAAGGAATATATCAACAAAGTATTTGTCATAACGACCAACCCTCGTTAACGCAAGTAGTAACAAACTGTGATAAAAGATTAATAGGATCCAATGGTGGCTTTGGGTATAAATCGCAATTTGAGGATATGGATATTAGTTTAATGGATAGTGCTATGCTAGCACATTGGGCTTGTAATGAATTCAAGCCGAAGAAAAAACAGAAAATAAGGTATTAGACGACTCTTAGTAGTCGTTTTTTTAATACACAAAATTACCGATACCACCGGGAAAGTGGGAGAAAGGAAGATATAAATGAGTGAAGAATTTAAAGCTATAACAACACAAGAAGAATTTGATAGAGCAATACAAGATAGGATTAAAAGAGAGAAAGAAACTCTAGAAAAGAAGTATGCAGATTATGAAGAAATTAAAGCTAGAAACGCTGCACTAGAAGGAGAGAATACGGCACTAAAGGCAAGCATTGACGATTCTAACAAGAAAACTGAAAAATACGATAAGGATATATCCGATTTAAATGCGAAAATTGCTGGCTATGAAACAGCAAATATGAGAACAAGAATTGCATTACAACATGGAATACCTTATGACTTATCAAGTAGACTTGTTGGAGAAGATGAAGAAAGTATCACAGCAGACGCTAAGAAATTAGCAGAACTTGTAAAACAAAAAGAACCATTAGCACCTTTAAAGGATACTGAACCGATTATTGATGGAAAAGATGGTGCTTATAAATCATTACTAGAAAATTTAAATTTGGAAGGAGAATAAAATTATGACATTATCAAAAGGCAATTATTTTGAGCCAGAATTAGTATCAGACTTAATCAACAAAGTACAAGGAAAGAGTTCATTAGTAATTCTTTCTCAACAAAAACCAATTCCGTTCAATGGACAAAAAGAATTTACATTCACAATGGATAACGAGATTGACATTGTAGCAGAAAACGCTGCTAAATCTCATGGGGGAATCTCAATAGACCCAATCACAATAATCCCAATAAAAGTGGAATATGGTGCAAGAGTATCAGATGAGTTTCTTTATGCTGCAGAGGAAGAAAAGATTAATATTATCAAGGCTTTCAATGATGGATATGCAAAGAAACTCGCAAAAGGCTTAGACCTTATGGCTATGCACGGAATTAATCCACGTTCTGGAACTGCCTCAGCAGTAATCGGGACCAATCACTTTGATTCTAAGGTGACACAAACAGTAGAATATACTGCAGCAGACCCAGATGCAAATATTGAAGCAGCAGTTGAAATAGTACAAGGTTCAGAAGGAACAGTAAATGGAATGGCAATGTCACCTGTGTTCTCATCTGCGCTAGCGAAGCTAAAGGTCAATGGTGTTAAACAATTCCCAGAATTGGCATGGGGAGCAAATCCAGGTGCAATAAATGGATTAAAAACAGACATCAACGGTACTGTATCAGCAGTTGGAAGCAAAGACCTTGTAATCCTGGGAGATTTTGCAAGTATGTTCAAGTGGGGATATGCAAAGCAAATTCCATTTGAGGTTATAAAATATGGTGACCCTGATAACTCTGGAAAAGACTTAAAAGGATACAATCAAGTCTACTTACGTTCAGAAACTTATCTTGGATGGGGAATCATGGATGCAAGTAGCTTTGCAAGAGTTGTAACAGTATAGGAGGTTTAAGTAATGAGATATAAGAACACTAAAACAGGGGCTATCATTGATAGTCCTTGTAGAATTTCTGGTGGGGATTGGATAGAAGTTAAAGAAAAAATAAATGAAACTCAAGCCGAAGAAGTTAATGAAGTTGAAGAAGTCGAAGAGATTGAAGAAATTAAAGAAGCCGAAGAAGATCCTGAAAAAGAAGAAGATTTTGATGGGATAACAGTAAAGGAAATTAAACAAGAACTTGATGCATTTGGGATTGAATATAATCCAAAAGCAAGGAAACAAGAGTTGTATGATTTGATGATGCAAGGAAGGTGATATTATGAAGCCTTATGCAACAATTGAAGATGTTTCATTATTATGGAGACCCCTAAAAAATAATGATGAGACCACTAGAGCAGAATCTTTGCTTGAAGTGGTCTCTGACTCTTTACGGGTAGAAGCTAAAAAAGTAGGCAAAGACTTAGATAAGATGGTAGAAGTTACAGAAGAAAACCCTACTGAAAACTTATCATATGCAAATGTAGTTAAATCTGTAACAGTAGATATAGTAGCAAGAACCTTAATGACTTCTACAGATCAAGAGCCTATGACGCAAACATCAGAAAGTGCATTAGGATATTCGTTTCAAGGTTCTTTTTTAGTTCCTGGTGGCGGCTTGTTCATTAAGAAATCTGAACTCGCAAGGCTAGGTTTGAGAAAACAACGATATGGGGTGATTGATTTTTATGGCAAGGATTAAAGGGATTACAGTCACTCTAATTAACAAAAAAGAAATAGGTAAGGATCCATTTGACAGCCCAATTTATGAGGATGTAGAAATTGATGTTGATAATGTACTTGTAAGTCCAACCTTATCTGATGATGTTATAAATCAATTAAATCTTACAGGTAAAAAAGCAGTATATACTTTAGCAATCCCCAAAGGTGATGACAACACCTGGGAAGACCAGGAAGTTAAGTTTTTTGGCAAGAGATGGCGAGTGTTCGGCGCAGTCCTAGAAGGCATAGAAGATATGATTCCCCTAGACTGGAATAAAAAAGTGATGGTGGAAAGATATGGCTAAGTTGAAATTCACATTAAACCGTAAAGGTGTAGGCCAATTATTAAAATCCGATGAAATGCAAGAGGTCTTAAAGGAATACGCAACAGGAATCCGGAACAGGTGCGGAGATGGCTATGAACAAGACACTCGTGTAGGAAAGACAAGAGCCAATGCAATGGTTTATGCAAACACTTATCAAGCAAAGGCAGATAATTTAAGGAACAACACTATATTAAAGGCGGTGAAGTAGATGATTGAGGTAATAATAAAAAATCACCTAGATTCAGTACTTGAAGAACAGGTCTTTCTTGAAAAACCAAGTACAAGCTATGGAAGTTACGTTGTTTTAGAAAAGACGAGCAGTAGGAAAAACAATCATCTACCATCAGCTACATTTGCATTTCAAAGCTATGGAAAAAGCATTTATGAGGCAGTAGAATTAAATGAAAGAGTAAAAAAGGCAGTGGAAAGTATGGTTGAACTTGATGAAATTAGGGGAGTCAAGCTCAATACTGATTACAATTTTACGGATACAACAACGAAAGAATACCGTTATCAAGCAGTATTCGATATTAAATATTATTAGGAGGTAAAAAATGAGCAATGTAGAGAATGTTTCAACAGCTAAACCAAAGGTTGGTGGAGCAGTGTATTCAGCTCCATTAGGCACAACATTACCAATAGATGCAGTTACAGCACTAGATGCAGCATTTAAAAGCTTAGGCTATATATCCGAAGATGGGCTAAGGAACGAAAATTCTCCATCAAGTGAGATTATAAAAGCGTGGGGTGGCGATAATGTAGCGGTAGTGCAAACAGACAAGCCAGATACGTTTAAATACACGTTGATTGAAGCAACAAATGTAGATGTATTAAAAGAGGTATATGGGCAAGAGAACATCACAGGAACTTTAGAAACAGGGATTAAAATTACAGCAAATGCTAAAGAGTTAGAAGAACATTGTTTGGTTGTAGATATGGTACTAAAGGCAGGTATCTTAAAAAGGATTGTTATTCCAAATGGGAAAGTTTCGGAAATTGGAGAAATTAGCTATGTAGACGCAGACGCAATCGGCTATGAAACTACCTTGCAAGCAATGCCAGACACAACAGAGAATACGCATTACGAATATATACAAAAGCCAGTGGGAGCAGGTGAATAATAGATGGTTAAGGGAACAACTAAATCTGGATTTAATTATGAAATACCAAATGAGAGATTAAATAACTACGAGTTATTGGAATGTATAGCAGAATTAGACGAAAATCCATTACTTTTAGCAAAGACGGTAAATTTATTATTAGGAAAAGACCAAGCCAAACTTCTTAAAGACCATTTAAGAACAGAAGGTAAGACAGTTCCAATGGATAAGATGTCGGATGAAATAATTGAAATATTTACTAATCAACCAGAAACAAAAAACTCCTAGTCCTCGCAGAAATGATAAGAGAAGATGAGGATGCATTGATATGTGATTTAGCAGAAACATATCATATTTACGATTATAACAAGCTATCTTTAACAAGGGTAGCTTGTTTTGCCGTTGGTCTAAAAGATGATTCCAGAATTAAAATGAAATTAAGCGGTCAAAAAGTATCAACGGACACCTTACTTTTAGCAGGAATTGTTGATAGATTAAGCATTTTACTTTGGGCACAGACAAAAGATAGCCAAAAAGGAATTAATAGGCCAACAATGATTTTAGATTCTTTAGTATCTAAAGAAAACAAGGATAGTGATGTAATCGTATTTAATTCTGGCGAGGACTTTGAAAAAACAAGAAATGAAATAATTAATCGTGTAATGGCAGGAGGTGATTAATTTGGCGACTGAATTAGGCCAGGCTTATGTACAAATTATACCGTCAGCAAAAGGGATAAGTGGAGCAATTCGAAAAGAATTAGATCCTGAAGCTACATCGGCTGGGAAAAGTGCAGGAAGTAAAATTGCTAGTGCAATTAAAAAAGTTATAGCAGTAGCTGGAATAGGCAAAGCTATAGGAGCTGCGCTTACAGCTGGCGGTGACTTACAACAGTCATTAGGAGGAGTTGAGACTTTATTCAAAGAAAATGCAGACAAGGTAAAACAGTATGCAAGCGAAGCATATAAAACTGCTGGAGTTTCCGCTAATGACTACATGGAAAATGTAACATCATTCTCAGCATCTCTTTTGCAATCTCTAGGTGGAGATACTGGGAAAACAGCAGATAAGGCAAATATGGCAATGATTGATATGTCCGACAATGTAAATAAATTTGGCTCTGACATGGAATCTATCCAAAATGCTTATCAGGGCTTTGCAAAGCAGAATTATACAATGCTGGATAACCTCAAACTTGGTTATGGGGGAACAAAAGCTGAAATGGAGCGATTATTGACCGATGCGACAAAGCTAACAGGAGTTAAGTATGATATTAATAATCTAAGCGATGTGTATGACGCAATCCACGCAGTGCAAGAAGAGTTGGGTGTTACAGGTACAACAGCGCTTGAATCAGCTGAAACGTTAAGCGGTTCTTTGGCATCTATGAAAGGTGCATTTTCTAACTTTTTAGGAAATCTAGCATTAGGTGAAGACGTTGGTCCAGCGTTGAAAGGATTAGCGGAGACTGTATCAATTTTTCTGTTTAATAACTTCTTGCCAATGATAGGCAATATCCTAAAAGCATTACCAGGAGCAATTGTGACATTTATTCAAGAGGCTGCTCCATACTTTTTAGAAGCGGGTAGTCGATTTATTAATCAACTCTCTACTGGAATTACTGAAGGTTTACCAAATCTTTTGACTAATTTAGAAACTATAGTATCCGATGGAGCCGCATTAATCACTGAGAAATTACCTATATTCTTAGAAAAAGGTATTGAAATAATAACAAACATTGTAAATGGAATATTGCAATCAATTCCTCAACTTGTGGAAAGCGCTGGAACAATTATTAGTAAATTTATTGAATTTATAATGAAAAATCTACCAGCAATCTTATCAGCGGGAAAAGATTTGTTACTATCTCTAGTTGATGGAATAATAAAGAACTTACCAGCAATCGTGAAAAGTGCAATTCAAGCCGTTAGCAACTTTATTGATACAATAGTTAAAAATTATCCTGAATACATTAAAACAGGATATCGAATTATCACTGAATTAGTTGCTGGTATTATTGATAGGTTACCAGAAATAATTACAACAGCAGTAACTTTAATGAGAGAGTTCGTGGCAATGTTAATATCTAAAATACCAGATGTTTTAGGTGCTGGCAAGGATATAGTTAGGGGGTTATGGGAAGGTATTACCTCCATGGCCGATTGGTTAGTTGAAAAAATAAGAGGATTTGCAAGTAATATTGCCCAGGCTTTTAAAAATTTCTTCGGTATAAAATCACCTTCAACATTAATGGCTGAATATGGGAGATACATTGATGAAGGACTGGCCGAAGGGATTGAGAGGAACAAGGATAAACCTGTAAGTAGGGCTCAATTATTGGCTGAATCGGTAGGTACTGCATTAACAAAAGTAAATGAATATGTTTCCTCAACAGTAAGCATACTTCAAAAAGAATTTGATTTGTGGGTTCTTCAAAACAATGCAGTAGCTGAAAGCTCAATGTATCTAGAACAGCAACTAGAAATGCAGAAACAAAAACATGAGATGCTAAATCAACAAATAGCAGTTACAACACAAGCTTTAAATGATGCGTTGCTACATTACGGAGCTGGCTCGATTGAAGCTATGAAATATAAAGAAGCTTTGCTTGACTTACAAATACAACAAGAAAATTTATCGAAAAGTATAGAAGATGCAAATAGTAAATTATTACAGCAAAGAACACTTACAAGCGGAGAAAAGGCAAGCAGAGCAAGCAGTTTAAACGATTTGCTAGAAAGTGGATGGATAACTCCTGAAAGTATGGCAAATGCAGGAGATAACATACTAGATTTGATAGATGGTAAAAGAGGCGGAGGTGGAGGCGGAAACAATAAATCAAATAGTCCTACCATAAGTCAGGTTAACAATATATATAGCCCTAAAGCACTAAGTCCAAGTGAAATAGCAAAAGAAGCTGCAAAGGCAGCAACTAAAATAGTTTTACCACTGTTAAGGTAGGTGAGGAATATAAAAATTATATACGAAAATGACAGGGGCGAGAGTGTTGTAATATCAAATACTTTCCCTTATTTATTAAAAAGCTTCATAGGGGGAGATGGTGCAGAGGCAAACATAACATCATCAAAAGGTGTAGGACAAGATGGGTCAACTATTACTAATGTAAATCTAAAAGAACGACATTTGCAAATTATAGGAGTTATTAAAGATATGGATAAAAGTACGTTGATTAAGCGTAAAGCAAAGCTATTGCAAGTGTTTAATCCAAAAGTGCAAGGCTGTCTACAGTATGATTATGGAGATGTAACAAGGCGAATAAGGTGTCAAGTTGAATCCGCTCCTACTTTTTCTATGCCCTTTAATGTGTTTAGTGTATTGTATTTTGTAGTTGATCTAGTCGCCCCTAATCCATATTGGCAAGATATAAACGCTACAAAAGCAGAGATAGCAGTATGGAGAGGTGCTTTTAAGTTTCCATTAAGGATCATAGAAAGCGGTATAAAAATGGGCTTTAGAGAGCCTAATCTGATTGTGAACATAGAGAATAAAGGTGACGTAAGTTGCGGTATGGAGATAAGGTTTAAGGCTCTTGCTACTGTGATTAATCCATATTTGTTTAACATCAACACAAGGGAGCAATTCAAGATAAATAAAACAATGGAAGCTGGAGAGGTAATAACCGTAACTACCCACTTCCAAAACAAAAAAATGAAGCTCGCTAAAAACGGAGTAACTACGAATGCATTTAACTGGATAAATCCTATTTCTACGTTCATGCAATTAGAAACTGGCGATAATTTACTCCGTTATGGTGCAGATGAGGGAATTGATAGCCTTGAGGTGGATATTTATTTTATCCCACAGTACTTGGGGGTGTAATTATGGAGTTATTTGTTTTTAATAGAGATTTAAACATGATAGGTATTATAGGAACATATACAAGCCTAATATGGAACAGGAGATACTCCAAACATGGTGATTTTGAGCTGCACTGTCCTTTGAACACCGAAAACCTTGAGTTGCTGACAAAAGAAAATATAATCTATAAAAATGATGACGAAGAAGCTGGATATATCCAGTATAGAAATTTAGCCATGAACGAGGGCGGAGATGAAGTATTAGTTGTACGTGGCAAGTTTCTGACAGGATATTTAAATAGAAGAATAATATGGGGTACAAAGACACTTGATATGACAACGGAAATGGCTATCAGGGAACTGACAACAGAAAATGCTATCAACCCCTCAGATGCAGACAGAATCATTCCCCTACTGGCTTTAGGTGAGGCCAGAGGGTATACTCAAACAGCTAATACGCAGACAAGCTATGTAAATCTGCTTGATAAAATAGAAAGCCTTGCATCTGATGCAGAGATGGGAATTAAAACTAGACTGGACATAGAAAATAAAAGGTTGATATTTGAGTTGTATGAGGGGTTGAATAGAACTGCAGGACAAAACATAAATCCACCAGCAATATTTTCTAAAGAATTTGAAAATGTACTTGAACAAGAATATACAGATAGTAGCCTTGGATACTCAAATGTTGCCCTTGTAGCTGGAGAGGGTGAAGGGACAAATCGGAAACGTGTTACCGTAGGTGGAGGGGCTGGCATGGATAGGTATGAGGTTCATGTAGATGCAAGAGACCTTCAGAGTACAAAGGAAGATGGCACACCAATTCCGGAAGCAAAGTATCTTGATATGTTGAGGGATAGAGGCAACAGTAAGCTTGAAGAAAGTAAAGAGATACAGACTTTTGACAGTAAGATAAACCTAAACAGTAACTTAACCTACAAAAAGGATTTTGACCTGGGCGATATAGTAACCTGTACCTCTAAGAAGTGGGGAATTACAATAGATACAAGAATAACAGAAGTACAAGAGATATACGAAAGCACAGGCAAGCAAATAAATGTAACGTTTGGCGATAGCATTCCTACACTAATTGAGAAGTTGAAAGAGGTGATAAGTTAATGGCGATAAGAAGTGGATTTTTTAATGGTGTAAATGATGATAGACTTTATGATGCATCTCGTTTCGCTGAGTATTTTGCTACATTTATAGGCAATGGGGTATTCCCACAGCCGGGGGACGGTCTGCAAGTGATGAGTAATAACGATATGACAATATCTATTAGACCTGGTAAAGGATGGATAAATGGCTATATCGTTATAAACGATACTGATTATATAATTGCGATAGACCCGGCAGATGGTGTACTACGCCGTATAGATAGGATAGTCCTTAGATGGGATATAGAGGATAGAGAAATACGCATAGAAGTTAAGAAAGGTGCATTTGCAAGCAGCCCCGTAGTTCAGCCACTTCAAAGAGATGCAGATGCGTATGAGTTGGTTCTTGCTGATATAGTAGTCAATAAGGGTGCTATAAGCATAAGTCAGGCTAATATAACCGACCTGAGAATGAATAGTGAATTATGCGGTATAGTTCACGCATTGATTGATCAAGTAGACTTTACGACCTTATTTAATCAGTATCAAGATTGGATAGATCAGAAAAAAGCAGAATATAATACAGATTTAATTGACTACAAAACTGCAAAATATATTGAGATTCAAGGGATATTAGATGGTTTGCATTCAGATTTCATCAACTGGTTTGATACTATTGTAGATATACTAGATACAAATGCAGCAGGGAATTTATTATTAGAAATAGAAAAAGTAAGAGAAGAAGTTAATAACCGAAATTTACCTTTAGCGGTTATTAAATATAATGAAGTATCCCAATGGTCAGATATATTAATCCCAGACGAGTCACGAGGTAAAGCTTTATTAGAGTTCTTATTACTATATGGGGAAAGCAGTTTGCAAGTTACATCTAGCGAACAAGCTATGCTCGTAATTATGGAAGAAGATAGATTTAATAAAAATAGACAAGTACCATTTGACTATGACCAAATTATCTTTAAACTAGGTCAGAAAACAGAAACAGGACAATATCTTGCATGGGTTGAAGAATTACTAGCAGACCACACTAGAGGTATAGAAAAGCTAGAATTAGGCTTAATGCTCGAAAGTGGTAGTAATGAAATAGCATCTAACAAATATGCAATGAATGTGATTATGCAAGGCGAACAAGTGGAAGGATTAAATAATTATAGAAGAAAGCTCGCAGATAAAGAAAATGTAGATAATGAAATATCAAGGTTAGATACTAGAATAGATGGGGTGGTGGTGTAATATGAATAAATATAACAATCTGAAAGATGTGTTTTTTGATAGTAAATTTCATGTAGGTAGAGGTATGGCCGCATATGATAAAAGTTTAGACCCAACATTGTTTAATGCTTTGTTGACTATAGATGACGTTATGAATAGTCAAGCAGCAGTAGACTTAATTGTTTTGAGTGATAAAACAGTTGATGCTGTTCTGGGTAGTGACATAGCAAGTGGTGCATTAGAAAAGTCATCTATAGCAAGAGCTGTATTTGGGAATGTGGGGCTTATTGTTAATGTTCCAGGGAAATTAAAATTAATCGCTGGAGATATGAAAGAAGGTTATTTTGGAGTAGTACCAGCAAGCAAACTTATTACAGGTGATGCGTTGGCAAGTGCGGTAGGAATTTCAGAAGGAACAAGTCAATTTTCAGATGAAGATTGGTTAAAATTTGCGTGGAAAGGCAACGTTCAATTTGTAGCAAAAAAACCTATAAGGAATTCCATATCATGGAATGCAATAAACACCGCCGGATGTGTATTTGGCACTAAAACAGTAACCATTGGTGATGCAACTTATAAAGTTAGGTTAATGAGAGCGGGAATAGTAGACCCTATGGAAGCTGCTAGCGGAGTAAGTAATCATGGTAGTGAATGGAATAGATTGATTTTGCCTATCCATATTGAGGCAAAAGATAAAAGTTGGGCATATCCGGCGAATGTCGAAGCTGACATCCCTTATTGGGGGGTTGATTTTACAGACGAAGATTTGCTTACTAAAAACACATTTGGTAGTGGTTCGTATTCTTGGTGTCAAGAAACATACTCGTCCGACCGTGTTTTCCGTGGTAACTCTGGTGTTTCCTACTCGGGCATCAGCAGCCCTGCGACTACGTCTGCTTGCAGCGGTTGGCGTCCAGTCCTGATTAATTCAGGTTTTTTATTTAGATTATTAAGATTACGGTCTTAATAACATGGCTTGATACTAATTCAAGAGAGTTTAATTCCTTCACTTTGTAAAGGTGTAAATACATTAATAATGGCATAGTGCTTAGTACTTAAAGAAAGGAACACCAGTGATGCCGAAAAAATTATCAGATGAGTTATTTGACAAAATAATAGATGAAGATAACATTTGTGAAGCGTATAAAAAATGTCTTAAAGGAGACGGAAAGTATAACCCAGAGGCTATGAAATTTGCCTTAGATGAAGTCTGTAATCTTATGGAACTTAGGCAAAGTCTTATAGATGAAACCTATGAATTTGAAGGATATATCAGATTTCCTGTATTTGAACCTAAAGAAAGAATTGTGGATGCCCCGCATTTTCAAGACAAGATAGTACAATTAGCTATTAATAACGTATTAAAAGAGGTCTATAATCCTTGTTTTATATTTGACAGTTATGCTTGTATAGATGAAAAAGGCACCCATAAATGCGTTGATAGGCTTAGCTACTTTATGAGGAAAGCTAAATGGGAATATGGCGATGGAACATATGTTATAAAAGGCGATATCAAGAAGTTTTTCTATTCAATCGATAGAGACGTTTTAAAAGTTCTATTATCAAAGAAAATAAAATGCAAGAAAACTTTAAGATTGCTGTTTAAAATAATTGATAGTGCAAATGTTATAGATTTGCTAGGAATGCCTTTAGGCAATACTATTAGTCAAATTTGTGCGAATATTTGTATGAATGAACTAGACCAATTTTGCAAGAGAAAACTAGGTCTTAAATATTATGCTCGCTATATGGATGATTTCTTTATTATAGTTGAGAGCAAGGATAAAGCAAATAGAGTATTGAAGTTGGTAAAAGAATTTGTAGAAGAAGAATTACACTTGAAATTAAATAAAGATAAAACAAAAATATTTCCACTAGCTCAAGGCTTAAACGCTATTGGATATAAGATTTATTCAACTCATAGGCTTTTAAGAAATGATAGTAAGAAAAAGATAAAACGTAAGGTTAAAGCTATGCCTCATTTGATTTTAGAGGGTAAATTAACCGTTGAGAAGGCTGAACAAATACTAAATAGTTGGAAAGGGCATGCTGAACATGCAAACAGTTATAATTTTATCCAATGCTTGCTTAACAAGTACGATTTTTTATATTTAGTGAAAAAAAAGAACAAAACTGTATTTAAAATTAATGTTAGCAAATTAGAAAAGGAAGGTGATAGTAATGATTTTCTACAAGAACAGAAAATGGCATATGTGTAGCGAAAAGATAAGGTACATGCAACATGGTGAGGAGATTGAGCAATTTGTAGGAGCTGAAGGCCATGATTGGTGGATTGATTTTGAGCAAAAGCATGAACATACAGAAATAATTGAGTTTGTAGATGTGGTAGCTACTAATGAGCAACTAGCAAGGTTAGACGAGGTTAATCAACTTAATATTGGCGATGGATTTGGCGAGATGTTAGGTAATTATGTTAGAGATGGCATATTTCCAGATGGGTTTACGCATCCTTTAAGGAATTTGCAATTGCAAAAAGAACAAGAATTACAAGATAGTTATTTGTTAGATTTAGATTTTAGGCAATCTATAACAGAAATGGGGGTGTAAAACATGACTTATACATTATGTAAAAAAGTAATTAATAATGGAAATTATGGCACAAAAGAAGAGATGATGGTTAAACTCGATGTATTTTTATTAAACAATAGAATTAGCGATGCCGAATATAACGAATTGGTCGATTTGCTCAATGCAGAGTAAATTATACTATGATTTACTAGAAATAATTGAAAAGCAAGATGAGGTTATCTCTAAACAGAATAGCCTGATAGCAAGGTTGACGAATGAAAATGCTGAAAAAGAAAACATGATAAATGAATTAATGAAGCAAGAGAAGTATTTATTTTAACACCAAGAAGGGTGTTTTTTTAATGCCCCTCTTTATATTTAGAATTAAATTAGTGATGTTGCATAAACTAGTAAATAATCTATATGTTTAAGCAAGAGGGGTGGATGATAATGAAATATTTAATATTATGGTTAGAACACTTTTTAATAATACCAATAAGATGGTTCAAAATACACTATCGAAATTGGAAAAATCTTAATCAACGATGTAAAGTATGTGGAAATGCTGATAAATTTAATTTCTACGTGTCGGATGAGATATGGCAAAAAGTTGTACCACAAAAATACCAAAATAGAGTAGTATGCTTAGCATGTTTTGATGAATTTGCAGAAGAAATGGAGGTCGATTATTCGACCTCCATAGAAAGTGTATACTTTGCAGGAAATACTTATTCGATAAAACTACGAAGAGAAACTGACCAAAAATAACTACCTTAGGTAGGTTCTTTTTTAATGCAAATTTGGAGGTGCCATATGGCAGATGATATACAAAAAGAGATAAGAGAAATATTAGGTAGAGTCATTACAATTGAAACAAAGATAGACAATTATAACGAGATACGGGAAAAGGTAGATATTGCATATAATCAATCATGCAATAACAAAGAAGATATTAAAGAATTAAAAGAGAATAACAAATGGTTATGGAGAACAGTGGCCGGAGCTTTGATAATTAGTTTTATCGGAGCTTTTTTAATGTGGAGGTGAGATAAGTGAAAACTAATATAGAACTAGTAGAGTTCGCAAAGAAAGCATTGCAAGAGAATTGGGGGTATTGCCTAGGTAGCTTTGGCAATATTCTTACCCCTTCATTTCTACAACAGAAAATGTCCCAAGGTGGCGGTGTAGGAGCTTATAATACCAAACATAGGGATTATCTCAATAAGTTTATAAACAAGCGTGTAACTGACTGCTATGGCTTAGTAAAAGCTTTTTTATGGTGGAATGATGGCAATGTGAAATATAATGCATCTCAAGATAGAAATCAGGAAGGTGCTTATAATTCTGCAAAAGAAAAAGGTCCTATTGCAACTATACCTGAAATACCTGGATTGGTGCTTTGGATGAAGGGTCATGCAGGCGTTTATACCGGAAATGGGGAATTCATTGAATGTGTAGGAGCTCCAGTTGGTATGAGAAAAGGAAAAATTGTTAACGGAGTAGTGTCATCCGGAAGTAAGTTTACTCGTTGGTTTAAGGATACTTATGTAGATTATGTAGAGGTAAATGATAAGGTGAAACTAAATATATTAGGACAAAACATAGTAGCTAATGGGTACTTTAAAAACAATGTAAATTACATCAAGATAGGTAAACAGGATATTCCAGTTCGTGAACTTGCTGAAGCTCTAAACCTTAAAAACGTAACATGGGATGCGAAAAATAAGGTTGTGATTATGAAATGAAGAAGCGAATGGAATTCTCTAAAAAAATATTCATAGGAGTATCTATAGCTACAATATCGGTGGCTATCTTTTCCATGTATATGATGTATAAAACAAATGATCTAAGTCCGTTGTCTTACCTAATAGGGTCAGTATTCACTGAGTTTGCAACTGCAACAGGATTTTATTATTGGAAAGCTAAAAATGAAAATATTATAAAATTAGGAGGCAAAATAGATGATATTGAACGTTGATTTAATTGCAAAGGTCGTAATACCAATTTTGGGAGCTATCTTAACATATTTGATAGTTCCTTTTATTAAGTCTAGGACCACTAAGGAACAAAGAGATGAGGTATATTTTTGGGTAAGAGTAGCGGTATCTGCAGCTGAACAAATTTACAAAGAAAAAGGTAAAGGTGTAGAAAAGAAAGAGTATGTAGTAAAGTTCCTCGGGAGTATGGGAATTAATTCGACAATACAAGAATTAGATGCTTTGATTGAGGCAGCAGTCAAGGAGTTAAATTTGATACAGCAAAATAATCCTCCTAAAGATGCCCTGGTGTGATGCCAGGGCTTTTTTATTTCCTCTTTACACAGAACAAACATTCGGCTATAATAAAGTAAAGGGGGAGAACGTATGTTAACTGAAAGAGAAAAAGAAATCTTACAAACTATAATAGATTACATTGAAGATAATGAATATGTTCCAAGCGTTAGAGAGATATGTGACATGGTAGGATTAAAATCTCCAAGTACAGTTCATGGACATTTGAAAAAACTTAAGGATAAAGGATACATAGAAAGAAAAGAAAACTTTCCTAGGGCAATGAAGGTAGTGAAAGAAAAATCGTGCCAATAAAAAATATAAGGACCTGAGAAGGTCCTTATTTCTGTCAATTATATTCCTTAAAATTTTAGCCAAAAATTAGCCCTTTAGTTTTCTATGGGTGGAAACGATAAGAAACTATTTTGAACGTTCACCATTGGAATATGCACGTTTTTTAACTTGACGAAACGATAAAAAACGCTTATAATAGTATCTGTTGGTCGGGGGTTCGAATCCCTCAGGGTGCGCTGAAATATCGGGATGTAGCCCAGCTTGGTAGGGCGTTGCGTTCGGGACGCAAAGGTCGCAGGTTCAAATCCTGTCATCCCGACTAAAGTCAGTTTTGTAATTAATATTTACCTAAACAGTGCCGATACCCTTGTGGTGTTAGTGCTGTTTTCTACTATAATTAAAGAGGTGGAATATGAAGCTTATTTTAAAATACACGTGGCGTTACAAAAAATATTTGCTGCTAAGTGTATTAGGTGTACTTGGTTTTGTTTGCATTCAAATGGGTCTGCCAACACTGCTAAAGTATGTAATTAATGATGCCTTGATGGGTGAAAATCGCATTTTGCTGCTTCAGCTTGTTCTTATTATGCTGGGAGTTGTTATTGTTGGCATCTCTGGTGAAATATGTATGTCATATGCAAACAGCCGTATTGCGTCAAATGTAATCCGAGATATTCGAAGTGATATATTTATTAAAACACAAAGTTTTTCTCATGGTGAGTACAATGAGTTTAGTGTGTCCGGATTGATTACAAGCACTACCAGCGATGCTTATCAAATCATGCTGTTTGTGCAAAATATGCTGCGTAGCGCAACTATAACTCCTATTATGACTATTACCGGTTTTGTCCTTATAATCAAAAACAACCCTCAGATGCTCTGGACTATTTTAGCTACCGTTCCAATTTTGCTTTTGGGAATTTTATTTATAAATTTGTTTTCTCGCCGCTATTCTAAAGCACAGCAAAGCGGTCTTGATAAGATAAATCGAATCTTGAGGGAAGGACTGTCAGGGTTACGTGTTATTCGTGCCTTTGGGAATGAGAATTTTCAAGAACAACGTTTTTCAGAAGTCAACGATGAATATTGTATTGTTTCCAAAAAAGCCTTTCGACTGACAGCTTTAGCTCAACCGGGCTTTTATTTTCTATTCAATACTATAATTACATTGGTTATTTGGTTTGGCAGCAAGGCCATAGGGGAAAATACCCTTGATGTTGGAGCTTTAAGTGCCACTATTGAATACATTTTTCACATTCTGTTTTCTTTTTTGATGCTTGCCTTATTGTTTACCATGTATCCTAGGGCGTCTGTTTCTGCAGAACGTATACAGAGGATATTAGATTGTGATGTTATGATTTCTGAAAATCTTGAAGAGGGAAAAACTGAGACTAGGGAAAGCGGAACGATTGTTTTTGAAAATGTTACGTTCCAATATCCTGATGCGGAGGAACCAATGCTGAAAAATATCAGCTTTACCGTAAACAAAGGAGAAACCGTCGCTTTCATCGGCAGCACCGGAAGCGGTAAATCTACACTTATACAATTGATTCCACGGATGTATGATATAAATGAAGGGCGTATATTAGTTGATGGAATTGATGTTCGTGACTTTAATATCAAAGCTCTGCGTAATCGAATCGGATTTATTCCTCAAAAAGCTCAGTTGTTTACCGGCACCATTGCCGATAATCTTCGCTTAGGAAATCCAAAGGCAAGTCAGACAGAAATTGAAAAAGCGGCTCAAATTGCACAAGCTTCTGATTTTATTGAAGAAAAAACATATAAATATGAGGAAAAGCTAAGTGAAGGCGGAGGTAACCTTTCAGGAGGACAAAAACAGCGCCTTGCTATAGCACGTGCTATTGTGAAAAATCCGGAAATATACATTTTTGATGATAGTTTTTCCGCTTTGGACTATGCCACAGACTTGAACCTTCGAACACAGCTGCGAAAAGAAATTACCAACGCAACCGTTTTGATTGTTGCTCAACGTGTCGGTACCATACGTCATGCTGATAAGATTATCGTTCTGGATGAAGGGAAAATTGTTGCTTGGGGCACTCATGAAGAATTATTAAAAACCAGCAATATTTATTATGATATTGCCATTTCACAGCTTTCAGAGGAGGAACTTGCATGAATAAAATTCCTTTTGAAAAGATTAAACAACTTTTAAAAATAATCATAATGCCTTATAAATTTGGATATATTGTCCCGGTACTATTTACTATTGTCGGCAGCATCCTCGGATCAATGAATCCATTTATTATTGGGCTTGCAATAACAGAACTAGCAAATAATGTTATTGATATTGCAAATAAAGTGCCCGGAGCACAGATAAACTTTCGGTATATTTTTTATGTTGCAATTCTTTTGGCTATCTTCAATATAGTTAGACAGACTATGACTTATTCGAGCAGCTATATTATTACGGGTGCTATTCAAAATAGCTTTCGGGATCTTCGTATGCGTATAAATCAGAAAATTAACACCTTGCCGGTTTCTTTTTTTGATAGCCGCCTCAAGGGAACTATACAAAACACCATTACAAATGATGTTGATGCGGTTTCTAATGCAATGCAGCAATCACTATTGTCTATAATTTATTCCATAACAAGCGTTGTTACCACATTTGTTATGATGCTCTATATTTCTGTTCCATTGGGGCTTTTGGCAATGATTATGCTTCCACTTGCTTTTGTATTTTCAAAATATATCATTAGGCGTTCGCAGCATCAGTTTTTGGAGATGCAAAATGCTTTGGCTGAAATGAATGGGTATATACAGGAACGTTATACCGCATTCACCGTAATAAAGCTGTTTAACAATGAAGACAGTACAATAGAAGGATTCCAGAAAATTAACAACAGGCTGAACCAAGTTGGTTTTAAGGCGAATTTTACTTCTTCACTTTTATCACCTATTATGGAACTTCTGGTGGATATTACCTATGTTGTTATGATTTTGCTCACCGGATTTGCTGTTTTTTCTGGGATGCCAATTGGCAGCATGCAGGCATTTGTGCAGTATATTTGGATTGTGTACGATCCCATGGGGCAAATTACTCAGCTTGCTCCTGCTATCCAAAGTGCGATAGCTTCAATGGAACGTATTGCGGACTTTTGCAATGAAGAGGAGGAAAGTGACGAGCAGGACAAGCCGGCTATTTTTAATCCCGAAAATTATGCCGGAAATGTTAGCTTCAAAAATGTCAATTTCTCTTATGTAAAAGAAGATCCTATTATTAAAGATTTTTCCTTTGAAGCAAGTGCCGGTCAAAAAATCGCAATAGTCGGTGCTACAGGTGCTGGGAAAACCACCATTATTAACCTGCTAATGCGGTTTTACGATATAGATAGCGGAGATATCCTTATTGATGGAGAAAGTATTTACGATATGCGTAGGACATCTGAGCGTTCTTTGTTTGGCATGGTTTTGCAGGATGCGTGGCTATACAACGCCAGTATTAAAGAAAATATCAGGTTTGGGCGACTTGATGCAACCGATGAAGAAGTTGTGGGAGCCGCGAAAAAAGCAAATGTGCACCACTTTATCCAGACTATGCCCGGCGGTTATGATATGATAATAAACGAGGAAGGCAGCAATATATCGCTTGGGCAGAAGCAGCTGCTTACCATTGCCCGCGCAATCCTGGCCGATCCGCAGATACTTATTTTGGATGAAGCCACCAGTAGCGTGGATACTCGGTTGGAAATGCTAATTCAGGTGGCAATGAAAAATGCTATGCATGGGCGCACCAGCTTTGTGATTGCCCACCGCCTATCCACTATCAAGGATGCCGACCTGATTTTGGTTATGGATTCCGGAAATATTGTGGAGCAAGGTACCCATTCTAGCCTACTAGCAAAGAAAGGCTTTTATGAAAAACTGTATAACAGTCAGTTTTCGGAGGATTGAATCAAGCTTAAGCAATTATATTTAATAACAAGCGAGAGGATGAAACGATGATGAAACATTTGAAACACATTCCCCTGGACGGGGCTTATAATGTTCGCGATTTGGGAGGTTATCCCACAGCTCAGGGATTTTCAACTAAATGGGGGATGCTTTATAGAGGCGATGCTCTGTGCGGACTTACGAAAAAGGATTGGCAGGTACTGTTAGAACGTAATGTATATGCTGTTATAGACCTGCGCAGCAAGTCAGAGGTGAAGTTAAATCCAATTGCCACTCCAACAAACGTGATGTATGAGCATTTCTCATTGATGAAGGAGCTGGATGATTTGCCTGTCAGCAATCCAAATGTAATGCTGGATGCAAGCACAGACAGTATAGATAATTTTATAGAAAGTATGAAGCTGGATTACAGTAAAACATTGTTCGATAACCTTACCTGCTGCGTGGATATTCTCAATGCCATTACGGATAATTTAGGAAATGGAAGCGTCATTTTCGCTTGTACCGCAGGCAAGGATCGTACCGGCATCATAGCAGCGGCTATTTTGTATCTCTGCGGTGTAGAGCGTGAAGATATCGTTGCTGATTATATCGTCAGCAGTATCTATAATACCAATGGTGTCAACAAATCAATGAGCACTGCATTTGAGAATATTGTTAATTTGTTTCCTGACCCATCGTTTTTGAATGAATGTATGGCATCCAAGCCCGAGACCATTATTAGTCTATTAGACGATATGGATGACAAAAACTTTAAATCACTGCTATCAGAAAACGGATTTGGTTTAGAGAAGCAGCAGGAGTTGATAGCAATACTTGTTGAATAGTGAATGAGAATCCACTTTTCCGAGTCTTCAAACGCGTCGATTTATAATTATATGATTTCACTTAAAAAAATCCTTGACAAAAGGGTCTACAAAGCATAGACTAAATATAACAAAGGTTTATGACTTGTAGACTGAAAGGAGTGTTTCATATGATAGAATATAAACTTACTGAAGCAGAAGAAAATTTGGCGCACATAATATGGGCGAACGAACCAATCAGATCGCCTGAATTGGTGAAGATATGTGAAGCAGAATTTGATTGGAAAAAGTCAACTACTTACACAATGATAAAAAGACTTGAGGAAAAGAAGATAGTTCAAAATAACAACAGCATAATAACGTCATTTATAAAAAGAGATGATTTTTATGGAGAACAGAGTAAAATCTTCGTTGAAGAAAACTTTGGAGGTTCTTTACCTAGATTCTTGACAGCATTTACAAGGCGAAAGAAACTTAGCGATAAAGAAGTGCTTGAACTTAAGAAACTAATAAATGAACATGAGGAGGGAGTTTAATGGATAAATTGTTTTTACAGATTATCAATATGAGCATTACTTCCGGCTATGTCATTTTATTTGTTTTAGTAATTCGGTTTTTCTTAAAGAAAGCACCTAAGATTTTCTCCTATGGACTTTGGGCTATAGTTTTTCTCAGGCTTATATTTCCTTTTTCCTTTGAGAGCATATATAGTCTAGTAAAGATCAATACAAAGACCATACCCCATGATATAGTTTATACACAAACACCACAAATTCAAAGTGGAATAACAGCAATTGATGGAGCGGTAAATAGAGCATTACCGGCACCTATAGTAGGGGCGAGTGTGAACCCAATGCAAATATGGATTTCAATAGGAAGTGCAATATGGTTGGCGGTATTAGCAGCGCTTTTAATCTATAGCATATATACTACAGTAAGACTTTCAAAAAAATTAAAACTGGCAGTACATGTGGATAAGAATATTTATAGAATAGACACTATAAAGACAGCTTTTGTTTTTGGGTTAATAAAACCTAAAATATATCTTCCAAACAATCTTTCTGAAATTGAAGCGGCATACATCCTAAAGCATGAACAAACACATATTAAAAGATTTGACCATATAATAAAATTCTTAGCATTTTTAATAGTATCTATTCATTGGTTCAATCCTTTAGTGTGGCTTTCATTTTATCTGATGGGAGAAGATATGGAATTATCCTGTGATGAATCGGTAATAAAAGAAATGGGCTATGAAATAAAAAAGGATTATTCCAACTCATTGTTATCATTGTCTACTGGGAAAAGAATAGTAGGGGGTTCTCCTATTGCATTTGGTGAAAACAATACAAAGGGCAGGATAAAAAATATATTGAACTACAAGAAACCTAAATTCTGGGTTATAGTGGTATTAATTCTCATCATTATAGCATTAGCTGTAGGGTTGTTGAGCAATCCACCTGGCAATGGGAATGATGATAATGCTAATGCAACCGTAGAGGATTATGCATGGCAATTTATAGACAATGAAATTGAAATGTATGAAAATGCTGAATGGGCAGATTTTAAATTTATAGACAAAAAGATTACCAAATTGGAGAAATTATCATCTTTTGATAATATACTTTCAACTCCAATTGAATTATGGAAATTAGAGTATAGATTAAAACCTGAAAGCATGGACGGAGTAGTATTGGCAGGGGGTATGAATATTGAAGATGGTTGGATAACTGAAGACAGCAGTATAGGTAAACCATATCTGGTTTTTACTTATGAAGATAACAAACTTGTATATTTAGGTAGGGTGACTTCATTGGACATAGTACCTATGGATACCTTGGCATCACAGGAAATAGGAATTAGAATTATGTTAGAAGATATGGGACAATTACCTTTTGAAACCTATGAAGGCAATCATGTAGTCATAAAATTCCCCTTATCTACAGGAGAGATATCTCAGCTACTGTTATCTCAGCCGGTAGTACAAGGGAAAAATGGCATATGGACTGTTGAAAGATGGATGGATGGCAATGGCAATATATATCATGAAATTCCAAATCCTAAAGAAGATATAAAAATCCAAGATTATTATAAAGCTTTACAAGAACAATCTGATAGAGGACAGGAATCAACACTTATAGATCCTATTGAAGTAGGATATGATTATATAGTAAATATTTTAGGGCAAACACTTGTAAAAAGAAACAATTTGGAAATTATCAATCCGGCTGAAATCAATGACTTTATGGAGACTCCGGAGAGCCATTATATTGGATATATAATAAAAATAAACTTGAATGAAAGTCATATTGACATTGATAAAGTTGAATTTTTGACACTAGAGGATGAAGAAAGAGCTGCGGAGTTGAATATAGACATTAACCTGGATATGCCTTCAGGTTTTTATATTTATAATAACAACACATATCCCTATGCATTGGATTTAGCAGATGATACTGAATATTTAATATTCAAGGAAGATGAATCAGGTGTAGTTTCAGATCATAAATCCGTTAATAGAAAAGAATTCATAGAGTATAATGAAGGATTAAATTATGCCCCGCTGTATCATATATATACAAAGAACGGGTACGTAACAAAAATAGAAGAACAATATCTGCCATAAGTTCCATTTTAGGCTAACATGATCTCAAACATTTCGAACTATGGCTAGGAATTGAAATACTGGGGAAATATGATATTATAAAATTTGACATAATTTATATTCATTATATTTGATTGGCAATAAAAGGTCTACGAAAGGGGTATATTCTTGAAGATACTTGTAATAGATGGGCAAGGTGGTAAAATAGGCAAAATGGTAGTAGAACGTCTCAAAGCTACTATACCTCAATATGAACTTATAGCAATAGGAACAAATAGCATAGCAACAGCTGCAATGCTGAAATCAGGAGCGGACTTCGGAGCAACCGGGGAAAATCCGGTCATCCGCAACTGTGAGGATGCCGATATAATAATCGGACCTATTGGAATAATTACAGCAAATTCATTTCTGGGAGAAGTGACGCCCAAGATGGCATTAGCTGTAGGAGATAGCAAGGCTAAAAAGATATTAATTCCTATAAATAAGTGCAATGTAACTGTTGCAGGGGTGCAGGAGATGCCCTATAGTGATTTTATACAATTGGTTGTTGAAGAAGTAGAAAGGACTGTTATAGAAAGATAAAATGTGTTGCCATCAGGGCAACACATTTTGTTTAAATATTAAATATTAAATCAGCTTTTTCTTTAATCCTCATTTTTTCAAAATAAATATTTTCCTTTGGTATCCATTCATTAATAAATTTTTGAAGCATAACCGGGCCATTTCTTTTTAGAATTCTTTCTATTTGTTCCAGTTCATTTATCTGTAGAAATATTTTCAAGTCATAGTTTTTAATTAACGTGGGATGCATACTGTAACTGCCTTCAATTATATTTAATCTTTTAGGCTGTATTACAACAATATCATCCAGTTCCAATTTTTTGCAATTGTATAATTGATACTTAAATGTTTCTTTAGATTTTATTCCTGAGATAACTTCATCATTAAATCGTACATAATCTACATTTCCGCCTACTTCATTTAGTCTTTCTTCCGTTTTTAAATTCGGAGTTAAAAAGAAATCATCCATATGAAAAATATTTGAATCAAATTTTTCACCTATTAAATTAGCTAATGTACTTTTTCCGACGCCGCTATTGCCGTCAATTGCTATATTAACGGTATCACGCTCTTTAAGCAAATCATCAATTCTTTCAAATATAATGGATAGTGTATCATTGGTGATTCTCTTCATGTTAAATCAGCCTTGCCTTTTGCAGAGCATTTATTAATATAGGAATAATAATTATTTGAATAATGATTCCGATTATAGCGTTTGTAAATGCCCCTGCGATAAACATTTCAAAAGTATAAGGAGCATTGTTTAGACCCAATAAAATTACATTTGCAATTCCTAAAATCACTCTTCCTCCAAGCATCGCCAGAATTAGTGTCAGATAAGTAAAAACGGGCTTTTTAGGGAATAACTTATAGAATAAACCGGTTAATAGACCATATGCTCCTAATTCAAATGCCATTGCTATAGCTACAGGAAACATTGGGGGCATACCATTTATAACGCTAGCTAGTAATGGTGTAACAAATCCTACCATCAAACCGTAAGGCCAACCACAGACAAATCCCGAGATCAAAACCGGTATGTGCATAGGCAAAACCTTCTGCCCCAAAGCTGGAATTCTTCCTGTAAGAGATGGCAATATAAGTCCTAAGGCTACGAATAGCCCTGCAAGGACTAAATTTTTGATTGAATTTTTTTTCATATTTTTTTCCTCCTAACAAAAATAAAATACCACAAAGAAATTACTCATCCTATGGATAAGCAAATACCTTCATGGTATACTTAAAAAATGAATCCAATAATAATTGTTTATAGTTTTATCTCAAGCGTAATTGAGAGATATTTGAAATGAAAGGGTATCGACTTCAGTCAATTTATTAAGTATAAATTAGCATAAAAAGCACAGTTTGTCAATTGTGAATTGTAATTGTAATTGTAATAAATATAAAAGCAATAGAAAACATATTAATTGTTTGGTACAACTATAATATCTGTAAGTATTGTGGTATTATGGAATTAAGTATTGAAATGGATAAAACATTCAATTTTGGGTAAAGATATATAAAGCAGTTTTTCTTAAAGGAATGGTAAATATGTCGGGTTCACTGGTAACCAAACAAGCTTTGGCAAATTCATTAAAAGAATTAATGAATGAGCGAAGTTTTTCTAAAATTAGCGTGAAGGATATTGTTGAAAAATGCGGAATGAATCGCAAAAGTTTTTATTATCATTTTAAAGACAAATATGATTTGGTAAATTGGATATACTACACGGAATTTGTGGCAGAATTTCAAGATGAGGACTATTTATCACACTGGGAAATCATAGAAAAAATTTGTGAATTTCTCTATAAGAATAAATCCTTTTACAGCAATGTCTTGGAAGTGAGAGGTCAAAATTCATTTTATGAATATTTTGGGGAAATCTTAGCATCGATTATTGCAGTACAATTTGAGGATATCTTTGAAGATAGCGAATATAAGAAATTTTATATAACATTTTTTGTGGATGCAATAAGAACATCAATTACAAAATGGCTATTAGAAGGTGGGGAAATTCCTCCCAAAACTTATACATATTTATTAAAAAATGTCGCAACAGGTGTAGTTCTAAAGGTAAATGAAGATATGGAATACAGCAATTAATAAAAGGTGAGATTTTTGGGTCTCACCTTTAGCATGAGAAAGAGAAGATATCTTCTAGTTTAATATTAGTTATATTTAGATTTGAATTAGTATTTTCATTTTCTGTAATTATCTTACCATCTTGTAATATTTTTATAAAACAAGATTTGGATGAAATAATTTTGCTGACATAGGACATATCCTCATATAAGTCGATTAAAAAGGTTGGATATTTTTGATTCGTCTTCATATCTTGTATATAGGAAGAAACTTTTGCAATGTTTTCTTTTTTGCAGTTTTTTGAATGAATGAGAAAAGCAAAAGTTGAAGTTAGATTAACGATCTTATTTATCCATTCATTATTTAAGATAGTTTCAGTATCTTTATCATCATAAATGCTATGAATTCCATATAAACACTTATTTTCTTTTAATAACTCAACAGTTGACAAAAGTTCTTGATTTTCTTTCATTTCTTCCATGTTAATGGAAATTAGAATATTTTTTAAGTTCTTTATCTTTAATATATCATTTATGTCCAGATTATTAGGATCTGCAAATAATATAAAAGCACAATCCGGATTTTTTTCAAAGGCCTCAAACAAATTTTCTTTTAAGGATGTATTGTCATTAATAAAAGCTATATAGCTGAATATTCCCATATCTTTGCCATCGCTTATTGACTTCAATATGTCAGATGAATTTAAACTAATTGCAGTCGGAATTGTAAAATCAAATATTATCGCCCATGGGGTATTGTATTCGTAGCAATTTTCTTTTTCTCTGATAGTATTAGCTCCGTATGTCCAACTGTTAAGTCCTATATTTATTCCGAAAGTTTTAAGTATATTATTATCCACATTATTAACCGTATTAAAAACTAAATCATAATAGGAACTATCCTCATTTTCCAACATATTTTGTGCAATTTGATAAAAATATTCTTGAAATCTTCCTTTAGCAAAATGAGCGCCTAAATCCACAAGGTTTCTAATCCCGCGTTTTGATTTTGTTCTAATTTCTTTTAAGCCTTTATCTATTGCAATATCCAACATTGTTCTCGTTAATTTCTGATGCATCAGACTCACTCCTTTTATGTATATAATTAATATAAACTATTATGAAAAAGATTTCTATGGACATAACAGTATTTTGTCAAAAAAGTCAACAAAATTTTCTGATGTCGTAATTTTGGACATTATTCTTTTTTGTCTAAAGACATTCTATTAACCATGATTTAAAATAAAATTAAATTAGGGGGTAGATATATTATGAAAGAAAAAACGTTGAAAGAAAACTTCCAATCCTATGGTATAAAGAAGGTTTTAAATTATTTAGATAGCGATCCGGATGCTAATATACCCAAAATTATAGATTGGGTGGAAAAATTTGATAGAAACGGTGATATCAGCAGTCAATTAAAAGCTGTTAAAAACGTATTATCTGATACTGATAGCAATTGGTACAAATTAGTTAAAAGTTTGTGGACAGATATTGATGATGATGTAAGAAAAACCATGTTTGAGAATTTTGTTGTCAATACTACTATTTTAGGAGCCGCCAGAAAGAAAAAGATAAAAGAACAATATAATTGCAGCGTTCCATGGGCTATATTAATGGATCCTACATCTGCATGCAATCTTCATTGCATAGGGTGTTGGGCAGCGGAATATGGCAATAAATTAAATATGGATATAGATACACTGGATAATATAATAGAACAAGGCAAAGAAATGGGCACCTACATGTATATTTATTCAGGCGGAGAGCCTATGGTTAGGAAAAAGGATATTATAAAGTTGTGTGAAAAACATGATGATTGTGTATTTTTAGCATTTACCAATGGCACCTTAATTGATGAAGATTTTGCAAAAGAAATGCTGAGGGTTAAAAATTTTGTACCTGCTATAAGCGTTGAAGGATTTGAAGATGAGACGGACTTTAGACGTGGCGATGGAACGTATAGTCAGGTTTTAAGAGCAATGGATATACTTAAATCAAATAAACTTCCTTTTGGAATTTCTTGTTGTACTACCAGCCAAAATACTGAGGTAATAGGCAGCGAAGCCTATATTGATGATATGATTGAAAAAGGTGCTAAATTTGCTTGGTTCTTTACCTACATGCCAATCGGTAAAGATGCAGTGCCGGATCTTATGGTCAGTGCTGAACAAAGAAAATTTATGTATCATCAAGTAAGGGAGTTTAGAAAAACTAAACCTATTTTTACGATTGATTTCTGGAATGATGGAGAATATATTGACGGATGTATAGCAGGAGGAAGATGCTATCTTCATATAAATGCTAATGGAGATATTGAACCTTGTGCATTTATCCATTACTCGGATTCAAATATCCATGATAAAACTCTTTTGGAAGCATATACATCACCTTTATTTATGCAATACCATGATAATCAGCCATTTAATGATAATCATTTAAGACCATGTCCTTTATTGGATAATCCGGGAAGATTATCAGATATGGTGGATAAATCCGGGGCAAAATCTACTGATCTTCAAAACCCAGAAGATGTTCATGATCTTACTGATAAATGTGTAGATAAAGCTGAAAAGTGGGCTACAGTCGCCGATGAATTATGGGAGTCAAGTACTGCAAAATAATGTTAGAGGTGATTTGGTGAAAAAACCTTCAAAACAATTTTTATTGAAGTTACTACCGGCTATAGTGGCATTTGTAGGGATTATAATATTTCTTTCCTACGGTCAGAATATTACGGTTGATGATATAATAAGCTATACACCTGAAAATAAACTAATGGCTTCTATATTTATACTCTTGATGTTTTTTATAAAATCCTTGACAGTTATGTTCCCCGTAGCAATTATATATATTGTTACGGGGATGATATTTCCTCCCTTTTTAGCAGTACTTATTAACATTATAGGTATTGGTATAGGGTTTTCTTATTCCTATTGGGTGGGGCACACTTCGACAAGTAATTTGAAGGATCAATTAATGATTAAATATCCAAAATTGACGCAATTGGATTCTCTAATGAAAAACAATGAGTGGTTCATTACCTTTATTGTGAGAATGGTTGGCATAATTCCAATAGATGTAGTTAGCATATTTATGGGGTCGGCTGGAATATCATTTACAAAATATTTGACTGCATCAATTTTAGGAACACTTCCTATTTTATTGACAACAACTTTTATCGGTAGTACGATTACAGATCCAACATCTCCGGAATTTATCTTATCATTATTGTTAAGAGTTGTAATTTCTGCTTTATCAAGTCTTATCTATAAAAAGGCAATTAACAAAACCGGTTAATTTAATAAAATAGTTCATAATACCCTCCATTCTGGCATAAAATCTTATTAAGATTAGGATAGGGGGGTTATTTATGTTTGACGACTTTATGAGTGCAGAGATGTTGACGACTTTTGCCGGTTTGACCGGTGCTGTGATTGTAATTGTACAGTTTACAAAATCAATAATAAAGAAAAGATTTGGTGATTCCTTTATAAGGGTTTATGCTTTTGCAATTTCCCTAATACTGACTTTTATATTTGGAAAAAATTCCTTTAATGCTGAGGGAATAGTTCTCTCTATTATTAATGCCATGTTAATTACCATAACCAGTTTTGGAGGGTATGAAATGATGGCGGATCCAATGGCACAAGGAAAAAGAAAATAACAGGCTTTCAAATATAAAATTATATTGGAGGATTTTTATGAAATTTGCAACATTTTATCAACAGGGAAATGATGAGGGATTAAAGGAAAAGGTCGAGGCATGGATAAAAGATAATGAAGATAATATATTGGAGATTGTAGATGTAGAATACGAATACTCAAACAATACTTATATGGCAATAATAACTTATTTAGATTAAAGGGGTAATAAACTCCTTTTTTTTTGTATGCTTTTATGGTATATTCTAATAAAAAGGAGGCGTTGGTTTTATGGATAAAATTATAGGCTTTATAGGTTGCGGCAATATGGCTCAGGCTATTATGGGCAGTATAATAAAGGCAAAATTGGTTCCAACAGAAAATATCATTGCATCCGATGTAATACCATCTCTTAGGGAAATGGTCTCTGAAAAACACAATATAAGAACTACAATGGATAATAAGGAGGTTGTTAGGGCAGCAGATTATGTGATACTTGCAATAAAACCAAATGTTTATGAATTGGTACTCAATGAGATAAAGGACTATATAAAAGAAAATGGCATAATACTAAGTATTGGTGCAGGTATCGGCTCTTCATTCCTTAAGAAAAATCTAAATGAAGGGACTAAATATGTAAAAGTTATGCCAAATACTCCCGCATTAGTAGGGGAGGGGATGTCAGCAGTTGCTATGACTGATATGTTTTCAAAAGAAGAATTTAACGAAATATTAAGTATATTGAATACATTTGGCAGAACAGAAGTTATACCGGAATATCAAATGGATGGGTTTACAGCAATTTCCGGCTCCTCTCCGGCTTATGTATTTATGATGATAGAAGCTATGGCCGATGGAGCAGTACTTGAAGGCATACCTAGAGTGCAAGCTTATACTATAGCGGCACAAGCGGTTTTAGGATCCGCTAAGATGGTTTTAGAAACAGGCTTGCACCCAGCAGCATTAAAAGACAATGTATGTTCCCCGGCAGGGACAACCATAGATGCTGTTGCAAGTCTTGAAGAAAATGGATTTAGGTCTGCTATTATAGAAGCTATTAGGGTATGTGCGGATAAGAGCAGGGAAATGTCAAAATAGGTAAAAGGTAAAAGGTAAAACATAGTAAACAGTTAGCAATAGGAAATCAGGGATTAAGTTTTGTGCAGTATAATTGTATTTGAATGGGGGTTTTATTTTGCGGGAAAGATATTTTTTTGGAATTTTATTAATTCTTCTTGGGATAGGGTTTTTAGCGGATCAATTAGGCTATTTTCAAATGGGAGAGATCATTTCCACATATTGGCCATTGGTTTTGATTATCGCCGGAATAACTGGATTATTCGATAGGAAATCCTCTAAGATGGGTAATCTAATAGTGCTTGCATTGGGTATTTTGTTTCAATTAAATAGATTGGACTATTTAGAAGTTGAGGTATTCAGATTATTCTGGCCTATAGTTTTAATTATTGTCGGATTGAATATACTTTTTACAAAAGGAATAAGCAATCACAATGTTAAGGTGGATCCGGACAAATGGTCTACAAATGTCATAGAAGATGCAACTGTAGATTCATTTGTAATTTTTTCAGGATTGGAAACGAATAACCAATCACAGGAATTTAAAGGTGGAAAATTGACAGCGGTCTTTGGAGGGATTGATCTAAGATTAACTGAAGCAAATCTTTATAATAACGAAGCATTTATAGATGCTACTACGTTATTTGGCGGAATAGATATAATCGTACCAAATAATTGGAGAGTAGAAATGACAGGAACTCCAATCTTTGGAAGCTGGAGTAACAATGCAAGGTCAAACCCTGATCCGGATGCACCTGTGCTTAAAATAAGATGTATGCCTATATTTGGGGGGATTGATGTAAAATAATCGTTGGGAAACTTTTCCCAGCGATTTTTTTTAAATATATATTGACAATATGGATATCCTAGTGTACTATATAATTAATACACTAGGATAGGGGTGAAAGTATGAACTTTGATAGTAATTTACCTATATATATTCAGATCATGGATTTAATAAAAAGACAAGTCATAACCGGAGATTTAAAGGAGGGGGATAAATTGCCATCAGTAAGAGAAATTGCTACACAATTGAAGGTCAATCCAAATACGATACAGAGAAGCTATCAAGAGCTTGAAAGAGAAAATTTAGTTTATACACAAAGGGGTATGGGTACCTTTGTTACTGAAGATAAACAATTGGTTAAAGAATTAAAAGTGAATATAGCAAAAAATATTATAAACAATTTCCTAGATGACATGAAGGCAATTGGATATAGCCCCCATGAAATACTGGATTTAATCAGCAATAGGGTAAGGGAGGGAAAATAGTGACCAACATAATTGAAATAAATAATTTAACTAAAAGTTATTATAATAAAAGAGCATTAAACAACTTAAATTTAAATATTGAAAGTGGAAAGGTTGTGGGTATACTGGGGCCAAACGGCAGCGGTAAAACTACGTTGTTAAAAATTCTTGCCGGATTGTTGAGACAGTCTAAAGGAGAAGTTTTAATAGATGGACAAAAACCCGGAGTATATACAAAGTCCATTGTATCTTATCTTCCGGATAGAAATTTTTTATACGATTGGATGAAAATCAATGATGCGATTTGTTTTTATAAGGATTTCTTTGTTGATTTTGATGAAGATAAAGCTGATGATTTATTGAAATTTATGAAATTGGAAAGAGGTATGAAGATTGATTCATTGTCCAAAGGTATGAAGGAAAAATTAAATCTGACATTGGTGTTGGCAAGAAAGGCAAAAGTCTATATATTAGACGAGCCGATTGCAGGTGTTGATCCGGTAGCTAGAGACCAAATCTTAAATGCCATAATAAATAATTATGAAAAGGATAGCTCTATGGTAATTACTACACATTTAGTTCGAGATATGGAAAATATCTTTGATGATGTTGTTTATTTAAGCGAAGGAGATATACTGCTTCAAGGTAATGCCGAAGGCTTAAGAGAAGAAAGACAAATGTCGATTGATGAATTATATAAAGAGATATTCGGTTAGGGGGGATATAGATGTTTAAATATATGAGATATGAAATTAAAGGAACGCATAAATTTATGGGACTTTTAATACTATTTGTATTGGGAGCTTCTACAGGCATTCAGTTATTTGCATTAAATGCTTCAAAAAAGTACAATGATGGGTTAGATGGGTTTGGAAAGATACCAAATTTGCTAATGCCACTTCTAGTTCTAATGATCTTTGGTGCTTTTGTCACGGCGCTATTCTATATTATTGGTTCATTTCGAAAGGAATTATATGAAGATAGGGGATATCTCACATTTTCACTTCCTCTATCAGGGAATCAAATATTAGGATCTAAGATGGTAGCTGCTCTAATGTGGGCTGTGGCAATAGGTCTGTCAGTTATTGTATATAACGCACTTTTAGGTTCAATCTTATTTGGATTTGATTGGGTAGAAGGCGTAAAGTATGTATTCAATATCATACCTTCTAGTTTTACAATAACAATAGGTCTTTTTATTATACTTTCGTCAGTTATTACATTGTTATTAATATATTTTGCAATTACGTTAAGTAAAGTCAGTATAAAAAACAAGAAAATAGGCGGACTTTGGTTTATAATTTTCTTGATATTGAATTCTTTTGTAAATTATTTAATCCTAAAAGTATCCGGTGTATTTCCATATTATCTCGATTTAAATACATTTAAAATAACAGGATTAAATTCATTAATTACAAAAAGTTTTATGAGCTATGTGGACATGGGATTTTTTGTAACAGGTAATGGTACTACATTGGTAAATATATTCAGCTTTATCTTTTCAATATTGATAGCTGTAGGAACGTTCCTAGGAACAAGCTATCTAATTGAAAGAAAAATAGATCTTTAAAGTATTAAAAAATGGCGGGTAACCGCCATTTTTAGTACTTGCTAAACCCTTCTTTAATTATGTCATATGATTTTTTTAGTCTTTCTTCTTTGATTGGTGTGTCCCAACTTTCCCATGTATATTTAAACAACGGTGTTGTGAAGTAACTTTCTTCATTATCCGATTCATAGGCACTTATGGATATATTGATACCATCTATTATAACGCGACTATCCAATCCATTAGTATAAAAGTCTCCTTGAATTTCCTTTTTACCGGGATCGGTAAATCCTAATACACCCCATGGGATTCTAAGCTCTGCGAAATTTTTATCTTTATTTATATAATAGTCACTTAATGAGTCATATTTTTCTAATTCAGGATTTCCAATACCTTGTATTAAATTACCTATTTCTATATCATTGAACGGAATCTTTAAGCCTGTCTTAAAAGCAGTAGTTCCCTCATTAACCAATATCCTAATGGGATTATAATTTTCCGAATTTTTATCTTCATAATCAGGATTGTTATCCTTAAGTGAGTCTTTGTATTTAAAATAATGGATGTCGTAATAGCTGTCCACTAAAATTTTAGAGTCATTATCATTTCCAATTTTAATAACAAAATCCATAGCCTCATCGGAAATTATATTTAGATTAAAGGGATTTGAAAAATTCCCCTGTCCTTTAATAGTGTCAATAGATATGGTAGTATCAATAGGTTTAGATTTTAAATCGTTGTACGCAATTCCAAAATATAAATATCTCTCGTCATTTTCCATGTATATATTTTTTATAGGATTTTTTTCTTTTTTATCAGAAGTATAAATGGGTTCTATTTTATTCTTTTTCCAATCTTTTATATCACCATCGACCTTAATCTTATTTCTGTCCATGCTTAGTATTCCAAATTGTTCTTCGGAATTGAGAGCATCAGACCAGTTATCCCAATTATCATTCCAACTATATACAATTCCTCCAAGACATTTCTCTGTCATTATATCTTCAAACATATTTACTATATGATAACCTTGCTCTTCTTCATTTAGATTTCCCTTATTTATTCCATGAATATTTATATGATTTAAAACCTTAGAAGTTGGTACTCCAAATTCAGAGACCAATATTGGCATTTCATGATTATTTATTAAATCGTTTAAATATCCTGCAAAATTATTGGGCTTACCCCTTTTGTCCATATGCAATGTATACTTAGGTTCTAGATTTAGAAAATCCGGGTAATAGGGATAAATGTGATATGATGCAAAATATGAAATATTTTTTGATTTAGTTTTTATATTATTGGGATTAATTTTTACCATATCCTCTTCCTTAATCGGCTCTGATAAATGAGTTAAAAAGTCGGTAGTAGGCCAATTTATAAAACTTATTGGATGCATCCAGCCATATTCGGACATTTCATATGATAGGGCATGATCCATTATTTCAGCTAAAAAATGTTCAAAGGCGTTTCCCTCTTCGGTATAGAAATATGTACCTTCAAAGTCGCCCTTATCGCTTCTTTCCTTATTTGCGGTATCAACTATGTTGGGGTCCCATTCATTACCCAAAATAAAGCCCAATAGGTATCGTGAAACATTGGAAGTGTAATTGCCAAAGGCTTGTCCGTCTCTTTCCGGGATTTTAGCCTTACCGTTAATTGCATCAATTGTTATATTTATTTCATCCTTAAAAGGGACTATATTATCCAATTTAAATACATCAGGGATTTCAGCCAGTGTATCCTTATCTAAACTTACTCCTTGAAAGAAATATAGGGGTTTTTCACTCTTTATATTGTATTGAAACAATGCATCATAAAAATCCGGACTTTGCAATTCATATACTCTTATAGTATTTGCATTCATTTCATGAATTTTTTCAAACCACCTATCGTAATCTTTTATACTTAGATCAGTATCATACTCCAGATTGACACCTTTTATATTGATATTCTCCCAGTTATCGTTAAGATAAATTTGAAATTTATTGTCATTGATTTTAGCTGCATATTGGATATCATTTTCAATATAAACATCTTTAACATCTTCTTTTGAGGTACAACCAAACAGTAATGACAATAAGATTGCAATTATTAATAGAAATTTTGCTTTTTTCATTTAGCCCTCCTCCTTTTGTTTATTCTTGCACTATTATTCTATAACGAATACCCTATAAATTTCAATTGAAGTTTTTCAACTACATTATATCATTAAATCATTAGATTATTAAACATAATTAGGTTATAATATAAATAGTAATATTAATAAGAGGCGGTGACAAGATGGATAGAAAATTAATGGCATTCTTTGTGTCTTTCTTTGTTTTTTTAATTATTTTTATTTCTTTTGTTATATTTAGTGAGAATAAAAACATGATGGAACTTAGAAATGATTATCCGGATCTTCCAGAAGAAGTTTTTTCTCTTAGAAAGGATAATCTAATAGTCTGGGCTATTAATTTAGTTCTTTCATTTTTAGTTCCTTTACTATTTTTGACTACAAGATTATCACAGCGTATTAGCATTAAAACAGGCGATGATCGGGGACTGTTTTTATCGGGATTATTATATGGAGCGGTTTTTTTCATTATAGTTTTTTTAATCAATTTACCGCTTAATTTCTATTCGTCTTTCTATTTGAGGCATAAATATGGACTTAGCGATCAAACGTTTTTTAGATGGCTTGAAGTCAACATAAAATCTTTCCTTGTAAACGATTTGGCAATGTCACTTTTTTTATGGATTCCGTATTATATAATATATAAAAGTCCAAAGCGATGGTGGCTTAGTTTAGGGCTTATGCTGATTCCGGTATTGATATTTATGGTATTTATAACACCATTTGTAATCGACCCGATTTTTAACAAATATACATCAATTGAGGATGAGGCATTGGGAAAGCAAATTCAAGTACTCCTGGATAAAGCAGGTGTAGGCGATGCAGATATTTATATGGTGGATAAAAGCAGAGATACAAAGACCATGAATGCATATATGACAGGCATATCTAAATCAAAGAGAATAGTTCTATGGGATACGACCATAAAAAATATGACAGAAGATGAAGTTTTAAGTGTTACTGCTCATGAAGTAGGACATTATGTAAAAGGGCATATTTGGAAGAATATAATTATAGGGAGTTTAGGGTCTTTATTAATTGCCTATTTAGTATTTAAGACTTCAAATTGGATATTAGATTTATCATACGGAGTTTTCGGATTTAGAAATATTTATAATTATGCATCTATACCATTATTGATATTTACCATAAATTTATTTACCTTTTTTGGCAATCCGATTTCTAATTATGTATCAAGAAATTTTGAGATGGAAGCCGATAGATATGAGATATCTTTGACAAAGGATAGGGAATCGGCAGTAACAGCAATGGAAAAACTTTATGAACAAAGCCTTGATATTCCAAGACCGTCAAAGATTTATAAGATATGGTATTATACTCATCCTCCATTGGAAGAGCGAGTGGAATTTTACAGAACAACAGAAATTGAGTAGGAGAAGGCTAGAATCCTTCTCCTTCTACTTCCGAAACATGGGAAATAGATATAAAGGCTCTATCATCAACAGATCTTATAAAATCTCTTATTTTTATATATTCTCCCCTTGAAACAATTGTATTTATTATTTTCTTTTCAACTTTTGAAAATCCTCCTGTAGCGTGATATATTGTGGTTCCCCTATTTATTTCTTCAATTATATACGTATTGATTATCTCAAATTCATTTGAAATTATAAACATGCTTATTTTTCGAGTAAAGCCTTCTATCATCTTGTCTATTACAAATGAATTGATTATTATGCCTAGAACTGCATACATTCCAAGTCTTGGACCAAATACCAGGCCTGCAAATAGGGTTATTAAAAAATCTGCAATTAAAAGGGATTTTCCTATATCTATATGAGTGTACTTGTTGATCATTCTAGCTATTATATCGGTTCCGCCTGTCGAAGCATTTTCGTTAAATATTATTCCCATTCCCATTCCGGAAATTAGAATTCCAAATGCTAAATTTATAAATAGATCATCAGTATATGGACCTTGCATTGGAAATAAAATTTCCAATACGGATAGGAGCCCGGACATAACTAAACTGGTATAAACAGTATATCCTCCAAATTCCTTTCCAAGGAATATGAATGCAATAATAAATAGAATTGTATTAATAATTCCAAGAGTCAAACCTATGGGAATCGAAGGAACTAATGAGTTAATAACCATTGCAAGTCCTGTAGCACCTCCGACTGCTAAATTAGATGGTATAAGAAAAAAGTGCAGTCCGCAAGTCATTATAATAAGACCTATATTTATTAAAATAAACCTTTTAAAATTAAATTTCATAAAAAACCTCCTCAAAATATGCATATAGATATTATAATACCAATTGAAACATAAAAAATTCACAATTCACAATTCACAATTCACAGTTCACAATTCACAATTCACAATTAACAATCAAAAGAAAAAGGAAGAGTAAGAACAATCAACATAACAATACATTTATAAAACAATGGATTATGTTTATATATATATGATAATATAAAAGGAGAATTAAATAAAGAGGGGCAATTGAAAATAATTTCACAAATTATAATCGAAAAGTAGATTTTGAACTAATATATAAAGGAGATACAAAATGAGATTATTTATGGCTATCAACTTTGAAAATAATGTGAAGGATGCAGTTCAAAATATAATTGATGACTTAAAAAAATATTCAAAACAAGGGAAATATGTAGACAGTGAACATATGCATCTGACTTTGGAATTTCTAGGAGATATTTCTCCTGATAAGGTGGATTTAATAATAGATGCAATGAATCAAATATCCGGAGAAAAGTTTATTTTAGCTTTGTCTAAAATAGGATATTTCAAACGTAGGGAAGGAAATATCTATTGGATTGGGTTTACAGAAAGTCCGTCTCTATTTAGGATTCAAAGTAAACTCCACAGTATACTGGTGGATAGAGGATTTGATTTAGAAAATCGGGAATACAAACCTCATCTAACCATTGGGAGAAAGATTTTGATGAACTCAAATTTTAATTCAGAGAGGTATTTAGAAGATTTAGGCGAAATAAAAATTTCCGTTGAAAAAATTGACCTTATGCAATCAGAATATATTGATGGAAAATTGAAATATAAAGTTATTTATTCCAGGGATATTAGGGATTGATAAAGTGCTTTTTCAGGAATAGTCCCAAATATATTTAAAGATTTCATATTACGGAGGAAAAGATGAGATTATACATTACAAGACATGGAACCACTGAATGGAATATTGAAAAGAGGCTTCAGGGCTGGGGAGATTCTCCTTTGACTGAAGAAGGTATAAATCGGGCTGTCAGTTTAGGAGAAAGTTTAGCAGATGTTGACTTTGACATTATATATACCAGTCCACAAAAAAGAGCGATGGAAACGGCTAAATTGATAATGGGAAATAAAAACACCAAAATAATTACTCATGATGGACTTAAGGAATTAAGATTTGGGATATGGGAAGGAATGGAGTTGGATGAAATAAATGAAAAGTATCCTGAAGAGTACTACTTGTATAGAAACAGACCTGAACTTTATATCCCTATTGATGGAGAATCCTTCAAAGATTTATTCAATCGGGTAGAATCATTTTTAGAGGAATTAAAGGCTGTAGATTATAAAAATGTCTTAATTGTAACTCATGGGATGACGATAAAAACATTAATTACTATAATTAAAGGGTTAACTTTAGATGAATTTTCATCCTTGCCGGTTTATACGGGAACCGCCTTAAATATCTGCGAGGTAAAGGGGGGTAAATTTGAATTAATTGTAGAAGGTGATATATCCCATATTAAGCGTTATGAAAAATTTGATGAATCATATTGATGAAAAAGGGGTGCATTTAATTGAACGAGGTAATAAATCAATTGAAGGAAAGAAAATCAGTTAGAGTATTTGAGGATAAAGAAATTGACCTAAATATTAAGGAAGAGATCATCAGAGCTGCCTTTGAAGCTCCAACGGCCGGGAATATGATGCTTTATAGCATTCTTGATATAACGGACAAAGAGCTAAAAACCAAATTATCAGTTTTATGCGACAATCAACCATTTATAGCAAAAGCACCAATGGTATTAGTATTTCTTGCAGATTATCAAAGGTGGTATGATGCATTTGAATTAAATGAATGCAATCCAAGGAGACCTGGGGAAGGGGATATATTGTTAGCATGTGCAGATGCAATAATAGCTGCACAAAATACAGTTGTAGCTGCAGGCTCTCTAGGTATCGGGTCTTGTTATATAGGTGATGTATTGGAAAATTGTGAAGAAGTAAGGGAATTATTGGAGCTTCCTGAATTCGTACTGCCGGCAGCAATGTTAGTCTATGGCTATCCTACACAGCAGCAAAAGGATAGAAAAAAGCCTGTACGTTTCAAAAAAGAATATATAGTATTTGAAAATAAATATCGCAGGCTAAATAAAGAAGAGCATGAAGGGATGCATCAAATTAAAAACGAAAAGACCAGCATTAACAAGGGTGCTATAGAAGGAATCAAAGCTCTATGCAACCGCAAATATATGTCAGACTTTTCGTTGGAGATGAATCGTTCAGCGGGAGAGTATATGAAGAATTTTCGTTAAGAAATAGTCTGTCTCAGTAAGTCCTATTTATAGAGGGGAAAGTATCCTCAATGTAGGACTTTTGCATATCCGGGCATTTAATCTTTTCATATTGGGATATTTTCTTGAACTTTAAAGGATTATCCCTTTCTATTCTTAAGAGTATTGCTTTCTGGTAAAGCTCTTCATTATTTTTTGCCAAATAAATATAATCCGCTTTAGGGACTTTATGACCTGACATAATTCTCCTTGCGATGATAATGCAATTTAACTGTATTTGGGAAGAATCTCTCATTTCTTTTATTTCCTTATCAGCTTTTTTCAATTGAGTTCTCAAATTGTCTAACTCCTTATTAGCCTCACGCTGATATTTTTCAATAGGGTCATCTTTTTGCTGTAGGGAGTTATTTTTTTCTTTTTGAGAGGATAAAGCAGAAGATGCATTGGATAAATCTTTTACCGTGGTGATAAAATTATATTTATAAGGATTAAAACCTCCTATACGCATACCGATACCTCCATAATTTTCACAAGCCTCCTTAATATATTCGGTTGAAATACATAAAAGTTTAGTGGGTTTGTTTCATTAATATGTTACAATACAGAAAAGGAGAAAAATAAAGTGGGATAAAATGGAAGAGTATAATGTTGTATGAATGTGCACCCATGGCTGTATTGGAGGTGTTATTATTAAAAAGATTGTTGGATTTTTTAGAACTACTTTAGTTATTTTATCATGTTTTTTGCTTGGGTTTAGCATATATGCTTGGGTCTTTGAATTAAGAATAAATGATTCTGAGTGGTTACCAATAATGCTTTCAAGTATTTTTAATTTATTTCTATTATTTATTTACTGTTTACTAGGGATAGAATTTATTAAACCCTCAAATATGCAAGAAAATAAAGTTATAAAAGTTTTAGCTAAAATAGGATTTGGAGGGAATATAATTTTATTTATATGTTGTATATTAATTTTTATTGGATTTGGTATTATACCTTAATCACAATTCACAATTACAATTGCTAAGGCCTAGCTTTTTAGGGCTTTTGATTGCAATTTAAGGTTGATCCCCTATTGTGCATTTTGCATTGTGAATTTCTTATACTTCATATTTAACGTCATCATTGGTAGAATTATATGCGTTTTAAAAAAATTATTGGTTGGTGTATATATGGATTACCAGAACGAAAAAGTATTAGACTTAAGGATTATGATTATTCACAGGCAGGATACTATTTTATTACTATTTGCACACAAGATAGATTAGGAATATTCGGAGAAATCGTAGTGGCAGACGACCGACCCTGTCTGCCCACAAGCGGAAATGAAATTAAATGGTGTTGGTGAAATAGTATATAAATGCTGGAATAAAATAAATGATATTTATGATAATGTAAGAGTAGATGCTTTATCTGTCAATATATAGATAATAATCCATTGAAATGGACTGAAGACAAATATTATATTGGATGAGAATAATTTCCAACGTTACGACATGGGAACAGCTTAGGTTTAATAATTGTCCAAGCATAAAATATGAAAAGTAAAATATAGAGAGGTTTATTATGTGTACAGGTATAAAAATAAATTATGAAGATGGCTGCGTAATGGGAAGAACAATGGATTATGAAGTTCCATTAAATTATAATGTGCTTTATTTACCTAAAAACTACAATTTTTGTAATGATTTAATGGGCAACCCGTTGCATTCAAAATATAAAACAATAGGAATGTGTTTTGAAAACAGAGATCCGTTGAAAGACGGAGTAAATGAGCATGGACTTATAGGGATTACCAATGATTTTTCAGGGTTCAATCTTTATAGTAAAGAAGTGAAATCAGAAAAAACGAATATTTCTAGCTTGTTCTATTTGACCTATGCCCTTGCAAATTATAAATCTGTAGAGGAATTAATTGAAGATTTGCCCAATATTCATATATCTACTAAAGATTATAAGGGAGACAATGTACTATCTCCGGATTTTCATTTTATGTTTGCCGATTCTACTAAAAGATGTATTGTCATTGAACCTAAAAGGACAAAACTGATTTGTTATGAAAATCCATATGATGTGATGACCAATTCACCTGGTTTTGAATCCCATGTTAGAAGACTGAATCAACTATTAGATTTAGATAATCTTAATGATTTTAACTCTGCTAAAGATTTACCGGGAGGCTATGATCCTATTTCTAGATTTATTAAAGCATTTTATTTGACTAAAACGAATGTTAAATCAAATAACTCTAAAGAAGCTCTTTCTAATTCATTTAATATATTGGCTGCAATGACTATGCCAAATGGATTTGTTAGAAACAAAAAGTATAATCAAACTACTTTCACTAGGTATATTTGTTCTTATGATTCAAAAGATAAACTATTAACCGTAAAATCTAGTACTAATCCAAATGTTTATCAATTAGGATTTGAAGATATAGAAGAGATGGATAAGAGACAAGCATTTTTCCTAGATTTAAATTTTGTTACAGAAAGGTTAAAGTAGTTCATCGGAGAATATCAAACACCTTGTAAAATATTGAAAGGGGAGAAGTGATGAGGAGGGACAGAAATGAAGAGAAATATAAAACTTTCAGCTATAATATGCTTAGCTCTAACCTTGGTTTTATCATATTATATATATTTCACTGAATTTAAGTATAAAAGGGATAAATCTAGCTTAGCAGAAGCAATAACAGAATTTACTACTCCATTTAATAGTTCAGTAGATGCATATGTACTAGAGATAAAAGAGATGAAAGGGGTTCTTGTTGCCTCGTTTAGGGATAAGACCAGATTAAATTTAAATGGAGTTGCTATTTTTAGTAAAGGCTTTAATCAAAGATATAGAATTATTAGCTCTAGAATAGAACCGTCTGATTATTCTTCTGTCTTGGATATTCATCGTATCAAAATTAAAGATCACCCCTATTATGTTATAAGTGGTTATAATTTTTCTGATGAAATTAAGACATATGGATTGGATTTTTATGGATATTTACATCCTGGTAATTATGCTAAGGACAGAGTAAAGGAAACGATTAAATTTGAATTAGTAAATCAGCAGTTTATGGATATATATAGTTATGAAGAGATAAATAACTTGCTTGAAAACTCTATAGATAGAACCTTATATGATGCTAGTGTTTGGTCAACATCCATGTATGATGCAGATGGACAAGACATAACAGAGAATTTTAGAATTAAGGATAGCATTGGTGGTCCAAAGGGTATGGTTGGAAAAGCTGAATTATTTCTTATATATGTATTTATAGCTATTGTTTTAGGGATAGGATTGTTAATGACAAGATATTTTTTAACGGAATAGAACCTTAGGAAATTAATATGGATTTTTGATATAATAATGATATTAAATATATCAATCTAAATGGTGATAAAATGGATATAAGAAAAGAATTAGAAAATAAAATATATG
>ENA-UOOK01000617-UOOK01000617.1-fermentation-metagenome-genome-assembly--contig:-NODE-617-length-47224-cov-11.146113_pt1 | contig 47224 bp, 38 predicted proteins | sample MGYA00245777_ERZ724023 | MGnify/ENA primary metagenome ERZ724023 (study PRJEB28704, sample SAMN03018312) | fermentation metagenome | biome: anthropogenic terrestrial biome; feature: soil; material...
AGAGCTCGCTTATGGGCATACCTGGTATGCAATTCCTCCAAGAAGGTAGATCCTATCCCCTGTCCCCTATATTTTTGGAATACTGCGAAGAGGGAGATAAGGACGTAATCATGGTCAGGACTTGCTGCGCAAAAACAATAGGCAAAATCATCACTGCCATCGCATAGTACCAATCCCTCTTGTCTGCCTTCCCTTATCTGATTGTTTAACGCGTCCAGAGGCGGATATTCGCCGGATGCAAAATCTCGCTCGATTATTTTATAGAAATACTTTAATTCGATTGCTTCTAGTTTACGTAGGTAATACTCTGACATAACTAACCTTCTTTCTATGATGCAGGTTCTTAACTTATTATTTCGTAAACCTGATTAATAATAATATCGTTTCCGCTTTTCGCGTAATAAAATACTTTAGCGCATGAAAAAATTGAACTATCTTTACTCCCGGCATATCTTTCAGTACAAAAGACTATATTTGTTTCAAAAAGAGTTGGAAGGGATTATTTTATGCCGTTAATATATTTTGAAGTATATTGCGCCAAGTGTGGTAAGGGTCTATGTAACCTTACTACTGTGGATGAAAGAAGTGGAGTTAAAATCGAAGTTAAACCTTGTCCTGACTGCTTAAAAGGGGCCGAAAGTGACGGGTTTAACAAAGGATTTTGGGAAGGCTGTGAAGTTACCCGGGTACAAATTGAAGAATACGAATCTGGATAAACCTGCATGGGGTTAGATGTGTATGTTTTTTAAAGGGAATTCTTTTCTGAAACCCAGTTATAATTTGGTTTATATATTTCTGTCCTTACTGATAGTTTATTTAATATTTCTTATTATAGGATTGGGAGAAAAAAGAGGTAAAATATTTGGAATATCAATAGGAGCCTTTTCTTTGATATTTTTAATAGCTTTTTTTAGAGAAAATATCTATGGAAGCAATGTGGGAAAGGTTGAGATAAAGGAATACGGAGAAGGAGTTTTCTCTACAGGAGTTGCATATGTAAAGGGAACTAAAGAGAATTCGGAATTTCAGCTGAATGATGGATTCTTGGACGGATATGGAGAAGACAATATTCATGTTATGCCTTTAAACCAAAAGGTTCTTGCATTGAAAAAAGAGGTGTATCATATATTTTTTCAGAATCGGGATGAAAAAGAAAGTTATGTGCAGAAACTTTCTATAGACGAAAATTCAATTGTATCAGGTGAAATACAAAATATTCTCCCTTATGATTTGGATAACAGCTTCATCATAATAGGAGATACGGTTATAAATATTGGAACATTAAACGGAAAACAAAAATTGGATATTAAATATAGATTGGATGAAAATTTAAAGAATACCGGCGATTTTAATTATTTGGACAAGGTTTCTACTGCTGTCAAATTAGATGACGAAGAAAAACAGCTGTTTGAACAGTATTATTATGCGGGAGCCAATCCCAAGAACTGCTATCTGATAGGATTTAGTACAATAAAGGATAAAGATGAAAAGACATATACAATGAATGTCTTTCAAATTGATTTTGAAGAAAAAGAACATTTAAACATTCCCTTCGGAGTTATTTGTCCGGTTAAAAACTATACTAAATACTCGGAAGATGAATATATAAGGGAATATACGTTGGAAGAGGGAGAAGAACTTCTTTTATACTATCCTGTGCCTGTACGAGCAGATATTGAATCCCTGAATCTTAGAGCAAAGATTGATTATGGCAGCTTAAAAATAGAGGCATTAAATCAAAAAGATAAAAAATGGGAAGAATTATCGTCTCAATTATTTCAGAGTGACAGAGTGAAGAATTTTACGGAAAATGGTCCGTTGACCATTAAGATAACCGGTAAGGGAAGAATTATGCTTCCTCAAATATCCCTCCGGGGGAAATTAAAATCAGGTGAGAATAATGAATAATTTTTTAGAGATGAGTAAAAAAAACAGAGAGCTGATATTCAGTTATGTATTGATTAATACCATAGTTCTTTTAGGGTGTTTTTTCATGATAATTTTAACGGATAATTCTTACGAGGAAGATTTAACGGGTAAAATGTATCTTTATTATTCCATATTTCAATTAATATTGAATTCGATTCTCATAACATTGTGGGAATGGGAAAAGAAAGGATTTTTTCATATTGCCATGTTTACATTATCTTCTTTTCCTCATACGATTTTACTCTTATCGGTAAACAATATGAGCGGATTGTACGGCCTTTTCCCTCTTATTATCCAATATATATGGGCAATGGTAATTATCAGCATTAAAAACATGATGATGTATAAAGGAAAAAGTGATTTTCATATACAGCTTATACTCAAGATATTTATATGTACGGTAATAATATTCAGTTTGATATTCTTTTATTATTATTATGAATATAGGAATTTAGTTATAGTATCGATATTCGACAGGAGGATTCCTCTTGTATTTTTCTTAAATCCAGTGATGACTTCGGCAGGAACGGCTGCTTCTCAGCTGGGTCAGCCAAATTATCTGGGATACAAGCCTTTGGGTATTTTCTGCATATTCTGGATTTCAATATCCTTTGGGATAAATATACTTATTAAACATGGAAGGCTTTGTTATGAAAAAAAATAATGCTTTTACTGTTTTAAAAAAATTGAGAAGAAAGATATGGCTGAACAGATTATTAAATACCACTGTCTATTTTGGATTGGGGATTTCCGGCACGGTTTTTTTGATGGCCGTTTTAAGTCATGTATTCCCGATAGTTTATGTAGGGAAAAAGATTTTTTATATTGTTGAAGGGGGACTATTATTGGGAGTGCTTTATTCTCTTTTCAAAATTCCATCCATTGAAGAAACAGCAGAAATTGGAGACGATACAGGGTTTAAAGAAAGGTTTTCAACTTATTTGGAATACAGAAACTGTCATGGAGAAATATATGATGCTTTTTTTGATGAGATGAGGGAAGCTCTTTCAGAGGAAGATATAGGGAAGAAATATCATATTAAGATAGATAAAAAGATGATTTTAATATCATTGATTATTTTTTTTATTTCCCTGGGGATATTTTTTATTCCTTCAAATAAACGGGATATTGCACAAAGCGGAGAAGAAATAAATAAGGATTTAAAAGAGGAAGGGAAAAAAGTAGAAAATATTGTGGAAGATCTTAAAAAAGAAGAAAAAAACGGCAATATTACATCAGAAGAAGAAAAAGAGATGAAGAAAACATTAAAAAAACTGATAGATAAACTTTCGGATACTTATGATTATGAAGAAGGAGCCTATCATATTTTAGATGCCCAACGGGATTTGGATAATATAAATAAGAAATATGATCAAGATAATAGTATAATAGCAAGTATTTTTAACGGGACGGGGATTCAATCCTCCCTTAATAAAGAAGTGAGCAACATTTCCGGCGATTTGTCGGAAGAATATAGGCAAAAAGCCTTAAAAAATATTCAAGATATGAAATCCAATGGAGAAGAAAAGATGTCTCAAAAGGATTTAAATGTTATAAATCAAATGGAAAGGGAATTGAAGTCCGATGATTGGAAGGAGAATGTTAGGAATATTGCTGATGGAAAATCTCTTTCAAATTCCGTAGAGACAGCTCAGGTGGATTTGAATGACATGAAGGAGAGATTTTTGGACAAGGACGGGAACGGATTTGAGAGTATCGGAGGTAAGGATAAAACCGAAAGTTTTACCTCTGGAGAAAGGGATAATTACGAAGAAGGTGAAAGAAATAAGGGAGACTACAAAGAATCCATAGCAGGAAAAGGCCTCGGGGATTATGATGATAGCGGAGGAATCGGAGGAGACGGCAAAGGGGAAAATGATGTTTCTTTGCAAGAAGGGAATGTGAAAAAAAGTACGAAGTCCACAAGAATAGATAACGAAAAATCCAACCTTTTAAATATACAGGGAGTCCAGGGAGAAAAAGGAGATATAATTACAAACTCCAATGAAAATGGTATAGGAACATCGGGAATTGATAATTTACTTACCGGAAGCTATAGAGAATTTGAGAAGGACAAATTAAAGTACATTAATAAATATAAGATACCAGAGAAAAATAAAGAGCTTGTAAACAGATATTTTGAAATATTAACGGAGGAAAAATAGATGGAAGAAAATATGATACTGAATTTCAAGGGAAAATTTGAGAGTGTACTGAAAGAAGTAAAAAAGCAGATTATAGGTCAGGATGAAGTGGTGAGCAATACACTGATAGGAATAATTTGCAGCGGTAATATACTTATGGAGGGAGCACCAGGTCTTGGGAAGACCCTCTTAATAAAAACTTTGTCAAAGGTATTGGATCTTCCATTTTCAAGAATACAGTTTACTCCCGATTTGATGCCTATGGATATTATCGGTACCGAGATAATAAAAAATAACGGAAACGGTATGGATATTTCCTTTGAAAAAGGACCCATATTCAGTTCCTTGATATTAGCAGACGAGATAAACAGAGGGACTCCCAAAACTCAAAGCGCACTTCTTCAAGCCATGGCCGAAAAATCCATAACTGTAGGCAAAAATACTTATATGCTGGAGGAACCCTTCTTTGTTCTTGCCACCCAAAATCCTATTGAAATGGAAGGAACTTATCTTCTTCCCGAAGCTCAGCTGGACAGGTTCATGTTTAAGCTGAATATAGATATGCCTGATGAAAAGGTACTGATGGATATAGTGAATTTGACTGTGGGAGACAATGAAGAATTAAATATAGAGAAAAAGGCCGGAAAAGATGATGTTCTTCAGATGAAGGAAGTAGTAAGACATGTGGCTTTATGTCAAAGAGTAAAGGAAAAGGCCGTAGAAATAACACTTGAAACTCATCCGGAAAAGACCGGTTCGGATATTGTCAGGGAATATGTAAAATGGGGGTCAAGTCCGAGAGGAACTCAATCAATGATTTTGGGAGCCAAAGCTAAAGCTTTAATTGAAGGAAGGTATAACGTATCGTTGGAGGATTTATATTATTCCGCTTATTTGTCCTTGAGACATAGGATTTGCTTGAATTTCAGAGCAATGTCCGACGGAATGACAGCAGATCATATAATAGAGGAAGTGCTGAAGAAGGTGAAATAAATGGATGATTTTCTCAGACAGATAAGTGATTTAAAGATCAAACCGAGGAAAAAGCTGACTTATGGGGAGATAGGAAATTATAGATCCCAGAGTCTTGGAAATTCCATGAATTTCTATGATCATAGACAGTATATTCCTCAGGATGATGTCAGGAGAATCGATTGGAAGGCATACATGAGAACCAAAAATTTATATATAAGGCAGTTTACAGAAGAAAAGACGGTACATATAAAAGTGATAATGGACAACAGCCTTTCAATGGACTATGGAACTTCCGTGAAATTTGATCTTGCAAAGACATTAACTAAAGGGATAGGATATCTGACATTGAATCAGGGAGATATATTCAGTTTTGTTCCCCTTAATAATGAAACATATGCAGAAACATCAATTAAAGGCAAAGATAAATTTTATCAACTTCTTAAAGTGTTGGATAGCATAAGTTGTGAGGGCATGACCGATTATGAAAATATCATAAGATTAAATGAATTCAACAGAGAAAGAGGAGGAATAACCTTTCTCATAACAGACGGATTTGGTGAGAATATTGATAAAGTACTGGATTTTTTATGCGGCAGAGGAGAGGAAGTCTTATTTATTCAAATATTATCCGAAGATGAAGTAGAACCTGAAGTTAACGATAAGTTAAAGTTAATTGATAAGGAGACTAATGAAATTGTAAAGATAGATATTAACAGGATTATGAAGGATATGTACAAAAAAAAGATTAATTCATTTATAGACAACAACAGAAGCATGTCTCTTAAAAGGGATATAGTTTATACTTTTGCATTAAGCAGCGATTCCCCTCAAGAAATTCTAAGAAAGACTATTGGAGGTATGTAAATGAGACTTTTGAATATGCAGGGCCTCTGGCCGGTACTTCTTATACCTCTTATTCTGCTTCTTTATTTTAAAAAACATCAGGAAAAGGAAATAAAGATATCAAGTATAAAAATATGGGATGAAGTTTTAAAAGAAGCAGAAGGAATCAGAACAAAAAATATCAATAAATACCTTCTTCTGTTCTTAGAGATTATGATTGTAATATCAATAGCTTTGGCATTATCGGATCCGTATTTGGTTAAAGGAAAAGCTGAAGATGAAATAACGGTATTTTTGGATTCTTCCATCTCCATGAATTCTGTGGAGAAGGGAGAAAGCCACTTCCAATTGGCTAAAGAAGAAATAAACAAATTTCTTCATACTTTAAAGGATGATGTAAGGATAAATTTAGTCCTTATAGACAGTGATGAAAATGTACTTCTTGAGAGGGGAAGTAAAAAGGAAGGAATTGATATACTAAAAAAAATAAGCTGCTCGGATTTTCCGCTGAATTTGAACAAGTTCTCGGAAATAAAATCTCAGTTTGATGGAGAAAAAGTTTTCATAACGGATAAGGATGTAAATTTTGACGGCAGTGTAATAAAAGTAGGGAAGGATTTTGATAATTTGGGAATTACATATGGTTACTATGATTATTATAACGGAGATTTGATATATAAAATAAAAAATTATTCTTCAAAGAGAAAAGAAGTTCATATATCAATATCCGATGAAGAAGGGAATAAGGCTATAGATAAATGGTCAATCGGGCCTGGAGAAGAAAAGGATATGTTTTTTCACCCTAAAAAGGAAAAAAATGTATTTATTGTCAGCATAGAAAATGAGGATTCCTTATCGGAAGACAATAAATATACGATTCCTGTGGGACAGAAATATAAGAAGAGCGTGGTTTTAGTAGGGGATAACCTTTTTTTTGACAGTGCATTGAAAAGTATTCCTCAAATTAATTATGTAAAGAAGGACAAGATTTCTTCCGGTGATAAAAAATTTGATTTATATATATTTGCCGATAATCAATCCGCTGAAAATAATATTGAAGATTCAGGCGTATGGTATTTAGATCCCGAGTGGGAAATTTCTGGCTTAAAAACCCGGACTGAAGAAATTCACGAAGATGAGGGAAGTTTTTTATCAGACTTGGACATGAGCAAAACATATGTAAACAATGCTAAGTATTTAAATGATATAAAGAATTTTCACCCTTTGCTGAAAGGAGAAGGGGGTTCCTTCATGGTTTACGGCATGAAGAAAGGCGAAAAGGTCATGTATTCTTCATTGGACTTCAATAATACCAATTTTGTAATGACTCCATATTTTCCCATAGTTATAAAGGAAAGTATCGGCTGGTTTTTTGACGGAGATTATCTTTTAGATAAAGAAGAATTTACAAACCCGCCTTCTCAGTTGGTTGTAGGGGATATGAATAATAGAGATGCCAACGAAAGAAAAGCCGTTTCCTATACTCCTTTAAAGCCGATTAAAAATTATTCGATTCTTTTGGCTTTGGTATTGTTAGTAATGGAATGGAAGGTGTACAAAAATGCTTTCTAAAATTAAAAAGAATTTGTGGATTATTTTAAGAACGGGAGTTTTTATTCTTTTGATTCTTTCTCTTTTTGACATAAGAATTCACAGAGTTAATAAAAAAGACGATACCGTATTTTTGGTTGACCGATCCTTAAGCACGGCTGAAAGTAAAGAATCAATAGAAAAATATATAAACGAACAAATTCAGAAGAAGGATAAAAAAAGCCTTACAGAAGTTATTTCCTTCGGGGAAAACGCAATGACGGACATGCCTTTGACCGATAAGAAAGAAAAATTTGCATTTAATACAAATGTAAACCCTGATTTTACAAATATTGAAAACGGAATTCGGTTTGCTTTGGACTCTTTTCCTCAGGATGTTAATAAAAATCTTGTGTTATTCACAGATGGGATTGAAAATTTGGGAAGTTATCAACAGGTAGAAGAAAAATTAAAAGAAGAAAATGTTAATTTGTTCATATATCCTTTAAAAAGAGCGGATAAAAATGACTGCCAGCTGAAATCCATGAAAGTACCTGCAAAAATTTATAATAACGAGGAATTTCAACTGTCGGTAGAAATTTATTCAAATTACGGTACAACTGCCGATTTTCATCTCTATGGAGATGAGAAGGAGATACTGAATAAAAGAATAGAAATAAAAAAAGGCTTGAATTCATTAAAATATGATATCTCCCCCGAGGACAGCGGTTGGAAGAGTTTAAAGGGAGAGATAAAAGCTGACGGAGATACAAACTCTTATAATAATGTATTCACTATAGGATTAAATCCCGCCGGGAGCCCAAAGATATTGATTTTGGGCACAAAGGAAGATACGAAAAATGTGACTAATCTCTTAAACAGTATAGGTATTCAGATATCCCATTATACTCCGAAAGAAGTGAACGGTTCTGTTGATTATTTGGTACAGTTTGACGAAATAATATTGACCAATGTTTCCCATGATGATATATCGGAGGAATTGGAAAAAAATTTGGAATACTGTGTTAAGAAAGAGGGGACGGGCCTTCTGGTAATAGGAGGAGAAAACACCTTCTCCATGGGAAATTATAAGGATACCTTATTGGAATCGATGCTTCCTGTTAAAAGTCAGATAAAAGGAAATGAAAAGAAGCCTAATTCGGGAATTGTTCTGGCAATAGATACTTCGGGAAGTATGGAAGATGAAACAGGAGGCGTAAAAAAAATAGAAATTGCCAAAGAAGCGGCTATATCTTCCCTGGATATATTGGATGACAATGATTGGGCAGGAGTAATAGGATTTTCGGATAGGACAGAATGGGTTGTTCCCTATGGGAAAATCAAGGATAAAAAAAATATTGAAGAAAGTATAGGAAAATTGAAAGCTCAGGGAGGGACCTTGATAATGCCTTCTTTAAAGGAAAGTATAAAGTCACTGTCTTCAGGTAATACCAAAATAAATCACATAATACTCCTGAGCGACGGGGAAGGGGAAAAGGAAGGGTATGAAGATATATTAAAGGAGATGGAAGAAAAGGAAATTACCTTATCGACAATTGCCGTGGGAAAGGATTCCGATGAGAAGTTTTTAAAATATCTAAGTGAGGAAACAAAGGGGAGAAGTTATTATGTAGAAGATCCGGCAGATATTCCTAAAATATTTGCCAAGGAAACCTATATGGCAACAAGAAAGTATATAAACGAGAGAGCCTTTTATCCCCAACTGGTCAATAGTTCGGGAATAATAAACAAAAATTTTCTGCCTAAAATAAAGGGATATATTTCCACCAGCTTAAAGGACAGGGCAAATTTAATATTGAAAACCGATTTGGATGAACCCCTTTTGGCAGAATGGCAATACGGTTCGGGAAATGTTTTGGTGTGGACTTCCGATTTAAGCGGAAAGTGGAGCAAAGATTGGATAGAATGGGAAGGGTTTGAGAAAAACTGGTCTAATATAATAGACTATCTTTTAAGTCAAAGAAATTCGGGAGAAGATCACATTGAGATTATCCAAAAAGGTGGGAATGCTGATATATATGTGGATACTGAGAAAAATGGGGAAAAAGTCGATATATCCGTTACGGAACCCGACGGAAAAAATTACGAACTCGCTATGAAACAGTATGAAAAAGGAAAATTCAATCAAAATATAATATTAAATAAAAAAGGAAGTTATATAGTTAATTTAAAGGTAAGCAATGAAGACGGTTCAAATTCATTATATACAAGAGTGCTGTACTTAGATTATTCTCCGGAATATTTTTTGGAGGAAGAAAAGGATAAAAATTTGGAACTTATGAGTAAATACACTGTAATAAACGGTGAAACGGAAATTTTTTCACTTCCTATAAAGGATAAGAGTTATTCTGATATAAATATGAATTATATATTTTTACCTTTGGCCGGAATTTTATTTGTATCGGATCTTTGGGTCAGAAAAAAGTTTGGAGGGAATTAGTGTGAGAAAGAAAGTAATAAGGTTTATATCTGTTTTGTTGATTTTAATAATGTCCTTTTCAATTCTTACGGGATGCGGGAAAAGCAATACTAAAGAAATAACTAATATTGAAGATAAGGGAAATAAAGAAAACAATGACATATCAGGGTCAAAGGGAGAAAGCCCTGTAGAGATTTTAAAAAATAAAGAAGAGGATAAAAAGGAAGAAAAGGATAAAAATACGGAAGAAACAAAGGGTGAGCAAGACAAATCCCAAGATAAAAAGACGGAAGAGACAAAAAAAGAAGAAAATGTGGTAGTGATAGATGGTGTAACATACAAAAATTATAAAGGGCCTGTCCAGGGAGAAAAGAAGTACAAGGAAGGCACACCGGCAAAGAAAAATTCCGATGAATATAAATCATCGGGAGATATTGAAAGTCCATATAAAGTTAATCTGATAGTCACTACAGGATTTGGGCATAAAAAAATTTTTGCGAAAAATGTGGGAATGGTAAAAGACGAAGTGGGAATGGAAGTCCTGTTTAGGAATCTTGATATTCAAACCGGATATGGAGGAGGATTCGTTAATGCCATTAACGGCATTGAATCAAAATATACATTTTTTACGGGAGATGAAAGAAAGAAAGAAGACTGGTTTTATTGGGTCAACGGCATCCTTGCTCCTATAGGGGTAGCGGAATACAGGCCTAAACCGGGAGATGTAATATGGTGGGATTATCACGATTGGAGTATAACAATGTTTATACCCGCAGTAATAGGCTCTTATCCGCAACCTTTTAAGAGTGGATTTCAGGGGAAAAATCCGGGAACCGTAATATTGTATACGTCTTCTTATGCCAATGAGGCTGAGAGGTTAAAGAAAAGCTTGCAAAAACAAGGAGTTACACAAATAGATATAGGAAAATATGATGCAACACTTATCGAAAACCCCAAAAAATATTATATTGTATTGGGTGTTTGGGATGATTTGGTTACCCAAAGCAATATAACGAACAGCAAAGGAAAAGAAATAAATCTGATGAAGGATATCAATGAAAAAAATAAATTTGTCGGAGTTAATTCAAAATTTGAGGGGGGGAAAGTCCATGCGTTAAACTTTAAAGGGGAAACTGTTTCTTCCTATGACCAGGGAGGGGCAATATATGCTTATGCAGCAGGAATAGGAAGCACAAAGCCCATATGGGTTGTAACAGGAACCGATGATGAAGGATTTAAAATGGCGTATAACGTGCTTCTCAATGAACCCCAAAAGATCAAGGATTGTTTCGGAGCAGTGGTTTCTAAGAATGGAGTTGAAAAAGTACCGTATTTAAAATAATGGGAGGGATATGAATGAATAGAAGGAGAAGAATAATTGTATCGTTATTGCTCGTTTTGATTATATCAACAAATATATGTACAGGTGTTTTTGCCGCTAACGAATCCTCGTTAACAAGGGAAGAGCTTTATAAGGCGGCTCAGAAAACAATAGAATATTATCATAAAACCTATAAGTCGGAAAAATATGAAGGAATAATGGATTGGCCTGCCCTTGGATTATTCGGATTCGGAGAAGATGTAAGCGGTCCTAAGTGGACCGTAGACGGAAAAAATGCAGCTTATTTCAGAGAAGAAGAAGCTAAAAACGGGGTCGGTCTTTCCAAAACCAAGAATACAGATTTTCAGAGAACCATTATCGGTATTTGTGCGGCGGGAAAGGATCCGAGAAACTTCGCCGGGATGAATTTGGTTCAGATTGTAAAAGATACAATGCTTCCAAACGGGCATTTTGCAGATTCCGTAGCGGATAATAAAACAGGGAAACCCGTGGGGGACAATTTAATAAATGCTCATATATTTGGGGTTATTGCTCTACATTGTGCCGGAGAACCAATACCGAATAGGGATAAATGTGTGGAATGGCTTGAAAAGCAGCAGCATAAGGATGGAGGATTTACTTGGGATGTAAAATATTTTGATAATCCTAAGGATTATGATTATATTGTTTCCGATGTGGATATGACGGCAGCAGCACTGATGGCTTTTGCCATACTTGGGGAAGATGAATCGAATCCTGTAGTTGCCAAAGCAATACAGTTTTTACATGATGAACAGCTTCCGAATGGAGGATTTCATTCCTGGGGGACCGACAATCCCGAAAGCTGTGCATGGGCCATACAGGCATTGACATTACTCGGACAGGATCCCATGGGGCCTGAATGGACAAATACAAAGGGACAAAACCCCGTTACATCTCTTCTGAGATTTCAGAATTCCGACGGAAGCTTTGTTCATGTATTGGAAGAAGACGATATGATAGATGTATATGAAAACAGTATGTCTACTTATGAAGCATTATACGGAATGGCAGATGCCTATAACAAGAAGTCAGCCTACGATATGCTTTATGAAAAGTACAGACCTGAAGGGGAAAAATATCTTTTTAAGGATTATAAACCGGGAGATTATGCATTTAAAGAAACGGCGGATTTGGTTTATGACTATATCATATCGGGATATACCGACGGTACTTTTAAACCGGATAATAACGTAACAAGAGCTGAATTTACAAAGATGCTGAACAACGGGAAGGGATTCAGAAACGAAGCGAGAGATTATTCGGGAGAAAGTAAATTTAATGATGTACCTGAAGACCACTGGGCCTACGGGAATATAGGAGTAAGTGCGGAAAAGGGATATATCACCGGAGTTACCGAAGATACATTTAAACCGGAAGATCCCATAACGGGAGAACAGCTTATGATAATTTTAATAAGAGCGGCAGGTCTTGAAGAAGAGGACGACAAACTGAAAACAGGAGGCGGAGATTGGGTTGAAGGGTATATAAATTTGGCAAAGGAAAAAGGTCTTGTATATGAAAATTTTCAGCCTAAAGAACCAGTTACAAGAGCTCAATGTGCATGGAGCTTATATCAATTTTTGAATATTAACAATTAAATCTAATTGGAGGGAAGAACAGATGAAAAATATAGCTGAAAGTCAAAAAAAATATTTAGCCCGTGACAGGAATATTGGATTTTCATCTGTGCACCCCCTCCCTTGTTTAATATATTACATAGGAGTAATAATTTTTTCCATGATGATAAAGCATCCCTTATTTATATTTACGGGTTTGGTTTTAACCATATTTATCAATTATATAGGAGATGAGGGAAGAACCTTAAAAAAAAGTTTGAAGTTTTATCTCTTTATAGGAATGATGGTAGCCTTGATAAACCCTTTCATATCCCATGAAGGGAATACGATAATTTTTTATTTTTTCAGCCGTCCTATCACTTTGGAATCCGTAGTATACGGGATTGTAATGATGTTTTCTCTCTTAATCATACTTTTTGTATTTATATCATTTAATCAAATAATGACAAATGAAAAAATTTTGTTTCTTTTTTCAAATATATCACCGAATACGGGACTGATTGTCATGATGATATTGAGATTTGTGCCTCTTTTAAAGGATAGAATTCAAGATATATCACTGATTCAGGAGCAAAGGGGAATCAGTACAAAAGAGGGAAAAATTAAAAAAAGGCTGGAAAACGGAATGAAAATACTAAATGTCCTTATCGCCTGGTCCTTGGAAGAATCCATTGAGACGGCAAGATCCATGAAAGGGAGAGGATACGGAGTTGTACACAGGAGAACTTTTTATAATAACTACAGGATGGATAAAAGGGATTGGACGGTTTTCTTGGTTCTTTTGTCTTTAATATTTTTGATAATTGTTTTGCACGGTTTAGGTTACGGAAAATTTGAAATTTATCCGAAAGTGGGAAATATATTGTTTAATTTAAAAGATGTATTTCTGTACATATTATTTATTTTATATATGAGTATTCCTATTGTTTTGGAAGGGACGGACAGATTGAAATGGAACAAATTCAGATAAAAAATTTATCCTTTACTTATCCCAATCAAAAGAAGAAGGCTTTGGATAATATCTCCTTTTCGGTAAAAGAGGGGGAATTTTTAGTATTATGCGGTCCTTCCGGATGCGGAAAGACTACCCTTTTAAATCAGTTGAAAAAGGAAATTGCACCTAACGGGGGAAAAGAAGGGGAGATATTGTATAAGGGACAGTCCATTGAAAAAATGGATAGGAAAATTGCAGTTGAAGAAATAGGGATGGTATTTCAGGAACCGGAAGCTCAAATCGTGACGGATACAGTATGCCATGAATTGTCTTTTTCTTTAGGAAATTTAGGATATTCCTCGGAGGAGATGAAAAAGAGGATTGGAGAGATATTCAATTTTTTTGGAATGGAAAATAAGTTTTACGATGAGATAAAAAACATGTCGGGAGGACAGAAACAGATACTCAATTTAGCATCGGTACTGTGTCTTCATCCGAAAGTACTTCTTCTCGATGAACCTACTTCTCAGCTTGACCCGGTTTCAGCCAAAGATTTTATTCAGATGGTATATAGGTTGAACAGGGATTTCTTTATGACGGTTTTAATGACTGAGCACAGGTTGGAAGAAGTTTTTCCTATAGCCGACAGGATTATTATGATTAAGAATGGGAGAATAGAGTATGACGGAAGGCCTAAGGAGGTTGCCAAAAGTATATATGATAAGAAAGATAAATTATATATGAAATTTCTTCCGACAATAACCCAATTTTATTTTCAAAAGGAGAAGAATCCGGCAATCGGCAATATTCCCACTACGGTCAGGGAAGGGAGAAGATGGCTCAGCGTCATAGATATAAATAAAATAAAAGGAAAAGAAATTAATTCAAAAAATTTCGATTCCGTCATTATGGATTTGAAGGATATTTCATTTAAGTATGTAAGAGAAGGTCCATATATTTTAAACAAATTAGACCTGAAAATATACAAGGGAGAAGTATTATCAGTATTGGGGGGCAACGGAACCGGAAAATCGACTCTTCTTAAAATAATAGGGAAAATGTTCAAACCTCAAAGGGGAAAGATCTTATCGAATGATTTTAAAATAGGATATCTCCCTCAGAATCCAATGAGCTATTTTCTTTATGACACCGTGGAAGAAGAAATATGTAAGGAAAAAGAAAATAAGGATTTTAGAAATGAAAAATTCGAAAGGATTATAGAACTTTTTTCTATAAAAGATTTATTGAAGAGGCATCCATATGATTTGAGCGGAGGAGAAAAACAAAAGGTGATATTGGCTTCCATACTCATGACAAATCCAGATGTGATTCTCTTAGATGAGCCCACTAAGGGGATGGATGTTATATCTAAAGATGTTCTTAAACATATTATAGATAAATTGAAAAACAAAGGAATGACTGTAATTATGTCTATTCATGATTTGGAATTTGCAGCGGAAAATTCCGACAGATGTGCTTTGCTGTTTAACGGAGAAATAGCCGTTGAAGATATTCCCTCTCTGTTTTTCAGCAGAAATTATTTCTACACAACAGCTATTAACAGGATATTCAGAGATATAATACCTCAAGGGGTTATCAAGGAGGATTTGATAATTGATGATTAATTCGAAAAAATATATCATTTTAATTTTGCTTGGAAGTATACTTATATTGATATTTTCGGTATTGTGGACGGATAAACATTATATGATTTTCAGTATTCTGATAATTTTTTTGTCATTAGTTCCCTTTTTTCTTAAGTTTGAAAGAAAAGAACTGAAAGCAGAAAATACGGTACTGATTGCCATACTGGCATCGGCGGCGGTTCTCGGCAGGGTTCCCTTTGCAGCCATACCCAGTGTACAAGCCACATCCTTTGTTATAATAATGACTGCTCTTTCCTTTGGAGAGGAAGCGGGATTTATGGTCGGCGCCTTGGGGGCATTTGTTTCAAATATGTTTATGGGCCAAGGACCTTGGACTATATGGCAGATGTTTTGCTGGGGAATGATGGGGGTTTCGGCGGGAATATTGAGAAATACAAAATTTATGAAGAATATAATCGGACAGAGTATATTTGGATTTATATGGGGATTTTTATTTGGCTGGATAATGAATATATGGTATGTCCTGTATTTCGGTGCTGATTCATTTTCCTTTCAGGTATTTTTAGTGTCATGTATAACCAGTTTTAAGGTGGATTTAAACCATGCAGTTTCCAATGTGGTATTTATACTCATGTTCAGTAAGAGTTGGAAAAAGATTTTTGACAGAGTTAAAATAAAATACGATTTATAAGATAAAGATTAATTTTTTCTCTTTTTTCTTTTGTGATATTATTAGTATGAATAATCGTTATGTAATACTTCAGTTTATTGTCTTAATAGGTTTATTTTTCTAAATTGTATTGAGAAAGGAGGAATTATTGTTGACTGTTATAACCTTGATTATGGGAGTAATCGGAATACTTTTATTCATGTTTATAGCCTGCTCATTTAAGAGATTGTTGTTAGACAATGAAAGCGGGTTTTTGCACTTGTTAATGTCATTAATGTTTATTTGTTGGCTTCCGATCCCTTTTGCAATTTATATTAAAATGAAGGAGTATGACTTTTTGATGATTGGGACAATATTTGGCGTATTGTCGCTTTTACTTTTTATATTTACGATGCTGTTACAAGCAGGTCATTTATCATATTCTGCAAAGGTTCAAGGTACAGACAAGATTTTATGGGAGAACAGAGATGAATGGATGTTGAATGGCCTTTTAGGCGGATTAGTTGAATTAACGGCTGGGTTTCTTAAAGGCATATGGGCTATATTTCTTACGATTTGCTTTAAATTAAACGAACAAACAATATTTTTCATGATAGGTATTGTTTATTGTATATTGACCCTTTTTTATTTAAATATGTTATTTAACAGTAGTATTAATAAAAAACCAAAATTTTTAAAATACTTAAAACTTAATACCGTAGTTATGAATTTAGAAAATGTGGTATGGTTTGCTGTTTTATTGATATGGCTGGTAAAATAAGTAAAAAGAGAAAATTCAAAATTGTTTTATGTTTACTTTTTAACTGTTTATGGTATAATATTAATAAGGTAATCGGTACCGCAATGGTGCGGTTACCATCAAGTTGATTACATTATATAATCACCCTGTTAGTGGCAGGGTGATTAGTTTTTTCGATTGTTATTCCTATCTAAATAGGAGATAAGCGATACCAACAACACGCCAAACGCAATCATTAATGATATTGCTTGATATGCAGTCATACCGCACCACCGGCAAACACACCCTGCTTTTTCCGATTACCTTTCTTTTATTTTACCAAAATATTCATGCTTGTACAATAAAATATCATTTAAAGAAAGTTTAAAAATATTACAAAATTTGATTGTTAAATATTGAAGTAATTAGATTTATATGGTATACTGATTATAGTAAAAAAATTAAACTTTTAACAATTTAATAATAAATTGTTTGAGTTCTTTATCTCAAGACAAAGATTAAAAGGGAATCAGGTGAAAATCCTGAACGATCCGGTCACTGTAAGTGGGGAGCGTTCCTTCAAGAAGTCACTGTTTAGATAGTAAATGGGAAGACGAAGGAAAACGTTGCTTTGATCCACAAGTCAGGATACCTGCTTAGACATATTGCATTACCTTCCGATGAAAGGGACATGTGAAACTATACTTAACTGTTTAATATAATAAATATCGTAAATTATAATATTTAACGAGTTTAACAGCTCTGACTTTTATCGGAAGTCAGAGCTGTTTATTTTTTTACAAAATTAGGGTAAGGGGGGACAAGGGATAAACATAAGAGTTCAGAAAGGAGGAGATACACAGCAGCAAAAGGTATTTACTTTAAAAAATAAAAAATCTAAGGAGGAAATATTATGAAAAAATTTAAAGAAATTAACAAGTTCAGAAGTATTAGTATACTGATTTTGGTATTGACTTTATTTTTATCAAATGTAGTCTTTGGAGCTCCCGCCACAATAAGCTATAAAATAGTGAGCACCTCGGATAAAGGCGGCATTGTATTTCAAAGTGAAGAAGTTGCAGCAGATACAGACGAAACATACTTTGATGTTCTGCAGAGGATTTGTTCAGATAATGGCATTCCTTTGGATGCTTCCGGTTCAGGTGCCGGAACTTATGTCAGAGGAATAAACGGGGAATATGAAATGAGATATCTTCCCAATGAAGATTATTATTCGGGATGGATGTTCAGAGTGAATAATGTTCTTCATGGATATTCCGCAGGGGATCCGGCCAACTCTAAAGTTTCAGAGGGAGATAAAATTACATGGTACTATGCATGTCCGTCTTATACCTATTTCCCAATCCTTGATGATAATGATATAGACTTTGATTCATCAGGGAACATGATAATAAATGTAGAGGCAGAGATATTTGAAGATGTATGGAATTGGCAGATAATTACGGTTCCGTTAGATGAAGGCAGAGCTGTATTGGAAGATGATTCGGGAAATAAAATATATGCCACAATAAACGACGGAGAAGCCGTGTTTAATGAAACTAATTTAAAAAAGTTTAAGGGGAAAAATGTAAAAGCTTATGTGGAAGGAAAATGGTATGGAGAAACAGAAAATCCAGACCATTGCCCTAAAATTGTCAAATCGGAGATAGTGAGGGTACAGTTATAGAATATTTAATATAAATATATTCATTTTTATTAAAAGTTTTTAAGGGGAACTCAGTAAAAAATAAAGAAGATATCATCATGATATCTTCTTTATTTTTTATAAATATTATATTTTTGAATAATAATTAATTTTTTATGGTGTTGTTTATAATCAAAATATGTTATATAATAAAAATAGATTTGGAAGTAAACTATTGAATAATTGAATATTACCTTTAGGTTCTCTGTTTTTAGAGATTAAAAGGGAATCAGGTGAAAATCCTGAGCGATCCGGTCACTGTAAGTGGGGAGCGGCCTTTCAAATATACCACTGAAAATTTTATTTTTGGGAAGGGGAAAGGCGGCGTTGAGCCATAAGTCAGGAGACCTGCCTATATGGGGATAACGTTAACCTTCCGGGATTGAGGTAAAATGAAATTTATTATAAATTGTTGACTGTTAAAAAGTCTCGGATTCTATGTGGAAACCGGGACTTTTATTTTTTTAGTTATAAAGAGGGGGAATGTTAATGAAAAGGTTCAAACGTATTTTATCATTATGTATAGTTTTGACAATGATATTTACTAACGGAAGTTCTTTTTACGAAGAGATTTTTCGTTCTAAGGATTTTCCGAGGGGTATATCATATGCACAGGACAATTTGAATACGGAAAATCATGCAGATGAAGAAAATGATGTAATTCCTCAGGAATCCAATGAGGAAGATACAACAATTCCGGGGAAGGAAGGAGGGGAAGAAACAAAGGATATTGCAGTTCCGGAAGAAACCGGTCAAAACAAGGATATTGTTTCTAATGGGGAAGACCAAGAAAAGTCCGAACAGAATGATGAAATTGAAGAACAGTCGGAAGTATCTGAAGGGATAAGCTTTGATAAAGATATATTTTCGGCAGGAGAAAATATAACGGGAACTATAAATTATCCGGAACATAAAAATGAAAATGTGGATGTAATTTTTTATGACAGTTATACCAGAGAAGATAAAGGTTCGTTAGATAAGGTAACATTAGATGAGAACGGGACGGGCCGTATCGACATTTCGATACCGGGATATCTTGCATCCAACGACATAAATGACAATACGTATGCTTTGAAATTTGCTGTTGGTGATTCGAAACTGTCTGTCGAAAAGGTAAATATAAATTTTACTGATATTGTTACTTACGATAAAACCGGAATTAATACTTATGACAAGAATGGAAGGTTTATCAATGACAGCATAACCGCTACCATAAATGAAGAAATTTATAGTTCTGACTTAAAAATATATTTGGTTAACCCTTATAATGCGGATGAATCAATAGCAGTAGAAAATACCGGTTCGAAGGATATAGAAATATCTATTCCCGAAGATTTAAAATGGGCTAAAGCCGTTTTGAGAATAGAATCGGGCTCGAATATTTACACCGTACCGTTTCCGTTGAATTCTATAGTTGTTTACAATAGAGGCAGTATAAAAGCAGGAGAAAGCTTTGTTATAAATTTGAATATTCCTGAAATGGCTAATAGTGAGATAGAAGATATATGTATTAAAGATGGGGATTCCTGGGATAGCACAGATTTCACAGAGCTATTGAATAATAAATCATTAGACGGAAAAGGCGGATATACTTCGGAAGAAATTTCTCTTGTCAATTCTGAAGAAGTTTCTCTTGCAAATATAATGAAGTATAGCAATTCAGTATTAAGAATTCATTTTTACACAAATAAGAATGTTTATTATTGCGTTCCTTTTATCAATGTTGAAAATCCTGTTTCTAAATTCGATATAGGAGAAGAAAGTAGTTTTGAAGTCAATAAGGATACTATAAAGACTGATATCGAGGCTGCCGGTTTAGCTGGAAAAGATTTTGAATTGGTTATAAAAGATGAAACAGGGGATCCGACCGGAATTTCAGAAGAGGGAAAATTTGGCGAGGCAGGGGATGCTCATATTGAAATTCCTCTAACCAAAGCTGTTGAGACGGGCGAATATAAATTAGTCCTTGAATCGGAGGGAATCGAGTATAAGGAGATTCCTATAGATATAGTATATGATCCCGTTTCTAAATTTGATATAGGGGAAAAAAGAATATTTGAAGTCAATAAGGATACCATAGAGGCTGAGATTGAGGCTGCCGGTCTAGCGAAAAAAGATTTTAAATTAGTTATAAAAGGTGAAACCGAAGACGGAGAGGAAGTCAAGACCTTAAAAGAAGGATATCTTGACGAGAGTGGGAAAACCAGTGTAAAAATTCTTCTAACTAAAGATATAAAGCCACTCAAATACAGCTTAGTCCTTGAATTGGGAGGAATCAAGTGTAAGGAGATCCCAATAAGGATAGTATATAATCCCATAACCCTTGAGGCGGACAGATATGATCCGGATAATTTTATCCAGGGAAAACTCTATGCGGTATACGGTGGACCTGATGAAGATGACGGATATGAGTGGATTAGTTCCTATAAAGCCGTATGGGGAAAAGATGTTAAATTTAAAATATATGTAAATATAGGAGAAAAAGCCGAAAAGGATTTTACTATCAAACTGTCGCCAAATAAAACCCAAGGAATAGAAACAGACGAAATTGAGGCTTCGGGAAGGACAGATCTTGATGGACTGGCAACTGTAGAGTTTACTTTGCCTCATGATTTGAAACTAAGAGAAGACCAAGGGTTTATTTATTATTTATTTAGTTTGATTGTGGACGGAAACGAATTATCTTCTGAAAGTCTACAGTGGGTTTTTTCCGTAAGAGAGTATCCGAAAATAAATAAAACAGCTGACGGAAACAAATTGTATGTGCAACTCGATACTCCGGCCTGGGCTGAGGGAGAAGTTACTTTGTCTCTCAATAATGAAAGTTCGGGGCAGGGAGTTCTAATAGACGGAAAGTCCATATATTCTTTAAAATTAGATGACAAGGGCCAATATGAAGGAGAAATTTCTCTTCCCGATAAGCTCGATGGAGGTTCTTACAGCCTCCAGATAAGATACGGGGAAGTTTATACCGCTGCTCTACAAGTACGCTATACGGCGGATATCACGATTAATGTAAACAGCCTGATATTTAAGAATACCACATTTGACTTGAATATTAGATTAGACAGAGAGTCTTATAAAGGGAAAGAATACGAACTCAAAGTTTATGATTATATAAACGGGAAATATCCGCTGATTAGTGGGGAAGAAGTAGTGTTATCCCAAGGGATTTTGGAGGGCAATATTAATACAGGATTAAACACTCCCGAGAACATGGGAAAACTGAACCAACTTCCCAGCGGAAAATATGCTTTGGAGTTTTCAATTGACGGGGATAAATATTACGGATATTTTGCATTGCTGGACAGATTCGTGATTAACAAAAACTTTATAGCTGAGGGAAAAGAAACGACAGTTGAGTTCCAGTTCGGAGTTAAGGGCGTTAATTCAAATACGGATTATAATATATATTTATATAATGCCAAAGATGAACCCGTAACGGATGAAGGAGGAAATCAGATAGGTATTGAAGGAAAGACCTCATCTACCAGCTCAGGATATAATTCCGGAAGTATAGTTATTCCTTCCACATTGGAAAAAGGTCTGTATAAATTTATTTTGAAAATAAACGGAGAGGAAGAGGAATATTCAGCTTCTTTCCAAATAAGTGATGCTATTGTTGATGAAGTGAGAAGTACTGTTGATGTCCTTTCCGACGTGGTACTTACCAACCATTACAGCATGGACTGGGTTTCCGTAGGAGTGAACAGGGCAGGAAAAAGCCTTCCGAGCAGTTATTTGGAATCGACTGAAAATTATATTGTAATGAATAAAGGAATTCTTCCCAACATAACAGATTACGAAAGAATAACTTTAGGAGTTACGGCAGCGGGAGGAGATCCTACCAATATAGGCGGGTATAACCTTATAGAGAAAATATATAACGGAGATATAGAAGGACAAGGGAACAACGGAGTTGCCTTCGGACTTATAGCGGTGGACAGTAAAAAGTATGATATTCCGGCTGATGCTAAGTGGAATAGAGACAGGATGATTCAGTATCTTCTTAATAATGAATGTACAAATGGCGGTTGGCAGTTGGGGGGAAAGGGAACGGATCCGGATCCCGATATGAGCGGAATGGTAATGACTGCTCTTGCACCCTATAACAATAAAGATTATCCTCAGGTACAAGCTGCCATTGCAGGAGCTGTAGATGCTCTTTCACAAATTCAAAGACCTGAGGGCGGATTTGCTTCGTGGGGTACGGTAAATTCGGAATCATGCTCTCAAGTGATAATGGGACTTTGTACCAACGGGGTGGATCCGACGGGACCTGAATTTACAAAGAATAAAAATTTAGTGGAAGCCCTTTTAAGCTTTAAAACTGCTGACGGAGGAATAGCTCATACGGAAGTAGGTGGAAGTCTGGCAACTAACGGCATGGCATCGGAACAGGCTCTCTATGCATTGGATCAATATATATTCTTTGTGGAGGGCAAGGGTTCCATTTACGACTGGACTCATGATGATGAAGATGAACATGATAGGATTGAACTGGGTAAAAAAGTAAAAATTTCTCAAGACGGTAAAATGTATTTTGCCGGCGGGATAGACGTTGAGTTTCCTCAATCCTCATATAATCCCGATTCTTCTACTATAATGGTCTCGGATGTAACAGATTCGAAAAAACCGGGAGAAGAGAGTTCCCTTAAATTACACGGAAAGATAATAGAAATTTCTCTTGAAGGCGTAAACGAATCGTATGATATTTTACTTAGAATGCCGGTAAATTCAGGAGAAGATTTAACCAAATCCGCCATATATATTTTTAACAATGCTTCCAACAAATTTGAATATCTCGGGAATGATGTTTCCAATAAAAAGTTAACCGTAAACATTACCAATAATTCTTCAATATACGGAGTATTCGGGGATGAAACAAAACCGACGGGAGTAAAATTTGATTATGAAGTAAGTAAAAATAAAGTAACATTAAAAAATATAACGGCAGTAAGCCAATCGGGAATAAAGTATTTTGAAATCTATAGAGACGGCAAATATTTAGGAAATGCCGAGGGAGATTCTTTTGTTGATCCCGATGCCTTAAGTTATAATACGGAATATAAATATAAAATAAGAGCAGTTGATAATCTTGGAAATATTTCGGATTTCAGTGATGAAATCATAATAAAAACCAAAGATATAAACGATCCGACGGATCCAAACAATCCTAATCCTCCGGCGGATCCTAACGATAAAGAAGTTACCGTACAGATAAGAATTGAGGGATATGATCATACTGTAGTATCTATGAGAGATATAAAGGTATCGAGGTTCGGATTGGATGATTATTTAGGGCCGGCAGGCGGAAGTTCCGCCACACCGTCAAAGGGTTGGGGAAAAGAAAAATTCAAAGGACCTACTGTGGCTCATGCCACGATAAGGGCTATGGAAGCTGCAGGGGTTGATTATGATTATCAGGATTACGGTTGGTCACTGTATCTTGCTATGGTGGATGGAGACAGGGAATTCGATTACAGATCTACGTCAGGTTGGATGTACAGGGTAAACAGATGGCTTCCTAATTACGGATCCCAAGAATATTATCTTAAAGACGGGGATGTAATAGAATGGTATTTTGGTGCCTACGGATTTGAGAATTGGTATACAAAGATTTCTGCCAACAAAACCAGTGTTAAAACGGGAGAGGAATTAACCGTAACTCTTACAGGAGAGTCAACAGACCTAAACGGTGAAAGCGGAAGAGGAAATACGGTAAAAGGCAAAGTCGATAATGCGGAAATATACGTAAACGAAGATGCATTTTCGGTAGACGGTGAGCCGGCAGTTACTGATGAGAACGGAAAAGCAGTATTGAAATTCAACAGCCCCGGGACATATTATGTATCGGCAGAAAGATTCAGCGGAGAAGGTATAAGGAATATAATTCGTCCCGTACCTGTAAAAATAACGGTAACAGGAGAAGAGATACCTCAGAAGGAAGTTACAGGAGAAGAAGAAGGAAAAGATAAGGTAAAACCTATAAAGAATTCCGAATATGAAATAGAATACAAAACGGTAACAGATCCTAATTCCACGGAAGATCAGATATTAAGGGCAGTGGAATCGGCAGTAGGGAAATTAGCAAGAGACGGAAAAGAGATAAAAGAAGAGAAAACTGCATTAAAAATAGCTCAAGATATGAGAGACGTATTAACAATAATGAATAAAGCGGCAGACAGGATAACCACAGAAGAAGGGATGAGTATAGTATTATCAAAGAATACGCAGATACAATCGATACTTATTAGGGCATCGGAAAAAGCCAAATTGCAGGAGAACAGAAAAGAAATAGAAGAAACTTCGGAAAAGGTACTGGAATTTGTACTTAAACTGATAAACAAAACACTATCGGAAAAGAAAACGGAAGAACTAATAAATGAAACCATAACAAATCAAGGTAAGATAGTTAAAAATATAGGAAAGGAATATGGAAAGAAAATAGAAACGATATCCGCAAAATTAGTGGAAAAAGGATCAGAAAAACTTTCGACAGTAAAACTTTCAAAAGAAGAAAGAACAATAGGGGAAGATTATATAAACAATAAATTTATAACTACAGCAAAAACAATAGAACAGAAACTTAAGGAACAAAATATAGAGCCGACAAGGAGCATACAAAATAAGGAAATAATAGAAATAGGAAAAGAACAAGGATATGAAATAGGACTGGCCATAGCAAAAGAGGCATTAAACAAAGCTAAAGAGGAAGGAATAGAAACAATAGAAATAAAAACAGAACTGGGGATAGTATCCTTATGTGAAGAATTGATAAACAGAGGTGAAAAATTAGATATAAAAATTATTAAAATAGCAGATGGAGTAGAAATATCAATAAAAGATGAAGCCGGAAAAGAGATAGTGCTAAGCAAGCCAATAGAAATATCGATTCCTTATACAAAAGAAATAAAAGCACAGTCTAATATAGGAGTATTGCAGATAGGCAATGAAGGGAATAAAGAAGAACTGGGAGGAGTATATGACAATACAGACAATACGGTTAAATTCATAACAATGAATACGGGAAGATTTATTCCGCAGGAAGGAGATAGAGAATTTGAAGACATTAGAGGAAACGATATAATAGGGGAAGCAGTAAGAAGCCTGAGTTCAAAAGGGATAATCAAAGGGAGAACAGAAAAAGAATATGCTCCCAATGAGAACATAACAAGAGGAGAATTTGCAGTCTTAATATCAAGGATGATGAAATATGACGAAGAAGGAAATAAAGAATTGCCATTCAAAGACGTATCAAAAGATAAATGGTACTACAAATCAGTATGTGCAGTATATGGAGAAGGGCTTATAGATGGGAAAACGAAGGAAATCTTCGAACCTCAAGCCAATATAACCAACGAAGAAATGGCAAAGATAATAGGAAATATACTGAAAAATAACTTTTATAGGGAACAGAAAGAAGAAGAAATAAAATATACGGATGCAGACGAAATATCGGATTGGGCAAGAAAAGGAGTAGCAATAGGAAAATATAACGGGATATTTGAGGGATTGGACGAAAACAGTTTTAATCCCAAGGAAAAGGCAACAAGAGGAAATACAGCGGTGATGCTTTACAGGCTGTATGAATTAATCTTAAATAAGTAGGCTCTCTTATATTAATATAGAGGAAGATATTACAAAATATCTTCTATAGCGGGTTCTTAGAACCCGCACTTTTTTTATGATAAAATTTAGGAAAATTCCTTGACGCTGATTATAAAATATGGTATGTCATAGTTACTGATAAATGGATATATAACTGTAATAATATATTTTTTAGGGATAAGAAAAGATAGGGAGTGATGAAAATGTACGAATACAAATTTGAAGAAGTACAGATTGCAAGGGATTTTAAAACGAAAAGAGGGGATTCCTTTGAAATATGTAAAGAGGTAATTTTAAGAGAAGCTAAAAATGGTTGGAGGTTAGTACAAATTGTTATTCCCCCAAATGAGAAAGCAGGTGTTTATGCCGCTTATTGCTATCAAATCATATTTGAGAGAGAAAGTAATTAATTTAATTATCAGCCGATATATGCTATATTATAAGTAGACTTTTACTATAAAAGGTGGTATATATGAAAGATGAAATTTTAAGGTTATTAAAAAACAATAAAGATGAATTTTTGTCGGGAGAAAAGATAGGTGAAAAGTTAGGAGTATCCCGGGCAGCTATTTGGAAATACATAAATGTGTTAAAAGAAGAAGGGTACGGGATAGAATCAGTTCCAAAACAAGGCTACAGAATTGTTTCGGTACCTGATGTACTGACATACGAAGAAATAAAAGAATATTTAAGCACCAAATTTGTCGGAAGAAATATTTGTTATTTTGATACGATATCTTCCACAAATATGGAAGCCAAAAGAATAGCTTTAAAGAATCCGGAAGGGACAGTGGTTATATCGGAGGAACAGGCAAAGGGTAAGGGAAGGCTTGATAGAAACTGGGTTTCTCCCCCAAAAAAGGGTATTTGGATGAGCATGATATTAAAACCCGAAACGGAACCTACGAAAGTAGCGAAAATAACTTTGCTGGGAGCGGCAGGGGTAAACAAGGCTTTAGAAGATATGGGAATATACTCTAAAATAAAATGGCCTAACGATATAGTTATAGACGGTAAAAAAGTCTGCGGGATTCTTACGGAAATGAGCTGCGAACTGAATATGATAAATTATGTTATAATGGGCATTGGAATAAATGTCAATATGGATAGAGAGGATTTTTCCGAGAATTTAATAAATAAAGCTACTTCGTTGAAAATAGAACAAAATAAAGAAATTAACAGAAAAGAACTACTGGCCGGCATATTAAACAGATTTGAAGAATTCTACATACCTTTTAAAGAGGATAATGAAATTTCGGAAGTAATAGAAATATGCAAAAAAAATTCTGCCTTGATAGGGAAAAAAGTCAGAGTAATAAAAGATGGAGAAACAAAAACAGGGAAAGCCTTGGATATAAACAATGAAGGCCAGTTAATTGTAATGTTTGAAGACGGAAGCATTGAAAATATATTTTCAGGCGAGGTATCCGTCAGAGGATTGGAAGGATATGTATAGAATTTATTTTTTCAAATTTCATATTTAGTGAAGAAATAGGAGTATCTAAACCAAATAAATTATTTTTCAATTTTATCTTTAGAAATAAGACTTTGGAGAAAAGACGCTGTATCATGGTTGGGGACGATGTTATTGAGGATATAGAGGGTGCCGCCAATTATGGATTAGATTCGGTTTTGATAAATCGAAAGGGAAAAACTTATGATAATATCAGTGGAAAAACAAAGTTTTATGAAATATCTAGTTTAGGAGTGTTGCCTGAAATTATACTTAATGGGTAGTAGAATTAAAAAAACAATATTTGATTAGGCTATCTAAAATTTAGGGTATTACAAAGAAAATAAAAAAATATATCGAAAAATGAGTAATGTTTTGCTTAAGTTATTTTCTAAAAAATATTATAAGAGGTGATATAAGATGGCTGATATTATTGACGGAGTTAGTCATACATTTAACGAGTTTTTATTAATCCCACGCTTAACCACGAAGGATTGTACACATGGAAATATTTCTTTAACTACTTATCTAACCAAGGTTTCTGATAAATGTGATCTTGATGCTATGAGATTAAACATTCCTATGGTGTCGGCTGCTATGCAGTCGGTTTCTGATGCAAGAATGGCAATAGCACTGGCACAAGAAGGAGGATTATCATTTATATATTGTTCACAGTCAATTGAAGAACAATGTAAAATGGTAAGAAGTGTTAAGTTATATAAAGCTGGTTTTGTAGCAAGTGATACAACTTTATCACCCAAAGATACAGTTGCAACAGCTATGAGATTACGTGCAAAGACAGGACATTCTACTATAGCTATTACTGAAAATGGATGTAACAATGATATTCTTGTAGGATTGGTGACGAGTAAAGATTTGAGATTAAGTCGAATCGATCCTAATGATTCCCTTGATAAATACATGACACCAATTGACAAATTAGTTGTTGCATATGAAGGTATCAGTCTTCATGAGGCTAATGATATAATTTGGAGGCATAAACTTAACTGCCTTCCGATTATTGATAGGAATAAAAGGCTGAAGTATTTGACATTCAGAAAAGATTATGATGCAAGTAAAAAATATACTTCTCAGCTGGTTGATGCTCAAAAGCGTTTAATGGTAGGCGCAGCTATTAATACATGGGATTATATGGATCGAGTTCCTGCCCTAATTGATGCAGGTGCTGATATTTTATGCGTTGATTCATCAGATGGGTACAGTGAATATCAATTTGATGCGATAAAGATGATTAAGAATAAATATGGAGACAAAATAAAGATTGGCGGAGGGAATATTGTATATCCGGATGCATTTAATTATTTGGTGGAGGCGGGTGCGGATTTTGTAAAAGTCGGAATTGGAGGTGGTTCAATTTGTATTACTCGCGAACAGAAAGGGATAGGAAGAGGACAAGCAAGCGCTATTATTGATATTGCACGAGAACGGGATGCCTTATATCAAAGAACAGGAGTTTATATTCCCATATGTGCTGACGGCGGTATTGTCCATGATTATCATATTTCTTTAGCAATTGCAATGGGAGCGGATTTTGTAATGCTGGGAAGATATTTTGCAAGATTTGATGAAAGCCCAGGCAAAAAAACGCATATTGGAAATCAAGTTGTTAAAGAACACTGGGGTGAAGGGACAAAACGTTCCGCAAACTGGAGCCGTTATTTAGATACAGGCAGACCCGATATTATTTTTGAAGAAGGTGTCGATTCTTTTGTTCCATATGTGGGTGGACTAGATGAAAATTTGCAGATAACTCTGGCAAAATTGAAATCAGCGATGATTAGCTGCGGTGCCAAAACAATAAATGACTTCCAAAAGAATGCTCTTTTGACTATAGTTTCGCCATCAAGTATCGTTGAGGGCGGTGCTCACGATTTAGTGTCACGACCTATGATGGAGTGAGTTCATTGATTGTATATTGAATAAGGAATTAGCAATAGTTGCAGATAATCTATATAATATTGCTGGCATTGAATATGCTCAGTTTGTAAATAAGTTATGGTATTTTATATTTTTAAAGTCCTGTTAATCAGGACTTTAATTTGTTTTTGGCTAATGGCTGTGTACCTTATTTATTTTAGGCAGTACTTTTATAGCTGTTAACGAAGATATTACGGTTTTTAAAGCATCCCCCGGAAGGAATATTATACACCCTGTTTTAAGAATAACCGATGTCGGAAGATTTTTTGCCATGATTTTGTTCAATATAAACGCCATATAGGGCAATCCGAATAGATAAATTACTATGGTTCCCGCAAAGGCAGCAGCCCAAATTCTTTTCTTATTTATTTTTTCTCCCGTATTTGCTATTTTGCCTACTATAAAAGCCGCAAATATAAATCCGATTAAGAATCCGAAGCTGGGTTTTAATACCGACTGAGGGCCTCCCGTAAAGTTGGCGAATATGGGAATACCGATCAAACCTAATATTACATAAATGATTTGGGAAAGAGCAGCTAATTTAGGCCCTAAAATAAGTCCCGACAGAATAACAAACAATGTTTGTAATGTAATAGGTACATCACCTAACGGAATACTGACAAATGCTCCTATAGCAGTTAATCCGGCAAATAAAGCCACTAATGTTATTTCTTTTGAAGATATCTTCATCATGTCATCTCCTTTGTAAACCAATATTTTAAAATAAGTTTACGTTAATAATAAATCAATATGGATTTTTTGTCAATAAAATACATGAAAAGTTTGCTAAAAATATATTGACAATTAAGTTATATAATTATATACTGTACATATATTATATATACAGTATATACAAAATAAACAGTTTATTTTAGGAGGATTTCTATGAAAATTATAGTATCCAATTCGTCTAATGAGCCTATATATGAACAAGTTGTCAATCAAATAAAGGAAATGATAATAAAAGGAGAACTGAAGGAGGGAGAAGCTTTGCCTTCAATCAGAGGATTGGCGAGGGATCTCAGTATATCGGTCATTACTACCAAAAGAGCCTATGAGGAATTAGAAAAAGAAGGTTTTATAGAAACCGTTCAAGGGAAAGGCTCCTTTGTAGCATTACAAAACAAGGAACTTATAAAGGAGAAAAAATTACAGATAATAGAAGAAAAGTTGTCCGAAATAGTTAAAGAAAGCAGGCTTTTAGGGATTAGTTATGATGAAATTGAAGAAATGCTGAAAATATTGTTTGAGGAGGAATAATTATGGATTATATTTTAGAGGTAAATAAATTAAAGAAAAATTTTAAAAATTTTACCCTAAATGATATCAGTTTTAAACTGGAATATGGGTATATAATGGGATTTATAGGGCCTAACGGTGCGGGGAAAAGCACTACCATAAAGCTTATAATGAATTTGCTTAAGAAAGACGAAGGAGATATTAAGATTTTTGGAATGGATAATATAAAAGATGAGAAAAAAGTTAAAAACAGGATAGGGTTTGTGTATGATGAAAATTATTATTACGAAACCTTAACCATAAATCAGATGAAAAATATAGTATCAAGTTTTTATAAAAATTGGGATGAAAATCAGTTTAAGCATTATTTAAAAGAATTTGATTTAAATCCGAAATCCAAAATCAAAACATTATCAAAAGGGATGAAGATGAAGTTTTCTCTTGCCATAGCTCTGTCTCATAATGCGGATCTGATACTCATGGATGAGCCTACTTCCGGTCTTGATCCAGTTTTCAGAAGAGATATTCTTGATATCCTTTATAATATAATTCAGAATGAAAAGAGAAGTGTGTTCTTTTCAACTCATATAACTACGGATTTAGAGAAAATAGCTGATTATATAACATTTATAAATAAAGGAAATATAGTATTTTCGAAATCAAAGGATGAAGTCATGGAAAATTATGTCCTGATCAAGGGAGGAACTGATCTCCTTGATAAAGACATAAGAAAAGAATTTATAGGAATTCGTGAAACATCTGTGGGATTCGAGGCTTTGACCAATAATGTTGAAAAGATGAAACAAAAATTCGGAGACAGCATACTTGTAGAAAAGGCAAGTCTTGAAGATATAATGGTTTATACGGTAAGGAGGTAAAAAGATGACGGGATTGATAAAGAAGGATTTAATGCTTGTATTTTCAAGCACATGGGAAAAGATATTTCTGATATTTTATATACCGCTGATGCTCTTTGTAATTGAAGCCAGCCAGACAGAATGGTTGTATTTTATTTTAATCAGCAGTTATTCTTATCTTTTATGTATAACATCATTTACCTATGATGTAAAGGGGAATACTGACAGAATGATTAATTCCCTCCCTGTATCGAGAAAAGAAGTAGTCTTATGTAGGTATATGGAATTGATTATATATTTTATATTTTCAATTATATATGTAGGAATTTATTTGTGGATAATTAATATGTTGGGCTTGTATAATATTGGTTACTTTAATATTTCTATGATTAAGATTGCTTTTCCGACATTATTGATTTCTACGGCAGTTGTTTTTCCCTTTTATTTAAAATTCGAACCAAGAATTGCTCAAATAGCATACATGGCAGTCTATATGGGAATATTTCTTGTTGCTTCTAACAGTGCCGGAGGAAACGGCCTCTTTTCAAATTTAATAGTTGGGAAAGAAATAAGTACAACTGTAATTGCTCTGATAATATGGATTATATCATTGATTTTATCCATCAAATTATATGAAAATAAGGATTTATAAGGGGTGATTATATGATTAATCTGATAATTAAAGATTTAAGGCTTTCTCGTAATGTTAATATATTTGCCGTTATATATGTCTTATTTTTGGCGGCTATGGGATTGACACAGCCTATAAGTGTAGCAGTCCATGTATTGTATATTATGTCCATCTGTATGATTACTTTTGCTGTAATCATATATGTCAACGGATATGACGGCAGAAACAGTACAGAAGCTATTTTAAACAGTTTACCTATCGACAGAGTTGATATTGTTAAAAGTAAATACGCATCTTCGCTGATCTTTGCGGTTTTTAACGGGATAATTATGTATATTTTTACTAATTTAATAAAATTATTTGTAGCGGGGGTTCAAGGAGAGCCCATGGCTTTGTGGGATATATCTATCTCAATAATTATTATTCTCATGTTTTATTCTTTATATTATCCATTTTATTTTAAAATGGGAGAAGGGATGAGGACATTTAATATGATTTTATGGGTTTTCATATTTATATTGCCGTCTATAGTAACAAAGTTAGGAAAAAAATTTCAAGGAACGGCGATTTTAAAGAATATATCCGAAATTGATCCAAATGAGGGCATGTTTATATTTCTGGCTGTTTCAGTAATAGTATATATCATATCTTTAACTATATCTAAAAAATTATATTTAAAAAGAGAATTTTGAAGTAATTTTGCTTGACATTTTATTAATTCCAATGTATACTAAACACAATATAAAAAATCAAGTTTATATGTTTTACAAACAATTCTTATCGAGAGAGGCAGAGGGACTGGCCCGATGAAGCCCGGCAGCCTGAATAATATGAAAGTATATTATTTAAAGGTGCCAAATCCTGCAAACCATGATGGTTTGAGAGATAAGAAAGCATGCCAGTTAGATTATTAACCTGCTTTCTTATTAAGAAAGTAGGTTTTTAATTGTGAAAAAGGCTTTTATTGAAGTACTAATAAATTGAAGCGGCCTTTTTTGAAAACCTATTTAAGGTTAAGTTTACATTAAGTTTTCCTATGACTTATAGGTGTGCTTTCGTGTTAATAAAGGGGATGATAAAAATATGTTGTAACGATATTATAAGAAAAATTATTCACAGTAATTTAATAATAAAAGGAGAGATAAGCATGAAAAATAGAATAAGATTAATTTTATTGATATTGGTATTGGCTTTAATGTTTGCAGGTTGCTCAAAAGAAACTTCAAAGGAAGAAAGTGTACCCGAATCCGGTGAAAAATCTTCTGATTCTGCTGAAAAATTGGCTGACAAGCAAGAATTGAACTGGGTTATTTCAAGTGAATTGCCTACTGCAGATTCTGTTAAATCTTATGATACATTGAGTTCTTCCCAAATTGAAATATTTGCAGAAGGTTTATATAAAATTGACGGAGATAATAAAACCGTTCCAGTAGAGGCAGAAGGGGATCCTCAAATCAGTGAAGACGGTTTGGTGTACACTATTAAACTTAAGGATAATTTGAAATGGGCAAACGGAGATCCATTGACCGCTAAAGACTATGTTTTTGCATGGAGACGGTTATTTGCACCGGAAACGGCGGCCCAAAGCGCAAGTACATTTTTCAACATAAAGAATGCCAAAGCAATTAATGAAGGGACAAAAGATCCTTCGGAATTAGGAGTTGAAGCCGTCAGTGATACGGAACTCAAAGTAACCCTTGAATATCCGGATACGTATTTTACATCTTCATTATCATCTGTAAATTTATTTCCTCAGAATGAAGCATTTGCAACATCTAAGGGGGAAGCATACGGAACAACAAGTGAAAATACTTTAGGAAATGGCCCCTTTGTCCTGAAAGACTGGGATGGTACAGGTCTTACATGGAATTATCAAAGGAATGAAAATTATTGGGATAAGGATAATATAAAACTTAATAAAATCAATATTCAGGTTGTTAAAGAAACGGGAACTGGAATTAATCTGTACGAATCAGGAGCTATTGACGCTACATCTTTATCTGGAGATTATATCAGTCAGTATATAAATAATGATGACTTTCTTTCGGTACTTACTCTGACAGATTCTAATCTTGAATTTGGCATAAGTTCAAGCCCCACTCTGCAAAATGAAAATTTCAGAAAGGCAATTTCACTGGCAATCAATAGAGATGAGTTGGTAAACAACATACTTGTCGATGGCTCAAGACCTTTAACGGGAATTATTCCTAAAGGAATTGCGACGAATCCAGATACAGGGAAGGATTTTTCGGATGAAGCAGGTGTCTTGGTAAAAACGGATGTTGAGGAAGCGAAAAAACTGTGGGAAAAGGCTAAAAGCGAATTGGGAGTGGAAAAAGTTGAATTGACGTTAATCACCAGTGATACGGAAGGAGCCAAAAGAACGGGGGAATATTTGCAAAGTCAATTAGAGACTAATTTATCGGGACTGACTATTAATTTGAGCAATGTTCCCGCAAAAGTTCGTTTTGAAAAGATGATGGCTTATAATTTTGATTTGGCTCTCGGCGGTTGGACCGGAGATTTTGATCCGGTTAGTTACTTGAATCTGTTTTTCTCAACATATGAACATAATCACGGGCAGTATAAAGACTCCAAATATGACGCGCTAATTACAAAGATTAAAACTGATGATTCAACAGATCCTCAAAAAAGATGGAAGGATTTGCAGGAGGCACAGAAATATATTTTGAGTAAGGCAGTTGTTGCTCCTTTATACCAGGGAGCGTCAAGTTATTTGATAAACCCAAAGGTTAAAGGAATCGTTACTCACAACTTAGGTACTCCATTAGAGATTACCCATGCTTATATTGTTAAATAATATACCAATTAATTTTAGATTATCAGGTAAAGTCTATTTTAAAAATAGACTTTACCTAACTTTAGAAATATGAAATAACAACAAAAAGAAAGGTGCAGATAAATATGAGTAATTTTTTCAGATTTATTTTAAAAAGGGTAGTTTATATGCTGATAACACTTTTTCTTATTAGTTCGTGTACGTTTTTGCTGATGAATTTTTTGCCGGGAACTCCCTATAACAATGAAGCAAAGTTAACAAATAAGCAACGGGAAATTATGAATAAAAGATATGGATTAAATAAACCTTTGGTGAAACGTTATATAATTTATATGTCCGGTGCGGTTCGAGGAGATTTTGGCATTTCGCTACAGTTTGGCGACCAACCGGTCAAGTCCATATTGGCTAAACGCATTGGTCCGTCACTTCAATTAGGGGCACAAGCCATGATTTTGGGAACTACCGTAGGAATTATTTTAGGGACGGTTGCAGCTATGTTTCAAAACAGCTTTATAGATGGGATTGCATCTTTGTCGGCTATTATCGGACGATCTGTTCCCAATTTTGTATTTGCGGTTCTTCTGCAGCTTTTGTTTGCCGTATATTTAAAGTGGTTTCCCATTGCTTTATGGAACGAAGGATTTTTATCAACGGTTCTGCCGACTGTTGCTTTGTCCATTTCACCGATGGCAGATTCTGCTCGTTTTATTCGTACTGAAATGATTGAAGTATTGAATAGTGATTATATTGAGTTGGCAAGGGCGAAAGGGATGAGTGAATGGAGAGTTGCCTTCAAACATGGGTTAAGAAATGCCTTAATTCCATTGATTACAATATTGGGACCTATGTCTGTAAGTTTGATGACCGGGTCGTTGGTAGTTGAAAATATTTTTGCTATTCCGGGCATCGGAGAACAGTTTGTTAAGTCCATTATGACCAATGATTATTCTACAATTATGGCAGTAACCATGCTTTATTCCACATTGCTTGTTACTATAATTTTATTGGTGGATATTCTGTATGGAATTGTTGATCCTCGAATCAGAGTAGGAGGGGGAGAATACTAATGGATGAACTAATAGATAAAAAAGATGAAAATAAAAATTTATATTCCGAAATTCCGTCATCATATTTTACGCCGTTAGATGAAACTTATCACTTTGACAATGAGCGTATAGCTGCACCATCCTTGTCGTTTTATCAGGACGGATGGCGACGTCTGAGAAAAAATAAAGCGGCTGTGGTTTCAATGGTTATTTTATTGCTGATTATATCAATTGAAATTGTTTCTATATGGTATACCCCTCATGATCCCAATTTACAAAATGTTCCTCATGCTAATTTACCTCCCCGTATTCCTCACGTTAATATTAACGGGTTTAACGGGAAGGCCAAGATATCGGGAGAATGGGTTGATAAATATGAACTTGCCCATGTTCCTCATGATGTCAATTATTATTTCGGAACAGATGCTTTTGGCAGAGATTTATTATCCCGGGTATTGGCAGGAACACGGATTTCATTGCTTATCGCTTTAGCTGCGGCTTTTTTTGATTTGTTAATAGGAATAACATATGGATTGGTTTCGGGATGGAAAGGCGGCAGTGTGGATATAATCATGCAGCGTATTTTGGAAATAATCTCCGGAATTCCCACGTTGGTCGTGGTGATACTGATGCTTTTATTTATTAGACCGGGAGTGACTTCCATTATTGTTGCCATGGGTTTAACAGGCTGGATTACAATGGCTCGAGTTGTCCGTGCCGAAACATTGAAATTAAAAGATCAGGAGTTTGTGCTTGCTGCCAGGACCCTCGGGGAATCGTCTTTAAATATTGCAGTCAGTCATATTTTGCCGAATTTGAGTGGCATTATTATAGTTCAGACAATGTTTACTATTCCCAGTGCAATTTTTTTTGAAGCTTTTCTGAGCTTTATTGGGGTTGGAATGCGTGCTCCCAATGCATCATTGGGAACATTGCTAAATGAAGGATATAAGACATTTAGATTTTTGCCTCATCTTATGTGGTTTCCTGCTGCTGCTATTTGCATAATTATGATTACATTTAATTTGTTGGCGGACGGGCTCCGTGATGCATTTGATCCGAAGATGAAAGATTAGGAGGGTTAAGATGAGTGAAAAAATATTAGAAATCAATAATTTGCATGTTTCGTTTCAAACATATGCAGGGAAAGTACAGGCCGTAAGAGGGGTATCTTTAACATTGAATAAAGGAGAAACTTTGGCTCTTGTGGGAGAATCCGGTTCGGGAAAATCCGTGACATGCAGAAGCATTATGGGATTGCTTTCAAAAAATGGCAGTATTGATTGCGGGCAAATAATTTTTGACGGAAAGGATTTATTATCAAAGACCAATAGAGAGATGCAGAATATTCGCGGAAAAGAAATAGCAATGGTTTTTCAAGATCCGATGACTTCCTTAAATCCAACTATGACTGTTGGTAAACAGGTAGCAGAGCCTGTTATTTTACATCAAAAATTGAGTAAATCGGAAGCTATGAAAAAAGCATTGGAATTGTTTCGGTTAGTAGATATTCCTGAACCCGAAAAGCGTTTAAAATATTATCCTCATCAGTTCTCCGGAGGGCAACGACAACGTATTGTAATTGCTATCGCATTAGCTTGCAATCCTAAGATATTAATCGCAGATGAACCGACCACTGCTCTGGATGTGACTATTCAGGCTGAGATTTTAGACTTGATGAAGAGTATTCAAAAGAAAGTAGCGACTTCAATAATATTTGTTACTCATGATTTAGGGGTAGTTGCTAATATTGCAGACAGAGTTGCCGTAATGTATGGAGGTAAGATTGTGGAAATAGGAACTGTTGATGAAATATTTTATAACCCTCAACATCCGTATACTTGGGGATTGCTGCGTTCAATGCCGACATTGGATAACGAGGAGGATAGCTTGTATGCTATTCCTGGAAGTCCGCCAGATCTGTTGGATCCTCCTCAGGGAGATATTTTTGCGCAGCGAAATCAGTATGCTTTAACCGTTGATGAGTATTATGAACCGCCGATGTTTAAAATATCTCAAACTCATTATGCTTCAACATGGCTTTTGGATTCACGGGCTCCTGAAATAAAGATTCCTCAATCTATTGTAGCTCGTCAGCAGTATTTTAAATTTAAAAAACAAAGTTTTAAAGATAAGAGGGGTTAACAAAATGAATACTAACAATGAAATTTTACGAGTTGAAAAATTGAAAGAGTATTTCAGGTCCAATGGTAATAATATTGTAAAAGCAGTGGATAATATTAGTTTTAATATATTTGAAGGTGAGACTTTTGGTTTAGTCGGGGAATCAGGGTGTGGAAAATCAACAACAGGCAGAACTATTATACAATTATATAGACCGACCTCCGGTAAGATTTATTTTAATGGTGTTGATCTTTCTACAATCCATAGCAAGAAAGATTGGCTTCAGTTTCGACGTGATGTACAAATGATATATCAGGACCCTTACGCATCTCTCAATCCACGAAAAAAGGTAAGGGATATTATTGCTGAAGGAATTAAAGTCCATGGATTATCAAAGAATAAAGATGACTGCGATGAACAAGTCAATGAATTACTTATGACTGTTGGCTTAAATTCTGATCATGCAAATAGATATCCTCATGAATTGTCGGGAGGACAACGACAGAGAATAGGAATTGCCAGAGCATTATCGGTACGGCCTAAATTTATTATATGTGACGAACCTATATCGGCTTTGGATGTATCAATACAGGCACAAATCGTAAATCTGCTGAAAAAATTGCAGAAAGAAAAACACTTGACTTATTTGTTTATAGCTCATGATTTATCTATGGTAAAATATATCAGTAATCGTATAGGTGTTATGTATCAAGGTAAACTTGTAGAGCTTGGAAATGCAAAGGAGATCTATCAATTTCCATTGCATCCGTATACGGAAAGCCTTCTGTCGGCTATACCGCTGCCGGATCCGGATTATGAACGGCAACGAAATCGTATTGTTTTTAACAATTTGGTACAAACAGAAACGAGCCAACTTCGTGAAATAATTCCCGGGCATTATGTCTATTGTGATATTGCTGATATCCCTGCTTATCAAAAAAAATACCAACTGTTGTTATCTGATTCAACTAAAGAGGGATAGTTGGAAGAGTCGCCAAAACTAAATGTTTTGACGACTTCCTATGGTTATTTTCTTCTGTTGTTAAGCAACTTCCCTTTTTCATAGTATCCCTTCATTATATTATCCGGAACAAGGCTTCCTCCCGTTGCCCAACATATATGAGTAGAATTTTTCAGATATTCTTCTCCATATTCTTTTGATATAAGAGCAGGTCCCGGGAATCCGGCCAGAGCAGAAGGTTCCAGATATATTTTTTCTTCTTCTGCTAATGCTGCCAAAAATCTATATAATTGGTTGTCTTCAACGGTAAACTCACCGTCTAATATGGGATCCATTATCTTCCCTACAAGACCTGAAGGTCTCCCTACAGCTAATCCATCGGCTTCCGTTTTATTATCCAATCCGAAATCTTTAACGGAGATTTGGTTATGAAGTCCGGTAATAAGTCCTAAAAGCATCGCCGGAGAATGGGTTGGTTCTGCAAAGAAGAGATGAGCATTGTCCTTGTATATGAGCTTTAATCCGTAAGCTATTCCTCCCGGGCCCCCGCCTACGCCGCAAGGGAGATATACAAATAAAGGGTGATCTCTATCCACTGGAATATTCATCTTTTTTAGTTGTTCTCTTAGTCTGAAGGCTCCTACAGCATATCCTAAGAAAAGGTCCTTAGAATTTTCATCATCGATGAACATGCTTTTGGGATCTTCATTAGAAAGTTTTCTTCCTTCTTCTACGGCTTTTGAATAGTCGGAAGAATATTCCACTACATTTACTCCTTTGCTTCTCAATAATTCTTTTTTCCATTGTTTTGCATCGGCAGACATATGAACTTTTACCTTAAATCCTAATTGAGCACTCATTATGCCTATACTTAGGCCTAGATTTCCCGTACTTCCCACCTGTATGGTGTAGTCGGAAAAGAAATTTTTGAATTCATCGCTATAGAATTTGGAATAGTCATCATCTTTTTTTATTAACCCGTTTTTTAATGCCAAATCTTCTGCCCTTTTAAGTACTTCGTATATCCCGCCCCTTGCTTTTATGGAACCTGCGATGGGAAGCTGGTTGTCACATTTTATATACAATTTTCCGTATATTTTTTCTTTTATATCCTCTTCCGCTCTGCTTTTCATTTTAGGGATCTCAATTAATGGGGATTCAATGATTCCATTAGTTGATTTAGTTTCCGGAAATGCCTTAATTAAATAAGGAGCAAACCTTTTTAATCTTTCTTCCGCATCTTTTATTTCTTCCTCTTTTATCTCTAAAGCATCTGATATCTCACTGAAATTTTTTTTATGAGAATTGATCCAAAGTACCTTCTTAAGAGTTTTTATATTTTTAACGGTTTCCAGGTATTCCTTTGGAATCTCAATACTGTTTTCCATCACTACCACCCTTTCTTATCTATATAATTATATAATACCACAAAAATTATATAAATAATTGTATATCGGATTCCAAAGCATTTTTTAAATATTCTTCGGCAGTGATTATTTTTACCTCCTTCAAGAGTTCATCTTCCTTAAAGCCCATTATCTCTAAGGAAAGTTTACAACCGTATAGTTTGACACCCTTTTTTATGGCTCCATTTAAAAAATCGACGATAGAAGGTGTATCATTTTCTTCCATCATCTCCAACAACATTTTTTTCCCCACTCCGGCAAAATTCATCTTTGATAAAGGAGATTCTTCTATTCCTTTGGGAGTAAGATTGGCAAACATCTTTTCATAGGCACTTTTATCTTCATCGCTTATTTTTTTAGGATCTCTGACAAGGCATAACCCCCAGAATGTAAAAAACATGGTTACATCTATTCCCATTTGTTTTCCTGAGTTGGCAAGAATAAGAGCTGCTAATGCCTTATCATATTCACCGCTGAACATAAGGATATTCATTTTTTTGTTCATAAAAAAGCCTCCTTTTTACTATTTTTAGTAATAAAGGAGGTTTTTATACTTGCCCTTGTAGTATTGTATATTAGAACTTATTTCAGTTAAAAAATCTATAAGAATATCTACTTCTTCATAAGTATTGTATAACCCAAAACTTATTCTTACTATTCCAGGTCGGGAAATATAGGAATTCGGTAAAATATTAAGAAGTCTTTGCACATAAGGTTGAGCACAAAAGCAGCCGTTTCTTACTGATATTCCCCTTTCTTCCGATAAAATTCTCGCAAGGATTTCATGAGGTATTCCTTCTATGTTAAATGGTATTATGGAAATTTTATTATTAAAATCTAAGTCACAATAAAGGATTATATGAGGAATATTTTTCATTTTCGTAATACAGTAGTAAGTAAGGTTTAATTCATAATTATCGATATTCTCCATTCCTAAAGATTCAAGGGTTTTTATACTGTTTGACAAGGCTACTGCTCCCATTACATTTGGAGTGCCTGCTTCTTCTTTTTCTGGAGGCTCTGTCCAGAATACAGAATCATCTGATACAAAAGAAATTGTTCCTCCCCCGGGGTATTCCGGACTGCCTTTTTCAAACAATTTTTTCGGACCAATAAGTACTCCTGTTCCAAAAGGAGCATACATTTTGTGGGCAGAAAAGGTCAGATAGTCAATGTGTTCTAAGGAATCAGAACTTTTCATGTCTATAGGGTGATGAGGCACAAGCTGTGCTCCGTCAACCAATATTTTTCCTCCTTGATCATGTACTAATCTTGCAATTTCATGGATAGGATTTGTATACCCTGTGACATTAGATGCTCCCGTTATTGCCATTAATTTTATTTTGCCCCTGTATCTTTTGAGCTTTTCATTTAAATCATATATGGAGAGTCTTCCGCATTTATCTGTTTCTACATATTCGGTAGGGTATTTTAACCTCCAAGGGAGAAGATTTGAATGATGTTCCATACGTGTTGTTAAGACTATTCCGCCTTCTATTTCTTCCTTAATTCTATAAGATAATTTGTTTATACATTCAGTAGTATTTTTTAAAAATATAACTGTATCATTATCCTTATCCCCATTAACAAAATTCAGCACATCATTTCTTGCTTGATCATAATATTCAGAAGAAATTTCGGATTTGTATCCCGTACCTCGATGAATTGAAGAATACCAAGGAGAAAAGCTATTGATTTCTTTCATCACAGAACGGAAAGGGGGAGTAGTGGCGGCATTGTCAAAATTGATGGGAGTAGTATAGATGTCATTATTTAAAGGAATTTTTACATTTAGCCCATGAACCAAATTTCTATACACAATATCACCTTCTTTTCTCTGTAATATTATATTTAATATAATATTAATTGTGATAAGGATAGAGTAAAATTATTTCTGTATATGTATAGAAATATTGAATATTTATGATAAAATAATATATATAAGGTTTACTTGGAGGAAAATATATGGAGAAAGTTAATAAAAAAAGTTTGTATGCGGATATTTCAATGATAGTTGTAGCACTAATCTGGGGAAGCAGTTTTGTAGTAACCAAAAATGTATTGGATCATATAACTCCTTTGTATATGCTTGCTTTTAGATTTATAATTGCCTCTGCTTTATTAATTTTAATTTTTTTCAAGAAAGTTAAAAAAACTAAGAGGGATGATTTAACGGCAGGATTTATAATAGGAATATTTCTTTTTTTGGCTTTTTTGGCTCAAACTGTCGGAATTGAATATACTACGGCAGGAAAAAATGCTTTCATTACTGCAAGCAATGTGGTAATAGTTCCATTTTTGTACTGGCTGACAAGCAGAAAGAAACCTAATATTTATGAAGTTATAGGAGCAATATTATGCTTTGTAGGCATAGGGGTACTGAGTCTCGATGCGAATTTAACTATGGGCTTGGGAGATTTGCTTACACTGATAGGTGGTTTTTTTTATGCCTGCCATATTGTATCGGTAGGATATTATTCTAAAAAACATGACCCTATACTTCTTACAATATTTCAATTTTCAGTTACGGCAATTTTATCTTTAATTTTTGCATTAATTTTTGAGCCGAAGGTTTCGTCGGTTACAGGAGAAATGATTTTTCCGATAGTTTATTTAGCATTATTTAGTACATTAATAGGTTTTTTGATTCAAAATGTGGCTCAGAAATATACGTCTTCTACTCATGCCGCTATTATACTTAGTATGGAATCGGTATTCGGAAATATATTCTCCATTATATTTTTAAAGGAAGCACTTTCTGTAAGACTTTTTATAGGATGTTTATTAATATTGATTTCCGTTATTACAACGGAAACTAAATGGAGTTTCTTGAGAAAAGAAATTGCGGAAAAATAGTGGCATTGCCACTATTTTTCTGTATTTTTACGATAATTTGCCATTATTTCCGCGAATATTTCGCCACAGGATGGTGGAGTATAGGTAATTGCATTGGCTCCGGCTTCTATGGTTTCTAAAATCGATTCTTCCGTCGGACCTCCCGTAGCAATTATGGGGAGTTCTCTTGAATAGTCATTTCTGATCTTTTTAACAATTTTAGCTGTTTCAGCACCGCCGGAAACATTTAATATTCTTGCTCCGGCTTCAATTTTTCTTTTATAATCATCATATTCCGATACTATGGTACATATTATTGGGATATCTATTGTATTGAACATCGCACTTATTACTTCAATACTTGTAGGAGCATTTACTACTACACCATAGGCACCCATCAGCTCTGCCTGCCATGCTATAGCAATGGATCTTTTTCCTGTGGTAATTCCACCTCCTACACCTACGAACACAGGTACCGGAGCAACCTCTAATAATGCCTGAGTGATAGAAAGCTGAGGAGTAAATGGATATACTGCTATTATGGAATTAGCATTGGTATTTTTGATTATAGCAATATCTGTTGAGAATAAAAGAGACTTTATTCTTGTGCCTAATACTTTAATTCCACTTGCCTTGTATATTACCGGAGGAACTTCAATAATTTTACTTCTAAGTTTTGATTTTACTTCTGGGATGAATTTTTCCATTTCTATACCTCCCATCTAAATGAATAAGTAAGTTTATCTAATTATAAATACCCTAAATTATATTTAGATAAACTTATTTATATATAAATTATTCTTCTGAAATTTTATTAAGTTCATAGGAATATCCTATTTCATCTTAATTATTTTCAATATAAAATGAGTTTTGAAAATGGCTTTCTTGATTTGTGCTGAAATAGCATAATCGAATTGAAATTTTCAAAGGAATATAATATTATATGATTATGAGGATATAACAAACAGACGGTTTATTTTAATTTATAAATGTAAGGGGTGATGAATTGGATTCATTTTATTTAAAAACTATTGCTATTATAACTATGCTTATTGATCACATAGGGGCAGTGCTTTTTCCCGATGTGATATGGCTTAGGATGGTAGGAAGATTAGCTTTTCCTATATTTGCTTATCTCATTTCAGAAGGCTATTTTAAGACGAAAGATGTGAAAAAATACATGTTGAGGCTTTTTATATTTGCACTTATTTCTCAGATTCCGTTTTATTTTGCTTTCAGAGAAGGATTTTATTTGAATGTTTTTTTCACTTTATTTTTAGGACTGTATGCTATTTACAAATATGATCAGACCAAAAATTACTGGGTAGTATTTGGAGTAGGAATGTTGGCTTATTTTTTAAATACTGATTATAATATATACGGAATAATCATGATTTTTTTGTTTTATAAGTTCCACGATAATTTTAAAAGGATGGCTGTCAGCCAGGTCTGGTTAAACCTTCTTTATTTAGGGATTCCTATTTTAGTGATGTTTTTAAGAGGCGGGAAGATGACACCTTCAATGATTGGATATCAGCTTATACAGGGATTATGTTTAATTTCCTTGATCTTTATAAATTATTATAATGGAGAAAAGGGATATAGTTTGAAATATGTGTTTTATTCATTTTACCCGGTACATTTAGGAGTGCTGGCATTGATAAGTTATTTAAAATAAGATAGATAAAAGATATTCTAAATAATATTTTGTAAATATAAAAAGAAATAAAGCATGTTTGTCGAAATATATAAGGGATAAAAATTTTTATGTTTAAATGCCCGGGGGTGAAGGTGTGACAAAAGATGAGCTGGAGTATATAATCCCTTTTAAAAATTTAGATGATTTGTTCAATTGTTACAGCAATATATTTAAAAAATCTTTTTTATTGGTAGATGAATCTGGGAATATATTAGTTAGATCAGGTGTAATCGAAGATTATAAAAAGGCCCTTTTATTTAATCTGAATAAAATAAATGAGGAAAAAGAAAAAAATGTAAGTATCTTGTTTAAGAACAAAGAAGACGCAATAATAGTTTTGCCTCTATTTGAAAATTACAAACATTTTGCCACTCTTATATCAGGAATTTTTGATGTAAAGGATTTAAAGAAGGAAATAAGAGCTCAGCTTAAGGGAAAAGAAAACTATTTTTGTTATGCTGATCATAAAGAAGCATTGTTTGAAAAAGAGAACGATAGGTTATTACTATGTATATTGGATAATATGAGTTCTATTATTATAGATATTTATAAGAACAGTACGAAGTTAAAAAAATTAGAAAAAATTGAAGACAAACTTTTTTCTTGGAGTTCAAGACCTAAGAGCTTTACGACTGCTGAAACATATAAAGAGGGAGACAGTTTTGAACTAAAAATTAAAGAAAACCTTGCAGATGCTATAAAAAATGAGGAATTTGTTCTTTTTTATCAGCCGGTAGTTGATATGAAAACAGGAAGAATATCTTCTTTGGAAGCATTAGTCAGATGGAACAGCCCGATCTTCGGATTCATGCCGCCGTTAGAATTTATTCCTATCTGTGAAAAAACAGGATTGATAAAACCTTTAGGAAATTGGATATTGAACCGGGCAATGGAAGATGGGAAAAAGATTTGTGAAAATTTAGAATATCCCATGGATATAGCGATAAATGTTTCAGCCGTACAGTTTGAAGGTGAGGATTTTGTTTCCGTAGTAAAGAAGAATTTGGAAGAAACGAAATTTGATCCCACTCGTTTGTATATAGAGATAACGGAAAGTTCTCTTATACTTTCCCTGGATAATATATTAAATATCCTTAAGGAATTAAAGAATATGGGAATAAGAATTCTTCTTGATGATTTCGGAACGGGTTATTCATCTTTAAATTATCTTGAGAACTTGCCTATTGACGGAGTAAAAATAGATAAATCTTTTATAAGCAGAATTGAAGAAGTTAATTATAAAAAATCTATTTTAAGTTCAATTATATCCTTAGTTAAAAAGATGAATTTAGATGCCATTGTAGAAGGCGTAGAAGAAGAAAGCCAGCTTCGATATTTGGAAGAGTGCAGCTGTACAAAAGCTCAAGGATATCTATTCAGTAAGCCTATACCTATAACTGAATTGCATACCTTGTTTGATAAAAAAATTATTATATAAGAAATAGTTACCTTTGACATATGAAGTGCACTTTCAAATGTTAGACGAAAATCTAATGTTTGGAGGTGTATTTTTTATAACCAATAGGAAAATATTAAGAAAAATATACTTGAAAAAGTGTACCTATAGTTGTATTATATATATAGATACAATAATAAAAGCTTATATAATGTACCGGTACAGTACTGATAATAAAATGAGGAGATGGATGAGGTGAAGAATGACAGACTTATTTTAATTACAAGGTATGCAGTAATGCTTGCTATTACCGTTGTTATGACTATGATTATACATATTCCTATATTGGGAACCAAAGGATATTTAAATTTGGGAGATATGGTGGTGTTTTTGGCGGCTGTTATGTTTGGGAAAAAGGGAGGATTTGTAGTTGGCGGACTGGGATCGGCTCTCGCCGATATTCTGCTGGGATATAGCTATTATGCTCCAATTACTTTTGTGGTAAAGGGATTGGAGGGATTTTTCTGTGCGGCATTATTGGAAACAAAAACGGGAAAGAAATTACCTTTTTTGCCCATGATCATAGGTGGTATATGGATGGCATTGGGATACTATATAGCAGAGATATTTATGTATGGAGCAAAGGCTGCTCTCATATCCATGCCTGCCAATTTGATTCAGGGAGTAGTAGGTGCAGTGTTGGCAATAGCACTTAAAACCGCTTTGAAAAAAACGAGGATATTTAATTTATAAAAAGGGAGATATTTACTCTTCCTTTTTATTATGTTATTTA
>ENA-UOOK01000618-UOOK01000618.1-fermentation-metagenome-genome-assembly--contig:-NODE-618-length-47038-cov-5.399740_pt1 | contig 47038 bp, 47 predicted proteins | sample MGYA00245777_ERZ724023 | MGnify/ENA primary metagenome ERZ724023 (study PRJEB28704, sample SAMN03018312) | fermentation metagenome | biome: anthropogenic terrestrial biome; feature: soil; material...
CTATCGCTCAGAATGGCACGCAAAAGAGCACTTTTTCAGCAGTCTCGAACCTTCCCCATGTGTCACGTGTGCCAACCAAAATAAAATAGGCCTTTTTACTCCTAAAGGGGGTAAAAAGGCCGTCGCGCGTACATAATAAAGCAATTCCTACGCTGGCATTACCCAGATCAGGTTAACGGGTCAGATCTAAAATCTTTCTCAGCCGAAATATTCAGCTCCCCGATGCACTCTTTGATTAGTTCGATATTAATGATATAGCCGGGGGGTGAGGTGACTAAAGCGAAATCCACCCCTGTGCTTCTTGTGTCTATCATTATTAACTTTAAATCATCGGTGTGCAAGGCTAATTTTTGTATTTCTGGCATCCCCCCCTCTTTATTTCTCGTACTACCAAACTGCAGCATTCTTCGGAAAACATGGTTTGCAACCCTTTGCTTTGAGCATAAACAACCGTAGCCTCATCTGGATAAGCTATACCATTTACCCCACGATCAACCGCCTGGATTTCCAACTGCCGTTTATATTGTCCCGGTGGCCTTGCACAGCCCAGACTTATTGGTTTACAGGGGTTTATCACCCGTGCGGTCGCGATAATCTCACCAACTTCTGCAATATTCGGAGGCGGTACGACAGCCATCGCAGTCCCGCTGGCAGGAGTTAATACCACCAGAATTACGGCCTCCGGGTCGGCTTGCCGGATCATTTCCAGGGCCCGCCTTTCCCCACGGATTTTGCCATAGTGCAACCCTATTACCACATGGGGCGCAATGTTTAGATCTACTTCGCGGCACAAGAGCATTGCTCGCAGATAATCATCAGGTCGAAGATCAAGATGGTAAACCTGGCGAATCGTGTTTTGGTCGCCAATCACATCAATCAATACCTGATCCACTGCAGACCCTTTCAAGTTATGGGCAGTTTCCCTGTTTATTAACCCACTATGCACCAGCACCTTCAATCCCATCTGGCTGGCATAGGCTATTGGTTCCATAAAAGGCAGCAGGGGTACTTCGCCCTTAGAATTGGCTCCCCCGCTTACCAAAATTCCCCGGCAGTCTTTGTCCAGAAGCTGGTCGACTACCCGCCGCATCTCAATGGGAGTGGGGGTCCCAATCATGCTCTGCAGAAGTTTACCATCGCAATGATCACAATGGCAGGCACAGGCCTCACCGGTAACACTTAAATTGACAAAAGAGCTGGCATGGTTCGAATAGTACTGGTTTTCATAATGTTTAGCCCCGGGTGCAGAAAACCATATCTCCGGTTCGAACTGCTGTCTGACCTCCCACGCTTTTTGCACCAAGGCTTCAATATCTGTCATCTTAATTAACCTCAGCCCATATCTGGGAATTAATAATCTTAATATCCTCGGGTTCAGGTACAAAAGGATAATTACGTATTAGCTGAGTAACTCGCTCATTGGCAAAGGGCCTGTTACAGGCTACCATGCCATCTGCACCCGGACAACCAGAGGTCATAAATGCTAATCCATTTTGAAGAAAAGGTTCTATTTCAATTCCAAAGTCTATTATGTGTCCTTCAGGCGAAAAACTTATGGATGAACCTGCAATAAATCCCTCGTTTATTAAATACCGGGCCATCTGCACCCGGCGATATTGTCCTAAAGGAGGTTGTCCGCAGCTTGCTAGTAAACTGCCTGCTTCCGGGTAAAATGAAAATAAATGAGTCGGTGCTCCCATATTCTGAGCTCGGGCTATAGTCTTTACCATTTGTTCTTCGGTCTCTCCCATACCGACGATAAGATGTACTCCGGCCTTGCCGGCTCCAAATACTTCTAGCGCATCCGCGAGCGTTTGCCAGTAGACTTCCCAGCGATGTGGCCCACCAACTCCTTTACCTCGATATTTTCCAAAAAGCTCAGGGGTAGCCATGTCAACTGCAACCCCAACGCGATCAGCTCCAGCAGCCTTAATTTCTTTCAGGTCATTCTGACCTTTCATTACAGTTGGGGATAATAAAGCACTAATTGGTATATCTATATTTGCTTTAAATTTACTAATAGTCTTACATGTATCTGCTACCGCTTGTTTATGAGTTATCATTGACATGCACATTCTTTTGAAAGGGTGGGGGCGGGTCTGCATCTGCTTTAAAATTTCATCCATGGAATAAACCGGCCATTTTACCCGTATGAAAGTCTGAGACGCATCAACTGATCGCTTACAGTTTAACCCGCAGTAGGCGCATGAGGCTGCACAGCCTTCCTTATAAGTAAGCAGGAGGTTCAGGCAGGTAGATTTTGCTCCCCGCAGAAATTTCCCCCGTTCCATTCCCAGACCTAATGATCCGGCCAGACTGGTTTGAATGAACTCAGGACTTTCCTTAACCTTTTGCAAATCAATCATCTCCTCTAGATTATTGTGCAAGTAGGACGGTTAATTAAAACTAATCCACGTACGTCTAATTAATTCTTCAAACTGTTCCTCATTGTTGGTCCAATTAGTATCCATATCTTGGCGCTGCCGGGTGGCTCTATCTAGAAATCTACCCAGAAATGACTGCCACTGCTGGGGATAATTCGCTAACAGTTCCATATCCTGATTCAGTACTGCTTGAGCTGCCCACTCTCCTGCCATTTCTCCGGTTACAATGGCATTCATTATCCCTCCCCCGGTGACCGGGTGAGTGTGTCCGGCGGCATCACCTGCCAGAAGCATATTGCCTGCCCGCGTAACCTCCAAAGGACCTCCAACCGGTATCAGACCACCGGTCTTCATTGCGGGCTTTTTATCGGCGAGTTTTCCCCGCGCAACCAGATTACTAATAAAATCTTTCACCAAAAACGGCAGTTTATCTTTATGTAAAAGGCTAACCCCGACTCCCACATTGGCTCTCTCGCCTTTGGGGAAAATCCAGGCATAACCGCCTTTATATTCTTGTTTAAAATATACATCCGTCGATGTCTGGTATTTACCAAGGGGCAAATTATACTGAAGCCCAATCATGTATTTTTTATTTTCACTATCCATCCAATGACCTACTGTTGACCGCGGTCCATCGGCTCCTATTATGACTTTACACTTAATTGCTATTTTTTCTTTTCCGTTCTGACCAACAATTAAACCCTCATCCGTCCTGGATATAGCTTTAGTACCAGGCCATAACTCGGCCCCCATTTCACGGGCACTCTGCACCAGACTATCATCAAATACCGCCCGGTTTAACATGTATCCCGGACCTGCCAGGGTAGAAGCCAGTTCATCATTTATAAAGGTTAACATTTCGTCTATCTTTTGAATAACCGCCCCGTTGACCAGAGGCACGTATCTTTTAACCATATAGGGGACATATTCGGCGCATTGCACCGGACTACCGGGTTTACGGCGAGCATCAACGAGGAGTACGGAAACCCCGGACCTACATGCTGCTCGAGCGGCGCTGGCTCCGGCTGGTCCAGCCCCTACTACCACCACATCATAAAAAGGGTTTTCCACTGCCATCACCAGCCTTTATAAATTGCCAAATATAACGCATGATAAAAATCATCGGCCTCTACTCCGGGTATATTGACTTCGTGGTTTATAAAAAAGTGTCTTACTGTATTTAAAATGTCGGCCGGTAGGCAGGAAGAGTTTTTAAGTGCCGCTTCCAGATCCATTATGCTCCTCTCGGGATAAGCAAAAAAATCCCCGGTTATAAAAGCACTTTTAATGCACTGCCGATTTCTATCCAACCGGAGTGATACCCGTATTAATCCTCCTCTGGTTTTGTGCTCCGCCACCCTCAGATCATTGGCTTGTGGTATAATTCTTATTCCTTTGATCCAATCCTCTGACTGGAAATGAGGCAATTCTTGTTCAAAGCCAACTCTTTCCATTGCCGCAAGTCCTCCCGGTTGCAATGTTATTCCTAAAACATCAGACATTCCGGCGGCAAGTGCGGCCTTTATTTCTTCCATGGGGGGCAGGTAGCCAAGTACCTCCTTTAAACAGATTACTCTTTGTTTAAAGGAATCAACTTGTTTATCTTCCAGTTTCTTAATAGGCAGCTTCAAAGCATTAATCATGGTATCAACATCAAAATCGGTTAAGAGAGTCCCCTGGTACAGGAAAGTACCACCTATTTCAGTCCCGCCGGTACCCGAAATCTTGCGGCCTCCCACTTCTATATCGTTAGTCGGACGAAACTTGGCTTTCACACCCAGCCGGTCAAGTCCCGCCACCACACTTTCACACATAAGCCGATACATTTCTTCCAGTCTGGGGGGGATACCCGGATTATTTTTAGGGGCATATAACTCCCATCCCAGCTGAGACTCGTCCCAGTACAAATTGCCTCCACCGGTAATGCGCCGGTTAATCTCAATACCATGTTCGCGGCAATAATTTTCTTCCACTTCAAGTTCGACCGACTGATGATAACCAACCAGTACACAATGGGGTGAGAACTGCAAAAAACGAACTGTATTAGGAACCTGGTTTAGACTGCGCGCGTTAAGGATAACTTTGTCCAAGGCCATATTATGTGCTGCCGGCAGTGATCCTGTATCTAATAAACGCCAGTTTTCTTTCATATTCCTACCCTTTCTCCTCTTCACTGGTTTCCTGTTCAGCTACCCATGCGGCATATTCGCGACATGCCATTAATGATTTTAATTCATTGGGATCGCTCAGTTTAATCCTGTACATCCAGCCTTCCCCATAAGCATCAATGTTGACCTTACGCGGGTTCCTTTCAAGCTCATTATTACTGTCCAGGACTGCTCCAGATAGGGGGGCGGTTAGATTACCCACCCATTTCCCCGATTCAATGGATCCAAATTTATCCCCCTGCTTAAATATCTCTCCCGCGCGGGACAATTCGAGATAGAGTATATCGCCGGTATTGCTTTGACCGTAGTCAGTCATACCAACTACTGCCTCTTCACCATTTACCTTTATCCAGAAATCATTGGTATCATAGAACAGATTTTCGGGTATATCGTATTTTTTACAGTGCATTGATTTTCCTCCCGTTAGTAGCTAGCAAGTCAAGAACCGTCCCCACTTGCCCTTTTCTTTCCATCAAGACTACCCCTTCGGCAATCTTTATTTTTCTATCAGGGTACCTCCGACCTGGCATTCCCAGCCATTCCTCTGCAGTGAACCTTTGATAAATCTCACTTGACTTGTCAATTAATTCCTGGTCAGGCATTCGGGGATTTAACTCTCCCCATTGCATTTTGAACTCATCTATAAGTGTCGAGCTTAAATCATCATAAGATACGGAATAATTCACCCAATCATTTAGGGTAGTCATGTTAGCTTGCATAGCCTGGTATAAATGCTCACGAAATTGCGGATAAGGCACCTTTAAAATATTGCTCATTATTGCATAGTCAAAATCCAATAAAATATTGCCCACATAGGCTACACAATCCCCAACATCCCCACAGGCATTTCCTGAGCACTTTCTTCCTGCAGCAGCTATATCTGCGGGAGCCTTGATCTCCGCCGGAACACCATACTGCCGATATACACAAATAGCCGGCTGCAAAAATTTTCCGTAATATCGGTAGCGCCGCAATGGTAGTTGAGGATTATCCCGTCTGAGAACCAGTTGAAAAAATACCTGCCGGCTATCAAGATATACTACCCCACCGCCGGTCTCGCGCCGGAATATCGGAATACGCAGTTTCTCGCAGTATTCTCGGTCAATTTCCTGATCCAGGTCATCGTGTAAACCCAAACATACATAGGGAGAAGAGGGATAGCAGACTATCAACCCTTCGCGGCCCAGGTGGGCCAAAGCATGATAAAAGCATTGGGACTCCCACCAGCTAACCTCCCCCAGGTTATATAAGTCCACTATTACTTCGACCTCCCCTCAACAAGCTACCTAGAATATCTCATCTCCACTCTTAAATCCCAGACCAGGATGATTATCGAAGCGTACCACCCCTACTACCGCTTTGTCCCCCACAGCCTTTTTAACTAATGCCGCACCCTCAATACCAAAGCCCGCACATAATTCAATTGCTCCTATTCCCTCATCAACCAGTTCTTTCGCGGCTAAAGCAGCCATGGCATAATCCTTGACTCCTACTACGGTCAATTCAACTACTGGAGTCTCAACCACCGCGCGGTTTTTTTGGTAATCCGCTTCGGGTGCCACAAATATAAACCCCGCTTTCAATGTTGCCATTCACTCCAACTCCTATCTCAATTCGAATACAAGAGATGATAAATCTTCTACCCCATTGCTTCAAGTATCAATTGACTAAGGTCCATAACCTTAACCGGCAATTTACCTTCACGTACAGCGGTGGTCAGCATCTGTTCACATTGCTGACAAGCTGATACTATAATAGTTGCGCCGGTAGCCTTGATTTCCTCCGCTCTGAGCCTGGCTATCTTAGCTGCTACATCGGCGTCTACGCTCTGCAAATTACCCCCGCCTCCGCAGCATAAAGAAGACTCATGGTGGTGTTGCATTTCCACAAACTGAATTCCTGGAATGCTGGTTATTATTTCCCGGGGGGCATCATAAATACCGCTGTTTCTGCCCAGATCACAAGGGTCATGATAGGTAACCACCTCATCCAGCTCGTTTAATTCAATTTTACCCTCTTTAATTAACCTGGCCAGGTACTCGGTGGTATGCAAAACTTCCAGCTCATACCCTGCCAAAGCTTGTTCACTATCATGTTTCCAAACATGATAACATGAGGCGCAACTGGCAATCAGGGTATGAATCCCGAGTTCCTTGATTTTCTCAACATTGTGTTTTATAAATTGCTCTGAGTCATCAACAAACCCAGAACCAATCAGGGGAAACCCACAGCACCATTCCTCGCCGCCCATGGTGGTAAAATCAACTTCTGCTTCAGTTAATATCTCCGCCACAGCCAGCGGAATCTGAGCTGCTTGGGGAAAGAAGGCCGAGACACAACCTACAAAGTAACATACCTCAGCCCCTGCCCGTGGCTCCAAGGCCTCTGGGTCATCTAAGTCCTGGGCCCATTCCAGACGATCATCATTGTTAAAGGTGGTAATATTTTTATTGGCCAGCAGATTGTCCCTGATGGCATCATAAGCTTTAGGTTCTTTCCCCAAGGATGCAATACGCCGACGCAAGTCCAGCCACAGTTTCCGAGTATCGATAGATGTTGAACACTCATTGGCACAGGCTCCGCACAGGGTACATTGTGACAAGCGTTTGACAAAGTCATCGGTTATAGGACTGGTTTGTTTTTTGGAAAATATATCCCGAGCCATGCTTATCTTGCCCCGAGGTGCTGCAGACTCCCACCCTACTACCCGGTATACTGGGCAGGCGCTGCGGCAGTAACCGCATCTGCCGCAAATTAAGGCTTCGTTTTCTAATGTACTGTACAGCTTATCTGATTCTTTACTCATCGGTTACCACCCCTTTCCAAAAACTCTTCTTACCCCGGCCAAAACATTCATTCCTAAGGAATAGTTAAATGGATTCAACATAAGGGGGGAACGATAAACCTTACCGGGATTCATAATCCCCTTACTATCCATAGCCTGTTTTCTTTTTCTTAGTTCACTCAGTTGGGGAGGCTGGTGGATTCGGCCTACCATCGGCGAATTCCACAATCCAACTCCATAGGGCTTACCCCCATACCGATGACCAATATCGTGAATCTTCTTTACCAGGCTAAGATTAATAATATATTTGATAGTTTGGGTTTCATCAGCATAGAAGGTAGTCATGACAGTGGCATATTCCGGGGTAACCACATGTCCGTAAGAGAATAGATTTAATCCATATCCCCGGGCCATCTTTTGTACATCACTCAGGTAGGCAGGCAGCCCTTTTATCGGCAGCCATATTTCTGCACCCAGTACCGAAGGCCCACCCCTTTTAAGTTTTAATGCTTTGAATTTTTCCTCCCATTCCAATTCAGCACTTTCCTGGGGTATAGGATTAACCAGCTTGTTGGCGACGGCCAGACTATCAATAATCTCCTGGGCCTGTTTCAATTCCTCATCAGAACCCTCATAATCAATACCAATAATACAACCAACATCCATGTTGGCTGGCGAAAATCCCAGGGCATACATCGCTTTTAAACATTCCTGATCGGAAAAATGCATATTATATGGAACAACCGGGGCCTTAATTATAGCTTTCATAGCATCAAGCATATTCCTGGCATCAGGTAGCTGCAGCAAAAAGTGTTTCATGTTATTGAGTTTGCGCACTTCCACTTCCAATTGGGTAATAATACCCAGAGTTCCCTCTGAAGATACAAACCAATCCAGAGCAGGATCTGTTTCCCGGGAAATCTTTTTGATTGACCCATCGGGTAACACTACTTCTATGGACTTAACCTGGGAAAGAAGACTACCGTATTTCATACTTCCAATACCATAACCCATCATACAAAACCAGCCACCGATGGTGGCAGCTGGCGCACTGCTGGGAAAGGATTTCGGCGCCAACCCCTGGTTATTTAAAAACTCATCCAGTTCACTCCAGGTAGTACCTGCTTTAACTGTAACTGTCATTCCGCCCTTATCAAGTCCAACAATGCCCTTGATAAGGTTCAGATCCATCAAAATTCCGCTTTTAGTGGGTACCGAATCAAAGTAAACCGTAGAAGCCCCAGCCCGGGGAGTTACCGGTATATTGTTAGCATAAGCCACCTTCATTATCTCGGCTGCCTCTTCGGTGTTGGCAGGTCGCACTACAATATCCGGAAGGGTTTTGATTAACATATTAGCAAGTATTGCTGGTACCGGCGCCAAATCACGTGCATACAAAGACCGTTCAAACATCGAATCCGTGGCGCGTTCTCCATATTTATCCAGCATTTTTTGTACTATTTCTTTATTCACCCGTAATTCCCCCTAACATGGGTCTATTGAGCATGTTTGGCTATTTCCTCTTTTACAAAATCAATAGCCTTATCGCCGTGCAACAGATTAGCTTCCACATCTGCCATATTAGCCGGTTCCATAACTGCAATCCATCCCTGTCCATAAGGATCATCATTCAAAGGTTTAGGTACTGAAGCCAGGTCTTTGTTAACCTCCACAATCTTGCCCGTTACTGGCACCGCAATCTTCCCAGCCCATTTTCCTGATTGCATTGAACACAGGTTCTTCCCTGCTTCCATATCCTTTCCTACCCTGGGAACTCTGACAAAGGTTATTTCACCAGCCAGTTGCTGCATAAAATCGGTTATACCTACTCTAATCTGGTTGCCTTCAATTTTTACCCAGGCGTGGTCAGTAGTATAATAGAGTTCATCTGGCATTTCATATTTATCTACTTTAGCCATGAATAGTTATCCCCTTTCTTATTCTATTTTCGTTAATACTGGCCATAGCTCGAGCCGCATGGTAAGAACTACGAACCAGGGGCCCAGCATTGACCTCCAGGAAACCCATTGCACAAGCCCTTTGCTTAAGCAATTCAAAGGTATCGGGATGTATATAGGCGACTATGGGATGATGGGCGGGGGAAGGGCTCAAATATTGACCCAGAGTAAGAATCTCGCACCCCGAGTCTCGCAAGTCCTCCATAACTTCAATAACTTCTTCATTAGTTTCTCCCAACCCCAGCATTAGTCCGGATTTGGACAATATTCCAGATGTACTGACCCTTTGCAGCAACTCCAGCGAACGTTCGTATATGGCCTGTGGTCGAACTGAAGAATAAAGACGAGGAATGGTTTCTACATTGTGATTAATAACATCCGGTTCAGCCTCAAATACCTTCTGCAAAGCGTCCTTTTTGCCCTGAAAATCTGGTATGAGCACTTCTACAGTAACATCGGGTACGGCTGCTCGAATTGCTTTGATAGTAAGCGCAAAATGCCCGGCACCTCCATCAGCCAGATCATCCCGGGTAACTGAGGTTACAACCACATGCTTCAAACCCAGTTGTCGAGCGGTTAAGGCCACTGCTTGAGGTTCGCCTGGATCAACTTGCGCTGTCCGGCCATGTCTGACTGCACAAAATCTGCAATTTCTGGTGCATACATCTCCGAGTATCATAAAAGTACAGGTTTTGTTGGCAAAACATTCGCCTATATTCGGGCAATCGGCCCCTTCACAAACCGTATGGAGATGACCAGTATCCAATAATTTTTTCATCCTATCCAGATCTTCTATGCTCGGACCCTGTATAGTTAACCAGTCCGGTCTATTCATATAAAGCTCCTTCCGCCATTTCCTCTACATTCTCCATGGTTACATCTTCAAAATCCAGATCCAAGACTTCACTCAATTGACTGCGCATTTGCTGTCTTACCACGACCATGTCCATCTTTTTACCTAAAATCTTTTCCATGGAAGTAACCCCCAGAGTAGAAATCCCGCAGGGAATGATTAACGAAAAATGATTCAGGTCAGGGCAGACATTCAGTGCCACTCCATGCATAGTCACCCAGTGTTGTACGCCTATCCCTTCTGCAGCAATCTTGGCAGATTCAACCCATACCCCGGGATATTCCTTTTTACGCCCGGCGATAATTCCAAATGTTTGCAAGGTTCTTATAAGAGTCTCTTCCATCCGATTAGCATATAAGTGTACATCACGTCCAAAACCGTTGAGGTCCAGGATAGGGTAACAAACTAGCTGCCCTGGGCCGTGGTAGGTAATGTCCCCACCCCGGTCGGTTTCATATACTCTTATCCCCTGTCCTTCTAAAAACTGATTGCTGACCAGAATATGATCGAAACCGCCACGTCTGCCCACAGTAAAGCAGGGATGATGTTCCAGGAAAATAACTATATCCGGTATGGTCCCATTCCTACGAGCATGATTAAGCTTTTTCTGTAATTCAAAAACCTTCCCGTATTCTTCAATTCCAAGTTCCAAACAGTATCCTTTCCTGGTCACGTCATCATCCCCTGTATTATTAAATCTTAGTCCTCAAATGCATCCAGAGCACCCAATACCGTAGTAGCAACGTGCGCCATGGCCGGTGAACCACCGAACGCTACCCCAACTGCGGCCGCTTCCAGTATTTCTTCCCGGGTAGCTCCTTCATTTAAAGCCTGTTTGACATGAATATTCATACAAAAAACGCAATTGACCGCCACTGCTATACCTAAACCAATCAGTTCCTTATACTTTCGCTCCAATTCACCCTCTATATAAGCAGCATTATCCATCTGTACAAAAGCATTACTTAATTCCGGCGTTTCTTCGCCCAACTGCACCATACCTTTAACTAGATCTGACATTATTTCATTAGAGTCTACTGCCATTAATCATACCTCCTCAATAAATTACGTTTTTCGATGCTTAAATAAATATCTTATGCGGATTTTCAATTAATTGAATTAAGACCGCCAGCCATTCAGCAGCCGGTGCACCATCAAGGATGCGATGATCAAAAGATAAGGAAAGTCCCATCATCGGCCGGACAACAACCTCACCCTTAACTACGGCCGGTTTATCCATAGTTCTTCCCACTCCCAAAATAGCTGATTCGGGCGGATTGATAATGGGGGTAAACCAGTCTACTGAACCATAACCTCCCAGGTTAGTGATGGTAAAGGTTGCACCGCTCATTTCATCCGGATCCAGCTTATTCTTGCGGCCGCGTTTGGCTAAATCATTAATTTCCGCGTTAACTTCAGCCAGCTTTTTACCACTGGCATTCCTGATTACCGGCACAATCAATCCGTCGGGAACAGCCACTGCCATACCTATATTTATATCCTTAAGGGTTTTAACTTCGTCGCCATCCAGAGTTATATTGACGATAGGGTTGATCTCAATCGCTCTGGCTACGGCTTTGGTCAGCAAAGCGGTAACTGAAATCTTATCTTTATCTTTTACGCCCTCATTAATGGTCTTCCGCAGGGCAAGTATTCCGGACATATCCACACTTACATGATGGGTTACCTTGGCATTGCTGGTCCAGCTAGCCAGCATATTCTCGCCAATGGCCCTTCTCATACCTTCGTAAGGAACAGTATTCAAAGTGGGACGATCATCGGCAAAGCCTACGCCTGATTCAATGGCCTTTTCTACGTCTTCACGGGTTATCCGCCCTTCCGGGCCGGTTCCGCTTATACGGGAATAATCGATACCGTTCTCTTCAGCCAGTTTGCGGGCTGCCGGGGAAATCTTCACTTTTTCGCCCGGAGCAGCTTTTTTCGGTGCCGCATCTGCCGATGTCGCAGGTCCTGCAGCCAAGACAGCTGAAATATCCTCTCCAGCTTCGCCGATTACGCCCATCAACCCACCTACGGGTAGTTTGGTTCCTTTGACAGCTATAATCTTCAATAATATTCCATCAGCTGGTGCCTCTACTTTGTTGGTTATCTTATCGGTCATTACTTCAACCAGGGCTTCCCCTTTTTTTATAGTATCCTCTTCGTTTTTAAGCCATTTGCCCACGGTTCCTGTCTTCATGGACAGGCCCAGTTTGGGCATTGCAATTGCTGTTGCCATTTATTTTTCCTCCTTTAGCCACATTAGCTTTTTCAGTGCCTCTTCACCTTGCGAATAACCATGTACTACTGCTTGTCGTAACGCCCGCCTAACATCTACCACCCTGGGTCCATCGAAAGTAAGCTTAATCGAGACTTCCTCGCCTTCCCCTACCTCCACTTCTCTTTCACCATCCAGAGCTATTACCAGCGGGCCATCGGCTATTTTTACCTCATCATTAATTCCTAATATCCGGAAATCAGCTACAGCAATCGGCCGGATTAAACCAGGAGCAATCGGTACTATTATGCTGGTTTTCCCCGGGCCGATGTCTATAACCATTCCCTTTTCGTCCCTTATGCTAATCGGCTCAAGATTGCCAGCTATGGAAGATATCCCAATGTTATCCGGTTCACCCCGGGTAACAACCACCTGCTTAATACGGTCTTCATCCCAAATAGCACGAGATCCTATAAAAATATCCTTAAGCACCACCGCATCAATCAGTGCAATATCTACCGGAATTCCATTTTTCATAATAATAAGTTTCTTGGTCGGGTGTACAGCCGGAAAATCAGCCAGACCACAGGCCACCACTCCGGCAGCCAATCCGGCAATAGTGCCTTCCAACATTTGCGGAAAAACGTTATTCGTACCAGTGGAAATGGGAACCAGCGGAATATCTCCACAGCCTTTGGCTACCATACGGTTGGTTCCATCTCCTCCCAGGGTTATTATGCAATCCACCTGATTCTGCTTCATTAGCAATGCTGCCCGGGCTGAATCTACCTGAGTTGCGGTCATTTCCATATCAAGTTCAACTAATTCCATCGGTAACTGGTGACCCTTAAATAATCCATCCAATGCCCGCGGGACAATTCCGTAATAATCAGGCATGTATATTACTCGCTCTACTCCCGTGGCGGCCAATGCCAACAGACAACGCTTTACAATATTAATTTTTTCCTGATTGTCAAAGCAAATACCATAAGCCACCAGACGGCGAATATCTTTCCCAGAAGACGGATTGGCAATGATCCCCACTGTAGCCATACCGCTTCCTCCCTCCGTGAAAAACTTTATCATGGTGGACAGTTCGAGACCTGTCCACCATAAATTTATAACTTAGAAGAATCCCTCTACGGCTTTAATGATCTTTTCCTCACTGGGAATGAAAGCGCTCTCGAGTATTGGAGCGAACGGAATAGGTGTATCAGGGGATGTTACCCTCTTAATCGGAGCATCTAAGTAATCAAAGCCCTCTTCACATACAATGGCAGCAATTTCGCCACCGAATCCACTAGTTCTGACTTCTTCATGTACAATGAGTAATTTTCCGGTCTTAGCTACGGACTTCAAGATCGCATCTTTATCAAGCGGTACTAAGGTGCGTGGATCGAGAACTTCTGCATTAATACCCTTTTTAGCTAATTCGTCAGCTGCAGCCAGGGCTTTCTGAAGCATCCATGACCATGCTATAATAGTAACGTCAGAGCCTGTACGTTTGATGTCCGCTTTGCCGAGCGGCACAACGTATTCGCCTTCTGGTACATCACCGGCTAACGGCAGCAGTTGTTTATGCTCAATATACATTACCGGATTATCATCCCGAATAGCAGCTATCATCAAGCCTTTGGCATCGGCGGGAGTAGATGGCATAACGGTCTTGACACCGGGTATATGCGTAAACCAGGATTCTACACTCTGGGAATGCTGGGCTGCTGCCCCCATTCCGGCTCCGCATGGTGTACGCACTACCATGGGGACTTTGGCTTTCCCACCATTCATATATCTCATTTTGGCTGCCTGGTTGAACAATTCATCCATACAACAGCCCATGAAGTCGACAAACATAATCTCCGCAATCGGCCTTAACCCGACAAGAGCAGCACCTACAGCAGAACCAACAATGACTGCCTCACTTATGGGTGTATTCATAACCCGCTTAGGTCCAAGTTCATCATATAATCCAGCTGTTACACCAAAACACCCTCCAAACTGGGCTACGTCTTCACCAGCTAAATAGACATTCGAATCTCTTTTCATTTCTACCCGCATACCATCTCTTATGGCTTCCGCATATGTCATTTGTTTCATTACTTTTCACCCTTTCCTTAATTAGTCTGCATAGACATCAGTAAGAAGTTCGCTCGGATCTGGCTCAGGGCTTGCCTGAGCATATTTAACCGCCGCTTCAATCTCAGCCTCGGCAGTAGCTTTAATCTTATCCAGTTCAGCCTGGGCAGCATATTTCAGCTTGACTAGATTCTTTTCCAATCTTGGAATCGGGTCTTTTGCCAGCCAGTCTGCTTGATCTTTAGGATCTTTATAAGCGCCCGGGTCACCCTCGAAATGTCCCCGATGTCTCCAGGTTTTACACTCCACTAAAGTTGGGCCGTCGCCTTTTCTGGCCCGGTCAATGGCAGCACCGGCAGCTTCATATACTGCCACAACATCATTACCGTCTACAGAAACACCTGGTATACCGTAGCCGCTGGCCCGATCAGAGATATCCGTAACGTTCTGATGGGTTTTCTGAGAGTTGGATATAGCCCAACCATTATTCTCACAGAGAAATACTATGGGTAATTTCCAGGTGGAAGCCAGGTTTAAAGATTCATGGAAGGTGGCTCGGTCGGAAGCACCGTCACCAAAAAATGCAACTGCTACAGCACCATTTTCTTTATATTTACAAGCAAAGGCAGCACCGGTCGCTATTGGCATTCCAGCTCCTACGATTCCGTTAGCTCCTAATATTCCCAGGTTTATATCGGCAATGTGCATAGATCCGCCTTTGCCTTTGCAATACCCATCAGTCCGGCCAAATAACTCAGCCATCATTAAATTCAGGTCTCCACCCTTGGAAATCAAATGACCATGTCCCCTATGGGTACTGGCAATATAGTCCTTCTTTTCCAGGCTAGCACATACGCCTGTAGCGATGGCTTCCTCACCCAGATACAGGTGAACAAAACCAGGTATTTGTCCTGCGGCAAAAAGTTCAACCGCCTTCAACTCGAAGGCTCTGATAGTAACCATGTTTTTGTAAAAAGCGAGTAATTGTTCTTTTTTTAGATCCATTCTAGTTCCCTCCTTTTATTATTGCGGTGACTTACTATTAAAGGTTTGTTACTTAGGTGATACGATAATCTTGATGTTTTTGTCTTTGTTGTTGACTAATTCCTCGAATCCCTTTTCGATAATGTCATCAAGTTTAATCTTGCCTGTGATCATGGCATCTGCATTCAGTCTGCCATCACTAATCATTTTGATAACTGGGGCAAACTCTCCGTTATATCCCAGTGAACCTTTAATCTCTTTTTCAGTAAAAACCAAATCATTGAAATGCAACTCACTGGGACGTTCAAATATTCCAACCGGCACAGTAACACCACGTCTACGGGTAGTTTGTACAGCTAGCGGTCCAGTTTTATCGCCACCAACACACTCGATGGTAACATCGGCGCCTATACCATCAGTCAATTTGAATACTTCGGCTACTGCATCGCACTTGCTGGGGTCTATAACAGCAGTAGCACCAAGTTTTTCAGCATATTCCTTACGGGCCTTAGCCATTTCCAAAACAATCACTTGGGCTGCACCAGCAGCTTTTGCACATTGCAGAGCAGCCAGTCCTATAGTACCTGCTCCGATTACAACTACATTGTTACCGGCGACAATCGGAGCCCTGCGAACGGCATGTAAAGCAACTGCGATAGGCTCTACTAGCGCACCCTGTTCCCAGGTCATGGTATCAGGAATCTTGTACAAGGTATAAGCGGGTACATTTACATAACGTGCAAAAGCCCCATCGGTGGCTAGACCGGTGAAAGCTAGTTTTTCACAGCATTGATAATCCATTCTCTTACACCAGTAGCATTCCCAACATACCTGGCAGGCGTCAGGGGCAACCCGGTCGCCAACTTTAAAATTGGTAACTCCTTCACCGACCTCAACGATTTTTCCGGAAAATTCATGGCCTAGGATAATTGGTGCAGTACCACCAGTTAAAGGATGAGGTTGACCAACTGGAATGAATATCGGTCCGGCTAAGTATTCGTGCAGGTCTGACCCACAAATGCCACACCATTCAACTTCGATTTTTACCCAATCTTTTGCTGGAATGGGAGGTTCCGGCACCTCGACTACTCTTACATCTTTCTTTCCATACCACACTGCAGCTTTCATAAACAAATCCTCCTAATAATCTATAACCAGCATCCACCCCTCATGAGATGGATCCAATAGCATAACCTTCTTGCCCCCTTTCGCCGCCCTGGATTCTACTGATATGGGCAGTGCAAATTTTATTCAGGTACGGGGTATTACGATAGCCGGGCTACAACTCAGTATTAACGTAGACTGTGAGCGCTGCTACAGCAACCACGATGGTATCCCCTTCGCCCAGCTGTGGCAAATCCAGTCCACGTACCGACAATCCCCCTAAAACTGCCTCCATCTGAGTGGACCCAAAAGGAACCGCCTTTAGAACTTCCTCATGATCCAATTTTTCAGGATAAGGACAGGCTACCTTAACATGAATATGCATTTTATTGGGGTCTTTAATATTAACGATGTCAAACAAACCACACAGACAGCTATGAGATACGGCATCTTTTATTGCCTTCTGAGCAGCTTTGGTTACATTTCCTCCATGCATATCAATTCCAGTACCAATTTCAATGATGTAGCGTTGGAGTGTCACGATTTCACCTTCCTTTCTAGCATAGGTTTTGCTTAACACCTGATGTATATTCAAAATCAATTGAGGATCTTTGATAACTTATAAAAGCAATTATTATGCCAACCTTCTCAGCCGGAATGGTGTTCCGAAAATTAGGCCCGTTCCAATACTGGCGTTACTTTCTGTTATAGCGGAGTTATGGGCCTCGGTGGTAATTATTGGCTAATAGGAAATGGGGTGGAAAATTTATATGGGATGTAATCAGGGTTGTCTTTGATAATGAAAATAGGTTCATTGCCAGTTAAATATTCGCCTGCTCTCCATAGAAATACAAAAAACTGTTGCATTTGTTACCTGCATGTCACAAGCTATACGTAATTCATGTAACACCTATGTGACATTCAGATAACTTTTCCAAGCGCATACACGCATCCGTATCAACCCCAATCCCTCTGAAACAAATAGGCATCGAGCTGGATTTATAGCTTCGATATATGAGACTGAATCCAGTCCAGCCGCCCCAAGGCATGACTGGATTCACGTTTTTCTCCCACAGTTAAGAAGCCCGGATAATGAGTTCATCATGGCTTAGAGCATCTTTGTTTTTCCCCGCTACACAAGCACTACATCTATGCAACACTAGTTGTAACATCGGTAGGGTCTCAATTTATTAAGCAAAGGCCCAAAAACCGGCGTTTATGGCCATAATATACTCAAACATTGCTACAGTAATTCTGTTAAACTAAAGTTGAGATTTGATTCAGGGTACTTGACACTATTTTTTGCTTAGCACATGTTAAATTACTCAAAAGGTTATTACAATATTGGGGTGTTGCTTTCTCCAGGCATAAGTCTTTAGGTGAAATAGTGAGACTCTTGATTGGTTTCAGCATCAATTTTGTTAATGAATGGGATAAGGAGGGCGAACCTCGTGGATTTAAGGGATCTTGTTGACCTCAACTTTTTACAGGAATTTCAAAATAATTTCGCCTTATGTGTGGGGGTAGCCAGTGTAACCCAGGATGTTCAGGGTAATCAATTAACCCAATCCAGCTATTTTACCGAGTGTTGCATGAACATTATTCGGACCTCGGACGTAGGGCTCCGACAATGCCGGCTGTGTGATATGCGGGGTGGGGAAGAAGCAGCTCGGACCGGAAAGCCTGCGGTTTACCAGTGCCATGCCGGTTTAACTGATTTTGCAGCTCCTATTATGCTAGAGGGCCAACAAATCGGCGCCATATTTGGTGGACAGATTCTGACTGAACCTCCCAATGAGCAAAGGGTCCGTAAGATTGCCCGGGAACTTAACGTTGACCCGGACCAATTTATGGCTGCTATCAAAAAAGTCCCTATCGTATCTGAGGAAAATATTCATGCGGCCGCCAGCGTTCTTTTTTCAGTTGCTAATACTATCTCCAAAATGGCTTACCAGACATTAAAGTTACAGGAACGAAATCGGCTATTAGTTCTAGCTAATAGCCGTATGGATAATATTTTTAACACTATGTCAGAAGGGGTACTAATTATTGATGAGGAGGGAATTGTCAAAAAGGTTAATAAGATTACGGAACATATTTTTGGCAAACCAGCCTCGGAATTAGTGTTAAAATCTATTCAGGAACTGGTTGGGAGTAAGGCGCCCTGCTCGGAAAGAATTCTGCGGCGGCATAAAGCTTACAATGATATTGAGGTTCTGGTTGATACCGGTGTTGGACGTATCCATTGCCTCTCTTCAGGTTCACCCATCACAGATAATGAGGGAATCGCTTCCGGCGGAGTCATAATACTCCGTCCAATGGAAAAAGTTCAAAAGTTGATAAATCACTTTAGTGGAGCGCAGGCTACCTTTGGATTTGATGACATTATTGGCAAAAGCCCGGCATTCTTGAAGACTATTAAGGTGGCATCTATGGCTGCCGCCAGTGTGACCAATGTTCTCCTGGAGGGGGAGAGTGGTACCGGAAAAGAGGTCTTTGCCCAGGCTATTCACAGCAACAGTGCCCGATGTAAAGGACCTTTTGTGGCTGTTAATTGTGGAGCAATACCCCGCGGACTGATTGGAAGTGAATTGTTCGGATACACTGATGGAGCTTTTACTGGTGCCAAACGGGGTGGGAAACCGGGAAAATTTGAACTTGCCTCCGGGGGAACCCTTTTTCTAGACGAGATAGGTGACATGCCACTCGATCAACAGGTAGTTTTACTTAGAGTTTTACAGGAACGTAGAATAACCCGTATTGGTGATGACAAGGTAATCCCTGTCAATGTCCGCATCATTTGTGCTACTAACAAAGATCTGTCCGCCGAAGTAAAAAAAGGCAATTTTCGCAGCGATCTGTACTATCGTTTAAATGTAATATCTATTAGAATTCCCCCACTGCGACAACGGCGGGAGGATATTCCTTTACTTTTCAATTATATGCTTGATAATATTGGGCATGAATGGGATAGCAAGGTTAAGCATGTCGACCCTGAGGTAATGTACTTGCTTAAAAATTACCGTTGGCCCGGCAATGTAAGAGAATTACAGAACGTGATTGAAAGAATAATTAGTATTGCTGACGGAGACGCAATTAGATTGGAACATTTACCCGAGTCCATTCTTAATCATGCTAATAAGATAGATAAATACCCACAGTCTCATTTAGCAGAATTGGATGAGATTAGAGAAAATAAAAAACAGTTTTTCGAAGAGAATGAGTATCGGCAGATTACCTCTCTGCTGGCCCAATTCGGTGGAAATGTCAGCCAAGTTGCAAGGGAAATGGGGGTTGCCCGAAGTACCGTGTATAGGAAAATGCAACGTTTAAATATTTCCAATTAAAGCACCGGGCAAGCAGGGACGATTCTTGTCTTGCCTTTTAAATATCAAGAACCGTCCCCATTTTTCTGTAAAAGAGCAGTAATTATATGTGGTGAGGCGAGAGTAACCGGTTCGAACCCTTCATCCAGGCGAAACGGATTCAACTCTTCAGGTTCAATGGGCAGGCAATACACCCACAAAGGAGTATGTTTTCCAAAGATGCCGCATAGCTTAGCGGCGGTTCAATCGTTTGCTGCAACTGCCACTTTAACCCCATTAAAGGAATACCGACCGGGCATATATCCTGACAAATCCAGCATAAATCTTCCCCAATCAAGGCTTAGCAGAATTCTTTCGCAATATAAAGGCAAGTCAGGAACCGTTCCCACTGGCCTCTATTATTTTAACTACCATACTTTTCTTGCGACAATCTTCACAGAGCCTGGCTTCATAGCCTTTTATTCCTGTTCGAGCAGCAATGTACTCTAACTGTTCCCGGGTAGCAAAAGGTTCACCACAGCGTTCACATTTCACCCGGGTAAAAGTCTTGTTCCAAATAATTCTTTCCGTATCAGATTGAAATATATCAATAGCACCGGTGGGGCATATCTGCGCACAGGCCGCACAACCAATACAGGTTGCCGAGGCTTCATCAAAGGGCGTACTGATCCGCTTATCCGTTCCTCTATATATGGCTGATATAGCACTGGTTCCAATCTCCTCACATGCTTTGACACATAAACGGCACAGGATGCAGCGATCCTTGAAATCAAATGAATACTGGACCTCACCGCTCTCTCCGCCGTGGTATTGCCTGTACAGTTTTTCCATAAATTCACTGCTGGGTGAACTCCTGTACAAAAGAGCCACGATATTTTTGCGAATTTTTTCGATAGCCGGGGTCGATGTCTTGACCTTTATTTCTTCATATATCGGATAAGTACAGGATGCTACCATCCGAGTGGTATGGCCGGTCTTAACTTCCACCATACACATGCGGCACATACCCTGCCCACCGTAAGCTTCATGATAGCAAAGGGTGGGAATATGAATACCGTTCTTCTTCGCCGCTTCCAGTATTGTTTCACCAGGATTTACTTCTATTTCTTGATGGTCGATGCTGATTTTCATTTCTCCACCCCTCCTATCTAACCTTAACAGCATTAAATTTGCATTGGTTCACACATTCACCGCAGCGAATACATTTATCTTGATCAATAACATGAGGTTCTTTCTTTTCACCACTTATGCCATTAACCGGGCAGTTCTTTGAGCATAGTCCACAACCCGTACAGAGTTCCGCATCAATGTAAAACTCGGTTAAATCGCGACATACTCCAGCCGGGCAGCGCGCTTCTTTTATGTGCGCCAGGTATTCGTCTCTAAAATAATGCAGGGTGGATAGTACCGGATTCGGGGCTGTCCTGCCCAATGCACACAGGGATGCAGTTTGCATGGTTTCTCCAATATCCTCCATGAAGGCCAGATCCTCTACCTTACCCTTCCCTTGGCAAATAGCTTCCAGGGTTTCATGCAAAGCTTTGAGTCCTTCACGACACGGTGTACATTTGCCGCATGATTCTCCCGCCAGGAAATTTACATAGTAACGAGCAATTTCCACCATACAGGTTCGATCATCCATCACTATTAGCCCTCCGGAACCCATCATGGACCCGGCACTGGTCAGGGTATCAAAGTCAACCTGTAAATCCAGCATGGTTTCAGGAATGCAGCCCCCGGATGGACCACCCGTCTGCACTGCTTTAAAGCTCCTTCCACCTTGAATGCCTCCACCGATATCATAAATAATCTCTCTTAACGTTGTTCCCATGGGAACCTCTACCAGGCCAGTGTTGATAACCTTGCCTACCAGTGAGAATACCTTGGTGCCCTTGCTGCCTTCGGTTCCAATCGCAGCAAATTCTTGGGCCCCTTCTTTTATGATCACGGGAATATTCGCCCAGGTCTCAACATTATTGATAATGGTAGGTTGTCCCCATAAGCCCTTTTCGGTGGGGAACACATATTTATCGCGGGGTTCACCCACATTACCTTCAATAGAGGCTATCAAGGCGGTCTCTTCACCACAAACGAACGCACCGCCTCCCCGGACTATGTCAATATCAAAGGAAAGCGTGCTGCCAAGTATGTCTTTGCCCAGATAACCCCGGCTGCGTGCATTATTAATCGCTATGGCCAGATTTTTGACTGCCAGGCTGTATTCATCGCGTACATAAATAAATCCCGCTGATGCCCCGATAGCATAGGCGCAGATAATCATGCCTTCAATAACGGTGTGGGGATCCCCCTCCATAATACTGCGATCCATAAATGCTCCCGGATCTCCCTCATCACCATTGCAAATAATATATCGAGGTGAGGAATCAACCGCTGCACAAGCCTTCCATTTTAGTCCGGTAGGGAATCCTCCCCCGCCACGACCGCGCAGACCTGATTTTATAATTTCATCGATTACCCCAGCTGGAGCCATTTCCTTAAGTGCTTGGGTAAGGGCTTGGTATCCGTCTCTGCTGATGTAATCCTCGATAGAAGCAGGGTCAATTTCCCCAATATTACGCAGGGCTATTTTATGCTGTTTCTTATAGAAATCAATGTCATGGTGTGATTTATAGCGTTGCTTAGTCTTTGGATCCCGGTATAACAGGCGATTAACTATTTCGCCTGACTGGATAGTTTTATCGATTATCTCGGGCACATCTTTGGCTTTTACCTGGCAATAGGTAATATCATCGGGCATTATTTTAACCAGCGGGCCTTTTTCACACCAGCCATTGCATCCTGTAGCCTTGGTATAGGTTTCTACCTGGACTTGCGTATTTGATAACTGTTGTTGTAAGGCCTGGTAAACCTCCATACTGCCGTTAGCCAGACATCCTGTTCCACAGCACACCAGGATCATTCTTTTAGTATCATTAATTGCCTGTTGCATTTATTTGCCCTCCATAGCTCTTAATAATCTCAATAATTCCTGATGATGTTACTTTAGGATGCACCTTGTCATTGGCGACCAGGGCTGGGGCGAGAGCACAGGCCCCCAAACAGTTTACGGTTTCGATCGAGAATTCCCCGTCGGCTGTGGTCTCACCCGGTTTTATACCCAGGTGCTTATAGATTTGATCAATCAATACATTGGAACCCTTTATATGACAGGCAGTTCCATCACAGACTTTGAAATTGATACGACCTTTGGGAACCAGACTGAATGCTTTATAAAAGGTGGCCATGCTATAAACCCGACTTAACGGAACATCAACCCTGGAGGCAATTATCTCCAGACCTTCTCGGGGAAGATATTTGAATTCTCCTTGTATATCCTGCATCATAGCTAGAATATAGCGTTTTTCTCCCGGATAGTTATTTAATATTTGGATGAGTTTTTTCGAATCAACTTGCTTGGCGTTTGCAGACATATTCTGTTGCCTCCTTAAAAGCGAGTTGCCATCTTTTCAAAACGTGTTTGGGGAAAAGATGGCAACTGCATGGATTAATTTAGCTCAGTCATTTTCCCGCTATGACGGGTTATTTAATTGACTATTTATGATAGACCAAGCTCAGCTAATTTAGCTTCCGTCGGAACTCCGTTTTCATCCCAACCGCGCCCAGCGTAGTATTGGGGGAGCATCATATCCAGTCTAGTAACATTGCCCTTGTGCGGACCGCCTTTCATGGGTTCATTGAGCAACCTGGGCGGCAGGGTATCATCCGCTTTGGTGAACCCGGCTTTCAGATTGAATAGCCGTTCCAGATTCCAAATACGATCTCCGGCCTTCAGCAAATCTTCATCGCTAATATCTATTCCGGTCGCAGTTCTATATTGTTCTGCTATTTCCGGAAGTCCTATGCCAAAAGTTGTAAACAGGCATAACCCAGCGGAGTCAACCACTGCCGTCAGATCCTGGAATATTTTAAGCAATTCTGGTTTGCCTTCAGTCGCATCCGGATCAGCCTTGACCGGAATCCCAAGAACTTCTGGTGATGTCATATATCCGCGTACGTGACAGCCACCCCGATTGGAAGTAGCATAATTTAATCCAATTCCCTGTTGACCCCTGGGATCATAAGCAGGCAGTTCCTGTTTCTTAACGGACATGGAGAACTCAGGATGACCGTAAGACTCGGCTAGTCGATAGGATCCTTCTGCCAGTTCATTTCCAAACCCTTCACGATAGGCTGTCATTCTGGTCAATTCTACCATCATGTCAGCATCACCCCAGGTCATTTCAGATTTGTTACGCGGGATTAATCCCTTTTCCAACATCTCGGTAGCACAGGCTATTGTTCCCGACAGGGTTATCGGATCCATACCCAATTCGTTGCAGAGGAAGTTGGCTTTACAGATGGCCTCAAAATCGTCAACATCCAAATCTGAGCCATAACCCCAGGTAGCTTCATATTCGGGTCCTTCACCTATCCCCTTGTATTTGCCTTTATTTTTAGTCACGCGGCCGCAGCCGATTGAACAGCCAAAGCAACCCTTATTGCGAACCAGGTTATGCTCGGCCTGGTATTCACCGGAAATCTTTTCTGCATTGGGGAATACTGCCGCTTCACTAAAGTTTTTAACCGGGAGCCCGCCATGTTCATTGAGTATGTTTACCAGAACATTGGTGCCATAGGCTGCCAGACCAGCACCGGTTACGGGGTGCGCTTTTAGTTTAGCCCGGGCATCATTTATCGCATTCATAAAGCCGGAAACATCGGCAACTTTGACACCCTGTGTACCGCGTACTGCTACCGCTTTAAGATTTTTGGAACCCATAACAGCACCTACGCCCGAACGGCCTGCGGCTCTATTGTATTCATTCATAATGCAGGCGAACTTGACTAGTTTTTCTCCAGCAGGGCCAATGCAGGCTACCTTGGCATCATCGTCGATGACATCTTTTATCATATCAGTAGTCTCAGGTACGGTCTTGCCCCAAAGGTCCTCAGCACTTCTGAGCTCAACTTTGCTATTGTTTATCCATAGATATACAGGTTTTTTCGCTTGGCCTTCAAATATTATGCCATCATAGCCGGCATATTTTAGTTCGGGGCCAAAGCTTCCCCCGGAGTTGGAAGCAGCAATGGTCCCATTTAGTACGCCTTTGGTGACCACATTATATCTGCCTCCGGAGGTAGCAAGGGTCCCGGTGAGTGGGCCGGTCATAAAGATGATCTTATTTTCGGGACTCAGGGGATCTACCTGGGGATCTACCTCATCACAAAATATTTTAGTACCCAAACCACGTGCACCTATATAGTTGTGCATATCTTCAGTTTTTAGAGCTTCCTTGCGTATTGTCCCCTCTGTCAAATTAACCCTTAGTATCTTACCATGCCATCCGTACATCTTTAACCCACCTCCTCAAAAACATCTTTAAATTTAGCCGCGAAGGCTTTGCGTTTAGTCAGACTGCCGGTATTGGCATCCTGATAACTGATGGCTCCGGACGGACATAATTTTACACACGCCGGGTCGCCGCCACAGAGGTCACATTTGCTCACTATATTGGTTGATACATGATAATGAATCGCCCCAAAAGGACAGGCAATAGTACACATTTTGCAACCGATGCATTTGGAATCATCAACTTCCATGGCCCCGGTCTCAGCATTCCTCGTAATTGCACCTACCGAACAAACCATCATACAGGCAGGAACACCACATTGCTGGCAAACCATGGGTACTGAAAAACCAACTGTTTCATAAGTCAGAACTGATATGCGGGATAATTCCGGATTAAATTCATCTGTATGAGTAAAAGAGCAAACTAATTCACAGGTACGACAACCTGTGCATTTCTCTGGTTGTACAACTAGTATCTTGTCCATACACTGCTGGTTTCCTTTTTAAGAAAACCAGCTTTCACCTCCTTTGAAGTTTAGTTTTTAACCAGAATCCTGATATTTTCTGATTCATTTTTAGTAATTCCAATCTCAATCTTTCTCTTCTCTCTAATTGTCTAATCCTTAATTGTCTAATCCCTATTCTTTCTCTAGTTTTCTAATCCCCCTCTTTCTTTCCATCCATCGATCACCCTTCACCCTCCGGGTACCACCGGTGCATCCTTACGGATGCCAATAATGTTGCTGAGGCTCACCACTAATGTTGCAACAAAGCAATTAGGGCCAGCTGTTTCTGTTGGTTACACTGGCCGGTCGTGCGGGTATGACCGCGGTACAAACTTAACAAGCGTTTATATAAACACAATATTGCAAGTATTGTGCCAACTTTCAATACTTAATTAGTGCTGAAAATTAGGCATATACAGTTGCGATGTGTCACTTATGTATCACTCGTGTTACATTGCTGTTGCTATCCAAATTGTTTGTAACAATAGTTTGTTACATGTATGTTACACATAAAAAACATTCTTATAATCTGTCAGAATACTAGAATAAGATATATATGCAGGTATGAGATATGCATCTGGAGTTGGGGCATTATGAGGGTCTATTTTGTAGACGGCAGTTCCATGATTTCTATGTCCATGTCCAGTAAATTAATAAACATTACCTTACCACGCAATAAACCTCCTCTTCCCAGTAGTATTTTAATTGCTTCGGCTACCTGCAGGCTGGCCACCATAGCGGGAACAAAGCTGAGTATTCCCTGGTCAACTTCGATTCCCCGAGCGTTTTGGTTTTTACCATATAATTGTTCCAAAGTATTATCGCCAGAAAATTGCGTGGTTACCTGTCCATACCAGCCGCCAACAGCTCCATGCACCAGGGGTATATTCAGATTACTGCATACATCCGCCAGCATCATCCGAGTCGGAATATTGTCTAGAGCATCAATAACCACTTTTATACCTGTTAAGAACTCTCTGTCCGTCTGCTCATCAAATTTGCGAGGCAAGCCGATAAATTCAACTACCGGGTTAATTGTTTTAACCCTCCGGGTAGCCGCTTCCACTTTACTCTGGCCCATGTTATCTAATTGGGCATTGAGCTGCCGATTCAGATTATGTTCTTCAAAATAGTCATAGTCCCAGGCAGTTATAGATCCCACTCCCATGCGGGCCAGTTCCTCAATTACATACCCGCCCAGTCCACCACAACCAATAACTGCTACCCGAGATTTAAACAAACGATACTGTTCATCTAAGCTTATAGCATGAACATTACGCTGGTAACGTATCGGAAGAATCCCCTCAGCCAGAGCCTTTTCCTCAACTTCACGCAGGGTAAAACCCGTTTCTTCCATCAGCTTAACCTGATCTGACCACGCTAATCTGGAATTTTTGGTTCTTTGACAGATAAGTCTGGCAAGTTCTTTCTGCATGCTAACCCCCAGCAACCGGCGGAAAGACTGCTAGGGTATCATCAGTCTTCAAAAGGCTGTCAAATTCAGCACGCTTGCCGTTAATAAAAAGGATTCCTATCTCCATTTCCTGGCGGGAAATTGATAAGCTGTCCAACACTTGGCCAACTGTTGTGCCCTCAGGATATTCAAATACCCCGATTTTAAATCGCCCCGCCCTCAGGCTGGCAAAAAGCTTGATGGTAATCTTCATTCACAAACTCCCCTTTAGGCTCACCTTGGCATTAGTCAAAATAAAAACAAATATTGATTGATGCAAGCCAAGACTCGTCCCCATCTTGCGCTATAATTAATAATTAATACTATATAATCTCATTTTCCGATAAACAGTGTTGCGGGCAACCTTCATTTCCCTGGCGACCTTAGTAATATTCCCACCATGTTTGGTCAGAAGATCTATTATTTCCTGGCGTTCATTGTCAGCTACCAACCGCTTCTTTCTTTCTCGCTCCGAGTAAACATTGATTGAACTAGCGTTTATCGGCTCTTCCGGATGCTTTTCTTCGTTCAGGGGGTCATAGAGGCAAGTTGGTAAAGCCTCCACATTAATGCGTCCATCTTCTGCCATGCTGATTAATCTTTCCACCACATTCTGAAGTTCGCGCACATTACCAGGCCATTTATAGTGTTTCAAATGCTCCATAACTTGTTCATCTACCTCTTTAATTTCCACCTCCGATTCCCGGCCAATAACTTCTACGAAATGCGCAAAGAGCTCAGGAATGTCTTCAGGGTGGCTGCTTAATGGAGGCATGGTAATAGAAACTACGTTTAACCTATAGTAGAGATCCTGGCGAAAATTCCCCTTTTCCACTTCCTCCAGGAGATTTTTATTGGTGGCACAGATTACCCTGAAATCAACCGGAATTACTTTATCATCTCCTATACGAGTAATCCTCTTATCTTGTAATACTCGCAACAAAGCTACCTGCTGCTCCAGGGGCATATCGCCAATTTCATCCAGGAATAATGTCCCCCCTGCCGCCAGTTCAAATTTTCCTGGCCTTCCGCCGCGTTTAGCTCCAGTAAAGGCACCGTCCGCATATCCGAACATTTCACTTCCTATTAATTCCCTTGGTATTGCCCCGCAGTTTACAGCCACAAACGGCCCTTTACGCCTGGAGCTGCGGTTATGAATGGCTTGGGCTATAACCTCCTTGCCTGTTCCGCTTTCACCTTCTAATAGAATATTGGAACTACCTCTGGCCGCGCGGGAGGCAATATGGATTATTTCGGTAATCGCATAACTGTGTCCTATCACATCATTAAAGTGGAATGATGCTTGGGCTCCACTGAAACGATTGACCAACTTCTGCACTTTAGACATGGGGCGAATAAGTAATACTACACCGTTGGGAAGGCCGTCACTATCAGCAATGGTTCTACCTGAGCATAAAGCATGAATGCGGCCATCTATAGCATCCAGCAATATCTCAGTATCATTAAATGATTCCTGCCGTTTGAGAGCCCCTTCCAGCGCCGATAGGTCCCGACCAAGTATGTCACCTATTGATTTACCCTTTAAATTCTCGGCAGGCTTACCAATAATCTGTTCTGCCACCGGATTAATTTGTGTAACCACACCCTGTTGATCAATAATCATAACCCCGTCTGACATGGTCTGAAATATATCGGTCAGTCGATTATTGGCCATCGTTAACTCCCGGTTTTTCACCCGAACCTTCATCTGCTCCATGATAGCCTCCACCGCAGCTACCACCATACCCAGAGTATGTAGGTGAGCGCTGTTTATAGGCCCAGACATATCCAGTATCCCGATCATCTGTCCGGTCATATTAAAAATGGGGGACGCCGAGCATGTCCACGACTGGTGCTTTTGACAATAATGTTCTGCGCCCGAAGTCTGAATTGGCTTTTTCAAGACTACCGCCGTACCAATAGCATTGGTTCCAACTGACGCTTCGGTCCAATCTGCGCCTTTAATAAATTTGAGACCCTTGGCTTGTTCCAGTGTATCTTCATCACCAAAGGCTTCCATAATGTATCCCCGTTCATCAGTTAACATGACAATAAAGCCGGATCCTTTTACGAATTCATAAAGTTTTAACATAAACGGCCGGGCTATATCAATAAATTCCTGCCTCCTGGCAAGCAAATCATCAAGCTCTTCTCGATCCATAAAATGGTAGCAGGTGCCATCGTGGGGATTAACCCCAGCTTTGAAACATCTTTGCCAGGACTCTAATATCTCCGCAGAAACAGAGTAATCACCCGGTCTGCCATCAACAACAAAAGTCTGCCATGCTGCTGTAATATCCGATAATGAGGATTGGATCATTTCTTCACTCCCCGTTTTGTCAAAATCGGAATCTGGGGAAGCCAATCTGGAGTCAAGAGAACCGTCCCCCTGACTTCCTGACTTCTGGCTTAACTGGCCATTCTTTGACACTTCTCTTTTCTATTATTTTATCATAAACAGAAAGGGAAGCAAAAAGAACGTTCCCATGCTCCCACAACAAAAAAGGCCGTTAATCGTTTGACTAACAGCCTTTTTGGAACTGCGATTATTGCTGTACTTCTCCAGGCTCAGGAACAGCCATTTGTTCAGCCGTTACCTCCTGCATACTTCGAGCATCCTTAATTTCAGGGATACTAAATTCCTTTCCATAATCAGACATGGTATAACTGGCTGTCATGTCCATAGCCATAGCCATTGATCCACCCTGGCTTTCCTGGCTGGCCGGCATATCCATATTAAGCTTCATATTACCAGTCATATCCATGTAGTCATTATAGAAAGTTTCTTTATCAATCCAAATAGCATAGACTAAGTCCAGGTCCATATCTTGCAGCAGCTTTTGCATATCCACATCCTGTTCCATGGCAGGTATTTGCTGACTGAATTGTTTGAAATAATCACTCTTGAAAATATCACCGCCCATGGTACCATTTAATACCCAGTATTGTTTATCGTTTTTTACCTGATCATTGGCAAAGGATAAACACATTCCCATATCCTTAACCTGCTGCATGGCAGTAGCAGGATCCTGAGCCATGGACTGTTTCATTAGCGCCTGAATATCGAGTCCTTCCAAGTCCATCTTTACCCAACCAATATCAGGCATGGTCATAAACATGCCATCCTGGTTCAACACCATCTCGGTATCTATAGCCTGGGGCGCCGGAGACGGCGCTGATGGCATATCGATAGCAGCCTTCTGTTTCATGTACATTATAAGCGGTTCGGCCTGCAGCCAGGCTTCTATCTTGGAATCCATTTTCATCTTCATAGTCTGTTCGTCTTTAGCGGATTCCCTAACTGTCATATCGATGTCGCTTTGCACATCTGCTGCCATTTTATAACGTCCGGCCTTTGTAACCACAGCGGAGGATTTGCCCATTAGTTCATCGGCGGTCATACCATCGCGCATTTCATTATAGGCAATGGCAACCGTTTCAGTTTGACCATCCCATTCCACAGCGCCCCCCAAGGATTCATAGACAAAACGCAGGGGTATGTAGGTCTTACCTTCAATAACTTCCGGTGCACGGAGCATCGTTTTAGCGACCCCGTTAACAGATGCGGCCGTGCTGCCCAGAGTCATCTGCACAACATTGTCATTCTCCACGATATTGATGATCTCACCGGCCACCGTAACATCACAGCCTAAAGTATTGATTAGAAAATCAGGTGTTACCCTGGTTACGCCCCCCTCCAAATACGGCTCGCTAGCGGGCTGGTAAGACTTCCCATTAAAATCGAGGTTGACTGCCGCGAAGGCCGGGGTGGCCATGACTAGAACCATGATGAGGCTAAGTAGAATACTGGTTTTTCGTTTCAAAATGTCTCGCTCCTTCCTTAATAAGTTAAAAAAATACTATAATATAATACGCAAGTAAAATTATTATTCTTGCACCTAAAACTTGAATTAACATGTCAAGGCGTACAAATGGCCGTATATGGGGATTAAGGCAGGAAGCAAAAATAACGTCCCCTTGCTTCCTTGTTGCGCTAACTTTGTTCAGCTAAAATCCGCAGGTTATCAAACAGCTCGGCTACCGTAATCATCCCTACACCGCCCGGCACGGCGCTGGCATATCTGGCTTTGGCACAGGCTTCGGGATGAACATCACCCGCCATCTTACCATTTTTATCAAAGTTTATTCCCGCATCGATTATAACCCCGTTATCCTTAACCATATCAGCCGTAATAAAATGTATTCGTCCCAGGGCTGCTATCAGTATATCCGCATTCCTGGTTTCTTGACCTAAATCATGGGTATGGGTATGGCAAACAGTTACTGTTCCATTCTCGGCTGTCATCATAACTGCCAGCGGTCCGCCTAAGATAGTACTGCGTCCCACGATGGTCACCTTTTGCCCGTCTATATCAATATTGTGATCCTTAAGCATACGGATAACCGCCTTGGGGGTAGTCGGTTTAACGCCTGGCTCTTTGGTCAAAAGATGCCCCAGGTTAAAGGGGTGAATCCCCTCTACGTCTTTTCGATAATCCATGGTGCTCACAATCAAGTCGGCATTAATGTGAATCGGGAGGGGTTTTTGTATCATGATACCAGTGACCTCCTGATCGTGGTTTAATTGCTCGATTTTCTCTAATAGTTCGGCTTCGCTGATTGCGGAGGAAAAATGCCAGACTTTTACTTCGCATTCTATATCACGAGCAAAATTTTTTATACCGTTTATATATGCAGCCGAAGGCCCCTCATCACCAACCTGAATAATTGTCATGGCCATTCTCCTTTTTGCTGCAGCTAGTTTCAATTCAGATTTTAATCTACCTCTTATTTCTTTACCATAAATCAACACTTGTATTCCTCCTGAAAGTTTAAAATACCTGCTGGTGATAATTGAGCTTGTTTTTGGTCAGTAAGCGACGCGAGCGACATTTTTGTCCCGATCTAATAACAATAAAGTTGGCCTGGATATTAATAAAATTACTAATAAGTGACATATTGAAAATGTGAAGCCTAGAAAGCAGCCTCCAGATGATTGATGTGAGGCTCGTTTTTCTCTATGAGGATACCAATTACATCAAAACGGATTTCATTGAATGGCTGGGATTGAGCCGCGAGGTACTCGAGTGCAACTTTGCGTATATGTTCGCGTTTGGTTTTTGTAACCGCTTCTTCAGGAAACCCAAAGCTGGTAGTGGCCCGGGTCTTAACTTCTACAAAAACGACGCTTTTAGCCCGTGAACAAATGATGTCTATTTCCCCATATCGGCTGCGGAAATTACGCTTAAGTATTTTATAACCTTGATCTTCCAGATACCGAACGGCGATATCCTCACCTTTATTACCCAGTTCTTTTCTCATGTGGTTCTCCTATCTGCAGATTATATGTTTAAAATAGGTTCCCCATCGGTCCCTTCCTATTTTCGCCTCAACTGACCGGCCTGTTGTCCGGGCAGATAATTTATTCAAATAAACTGGGTTGGACTCCTTTATCTTCCAGCATGGTTTTTACCGGTTCAAAACTGCCCCGGTGAATTGGACAAGGTCCCAGGCAGTCCAAGGCTATCATATGTTCCCGGGTAGCATATCCTTTGTGCCGGGCGAAACCATACCCCGGATAGATGACATCATAGGCCTGCATAGATTGATCTCTCTCTACTTTGGCAAGGATTGAGGCGCAGGCTATGGATATACTAAGACTATCTCCCTTGATGAGCGGGTATTGTCTTATTTCCAAATTGGGGATACTGACAGCATCTATGAGCACAAAATCGGGCCGTGGCCTGAGTTCATTAATTGAAGTTTTCATGGCCTCTTTGGTAGCCTGCAATATGTTTTTTTGATCAATACGACCAGGAGAGATTGCCACCAGAGACCAGGCCAGAGCTTCTCTTTTAATTTCTGTTACCATTTGCAGCCGCTTCTTCTCGCTTAGTAATTTGGAGTCGTTCACTCCCGGCAAGAAAAAATCCCGGGGAAGTATAACCGCTGCTGCGACAACCGGACCAGCTATTGGCCCACGCCCTACTTCATCAATTCCGGCAACCAGTTGGTAGCCTTCCCGGTAGGCTCCATTTTCGTAAATTTTGAGTTCTTTTATGCGTTGCTTTTCTTCCTCCAGGGCAGTTCCCTTCAGAGTCATTAGTGCTTAAACCACCTTACTTAACCCATTAATCCGGCCACTGTAATCCCCAGCATCTCACCTTCCAGTATGGCCTCCCTGAAGCCTCGTACTTTCAGTGCGTCACCAATCAGAAAAACATGGGCTGCCATCTCTTGTCCAACCCTAAAAAGTTCATTTCTTGGTTTAAATCCTGTTGCCCACACTACATAGTCAGCTTTCAATATTCTTTCGCCTGCGGCAGTTGCAATATGTACCTGATTAGCCTTTATTTCCATTACCTCGGCATCAGTTATCTTCTCCACGCCCGCTTCTCCCAAGCGATTCATCAGTGCGCGACGGTTTTTTCTCTCCATCTCCGCAGCTAGAAATGATTCTCTTTCAACGATAGTTATTCGTTTACTGCTGGAAGACAGAAACTCTGCCACCTCACACCCGGTACTTCCTCCCCCAATTACCACTACTTCCTGAGCCGATAGATCAACCTTACCGGCCAATACATCTACTGCCTCTATACAGGTACTATGGTCTCCACCTTCGATAAAGGGATGGGTCGCTTCTGCGCCAGTAGCCAGAACCAAAACGTCAGGTTTAATTCTCATTAGTAAATCGCGGGTTACATGGTTGTTAAGTGAAACTTCCACCCCGCTCTGGTCCAGCTCTCTCACCATATAATCCCGCCATGCTACAACACGCTTCTTGTGAGGCGGTACAGCAGCCAAGGCCATAAAGCCGCCCAGGTATGGTTCTCTATCATATAATATGACCTCCAGCCCGTGCCGCCGCAGAGAAAGCGCCGCTTGCATGCCGGCCGGCCCCCCCCCGATCACCACGGCTCTCGCTGATTGCTTTATTTCAGCTTTTTTAAGAAAAATATTTTCCCGTCCAGTAACCGGATTGACTGTACATCTGACTCCCTGGCCTTTAAAGTTGTTCTCTATACATTGGTTGCAGCTTATACAAGGTCGAATATCCCTCACCTTGTCTTGACGTGCTTTGCTGACCCATTCCGGATCTGCCAGCAGGCTCCTGCCTAAGAAAATAAAATCCGCTTGTTTATTAGCGAGTACCTGATTGGCAAATTCCGGGCTGCGTATCATCCCCCCTGTCATCACGGGAATGTTTACAACCTTTTTCACTGCCTCCGCCAGATATACTCGCCACCCTTCTTGATAAGAGGCGGGTTCAATGCTTTTCAGACCTGATTCATAGGTGCCGCTGGAACAGTTAATTATATCAACTCCAGCTTTCTCCAGATTCCTACAGACCTTCAGACTTTCTTCTAATTGCAATCCGCCTTGGGTAAAATCATCAATATTAAGGCGTACGGAAATAGTCATCTCTGGTACTATCTCCTTTATTTCGTTAACTATCTCCAACAGAAAACGCTGTCTGTTTTCCAGGCTGCCTCCATATTCGTCCAGGCGCTGGTTGGTTCGAGGAGATAGGAACTGGTTTATCAGATATCCATGCGCAGCATGCAGTTCAACCCCATCGAATCCAGCCCGGCAGGCATAAAGAGCCGCCTCACTAAATTTATTTACAATTTGCTTTACCTCCAGGGTAGTTAACTCGCGGGGCAACTCCTTCATTATGGAACAAGAAATGCCTGAAGGTGCAACAGGTTGCTGACCTCCACAAATTGCGCTGGTGGTCTGTCTGCCCGCATGAAATAGCTGAATAAACGTACGACTGCCGTAAGCTTTGATAGCTTCATTGAGACGACTCAAGCCCATGACAAATCGTGGATGAGATATTTGTAACTGTCCAAAACCCTCTTTACCAATATCTTCTGTCACGCAGGCTGCTTCGACAATGACTGCTCCAACTCCACCGCGAGCCCGACTTACATAATGAGCAATAAGCGCTTCACTGACCTCGCCGTTGGTATAAGCATAATTGGTAGCCATAGGCGCCATTATGATACGGTTCCGTACCCATAGCTTACCTATATAAGCCGGTTTAAACAGTTCGGAAAATTTCATGACGCACCGCCTTTATAAAAATTAATAATATTATATCATAAATAATGCCAGCGTTAGGATGCAAGGTGTTTGATCAAGAGGGTCAAAAAATGCGCCCCTGCCGGGCATACTAAAAAAATTCGGTGGATCATAGATCCACCGAATTTTCCATTAATTAAATATCTAAGTAATGGCCACTTGTGGCAAAAGATATCTATTTGTTGCTTTTGCGCCAGATATTCATCGCTTCAGCCTCTTTAATCAGCTCGTCACGGAAGTCAGGATGAGCAATATCTATGAGAGCTTCAGCTCTTTCCCATGTACTCTTCCCTTTAAGGTTAGCAATTCCATATTCGGTTACTATCATGTGAGTAGCTGTCCGCGGATCAGTTACAATAGCTCCGGGAGAAAGAATCGGCTTGATCCTTGATGAAACTTTCCCTTTCAAATCAATAGTTGAAGGCAGGCAGATAAAACTCTGGCCGTTCTTAGATTTATAAGCGCCTTCCACAAAATCCAACTGTCCGCCAGTACCACTTATATGCCTTGTGCCTACAGTCTCTGCACATACCTGGCCAAATAGATCCATCTCAATAGCAGCATTGATGGATACAAAGTCGTCTATCTGGGCTACCACAAAGGGGTTGTTGGTATAATCCACTGAATAGGAGGCCAAGCCCGGGTTGTCATCTAAATAATCGTATAATTCTTTACTCCCCATGGCAAAGGAATAGACTTGTTTATATCTATCAAGGTTCTTTTTGGCACCAGTAATTTTACCGGCTTTAAACATCATGAGATAGGCGTCGACATACATCTCAGTGTGTACTCCTAAATCTTTCAAATCAGAAGCGGCTACCATGCTGCCAACTGCATTGGGAGTACCCCCTATACCAAGTTGAAGACAATTACCATTATACAAGCGTTCAATAATATATTCAGCGATTTTAGCTTCAACCGGGCTAGGCGGGTTTGCGCCTATAGTCGCAATAGGATCATTTTTGCTTTCGATAATATGATCCACCTGTGAAATATGAACGCATTCCTGGTTTCCACCCAGACAACGTGGCATGTTAGTATTGACTTCTAACATACTTACCCGGGCTTTCTCCATCATAGCCCAGCAGTTGACAGAACTGCCGCCAAAATTGAAATAACCATGTTTGTCCATAGGTGTAACCTGAATAACCGCAACATTAGTAGGGACGCAGTCTTTTCTGGTCATCATGGGATTTTCATGGAATTTCATTGGGATATAGTATAGGTTTTTACCGATGAACTTTTTGTCATGCCCTGATACATGCCAGCTATTCCAGGTAAAAACCTCGCCATCTGGATCGGCCTCAGCAGTAAAATGCTGATATGCTCCTATATCACAACGGATTTTTACATCCTCAAGTTCGTCTTTTCGTTTAGCCAGAGCTTCATCAAAGTCCCGAGCACAGTTAATTCCAAAGCCGTATTCCACCCAATCTCCTGATTTAACTAATTTAGCCGCATCGGCAGCTGATATTAGTTTACTCTTGTACATTTCAGCAAAACTCATGCCGCAACCTCCTCAATATTATTCGATATTCTATCTAAGCTTTCTTTCTCTCTCTACTTAACCAGACGCTCCTTCCATTCATGTCCTTCGGAATGAAAGTCAGTCTTTTCAGCAATCTCCTGGTTCATGCCAGGGTAGTATAATAAGACCCATTTTTCTTCTTCGATTTCGATTTAGCGAACTACAAAATCTTAGATTTAGCCAAACCATCACAACTTAACGCCTACTTCAATCCCCCTTTCCATATGAAAATTGGGTCTGTTTAAATCGTTGATCAATACATAATGGTTGGATACAAAATCAATAACAGGATATTCCAGGTTTAATAATGGAATAAAACTGGTTATTAGACTCGTATCTTTACCTCAAATATCGTAAAATAATCTCAGGAATGGAAAACATAAATATTTGTTTTATTAGCGAGAGTAGTCATAATTTACTCGAACACTATTTATTGATGCAATAAATATGCCTCGTAAGCGAATAACGAACTCGCGATCTGTAATCCTTACGTATAGGCATTCATATTGATTACCTATTATTTCCCGGGAATATTTTGAAAGCCTGTCAATGCATTGGTGCATTAATTTTGATGTCGAATTGCATCGTTAGTGGATATTTTTTGTAGTATTGCATACTCATAATTTAGGAAAGGCAGGTGCAAATCTAGTTATCTGGTCTACATGTCGGTAGAGTCTTGTTAAATATCCTCAGATAACTAGATAATGGGAATGGCAAAAAAGGTAGTTATTGTGGGAGGCGTAGCCGCAGGTGCTAGCGCTGCAGCTCGTTTACGGAGAATGGATGAAGACGCCCAAATCATTATGGTGGAACGTGGAGAGTATATATCTTTTGCAAATTGCGGTCTACCCTACTATGTGGGAGGGGTTATTAAGAAAAGAGAACGCCTGCTAATACAAACTCCCCGGTCTATGTTTAAACGGTTTAATATCGAGGTAAGAAATAACAGTGAAGTTGAACAGATAAACCCCCAGGAAAAAGAGATTGTCATTAAGAATACTCTCGAGGGTGATAGCTATCGCGAAAGTTATGATTATCTGGTGTTATGCCCCGGAGCTGCCCCTATTATCCCGAACATTCCGGGCATTAATCAGCCCAATGTTTTTTCGGTGCGTAATGTCCCGGACAGCGATAGGATAAAGCAGTATATAGAAATGAATGAACCGAAGACCGCGGTTATAATAGGCGGCGGTTTTGTGGGGCTGGAAATGGCGGAAATGCTGTATGAGTGCAATCTGGATGTTTGCATCGTAGAAGCTGCCGATCAGTTAATGGGGCCTTTGGATCCTGAAATGGCAGCTATAGTGCATTCTTACTTACGCAGTCAGGATATTGAACTATGTCTTGGAGATCAGGCCATATCCATGGAAGGTTCGGATCTGGTGGAAAGTGTTATTCTGGCCAGCGGCAGAAAAGTACCAGCCGATATTGTAATCCTCGGGATTGGCGTAAAGCCTGAGGTTGGACTGGCAACAAATGCCGGATTGGCTATAGGTTCTACCGGTGGGATATTAGTGGATGAATATCTGCGCACTTCTGATCCTTTCATATATGCAGCTGGAGATGCGATTCAGATCAAAGATTTCGTCACTGGGCAAGATTCTTTGCTTCCCCTGGCTTCTCCGGCCAATCGGCAGGGATGGTTGATTGCCAATAACCTGTGCCATCGTCCGATTAAGTATACTGGTGCGCAAGGAACTGCCATTGTTAAAATAATGGACCAGACGGTAGCTGTTACTGGCAAAAACGAAAAGACTCTGCGCAAGTTGGGTATACCATATCAAGCCTGCCATGCCCAACCAAATTCTCATGCCACTTACTATCCCGGCAGCAGTGTTATGACAGCTAAATTACTTTTTGATACTCAGGATGGGAAAGTACTAGGAGCCCAGATTGTAGGTCGGGACGGAGTCGATAAAAGAATCGACGTAATTGCCACCGCTATCAGAGCTGGCATGACGGTCTTTGACCTGCAGGAATTGGAGCTGGCTTATGCTCCGCCATTTTCATCTGCCAAAGATCCAGTCAATATGCTGGCCTATGCTGCCTCCAATATTGTTAATCGAGATATCGAGGTAATCCAATGGCCTGATGTTCCTAAGCGAGTTATGGAAGGGGCTTTCCTGATTGATGCTCGAACCGCCAAGGAATTTGAAAGGGGAACTGTGGATGGTGCTCACAATATCCCGGTGGACGAAGTGCGCGCCCGCATAGATGAAATTCCTAAAGATAAAGAAGTTCTGGTCTATTGCGGTCAAGGATTAAGAAGTTATATAGTAAACCGTATCCTGCGCCCCAAAGGTTATGATGTGAAAAATATCAGCGGAGGTTATGGTCTTTATCAGTACCAAATATAGCCGGCGGTAAAACACTAACCAGAGGCGCCTGGCCCAATAAGAATGAGTTTTTAATGACTGTTCCTCTGAAGATCCAACTTGTCTCGGCCTAGTCTAGACTGATTAGGCCGAGATTTCCTTTGCGGAAATCCTGAAGAAGCGCTGTACAGGTTTTGTCAAGGTCAAGTGCCCCGGCTTTAAGTAAGTGCCCCCTTTTGTGAGCAATTTCTTCAAGTAATTCGAGCGAGGGTTTATCTGTATCTATTATCTTAAACTTTTCAATCAGAATTCCGGGTGCTTTTTCTTGCAAGAGTTTAAGCAAATACAAAGCCACCTCATACTCTTGATAGGCATTTTCTCCCACTATATTTAACAAGGCCAGCTTGAGGCCCTGTTCCTCATCCTCGACTTTGGGCCACATGAGTCCTGGAGTATCCATCAACTCAATATCATCTCTCACCCGCACCCACTGTTTGCCTCTGGTTATTCCTGGCCTGGCTCCAGTCCGCGCCATCTTCTTTCTTACCAAGCAGTTCAAGAAGGTAGATTTGCCGATATTCGGAACCCCTACCACCATAACTCGAACGGGGCGAATCCTTCGGCCTTTTTGCAGCATTTCCGCTGCCTGCGGTTGATATAAGGTTTTAATGGCCTGGATTACCTCGCTCAGACCTTTGCCACTTGTGGAATCCATAGCTGTTGCCATTAAACCTTCCTCCCTTAACCTGGCCAGGTACATTCGGGTTGCATCAGGTGCAGCTAAATCCATTTTGTTTAAAACAAACAGCAGTTGTTTCCTGCTGATTATCTTTTCCAGGTCTGCATTCCGACAGGAAAACGGCGCTCGAGCATCAAGCAATACCGCCACAATGTCAACCATCTTTATATTTTCTTGTATTTCCCGTTTGGCTTTCACCATATGTCCCGGATACCAGTTTATAGCCATACTTATCACCTCCAGATTAGCATTCCCCAGTATACGCTATAGTTTTGTTAAAAAAAAGAGAATACCCCTCGGTATTCTCTCCCTCTTACTATTCTATCGTGAAAATCTCCCTTTTTCTTTAACTCGGGCTTTTTTACCGGTCAAGCCCCTTAGATAGAAGAGCCTCGCTCTACGAACCTTACCTCTTCTGGTCACTTCAATCTGAGCAATCTTAGGTGAATTTATAAGGAACGTTCTTTCCACAGCTACTCCGTAGGTTATTCTTCTAACCGTAAAGTTTTTGGAGAGACCAGTCCCTCTAATCTTCATTACTACCCCTTCATATATCTGAATTCTCTCCCTGGTTCCTTCGACTACTTTCACATGAACTTTTACGGTGTCACCAGGGCCGAAAACCGGGATATCTTTTTTATAATATTCTTCTTCAATTGAGCGAATTATATCTTGCATTAAGTCTTACCTCCTTCCTGCAGGTGGGCATACACCTTTGCCAATGCAACGCCACCATTATTACAGAACAAGCCTATTTTAACATAGCCCAATGGCGATCTCAAGAAAAAATCTATTGATTAAACCAGAATTCCCCTAATAGTCTATCCAAAATTATGGATACTGCACTGCGAACCGACAGATGATTGTAATCACTGGCTCCGGATACAGGTTCAAGAACGTAGTCGCATTGATCCATTACCTCCTGCACTATCCCCCAACCAGTACCGAAAAGCAGTAAAAACACTCTATCATCATCGCAAACTTCTGCCTTTAGTTGACGATAACTTATCGCATTCGGATAGTGATGAGCATCAGTAGCCACCGTACACACTCTCTGTCCTGTCTCCCGGGTAATGGCTTCTATTACGGTCTCCAAGTCTTCCGCCAATTTAAGCAAACGAAAGGCTTCTTGGCGATCACTATTATATAAGCCTCCATAGCCTTCCTGCCAGTAAGCCAGGATTTCTCCAATTAACTTTTGCTGGCTGGCAGATGGATGAACCACATAGAATCCTTCTACATCGTATGTCCGCACTGCACGGGCAATATCATGCAAATCCAGGTTGGTTATCGAGGTAGTAATAATATCCATTCTTTTATTATAAATAGGATAATGTAATAGGGCTAAGTAAACTTTTGATCGTCTCACCTATCGTTCTTCTCTCCGTTAAATAGTATTTCCTCCAGTAGTTTTCTTTCTTCTTGATCAAACTGTCTGCCCAGTAACAACTCCGGTCTTTTCAATAACGTACGGGTCAAGCTGAGTCTCTTTCTCCACAAGCGTATCCGCTCATGATGCCCTGAAAGAAGTACTTCTGGAACTTCCTGGCCCTGATAAATCCGGGGCCGGGTGAAATGCGGGTATTCCAGCAGACCGGCCTCAAAAGATTCCTCCCGAGCGGAGTTCTCATCACCAAGTACTCCAGGGATTAGCCGTGTCACCGCATCCACTACCACCATAGCGGCTATTTCTCCACCGCTCAGCACGTAATCCCCTATGGATATTTCCTCATCCACCGAATCCATTACCCGTTCATCGATACCTTCATAATGTCCACAGAGCAGAATTAAATGAGGCTGTTGGGCTAGTCGGGCAACATTTTCCTGATCCAATTTTTGGCCCTGCGGCGACAGGTAAACAAGTCGAGAATCCTCCCTCTTTACGCTGGCAATAGCCCGAGACAAGACATCGACCTTCATAACCATCCCCGCTCCCCCACCATATGGGTAGTCATCTACCTGTTGGTGCTTATCAAGAGCATAATCCCTGATATTTATCGGGTTAATCTCCACCAGTTTTCTGCTTCTCGCCCGTTCAATAATGCTTTCATTGAACGGCGAATTGAACATATTGGGAAAAAGAGTCAGGATGTCAATTACCATCTTTATTCACCCAACAACCCTGGCAGCAATTTAACCTGCATGCGCTTATTAATTACGTCAACCTCACAAATAACCTTTTTAATGGCAGGTATTAGAACCTCTCCATAGACATCTGATTTTACAACATATACATCGTTGGCACCTGTTTCCAATATTTCAGTCAACTGCCCCAGATATCCTTTTTCAAGATCATCAACCCTCATCCCGATCAACTGAAACTGATAATAACAACCGTCGGGTAATGGATATAATTCGTCGTGAGCAACGCTCACAAACGCATTGCGATATTTTTCCGCATCATCAATGCTTTCTATTTCTTTGAACTTCATCAAAAGCTGCCCCCTGTGGGCAGTGCAGGTCTCCAGGGTTAATTCCATGGCCGCATTTCCAGAGCCAATTTTCAGCTTTTGCATCGTTTGAAAACGTTCTGGAAAATCGGTCAAAGGTTGTACTTTAACAGCCCCTTTGTAACCATGAGTTCCAACTATTTTGCCAACCTTAATTAATTCTTGGGAATCCACCAGATAGACCTCCACTTATGTCTGTCCATTAATTGATAAAATTTGCTGTTTTTAATGCTTATCTCATTATCTCTACTGCTACTCTCTTACCTGATTTGGCTGCTGCAGCTTTGGTAAGGGTACGAATTGATTTGGCAATTTTGCCCTGTTTACCTATTACTTTGCCCATATCATCAGGCGCAACCCTAAGTTCCAGTAGTACTGATTTATCATTTACGGTCTCTAAAACTTTAACCTCTTCCGGGTTATCTACCAGCGTGCGGGCTATCACTTCTACGAGTTCCTTCACTTTGTTACACCCCCCAGCTTTCCTCTCACTACTTGCGGCTTTCCGCAAACTTACCAATAATTCCTTGCTTCTGCAAGAGAGATTTGGCGGTGTCAGATGGTTTGGCCCCGGTTGCCAACCATTTTAGTGCTTTTTCTTCGTCTATCTTAATTGTGGCCGGATTGGTGGCCGGGTCATAATAACCTATCTCCTCAATAAAACGGCCATCTCGGGGTGTTCTTGAATCTGCTACCACCATACGGTAAAAGGGATTCTTCTTAGCTCCCATCCTTTTCAATCTAATTTTTGTCGCCATGTTTTCACCTCCTCGAAATTTCTTTACTTATAATAACCTAACCCGCGGTACGATCAAAAAGACTGTCGGCAAGGCGGATCCAGGTGATGTAAGTCCAAATTATCTAAAATTGTTAAAATGGTAGTCTCATATTGGGTATCCCCGGTCGTTTGCCTTTCTTGCCGCCCATTTCTGTAAATTGTTTCATCATCTTGCGTGCATCCTCAAATTGTTTGAGTAAACGGTTTACTTCCTGGACTTTAGTCCCGCTGCCACGGGCAACTCTTTTTTTACGACTACCATTCATTATGATCGGATTTCGCCTTTCCTCTCCAGTCATCGATTTTATAATCGCCTCCAGATGGGCCAGTTCCTTTTCATCAATTTCGCCCTTTATACCCTTCATATGTTTGCCCATTCCTGGTATCATGCCCAATAAGTCTTCCAGCGGACCCATAGACCTGACCTGCTGCATCTGTTGCAAAAAATCTTCCAGGGTAAATTCCTGCTGACGAATCTTTCTCTCCATTTCACGGGCTTGATTTTGGTCGAAGTTGTCTTGGGCTTTTTCGACCAGGGTTAATATATCTCCCATCCCTAATATGCGTGACGCCATTCTTTCCGGGTGAAAGGTCTCCAGGGCATCAAGCTTTTCGCCCATCCCTACCATCTTTATAGGGCAACCAGTAACCGCTTTAACTGAAAGAGCCGCCCCACCCCGTGTGTCCCCATCCAACTTGGTCAGGATAACTCCGGTCAACCCGATATCGTTATTGAAGGCCTCTGCAACATTTACCGCATCCTGACCGGTCATAGCATCTACCACCAGAAGAATTTCCTGGGGGTCTACCAATTTTCTAATATTTTTCAGTTCATCCATTAACTCTTCGTTAATATGAAGTCTACCTGCAGTATCTATTATAACCACATCGCGGTTGTTATCCCGTGCAAATTCAAGAGATCGGGGGACAATATCAACCGGGTTGGCCTGCCCCATGGAAAATACCGGGACTCCAACTTGTTCCCCCAGCACCTGAAGCTGTTTAATAGCTGCCGGACGGTAAACATCGCAGGCCACCATAAGCGGTCTGCGTCCCTGCTTAACCAAGTTCTTGGCCAGTTTAGCAACAGTGGTGGTTTTGCCTGCCCCCTGCAATCCTACTACCATGAACACCGTAGGCGGTTTCGATGCCATAAGCAGTTTATTCTCTGCTTCTCCCATCAACCGCGTCATTTCATCATAAACAATCTTTATTACCTGCTGGCCGGGGGTTACGCTCTGCAGCACTTCATGGCCTACCGCTCTCTCACTGACAGTCGCTACGAAAGTTTTAACTACTTTATAATTAACATCAGCCTCCAGGAGAGCCAGACGCACTTCACGCATAGCCAGCTTTACATCTTCTTCGGATATTTTGCCCTTGCCACGTAGTTTTCGAAAAACTTCTTGTAGTCGGTCTGATAATCCCTCAAAAGCCACACTATCTCTCCTCTTCTTATAGTAATCTGCTAATATCTTTTAAAAGCGCAACGGCCTGGCTTACCTTGTATTTATCAACATCTGAGTCCTCTAGAAAGGCGGTCAATTCGTCTAAGCTGCTACGGGTGCGTTGGAATTTTTCAACCAGCCCGAGCTTCCTTTCATACTCTTCCAGCAGGCTCTCGGCTCTTTTAACCATATCATAAACGGCCTGACGGCTGGTATTAATATTGCTGGCGATTTCGGAAAGGGACCAATCGTTTTCATAATGCATGCTTAACACATCTTGCTGTTTTTCCGTTAGCAACGGGCCATAAAAATCCTTAAGCAATACCACATGACTGATCTTCTCCAGCATCACCCTTCACTCTCCCTATGTAAAGCAATTTCACTTTACATTAATGTATTTTATTCCTTTCATATACAACTGTCAAGTTTATGATCGGTCGGTATCATAGATTATCACCTATTTTCTTTTCTTTGCCTAAATATTCAAAATGCTCTAAAATGGTAATTATTATGCGGACAATAATATCTTTGAAAGGAAGTATAATCAGTATATGGAGAAAATAGCCTTAATAGCTGACAGTGCCTGTGACTTACCTCAGAAACTGGCCGAAGAGCTGGGAATTAGAATTCTACCGTTGAAAATAATTTATCCAGACGCGGAATATTCCGACCGTGTTGATATACAGCCCATGGATGTATACAACCGCATGCCTGGTGAAATTCCAACCACCTCTATGCCTAATCTACAGGAAATAAAAGCTGCTATCGAAGATGTGCGTCGGGAAGGATATACTCATTTACTTATTATAACTTTATCCAGCGGCTTATCTGGAACCTATCAGGCCATGCAGCTAGCTGCTAAAGATTTTGATGATATCGTGATTAGAGTCTTCGATACCCTCACCTTATCAATGGCTACCGGCTGGATAGTCCTGGATACTGCTCGCAATATCCTCAAAGGATTAAGCTGGGAGAAGGTGTTGGAGAAGCTTACCACACTTCAGCCCAAGGTCAGAGCTTTTTATGTTATAGAAACTTTGGAATACCTGCGCAAGGGGGGCCGCATTGGTCTTGTAGCAGGTATGCTGGGGGAATTCCTTAATTTAAAGCCTATTATTGGTGTCAATACAGAAGGAATATATTATACTCATGCCAAAGTCAGGGGACGCAGCAAATCTATTGAACGACTAATAGAAATCTTAATAGACAGCGTTGGCAATAACCCCTCTAACGTGGCCGTTATGCACGGTGGAGCGAAAGAAGAAGGCGAGAAATTGTTGGCCAGATTAAGCAAGCTGCCCAACATTAAAGAGCTTATTTTTTCCGATATAAGCCCGGCTCTGGGGGTTCATACCGGACCTGGATTACTAGCACTATGTTTTTATGAATTATAGAGACTGAACCGTGCAGTCGTCTCAGGGGCTGCGAATATCGGCTGAATTTTTAAAAACCCTCGCCAGTCAAACATGACTAATTGGCGAGGGTTTTCTCGATACCCTGCTTTTTACTTCTATCATCAGCTTTAGAAGGACGACTTGGTTACCAGCTTACTGGGAATCCACTTCTCTGCGATTATTTTGCCGAAGGAGCGGCACGGAATGCATAAATAGGGGCGATTTTGTTTTTGTTATTTATTTCCATTCTCTGTTATAATGGTCTCATAAGATTTGTATAAGGAGACCATGTTGATGTCTAGACTTTTATCAATTCTGTTTATCACCATTTTAATGCTGTTTATATTCCCCTCAACTACACTTGCGCCTGGCAGAACAGACGGTGCCACAGAGGCTATTTTTGATCAGGTCTTTGCGGATCTCGTTGCTGATTATGCCCTCTATTCTTCGCTCCTACAGGATGTATGTCCCCTTAATCAACATACCATCTCACTCCGGGCCAACAGTCGCAGCGAGGCAACTGCCTGCCTCAGTGAAGGCTTTGCCCTCCCCCTGGCTCAAAGCATCGTAGATTGTTATCTGCAATGGGTGCCCGAGCATGGGAAAATGGCCATTATCCCCACTGATTCCATTCCGATAATAACTGCCGCCGATAAACCTTACCTTAAGATGCGGCGGATATCCCCGGAAGAAGTTGTATTGGAGCGCATCTACATCGATTGTTATGAAATTGGGGACAGGTATTTATATAAAATTACTGTCCACCACAAGGAATTGCGGTGGATAGTTGTTGATATGCAGTTGGACAGACTTTATCCTACAGACACTCCTTAACTCGACGCACCAGCAGTGAAGATCTCCCCCATTGCGCGCCTTAATTAAGGTTTATTTCCAAGGGGGTCTGATAGTGTCCTGCTCATAAACTTGATGCCGATTGATTTTGGCATCCTAAAAGTAAATAAAAAAGGATTTCTAAACACAACTTTAGAAATCCTTATTTTACGATGGTGGGCGATGACGGGCTTGAACCGCCGACATCCTGCTTGTAAGGCAGGCGCTCTCCCAACTGAGCTAATCGCCCTGGTGACCCCTGGGGGACTCGAACCCCCGTTACCGCCGTGAAAGGGCGGTGTCTT
>ENA-UOOK01000620-UOOK01000620.1-fermentation-metagenome-genome-assembly--contig:-NODE-620-length-46990-cov-23.839629_pt1 | contig 46990 bp, 38 predicted proteins | sample MGYA00245777_ERZ724023 | MGnify/ENA primary metagenome ERZ724023 (study PRJEB28704, sample SAMN03018312) | fermentation metagenome | biome: anthropogenic terrestrial biome; feature: soil; material...
ATGCGGGCGTAGTGGACGCCGCTACCAAGGCCGCCATGGATGTGCACGCCACGTTGATCTTCGGCAAGGACGCTTATGGCGTGGTGGATGTGGCCGGCAGCGGCGCGTTGCAGATCATCATCAAGCCCCACGGCAGCGCCGGTACGCAGGACCCGCTGGACCAGCGCGCCACCGTGGGCGCAAAGGTGGCAGCCTATACCGCCGCCATCCTCAACGACCTGTGGATTTTGCGCATCGAGCACGCAGTCAGCGCCTAGCGGCGCTTCACAAAAGCGGCTGAGCCGCTTTTGCGAGCTCACAGCCTTTCCCTCTCGCCCTTCGGGCTCCCGGGCGGAAAAGGCTGCGGCGAACGAAAGCCTGCGGCTTTCATCCGTTTCGGCGTACATGCCGCCGAAGCCGGATTGGAGCCTCCGGGGGCTGCGGCCCCCGAACCCTAAGGCTTTTGAGGTTAAGGGATCAAGGGGCGTAAGCCCCTTGATCCCTTTGGGAACTTTATGGAACAAAGGAGGAACAACCATGCGTTACATTACGGATAAGGAAATCGACCGCCTGGGCGGCGCCGTGGGCGAACGGCTGATGGCGGAACCCCGGATACAGCTGATGATTGCGGGCAGTCCGGAGGATCGGCCCTGGGAGGGCGGCATCAACGGCTATTTTTTCCGCATCCGCCGGGGCGTTCAGGTGGCCGTGCCCCAAAGCCTGGCCGAACTGATCCGCCAAAATGAGCAGGTGCAGCTATTGAGCGAGGCCCGGGTACGGCCCTACAAGGCCAGCCGGGGCAAAAAGCTCTCGGAGTAGGAGGCGGGCCATGACCCTCAACGACATCGTGGTTTCCGCCCTGGCCCAGCTCGACCGGGGGCACGACGCGCAAACGCTGGATATCTGGCGGGATAAATTCGCCCGTTTTGCCAACGACGCCGTGGCGGATCTGGCAATCAATACGCGTTACCGATTGAACGACCCGGTCGCTTTCACCATAACTCATAACTCTCAACTAAATATTAGGAGCTAAAATGAAAATACACACCGATGTCACCACCCTCTCCCGCCTCTATCCGCTCTTCAAAGAGGCCGGAATCGAAGGCGTCCTTACCGGGGATTTCTCCCTCATTCAGGATCTCACTTTGCCGGATCTCGCCGCTCGTTTTCTGGCCTCCGGCTCCATGCCCCAAATCTGTGCTATCATTACCAAATCCGATGCTTACATCTCAGACGACCCCGCTCAACCACCTAAATCTTGGGAACTGTGCTCCCGCGAAGAATGCCTGGGGATTATCCTCCCTTTTGTGATAGATATCACCATCGGACCCTTATATTTGAAGAATCATCCGGATCCGATCCCGCCACTGGAAACATCTTCATGAATATCAGATTCGTCCTATACAGGTTAGGTGCAAATCCGGATCTCATAGAAATCGATGAAGCCATCCCCCTCGTCGATCTTTACAACGAAGATCGCGCCGCCTTCCTCTGCCCACTCTTGGAGATCACTTGAATAAATCGTCTATCTCTTTCACGCCGCTCCCCTCTCCGGAGCTGCCTATCCGGTACAGCACGTAGCAAACGGCTATCGCTATGATTAGTAATACCATCTTAACCTCTTACCTATATTATAAGCCTTACGCTTAGGAGGCGCAAATGAATAACTCAAAGCTTACCATCACCCTGGATTTCAAAGGGCGTGACGAACTCGAACAAATCGTCGCCGAAATCGGTAAAAAACACGATATTCCCGTGGATATCGATATCTCCTCTGCCAAGCTCGGCATTCTCAAGGATATGAACAAGTCCTTTAAGTCTATCTACGATTCCGCCAAACTCTTTACCGCTCAACTAGGCCTGGCCATCTCCAGGGTCCAAAAAGCTACTATCTATGGCGATGAACTCCTCATGACATCCATGGCCCAAATGCAAAATATCGCCCGCTTCTCCAATGTCGATACCCTCAAAGGCGCCACCAAAGCCGCCATCGGCCTCTCCGCCGCCTTCGGTATCGATCTCGCCACCGCCATGGACCTCATCGGTAAAGCTGCCGCAGGAAATACCTCCATGCTTGGCCGCTACGGAATTGTCCTGGATGAAACCGCTCGCCAGATAGTAGAAGCGTCTTCCAGACGCTTTTTAATAAACGTGCGCAGCACACCGCAACTCTCAACTCTCAACTTTATCAAACGTGCGCAGCACACCACATCTCATAACTCATAACTAAAGTGGTGCGACCGCAAGCTCCGGTATCCCAGAATGTAGCTATGAATGTTGTCCTAAAGTGCGATGGGAAAGCCTTGGCAAAAGCTGTGATTAAAGGAAAGAAGAAGATCATTTCTACCTAGATAAATTGTCAAACCGGTTGTCGAATCTCGGTCCTGATGATCAACAAACTACCCTGAATTTGTTTCAAACCACCTGTCAAACCCCGATATTTCCAAATGGGTTGTCGAATTTAGCCCAAGGGTCTATCGCGGGATACCCATCCTGAGGAAGATTGCAGACAGAAAAAACACTTGACCTTTAAAGCTAATGTTTTATAGGGGTTTCTAAGTAATGAATGGAGTATATATGAATATCCACTTTCGTGATGTACAAGCCGGCAGTGTAGAAGCCAGAGCGATCCTGGAGATCGCCGAAGGGGTCTTTTTGAACGAAGTTACGATTCTCAATATTGACGGCGAGATAGTAGTTGAATTCCCCAAAAAGAGCTTTGTAGGAAAGAATAAACGCACCTTTTACATCGATATCATCACCTTTGAAGATGTGGACAAGCGCATAGTGTGGGAGCTTGAAGTAAAAGAAGCCTACCGGGCCTGGCGCAAAAGCAATAAAAAAGTATTGGTATACGAAGAAAAATAAAGATAAATGGAGGATCATCATGATCACCAACTTGAACGACGCATTATCCACTAACATCAAGGGGATGAAACGCTCGGCCATCCGCGAGCTGCTGAAATATCTCGGCACTCCCGGATTGATCTCTTTCAGCGGAGGCTTTCCCAGCCCGCTCACCTTCCCTGTGGAAGATCTGAAACAGATCATGGTTGAAGTAATGGACAACGAAGCTGCCACAGCCTTGCAATATGGCGCCACCGAAGGTGACGTACTCTTGCGCACTCTGCTGGCAAACCGCTACAAAAGCCAGGGTGTGGATGTAAGCGTGGAAAACCTGATCATCACAACCGCTTCTCAGCAAGCTCTGGATCTGATCGGAAAGATGTTTATCGATCGCGGGGACTATGTAATGGTGGGCCTGCCCTCATATCTGGGCGGACTTTCCGCGTTCAATTCCTACGGTGCCCAGATGATCGGCATCCCGATGGATGCCGAAGGCGAAGATCCCGCAATCTTGGAAGCCGAGCTGAAAAAGCTTCAGGCCATGGGCAAAAAACCGAAATTCATCTATCTGATCCCGGATTTCCAAAATCCTGCCGGCGTCACTATGACCGAACGCCGCAGAATGGAGATTATCGCGCTGGCGCACAAATATGACGTGCTTATATTGGAAGACAGCCCCTACCGCGAACTGCGTTATGAAGGCGAATCCCAAAAGACTATGTACGAATTGGATGGCACCGGTCATGTAATCATGCTGGGGACCTTCTCCAAGATCTTTTGTCCGGGATTCCGCATCGGCTGGGTTGTGGGTCATCCGGATGTGCTGGATAAAATCGTGGTAGGTAAACAGGCCACCGATCTCTGCACTCCGCCCTTCACCCAAAGAATTGCCGCCCGCTACATCGAGAAAGGCCTTTTGGATCCCAAGATCGAAGATATTCGCAAGATGTATTCCGTGAAACAGAAGGGCTTCCTGCAAGCTCTGGATAAATATATGCCTGAAGAGATCACCTGGACCAAACCGGAAGGCGGACTCTTTATGATGGCATACGCACCGGAGCATCTGGATACAAACGCTCTGCTGCTTGATTGCATCAAAGAAGCGAACGTAGCCTATGTAGCCGGCACTTCATTCTTCTGCGATGGCGGAGGCAAACATACCATGCGCCTGAACTTCTCCTACGAGACCTTGGAAAAGAACGAAGAAGGTGCCAAGCGCCTGGGCAATTTCTTTAAGAACGTATTGGCAAAGAAATAACACATATATAAACTGGAGGAATAATGTCCAACAAAGTCATTAAAGACCGTATGGGCATGATCATCAAAGAGGAAGACACTCCGGAAAAGATGGAAGTGGAGCTCACCGAAGTCAAAGCTCCCGGAGAAAAGGATTCCCCCGTATTGATCTATTACAACTGGTGCAAAAAGTGCGGCATCTGCGTCGCGTTTTGTCCCACCGGCTGCCTGGGATTGAAGAGCGATGGCTCTCCCTACGTACAGGCCCCGGAAAAATGTATCCATTGCGAAACCTGTGATCGCCTATGTCCCGATTTCGCCATCACCGGAGCGAAGGAGAAGTAATGTTGAAAAAAGAAAAAACCAAAGCTACTGTCAAAAAGGAATCCAAAATCAACGAATTGCAGATTGCCAGCGAACGCAAGACAGTTATCATGCAAGGCAACGAAGCGGTGGCATACGGCGCTTTGGATGCCGGCGTGAATTTCTTTGCCGGCTATCCCATCACTCCTTCCACCGAAATCGCCGAAATTCTGGCAGCTGAACTGCCAAAACGTGACGGTGTCTTTATCCAGATGGAGGACGAAATCGCCTCTATATGTGCCATCACCGGAGCCTCCCTTGCCGGAGCCAAGTCGCTCACCGCCACCAGCGGTCCCGGCTTCTCCCTGATGCAGGAAGGTATCGGTTTTGCCAAGATCACCGAAACACCTTGCGTGGTTGTAAACGTACAGCGTATGGGCCCCTCCACAGGTATGCCCACCAGCCCCGCTCAAGGTGATATAATGCAAGCCCGATGGGGCTCTCACGGCGATTCACCTGCCATCGTGCTGTATCCGGATAGCGTGAAAGAAAGCTATGAACTCACCATCCGCGCTGTCAATCTGGCAGAAAAATATCGCACCTGCGTGATCTTGCTGTTGGATGAAGTGTTGGGACACATGCGCGAATCTGTACGCTTGCCCGATCTCGCCAACGTGAGAGTGATCAATAGAATTAAACCCACTGTGCCTCCACACTGGTATAAACACTACGATGAAAACCAGAAGTATCTGTCGCCCCTGGCCAGCTACGGTGAAGGCTACAGATTCCATGTAACCGGACTCACTCATGACGCCCACGGCTTCCCCACAAATAAAAGCACCGAAGCCGGAGACATGATGGACCGCCTGCGCAAGAAAATCAGTCACAACATTCGCGACCTCGTACAGATCGAAAGCCACGAAATGGACGACGCCACTATCGCCATCTTTGCCGCCGGCATTACTGCCCGCTCTGCCAAAGCTGCGATTGCCATGGCTCGCTATGAAGGAATCAAAGTGGGACTTTTGCGCCCCCTCACCATTTGGCCATTCCCGGACGACGCCGTACGCAAAATGCTGCGCAACGTCGAGACCGTGATCGTGCCGGAACTCAATCAAGGCCAATTGATCCACGAGATTCGCCGCCTCACCAAAGATAAGAGCGACAGCAATGTGCTCACCATCCAAAGGGTAAATGGTCAGTTGATCAGTCCAAATGACATTCTGCGCAAGATCAAGGAGGTAAGCTGAGATGGCAAATATTCCGCAAAAAATAGTGCATCAATACCTGCGTCATGACAAGAAATTCCCCCATGTCTGGTGCGCCGGTTGCAGCAACGGCATCGTGCTGGGTGCAGTAATTCGCGCTCTTGCCTCCATGAACCTGAACCGCGATGATGTGGTGATGGTCTCCGGTATAGGCTGTTCCTCACGCATGCCGGTTTACATCGACCTGAACACCTTGCACACTCTGCACGGCCGTTCCATCGCCTATGCCACTGGCATCAAAATGCATAAACCGCACATGAAGGTTATCGTTATTACCGGAGACGGCGATTGCACAGCCATCGGCGGTAACCACCTGATCCACGCTGCACGTCGAAACATCGACCTCAGCGTCATTTTGGTGAATAACAACATCTACGGTATGACCGGGGGCCAATGCTCACCCACCACACCTCATGATGCTATTGCCACCACCGCGCCTTATGGTAGTATCGAGCCGGATTTCAACGTCTGTGATCTCGCGATGGGCGCCGGAGCTACATTTGTGGCCCGCACCACCGCCTTCCATGTGCAAGAGTTGCAAAACTACATCCAAGCCTCTATGGAACATCCGGGATTTTCTCTGCTGGAAGTGATCTCCGCTTGCCCGGTTATCTATGGTCGTCTCAATAAAAAGGGCGGTGCTCCCCAGATGATGAAGGAATTCCGCGACAATTCAATTCCTTTTACTGCTGTAGATAAGCTGCCCCCCGAGAAAGTACAAGGCAAGATCATCCGCGGTATTCTACGCAAGGATATCAAACCCGAATATTGCGCCGCTTATGCAGATTTAATGAAAAGAGTGGCTCCAAAAGGGGAGGATAAATGAACAAGAGTTACGAAATCCGTCTCTCCGGCAGCGGTGGTCAGGGTCTGATCCTGGCCGGCATCATCCTCGCCCGCGCCGCTGTGATCGATAAACACAAAGTGACCCAAACCCAAAGCTATGGCCCGGAATCCCGCGGAGGTTATTCCCGCGCCGATGTAATCATCAGCGACAGAGATATCTATTTCCCCGAAGCCACAAACTTCAATTGCCTGCTGGCCCTTACTCAGGAAGCTTGTGACAAATATCTCTTCGACCTGCGAGATACCGGTATCCTTATTATCGACACCACTTTCGTAAAAAACCTCGCTTTGGCAGCCGATAACACCTACGAAATGCCCTTTACCGAGATTGCCCAGGAACAACTCGGCAGCGCAATATCTACCAACGTGCTATCTCTGGCCTTCCTGGTAAAAGTTACTAAGATCGTTAGCGAAACCGCTTTGGAAGCCTCTCTGCGCCAAACCGTGAAACCTGCCTTTGTAGACCTGAATCTTAAAGCCATGAAGCTTGGCTTCAAACTGGCCAATGAATACAAAATTTAAGGGATCACAACATGGTTAAACACATCAGTCACATCGGTATCGCAGTTAAAGACCTCGATGAAGGCATTGCCTTCTACAAAAAAATGGGCCTCAGCCTGGAAGGAATCGAAGAAGTGCCTTCACAGATGGTAAAAGTAGCCTTTTTCCCGGTTGGAGATACCAGAATCGAATTGCTGGCACCCACCTCCGAGGAAAGCCCGATTGCCAAATTCATCGAAAAAAAGGGTGAGGGTATTCAACATATCGCATTTGCGGTTGACGACCTTCCTGATGCCCTCAAAAACTCCGCAGACGAAGGAATTCGCCTCATCGATAAAGAACCCCGCCCGGGAGCGCATGGCGCCGATATAGCCTTCCTGCACCCCAAATCCACCGGCGGTGTCCTCATCGAACTCTGCAAAGAAAAACACTGATAACCAAGCCTCATAATAGAGACGGAACCCATCTTGTGGTTCCGTCTTTTTTTGCCGGGGAAAACAAGCTGTGAGCATAACTCACTTTTGGCAGACACTATCTGCATTATCTGAAAAACAAGCCCTCGCGCATTGAGACAAAAAAAACGGTTCCGGAACATAATTCCAAAACCGTAAATTTGAACTGGTGGGGTGGGTGATGGGATTCGAACCCACAACGCCCGGAACCACAATCCGGTGCTCTGCCGTTGAACTACACCCACCACAATAACTATGGATCAGGAAGCTTAATCTGGCACGCCAGAAGGGATTCGAACCCCTGACCCGCAGCTTAGAAGGCTGCTGCTCTATCCTGCTGAGCTACTGGCGCAAGAAAATAAGATGGTAGCGGCGCAGGGATTTGAACCCCGGACCTGCGGATTATGATTCCGACGCTCTAACCAGCTGAGCTACACCGCCACAGTCTATAAAAAAGAACGAGTGTCATCTCGCTCTTCTATTTGTAAAATGGTAGCGAGGGAAGGATTCGAACCTTCGACCTTCGGGTTATGAGCCCGACGAGCTACCAGCTGCTCCACCTCGCGTCATATGTTCTACCACTTTTTTGCTGAGGGCTTATCTGTCAAGATAAATCTTTGGCTTGCCCCGGCAGGCTGCTTGATGCCATAGCTTCGTCTTTGCTGTTTATCGCCGCTGCGCACCGTTCGTTTATCCGGCACTGCTGCAGTTTTGTTTAAACTGAGCGGGGGACAGGCTTCCTCGGAAATTGCGTATGCAGGCGCAAAAACCATGAAATATGTAGCAGATACCTCCAGACCTGCAGAATAAACCGAAAACCGGGGAGACAGCGCTGCCATCTCCCCCCTGTTCATACTATTGTTTCATAAATGGATAGGCAAAATCCATTGCCGGGACAAAGCTTTCTTTGATTGAGCGCGCAGAAATCCAGCGCTGCAAATTCAAGGCAGAGCCGGCTTTATCGTTTGTACCGGAGGATCTTCCCCCGCCAAAGGGCTGTTGACCCACCACTGCACCGGTAGGTTTATCGTTGATGTAAAAATTACCCGCACTATGTCGCAGAACATTATATGCCATGCAGATAGCCTTGCGATCCTGAGAGAATATGGAGCCAGTAAGGCCATATGCTGAGGTAGTGTCGCACAGTTCCAGACAGCTTTCATAATCCTCATCTTTGTACACATAGACCGTTAAAACGGGACCGAAGATCTCTTCCTGCATGGTTTTAAACCGGGGATTTACGGTTTTGATGATGGTAGGCTCAACGAAGTATCCCACGCTGTCATCGCAGTTTCCGCCCCGGATCACCTCTGCTTCGGTAGATTCTTTGGCAAAATCGATATATCCTTTGATATTGTCAAAGCTCTTTTTATCGATCACTGCATTGATCATGTTGGAAAAATCACGCACGTCGCCCATTTTCAGCTTATCCAGCATCTCGCTTATGCGGCTAAACCACTCATCATAAATGGATTGCGGAATATAGAGGCGGGATGCCGCACTGCATTTTTGCCCCTGATACTCAAATGCTCCCCTTAGTGACGCCACAGCCAGGGCTTGCACATCGGCAGAACTGTGTGCAAAGATAAAATCCTTACCACCGGTTTCACCCACTATCCTGGGATACGATTTGTAGAGATGGATGTTATTCGCGGTAGTCTTCCAGATGTGATTGAAGACAGCGGTGCTTCCGGTGAAATGAATCCCTGCCAGATGCGGAGAATGCATCACATGCTGTCCGATGGTCGCGCCAGACCCGGGGATGAAATTGATCACTCCATCGGGGAGTCCGGCTTCTCTTAAGATTTTCATGATGAAGTAGCCGCTATAGACCGCTGTGCCGGAGGGCTTCCACACCACGGTATTGCCCATCAGAGCCGGTGCTGTGGGCAGGTTTCCGGCGATCGCCGTGAAATTGAACGGAGTTAGGGCAAAGATGAAGCCTTCCAGAGCTCTGTATTCCGTAAAATTCCATTCACCTTTCGGAGAGATCAGGGGTTGTTGTTCATAGATCTTCTGTGCGAAATAAGCGTTGAATCTCCAGAAATCGATCAGTTCACAAGCCGAATCGATCTCCGCTTGGTGCGCATTCTTGCTCTGCCCCAGCATTGTGGCGGCATTTAGCAAAAAGCGATACTTGGTGGAAAGCAATTCCGCTGCTTTCAAAAAAATAGCGGAACGGTGATAGAAGGGCATTTCTTCCCAATCTTTGCGGGCTTTAACTGCCGCGTCAATCGCACGCAGGATTTCTTTTTCTTCTGTTTTGTGGTAAGTTGCCAGCTTGTGTTGATGATCATGAGGGCAAATGCAGTGATCCGTGGAACCGGTAAAGACCTCTTCTCCGCCTATGATCGCGGGAATCTCGAAGTGTTTGCCATACAATTCCTGCAGAGCATCCTGAAGTTGTTGACGTTGGGTTGAACCCGGTTGATAGGTAAACACAGGTTCATTTTGGGGTGCGGGTACGCTGAAAAACATGGTATCTCCTTTTCATTTTGTTTGTGAAAAGGGATGCCTGTACAGTGGACGTACTCTCCCTGTACCACGTTATCACCTTTTCACACTGGAAGGCATATCTGTTTCCGGATATACCCTATCGGCGCATAGCCTTGCCCAAATGGGTTTAGTACTATACGCTCGGCGATAATTGCAGTAATTAAACAACTGTGTTTTCAGTCAAGGAGGATTATCCAAAAAGATACACAATTCGCATAAATAAATATGCAACTATTACAGGAGTATATGATTACGAGCTCGCAAGATTCACCTTTATCAGCCCTGAAAGCAGTAATGGGCTATCTTGGCAAGTCCCGGCAGGAGTCTATGGCGGAGAAGCTTTCCCCGTTCTTGCCCTATATCTCCTCTGCCTCCTCACCATATATCTCTTTGAAACGGAGCCTATCGATCTGTGAGGGGAGCCCTTCAAAGGCTTTGATACCATCTTTTAAGGCCAGCACTCTGGTGCCGTAACGCCTGGCCAGAGAAAGAAAATGCAGGCTGCAGATTACGGCTATGCCTTCTTGATTGATCTCTGCCAGATACTGCATGATGGAATCCGCCGTCGCGGGATCCAGGCTGGCCACCGGTTCATCGGCCAGGATGATGCGCGGCTCTTGCATCAGCGCCCGGGCAATAGCCACTCGTTGTTGCTGGCCCCCGGAGAGTTGCTTCACCTGTTTTTGGGCAAAATCCTGCAAGCCCACTCTTTCCAGATTGTGCATGGCGGAGGAGATTTCAGCTTTGCCGTAGGCGGAGCCGATGCCGTGATAGCCCAGGCGGCCGGTGAGTACATTGGTAAGCACGCTAAGGTTTTTGATCAGGTTAAACTGCTGAAATACCATTGCGATATTGCGTCGATAGTGCCGCAAGTCCTTACCCTTTAGTGCGATAATGGATTCACCTTTGTAGCGCACATCGCCACGGGTGGGTTCGATCAAGCGATTGATGCAGCGCAAGAGTGTGGATTTTCCGCTTCCGGAAAGCCCCAGCAACACGATAAAATCCTTGTCCTCCATTTCGAAAGAAAGGTTGTTCACGGCAAAGGAGCTGCCGTCGTAGCTTTTATAGAGGTTTTGTACGTCTAAAAGTCTCAAGAATGTCCCTTATTTCAACATTTCGGCAGGATCCATATTCATTGCTTTCAGCGCAGTGCGAACCACTTCGTAATCCGCATCCGAGGCGTGTTCCAATCCATCCACATCATAAAGGGTTTTCAGGGTTCTTTTCCCCTCATCCGTCTGCGCGAAATCGTAAAGGGCCTTCACCACTTCCTTTTCCAATTCCTCCGGCATGTTTTTACGGAAGGTGACAGTGTCGTTCGGAATCCAATCTGTAAAGCCGATTATGCGTACTTTATCGAAGATATCCTTGTGAGTTTCATAAAGTTTTTCTCGTGCATCCATGGGCATTCCAGTGGAATCCGGAGGACTCCAGTAACTGCATGCCACATCTGCCCTACCGCTGTAAACGGCCAGGATGGCTTGGGGATGACCACCGGCAAAGACGTGTTCTTTGGGTTCGATACCCTTTTCTTTGAGGATGGCAGAGGGATAGATATATCCTGAGGTGGAAGCTGCATCGGTGTAGGCGACTATCTTGCCGTCGATGTCCTCGATGCTTTGAATCTCTTCTTTCATAGCCACAAATTGGCCCCGGTATTTATTCAATCCATTGCGCACCGTCATCAGGCGCACATTGGCGTCATACTTTTGTTTGGCAAGCACATAGGCATAGGTGGGCAACCAGGCGATATCTGCCTGATAGGTGCCCAAAGCTTCGATTACCGCCGCGTATGATGTGGGTACAGCCACTTTGAAATGATAACCGGTTGCCTTATTGAGCGCAGACGCGATCGCTTCACCGCTGGCCACCACTTTCCCGGCTTCCAAAGACGGCACAAAATACATCTTGATCGGCTTTTGCCGAGTTCCCAGTTTCTTGTTCGCGTCAGATATTCTGGCGCTTTCACTCTGACACGCGATCAGAGAAAGCAAGGATATGGCGATTACAAACAGAATTCTTTTCATAGCGCTTTCAAACTCCATGTTTTAGGATGTTTGGCATAAAAAGGCAAAAAGGCATTATGGTCAAGGAAAATCTTGTCCGCCTGACGCAGCACCGGCGGCGCTGTCCTCTCCCCCTATCGCTAAAGCCGTGCCGAAGCCGATATAAACGCTTGATAATCCTGTGTGCACTCGATGAAAACGCGTTGATATCGGCTTCGGCATAGCTTGATGTATAGGGCATGGCTGTTGCGTTCCCGGTGAAAACGCTTAACGCAGGATAAGGTTTAACAGGCTGCCAAATGCAGCTTCGCAAAATTGTATAAAGCATAGCCCGTTTAGCCGCGAGCAGCGCTTGTGCTATACCTGCAGCCGGATTTTCCCACAAAATACAAGCAGCCATTTTGTGGGGCAAAAGCGTAGCTGAACTCAATACTGAATTGAGCGCAGCATAGGGAGCTTTTAGTCTTCTTCGGCGCTATCATCCGGAAAACGATCCAGGATGATGCGACCGCAATTTTCGCAATAGACTATCTTTTCGCGTAGTTGCAGTTCGATGCGCATTTGTTGACGGAGTACGAATCCGCATCCTCCGCAGGAGCCGTCGCGATTGTATACTACGGCGAGGTTATCCTTGTGTTTGATAAGATTGCCATAACGTTTGATGAGTGGAGTGGGTAGGGTAATGGCCAGTTTATTGCGTTGGGCGCGAGTATCTTCGATTTCTTTTTCGAGGGAGTCGATTTGAGCTTTCAGGTCGCCTTCTTTGGCGTGTTTATTGGCTTCGGCATCCTGAAGAGCTTTTTTGAAGCCATCGTTCTTTGTTTTAGCTTCGCTTTCTTCGTCCATCAGGGCGAGTAATTGAGATTCGATCTCGGATATTTTGTCTTTGAGGTAAGCAATTTCGCTGTTTAAGGCTTTATATTCTTTGTTGGTTTTAATTTCGGAGAGCTGAGCACCATACTTATTGATCTGATTTTTAAAAGTATCTACTTCGCCTTCCAGGGCACGTTGTTTCTTGTTAATCTCGGCTTTTTCGCTTTCTGATGCCAATAGGTTTGCTGTGGCTTGTACCACCTGTTCGTTGATCTCAGAGAGTTGTTTGGGCAATTCCTGTTGCAAAACGCGGTATCTGCCAATCTTGTTGTCCAATAGCTGCATTTGCTCCAGGGTACGCAGTTGTGATTCCATATATTTACTCCTTAAATAACAAGCTGATATCCAGCGATTTGTAAGAATGGGTGAGCGCACCGCTGGAAATGTAGTGCACTCCCGTTTTGGCATATTGCAGGATGTTGTCTTCGTTCACCCCACCGGAGATCTCCAATTCCACCTTTTTCCCGAAGCGTTTCACCGCGGCTTTGATGTCTTTCAGGCTCATGTTGTCCAGCATCACTCTATCCGCTTTCACTGCTACGGCTTCCGCCAATTCATCCAGGTTGCTTACTTCCACTTCCACTTTGTAACTGGCGTTTTGATTTTGGATTTTTGTAACTGCCGGGATAATGCCGCCTGCCGCGCGGATGTGGTTCTCTTTCAGCATGATCATGTCGAAAAGACCATGTCTGTGATTCAACCCTCCGCCCACACGAACCGCGTATTTTTCCAAACTGCGCAAGAGCGGAGTAGTCTTGCGAGTGTCCAGCAGCTTTGCGTTTGTGCCGGCCATGGCGTCCACCATGCGCCGAGTCTGAGAAGCAATTCCCGAAAGCCGCTGTAAAAAGTTCAACGCGGTACGCTCTGCCTGGAGGATGCTGGCAGCTTTGCCCTCCACGCGCATGATCTCATCTTTGGGACGCACCCGGTCGCCATCTTTTCGGTATAAGGTAATCTTCAGCTCTGGATCCACGGTTTTAAAGACTTCTTTGGCGATGTCCGTTCCGGCCAATATCCCTTCAGCTTTGGCAATCATGTAAGCGCTGCAAATCTCAGGATCCAGATCCAGATATCTGGTGGTGATGTCTCCGGAACCGAGGTCTTCTTCTAAACTTTTGCGGATAATTTCATCAATACGCATCTATCCTCCAAGGACAAAAAAAAAGCACTTGCGTATGCAAATGCTCAAACTCGATCATTAAGTTCTTTTGTGCCAGCGTAATATTGGTTCGTACACACATATATTCTCTAAAACCTCTCTAGAGTGACATGATTTTGGAGCGTGAATATATGTCAAGAAAAACATCCCGGGCATGCGCCCATACTACAATACAGGGCTTTGATAGTACGGCAAAAGCATGCACAAAAAAATGTCCGCACTCTCTGTAACGTGACATCGAAATCTGCAAATTGTGCAGCGAAATCTGCAAACTGTCGCATCCTTATGCATCGTAGGACATCCTTTACAAGACCCTATTGAGGTGTTTGTGACAGGAATTCTGCAATTTAGATCACCGAAAACTGCAAATTGTGACAAGATTTCTGCTAACTCACCAAAAAGATTTAGGTAGATACGAGGATGCCCTGTTAATTATGGCACTCTCAGATTCATTGGATAACATTAAATGAGTTTCTTATCAGCACAAAGCATTCTACTCATTGCGAAGATCATTAAATAATGGATCAACATCACTTTGAGGAATCTCACTAAATAGTTTAATATGCATCTTTGGTAGACTATTCTTTCTTAGTATGATGTTCATTTTATTTAGGTTTTTACCCGTTTTACACGGGTTAGTTTTATTGAAGATTCTTTGGTACATCAATTGATCGGTTAAAAACGCTTCAATGATCTCCTTGTCTTTGATGTCCAGCCTCAGATCTGAATAAAAACCTGCATCCTCATTGATGATTGGCTCAAAATCAATATTATCGCTGTTTACGAATTGCGAAAAGTAATTTTTTAATTCTTCATGTCCTTTCCTGACACCTATTATTGTTACAAACTTCAGCCTTTCAATTGATTTTAGTCCTTTTCTAATTTCTCGTGCTTCTCTTATCCCAACTCGATAATATGAGTCATCATACTTTCTCTTCCTAGGATCTTGGTTTACGTAGTATTTATCGAATGCCTTCTTAATCTGCACCCCTGAAATTATTGTATCTGTTAAAATAATAAGTCTATCACCTTGCTTTAACGACTTAAGTGATTTAATCTGAATGTGCTTCTTAATGCGTGTAATGCAATCATCGATAAAAAGCAATCTGGTACTACCGCCTGTATGGTCAATTCTTTGATGGTGGAACAACTTGTAGCCCTGTTCTTGAGCGTCTATTATTGCTCTTTGAAACTTTATTATGTTTTCTTCTGAGTATGACTTGTGTTGTGCGATTATGTCTATCAGAATTTCGTAAAGCCTAGTTAAGAAAAATTTGCCCCTTTCTCCTGGACATATTGTATAATACAAATTTAGGAATTTAGTTCCACTCAGAGAACTCTCATTGAACATTGCTAACCAGTCACAAAGTATACTTTTCGCACTTTCTTCATCACAACATCTATGGTTCGATAAGTTTGTAAGTGCTTCCTTCGTTTTTGCAGTTCCTGAAAAGACCAGATTTGATAATAGTTTAAAATTGGGATGTTGGCCCCATCTTCTCCCAGTATCACCTGTTTGAATCATGTGGTCGATCACTGCGCTTACATCTGATGAGATCTCCAATAAGGATTTGATCTCTGGATACATGTTTATAATCCAATGTCTTTTATTGTCATTGAAATAGTAAAGACCCTCAGAAATGTTAATTCTATTATAGATATGAAGGTTACTCTGGGTGATGGTCACCCAATCCCAAGTATCAAGTGATAGATCTAAGACATTTATCGTCTCTTCATTCAAATCTAGACCTAGTTTTGTTTTTCTGAGTAACTCCTTAAACTCTTTCTCCATATCCTTTATACTAATCTTGAAAAAATATTTCATCATGTCATGATGACTCACTGAGTGATCCGCAAAGTTTCTATCGAGAAAATCTGATAGCATACTCCTTTCTTGATCTATAAACTTGGATACAATATTGTCAGTTCTTTTGTTTAACGTACAATCTACTGATTCGAGCAAGTTAGAATACAAATCAGATAATGTTTCATTTGAGAGTCCTTGCTTCATTGGCTTGAACAGTCTGAAGATGGCACCTGTAAAATCAGCTTTTAGCTTTACCGATGAGTATGTTTTGATTTTCAAATACCCCTTGATAAACTCCAGAAATCCTACATAGTCTGATGCTATGTCTTTTTCATAAGTAATAATGAAGATAACATTTTTTATGATTAAAAACTCAAAATCTTCAAGGGAATCAAGAGCAACATTATCAACGATGTTCAGTAATCCAGTAAAGCAAGATATGTAGTTCATTCGCAGTTTATACTTGATCCATTGCATGTCACCGAACAATATATCTCTTAATGACACGTCCAATTGGTATAACTTTTTAATTGCAGCACATGATACTGGTTTTAAGCTGAAAAGCCTTGAAAACTCCTCATGATAAGCTTCTTCAGTGTTTGGAACATCAGCGCGGTTTCTGAATACAAAATATTTTGACAAGGAGTAATAGGGAATCAAGGGGTAAAACTTGTTTTCATGTTGGACAAACACGGCATCAGATGAGAAATATATCGGATATCTTGAGATTTCCCTTAGATAAGTATCTCTAAAAGCTTCAAGGTCGTTATATAGTTTCTGCATCGATTTTAAAAAAACCTTATCTGAAGCATCCTTATTTAAGAATTCTGAAATCTGTGTCACTTGTGGTTTGTTTGAGAGCTTATATAACAATAAGTCTGGGATAAAGGGGTCTATAATGGGAGATATTTCAAGGTAATTAAAGTCAATTTTCGAATCTTCACTTTCGACAGCAAATAGCATTTCAAGTGTTGAGTTATCCTGTAAAACCAAAATACCATTCCGAGTATAATGATAAATGCAGCTGTGATCAGGATACAAGGATACTTGTTCATTGACAAGCCAATGAAGTAGTGTAGAGCTTTTCACCACTTCGTCTTCTGACGCGGAAAGATGAGATTGCAAGTCACTCTTAACATCATCTGCCTGACCACAAACTAAGATGAACAGGTCCTTCATAAAACAAACATAAAGTTCATTACAAGATTCTCTCATCTGTGAGCCACGAATGTTGAATATCAGAGTTTGAATGACAGCCTTCGAAACCCACTTAATGAAATCAGCTTTTGAAGATAAATACTTATCGACTCTCTCTATCCATTGAGCATCTCCCACCTTAGCAAGTTTACATATATCTAACCAAACTCTTTTGTATATTTCTTCTTTACTTCTAGTTTGATCAGATAAATCGAGGCAAACTGACATAATGCTGTTTAAGCAATACAAACGTTGTGAAAATTGTTGGGAGAACTGATTTGATAGTGTATAATCATTTGTACTATTTATTTGTAGCATTTCTATGATATTGAGCTGAGTGTTGTTGGCTAGATTGTATTGTTCAATACTTCTGATGAAACTGTCTGTCCTGTCAAAGTAATAACTGGCGATGTCTTTTAATGTTGATAATTCTAAAGTACTACCTAATATGACTGGGCTGAGCGCATCAATAAATGAATCAAAACTGGGGGCTTGCTCAATCAACTTGCGAATTACTGAAATACTATTTACAGAAGGGTTTAACTCAAGATTTGAACTAAAAATCCTCTGTATCATTTCATGAGATAAGTAGCTAAGTGTATTAGGAATGATATCCTTTCCGGTAACAAAACAGATACACAAGGATAGTTCTGCATCCTCAGCGTTTCTACATCCATCTTTAAAAAGGTCACAAGTTGTATCATATATGATATCTCTTGATTCGTCAAGAACTGCCATTTCTAATAGTTTGTTTAACAACTCAGTCATAGCTAAACCCTCAATGCGATAATTTTGAATTTTATCTAATCCTTGTATGCCATATGTCTTAAAATAATATTTGAAAAATGCTTTGTAAAGAGATCCCCTATATGTATCAGACTGTAGAATTATAGATTCATACTTTTCTCTTTCAGATTGATAGAAAATGTCGTCTATCTCATTCATATAGAGAACTCCCAATTTGGGCTGATTGATGTCTTCAATATCGATTAGTGAGTAAATCGCAGTAATGAATCTTTGCAGTTCGTCTCTTGGGATGTAACTTCGAATATTGGGAGCGTTTTTAATAATATAATGAGCTTCTCTTTCGTGATTTTCAAGACCCTTTTGAATTCGATACTCCTTAACCAAACATACCTGAGACTTTTCTTCGTTGATAGTTAGAGCTTTTCTTAACAGGATGTTTCGAATTGTAACCATCAATGATGGTGTATCTCTTTCGGTAGGGACGATTAGATAGATGTCATCTACATATCTGAAATAATATCCTTCACTAGATAATGCTAATGAATGCATATAGTTGTCAAAATCATTTAAGTATATCTCAGTAAGATACCGAGCAAAAGCAGGTCCTTGAGGCAAACCAGTATGACCTAAATCCTGGTAATCTTCGACTAATCTTAAAAGGTAGCTAATTATATGAATGTAATGCCGATGGATATCAGGTTCTAAGTCATTCACGATGGTTTCTAAGTATCCTGTGTTTTGATCCATTAGCATGATCTTGAGTTTTTGCAGATCAATACTATCATAGAACTTCCTGATATCGATTTTTATTACAGTGTAATCATCATAGTATTCATTAGAAACTATGTCTTGGATATCTTTACTGTACTTTCGCCACTGATGCGTCCATGGCTCAAAAATGCTGCCATTATAGAAGCTCGGAGCAACTCTATATGAGTAAACGCTTTCCAAATTTAGTTTGTAGAACATTTTGTTGAGAATCCAGATGCATGCAGTAGATACAACCCTATTGAGAGGATCGATATTAGAAAGTAACCTATTCTTGTTAGTTTCCTTTCTGGTGAACGTATAATAGTGTGTCTTTATCGGGTTCCCATTTTGAATAACAAATTCTAATGCTTTTTGAAATTCAGTGAAAGACAGCGATTGTATGTGGTACTGTGAATGAAGAAGATTAGTCTCATCATTGATTACAGAATAAACATGTTCTGCATTTCGGATCTTGAGAAAAGTTCCCCCATCAATAGATGCTATATCGTTTGGCGAATCAGATAGCCTAACTCCCGATATATGCTGTACCGGAGAAACGAAACCACAATTCTCACATTGCTTTGGATAGAAATGCTTTAAGTAAGAGCAAGATAGAGGATAATAATTCAATGTAGATAGTTTTGCTTTTGTGATTACAGGATCGAACTCAGGTAACCTAGAAAAGAAGTCATACAGAAGATGTTTCCCGAATTCTGAGTCTTCATTACTTTTTAACCGACAGAGAAGTCCAACCATGATTTCTTTAATTTGGCCAGAAAGCCGAATAGGGTAATCTTCTAGCAGTCGTCCAATAATTGGACAGTTTCGAAGAGAATTGAGAACTATATCTAGGTTGAAACTCTCATTAAACGAAATTGTCCTGGATTTTATGTACGGTAACTCTCCCGATTGTGCATTTCTAAGCATAGTAGATTCAATGCCTAGAGATGAAACTAATCTTTCAGTATCGTTTTCTAGTAAGCTTGATACTGCTCTTACTTGGTCATGTATGAACTCGTTTGTTAACGTATCTATAGCCAGTGAATTGTATGTTGTATTATCGTTAAAATCGCAGAAGTGAGAGTAAAGATTTGATTTCTTATGCTTAGAAAGTGGTAGCTTGACTCCAAGACCGATTTTCTTACTTTCTGGATTGATTTTGTTGGTTTTGGGATAAAGGTCAATATTAATAATACCGGGTAACTCTGCGTTACTATTAGTTTTGATGTTATGAGCAATTTCATAACCCAAGGATTTTGTAATAGGCTTGTCTAAGAGTATCCAGACGTGAAACCCTCTGTTTCCAGAGAATTCAATGATATGATCAACCTTGCGAGAATTCAAGAATTTCCTTACATTAGCAGTACATTTCTTCAAGATATCGAAAGAACTACGGACATCACTTTTATACAGAATGCTCCTATCGATGTCTAAATCTATGCAAATCCACTTTAACCACCCATTTAGTTCTTGATATATGAGGATGCTTTCTTCCAATTCAAGCATTTTTGTAATACTTTGCTTGGATAATGGGGCCTGTATATAGCAATAATTTCCATCAGGCATCTGTTTAGCATACCTGCTTACATTGATTACGAATTTGTCATACAACAGTTGTGAAAGATTTCCTATGGCTAGTTTTGTTGCTTTCATACTGAATCCTTGGCTGTTTTTTTTCGCGGATATCTATTGCTATGTTGTTCTAACTGGATACTCCTTGCGCTCATCCAACCCATTCACTCCACCAACGCTTTCAATAGGGCATCCCTGGCATCGCTATAGAACTGGATGTCGATTTTGGTAGCCATTTCATCTGACAGATCTACAAGCAGTTTTCTGGTAGATACTGGCAACAGCAATTTGGAAGCCCCTTTCTCTATCGCTATCTCAACTATGCTTACCGGGTTGTGCACCGTCTCGATAGAGCCGCCTAGGTTGAGTTCGCCTACAATGATAATGCCACCCTTTATGCTTTTCTTGAGCAGGGCGGAGCAAAGGGCTATCAGGGAAGCGACGCCGAGTTTGGCTCCGGATTTAGCGGCGTCAAAGGCCCTAACCTGGACGGAAAACTCATGCTGGCGTGGGTCTTTATCTCCCACCAAATGTGGCGATCTGGCATAAAGATTCTGCTCGGCAAAACTCATGCTTTCTTTAAAAGCCGGAGGTACCGGTTTGTTCAGAATTTTGACTCCGGCGCCGGGACCTTCATTGATCTCAATGCGATAAAGCCCAATATGTTCATCCATGCCTCCAGGGCTGATAGTCCATACCTGTCCCGGCTCCAGGGGATCACCACCGATGCTGTTTTCACTGTGTAGCTCAGGCGTTGAGACAAATTGCTCAACTCCTTCGGTACCCATCACATAGCTGAAATGGGTGTTGCGAAATTCAGCCGAGCCGATGCGTTTCTGCTGTTCTTTTACCCTTCTCCTGGTTTCCATGGCAAGCCGAACCGCCCACTCCAGGTCCGCGTCCAGGATATCCATACTGGGGTCGGGATAAAGCAGCTTGAGCAGAGCACTCACAGTTTTATTTACGGCGTTTGTGTCACGCCCCGACAAGGCTCCGCCATAGAAAACCCTGTTCTGCAGTGAATTTACCCTGCTTTGTACCCTCAGTTGGGACCAGCATTCGGAGAGGAAATCACTCACCAGACCAAAGTGGTCTGTCAGAAGCTCTTTGTTGATCTTGGGTATATCCCACCCAGGCAGGTAAGCATGGATGCGATCCATGAAAGCTGTGTCGTCCCTCATTTCCTGCGGCAGTGGCCCAAAGAGATGCCCGATCCGCTGTTGGTGCTCAACGTCGACCTCAAAGTTGCCAACCATCACCAAACTGCCATCCGCTCTGATGCTTTCCTTGCCTCGGCTGAACTCCCCGGATTCCATATAGCCCTTCATGATGTTTACGCCGTCTTTCTGATCAAAGGTGATGCCGGAGATTTCATCAAAGCAAACCACATCATATTGGCAAACCAAACCTCGTTGGCCGTTGGAGTTGTTTACAAACATCTGGGCAACAGTGGCCTTGCCTCCGGAGATCAAATGTGAATAGGGCGATATCTGCTGAAAGAGATGGCTTTTACCCGTACCCCGGGGACCAAGTTCCACGATGTTGTAGTTCCTTTCCACAAAAGGTGCGATGCGCAGTAAAATAGCATTTTTCTGCCTTTCGCTCAGCTTTTCCGGCTCAAGACCAATAGATCGAAACAACAGGGATTTCCATTCATCGGTAGTCATTAACTTGCGTGCTTCTGCCAGTTTGGTAAGCACATCCCGGCTGGAGAGCTGGATTTCCCTGATGGCTTCAATGCCAAAGGGACGCCCGTTCTTCTCCTGAGCGATCACGGGATCATATACCAGCGTGATCTCGGCAAAGAAACCGCCCGTTAGCATCCTTTCATGCCGGCTAACCAATTCTGAGCCTATCCTGGCATCACGCAAGCGTAAACTGGGCAGGGTGGCCAGATAGGAATCCGTTTTGGCATCGAGCCGGACGGTGATCAGATCTATAATCTTCACCGATCCCTTTTCTTTAGCCCGGGATTTGAACAACTCTTCATCTCCGGCTTTAACTGTCCTATCCAGAAGCTGCCTCTGAACTATCTCTATGCCTTCGTTTATCTCGTCGGGATCGATGCTGGCGCAGTATCTTCCCAACAGGAATTCCACCACATAGGTGGGAACCGGAAACTGGCGACTAAAAGTGCGCACCAGATCCTTACGAACCAAATATCCTTCTAAAATGAATGCTGCCTTTTTGTCGATGTCATCCAGCTGGATCATCTTTTCCTCCGCCAATGGTAGTTTGTATTTGCGTGATAATGTTATAATCCTGATCGAGGATTACTATGTAGGCAGGGTCGCCTTGCAGATTCTCGTTCTCCACCACAACTGAAGCAGTGTGGTTACTTTTAATAGACTTTACACTCAGTACCACGCTGCTTGTAAGATCATCCGGTGACGTCCTAATATCAAGGACTAGATCATTGCCTTGTCCCTCGATGGCAATGCTACAGCGCATGTTCGTCCATTTGATGTCAGTTATCCTTACCGCAGCTTTGCTTAGTTCATTCTTACCCTGGGTGACCTTGATGTCCAGCAGCAGGCATTCCTGTAAGCTCAAGCCCCCGTGAGTGTACTCGACTCCGGCGCTATAGCAGGAAACTCCATCAGCCATTGCAATCTGCTGAAGGGGATCCCAGTACCAGGGGAAGAGATTATCCTGCGTTTGGGCTCCTTCTTTAAGGGTGGCAAAACGATGCCATTTACTCTCGGACAGGCAAGCCGAAAGATCGGTTTTGGGCAGGCCTGTAGGCGATATAAGCCACCCGTGATCGGTAACTATGAGAACACTTTCCCACCCTGCCTTAAAGATATCCTTGATTCTTACAGCGATCTCAGCCAACGTGCTTTCGATGTGCTTGGCCAAACCCCAGCCCTGGGAGTGACCAAGCTCATCCAGATTGCCATACTCCAACCAGAGTTTGGATTTGAGATTCCAATTTTCGTGATTGGCTTGGGGGATGATGTCCTTGCTGCCAAGTACCCGATAATTGTTCTTTTCCAGTGCCTTTTTGAACTCGTATGAGCTCATTGCTTCATAGTTAATCGAATCCCTGCTTTGTTTATCGGTATTGGCGTTCAGTATACCTTCAATCAGGATTGGTTTACAGGTAGCTGTTGTCGTTGGCAATCCGGTCCAGCGGACACTTTCACCAGTTTGCCAACCATCCGCTCTCAGCAGTTCAGACAGCCGCTTGGCGCAGTCGAAACGCAGGCCATCTAAAAACAAAACCACTTCCGCAGAATCAAGATAATCAGCATTGACGGCTTCGCCTGAAACAGAATAAACTCCCCTCTTCTGCAGATAACGGGCGGAAGCTTCCACCCAGGGAAGGTAGAGTAGATCCAGAATGCCCCCAAACAGCCTCAAATCTTCGCCAGAATCGATTTTGCCCAGAAGTTGGAGCACCGACCCGTCCGTCTGCCACAAGTGCTCAGAATAGCGTTTTTCGAGCTCCGATAGGTCGCCTGTTTCAAGGCTATTGTCTGTCAGCTTGGCAAGCTGAGCCAGATATTGAAGCAATTCAGCATACTTAGCCTCGCCCAGCTCAGCCCAGATCAGCTCTCTTCGTCTGGCATGGTCGGTCTCCAATTCTGCGATCTTAATCCTGGAAGTTTTCGCATTGGCTGTGTACAATGATTCCAAGGCTTTATGGAGAATCCGCTCCATTTCATCGTTCCATTGGGGGTAGCGGTCAAAGACTTGGTCTTCATTCTGCAGATACATCCAGTCGTCTGGAACCTGTAGTTTTCTAATCAGGTCGGGGATTCTGCTGAATTTCTGGGGGGCATCACAGTAGCGGTCCCATACTAGCTGCCAGTTCTTATGCTTGGCGTCTGTCCCCCCAGTCTCCACCAAGGACTTGGCCGCGCTCAACAACCCATCTTTCACTGGATCGATGCCAAAATGTGATTTGCAGTTGGCGCAAAAGGCCTGCCACTGCTCCAGGCTTAGATTCGCTTTGAACTCATCTCCCCGGTCCAGCCAGTTCAGCATATCCCTGGTAGGATCGCCTCCGGTTAGCAGGGAGTTAAAATGATCTTTTTCCAGGCGTTTGCCCTTCAGGTCTTCAATGTTCTCCTGCAAAAGGGGAAGCAGAGCGTTCTGCAGGGCTTGTTTGGTACCAGTATCCTGAGCAACATCCAGTCCTAAGCCACCTTTATCGGAAACCAGATAGGACAGGATCGTCCAGTCTTTGCCGTTATACTGGCTCCAGATCGCTGATCTGAATTGAAGTTCTGCCAGCGGCTTGATCGCTTCCGGACAATTCTCCACAGCTTTAATCTCCTGTATGCTTACACCCGGAAGATAGATCACAAAAAAAGTTTCTTCTGTTAGGCCAAGATCTTTGACTTTCCCGGCGATAGAACATCGCAGCCAGATTGCAGGACCAGTCTTGTTATCAGGGTCGTACTGCCCCAAACAAAGTAGTCCGGGCAGCCCTTTCCTCAGAACCGGGATCGCCTTTTCCCATTGGCGCTCCTTATCCGGCCAGAGGACTACTCTTGATTTTGACCCCATGATCGATTCATTAATGATTTCTATTACTCTACTCAACTCAGACTCCTCATCGAATAACCCACTTTCCACCTTTTTTACCACCGCTTCTGGATACAACTCCACTTGCTTTTAGCTCCTGAAGATATCGTTTCACAGTAGCAGGGCTTTTATTTATAGAACTTGCCAGTTCTGCGTAGGTGATGGAGGGCTTTTCTGTTATTAGGGTCAATATACTGGTTTTAGGGTCATTTATCGGGTCAAAATGTGCTTTTCTAGGGTCAATTTCTTGAGTTTTAGGGTCAAAATTAGGTTCATCAGGTTCATTTTTAGGTCCATTGTTGAATACAGCAGTCTTTAAAAAGTCTTCCGTGGCTTCGAATTCAGGTTCTGTAGCATTGAATTTTCGCATGATCGGTATGACCTTCGTCCTGATCCCCATTCCTCTGGCGTCCACATATTGGTAATCTCTCAGCACTTCCATGATAATGGTGTTGCGGGGAGTTCTGCGGCCGCCGACCATCTTCTCCACTGTCATGGAATTGGGCAACGCGCCTGGACTTATCACCTCCAGTCTGTCTTTATAACGGCAAATCTCGATGTCGGTATTGCGGGTCCAGTCCCTATGCGCCAAAGCGTTTAGAATCAGCTCACGGATAGCATTCCAGGGATAGTATAGTTTCAAAGGCCTGCGGAAACCTTTGTCTATGGTTCCTGATTCCTCAGTTATGAAGGGATACAAAGCTGAGGCGGCTTTCTCCACCAGACCGTCATCCACTATTCCTGAGACCCTATGATCGGTAACTTCTACTCTGGCTACCATAGGGGCGTCCAGGACGACGTCCAGGAGGGCTTTGTATTCTTTATCGTCAGAGTCGAAAACCATGATCCTCAGCCCTGCCTGCTTCAGATACCGGCGTGGATTGATCCCAAACAGCAGCAATCCGGCAATTGTGCAGACCTTTTCCAGCTCAGCATTATCAGCCAGAAAACCCATATCCACCAGACGAACTTCCCATTCCTTATCATCCTGAGGAAGTGACGGCTCTGCCAAGATATCCCTGAAGTAGTTCTCCAGCCTGGCCTTATCAAGAGTTTTCAAAGAGGTTCTGGGCACTGGCAAGGTTTCCACATGCAGCATCCCACCTGAGGCAGAGATCCGGATGATCTGCTCTCTGTTTGCCAGTCTACTGGTAGAACCTGCCCTGATGTAGAACTCTTCCCGGTCGTTATTCCTCATTACATATGGTTTGGAAACTCCCATGGGTAAAGTGATCACAGCGACGCGGAGATTAGATTCAAGCTGAACTTCTTCATATAGCGGTATGACTGCCGGATGAACGTAACGGGCACAGACCGTATCCATGATCCAGCGTTCCAGGTCGGCTCGCTGGATACCAGAGGGTGTTCCATCATCCTCAACCCCCAAGAGGAGCCTTCCGCCGTAGCTGTTGGCAAAGGCAACGATCTCTTTGGCAAGCTGCTCCGGTCGGACGTCGTCCCGCTTGAACTCAACCAGTGAGTTTTCGCCGTTGGCTATTAACTCAAGCAATTCTGCTTTTAACATTTAGAATCCCAATACGCTGCCATAAGTCGTTTCATGATAACATCTGGATCGTCCCCGCAACCTAATTCAGTTCCCATTTATCAGTGATTTTATTTGTGAGTTCTGTCTGTCTATTAGCAACAATATCAGGCGTCCATTCTTTTAGCATCACTACCTGTTGTGTCAGAGTGTAAGTCGTAACCGAATCTGTTCCACGGAAGTACTTTGTTTTTTTCGTGTCAAAATCGAAGTTGCTTGCGCTAATGTTCCTTCTAATCGTAAGCGGAACTAAGTTGGCCAGTTTGTGAAGCCAATTATCCCTAACATCTTTGTCAGGCCATTTCACGGCCCATTCCGTATTTTCTTTTACCGTCTGAGGAAGGATATGTTCGATTGTCAGTATTGACCTGGTATATTCGGCTGCTTTATCAGAAATAAAGGAATCCAAACGTAACAACAAGTATCCACACTTTCTTACAGGCAAACCCTTATTACCATTTCTATAGATATCATCATTGATAAGTGTTTTGAATTCTTCTTTTTCCTCAACGTTAAGCTCTATGGTCTTCAATGGATTTTTCATAGAGTGATCGCCTTCCATTTCAGAGATAATATCTTTGTACCTATCAATTCTCTGGTTAATATCCTTTGAGCTGAGGTAAATATACGCAGACAGGCGTTCCAGCTTCTTCATAAACCATAGTACGTAAGTAGAATCATTTCTCTTCTGCTCTAGAAACATCAGCGCCACTGGCATCCAATCCGTGTTCTCAATGTCCCTTAACCACTTTATCAATGAGTTAATTTCCAGGGCATTCTCTGTAGATCTATAAGCACTATTCTTTACGATATTATAGCATTCAACAAGTGGGTCTAAGACATCAGTAACATATTTTGATGGGTCTTGAATTCTTGGTTTTATATGCTCATGGTATTCGACCAGTAGTTCTTTCTTTGCTTTAGATTTTGCATAGATCATCCTTATGTGTCCCATAAGGTCTTTGAGACCATCACGACCAATGAAATCTTCCAGGCTTTCCCATTTTTTGGTGAGATCTTCAACTTTTTCCTCGCTAAGGTTCTCACATAAGTCTGCTTTAATTATATCCGTTGGGAGTAAATCTAGTCCCCTTGTATTGAGCACAGAGAAAACTCTATTGGCAGTGTTTTGGTTATAAGTTGTCACAGTCACCAAAAAACAGTTGTTGATCATATACTTAGCGTATGCCTTGACTTCGTCTTTATCGTCTCCGAGCTTCTTATTAATTCTGTCAATGAGCGCTATAGTGTTGTTGTATATGTTTCTTTGAGATTCATTCTGCAATTGTGCCGGATCTGTTTTTATCAATTCTTCAATCGATCCCTTTTGTATGTGTTTGTTAAAGAAAGCTTGGTCTTTCTCCCGCAAGTATATTCGTGGATGTTCAGGAATATCTTCTGAGTCTTTTCCAGGTTCAACTAAGTAGCCGAGATACTCATGCTTGATATTTGGATCAACCTTGCTTGCAAGACATGAGATCAGAATCGATAGTGTAGTCAACCTCTGTTGACCATCGATAACTAAGTGTTTTGTTGTGTCACCGTCTTTAATCAATACTATGCTACCAAGAAAGTATGGTTCCTTATCGTTATCTTGATAGAAACTAAGCAGATCGTCAAACAACTCATTTGCCTCTTCGGTAGTCCAGGCATACGGCCTTTGGTAGGGAGGTACAATAAAGGTGTAGTCTGCGCAGAAAATCTTTGCCAGCTTACGCTCCACTCCTGTTATGGTATTAGAGGTCATTCTAACTCCTTATTGGGCATATTTCAAGATTGCTTTTCTTTCAATGTAAGATGCCTGTCATTGATCCTATCACCCTTGTCCAGATGATACCAGGGTGCGGAAGGGACGTCCTTGCCGCGGTCTTTATCCCAGTTGATGTTGAGGGTGGGTTTTTTGTAATATCTCAGAACTTCGGCTATCACAAAGGGACGTATGTTCATGCGCACGCCGTCGTTGAGGTCGGGATTCCAGCCGATAGCTTGTTGGGCTAAGGTTTTCCAGCGCACAAAGATATCATAGGGTGCATCGCCTTCCAGGATCAGGATCAAGCGCTTTTTTAGGTTTTCGGCAGCAGCAAGCTTTTCTGAAGCACCATCGATACCAGCGGTGAGGTCTTGCTTCTGCTTGGTGATCCAATCTCCCAGGTAGCTGTAGATCAGGCTTTGCAACTTGCGGTTATCGAACTTATGGTAATTCACCAAGGCTGAGAAGCCATCCCTGAGGCCATCCCAGATCTGCCAAATGAAGGGGCGGTGCATAAAGAGTTTGCAGTGCTGGGCAAAGAACTTATCCCGCAGCCAGCTTTCCAGGCTTTTACCACTATGCTCTGCGGCAGTGATCAACTCATCCAGGATAGAGGGCGACCACTGCTCTGAATAGGCTGCGGCCAGCAATTTGATGATCCGGTCCGTGGCAGACTCCTCGCCTCGAACAGGACTGATACACACGATCCCATCCTCATCGGCTAAGGGCAGCAGTTCCCGGCTCTTGTCAACCCAATAGCGGGACTCCTTGGAAAGCTCCAGGTCCGGGTCTGTCTCTGAGGGCCATTGATAGCCTAAAAGACGAGCTATGGCAACCTGCAGCACCGTGATATCCTTTCTGAGAGGACCATGCTCCAGTTTCCTGTTCTCTTCACTCCAGATCACGCTTCCGCAGGGATGACCGTGAAAGATCCATTGCGTGGGATCGTCTGAGTACGGCTCCGGCAGTCCGTTGGGATACTTTTCTTCAGCTACTTTCTGCCAATATTCAAGGTCGAAGGGGACTTTGACAAGTAACCCATTGTCTATTGCCAGACCTTGATTTAATTGGCGTACTACTTTGGAAAACGATCGAGAACTACAAAAAGCATATAATGCAGTTAAATTCTTATTATCTATCGGGGTTACGGCTATGGCTGTATGTTTAAACAACTGACCTGTGTAGTGGGATGTTGGAAGATCATTCATTCTGCCAATCAAGACGCCTCTTTTACCCCAACTGTCCTTTCCAGAGAAATTAGCGCCTTCTGCATATTTTAACCGATTAGTATTTACTATTGATAACTGGGCACTGAACTCCTCAGTTCCTGAGGGAACCTCAAAGAAAAGACTCCATTCACAATTGAGGGAAGATAACTCCCAATATTGCATTTTAATAGATTTGTCGTCTGCAGTTGCAATCCCTTGTGGGCAAAGCGTATAATCACCAAGAGTGCTTTGTGTTAAAATTTCATCACTGGTAATCATAGCATCCGGATTCTTCAACTGCCTTGCCTGAGACACCACTTTTACCTCAGCATCGATCAGCATACATCCCTTTTCCTGGGCAGAGCGGAACTCGGAAACATCCAGACCGCAGAGTTGGTTGGTGAAGCTGTCCTCAGCATAGATGTTTTCATCTTTTTTATCCTGCCCCTTGCTGATCAGAAGCAGAATTGCTTTTACAACCTCACCACTGATAGTTTCAAAAGCTCCGGGACCCAATCTGGAGATCAGATGCAAGGTATCGTTTTGAAGCAGCTTCTCCCGAAATTTCTTATAGGAGGTTAGAAAAAGCCAGTTTTGAGGTAGGACGATGCTGGCAGTTCCGCCCGCGTGGCAAAGCTGAAGGCAGCGATCCAGGAACACGGTTGCCAGGTCGTTTTTGGCAGCAGGAAAATGCTTCTCGCAATGTTTTTGTAGAATGTTATCCTGTTTTCCCCTTGCTAAATATGGTACATTGGTTATCACCAGATCGTATTCGTTCATTAGAATTTGGGTGGCATCGAGCAGTCCTTTAGCAGCCAAGCCTGCTTCCTGTTCTTCCTGAGGGCGGACTTTATTGAGCAAATCCGAAAAGGAATAATCGTCATAGTGAAGCTTGATGAGTTTCCCGAGATCACTATCTTCAGGTTTTAATAGGCTTCCCAATACGGGGGCATCCTGATAAAATTCATACAGCCAATTTAGCGCTTGGCGCATGGCAGCATTCCCATTGGCAAGGGCAGTCCATTCTTCTTTAGCGGCACCAACAGACAAACCACAGCAGGCAATATTCATCTGGGTTAGTGGACGGTAACCTTCGGCACCGGGATAAGTCCAGGCAGCTAGGGCTAAAGCAAAAACGGCTATTTCCACGCACCTCTTGTCTAATTCTAATCCGTAGAGATTCCGTTGCAATACCCAGTCGATTGCTGGGAGAGGCAACCACATCTCTACCGTAACTAACATAGGAACAAGCATGCGAAGTGTTGCAACCAGAAAGTGTCCGGAACCGCAACAGGGATCAAGGATCTTTAGGTCTTTGATGTCCTGTGCCCAGTTAGTATAAGTTCCCGCAGCGGGACGCCATTTGCCATCTTCCTGCACAAACCTAAGGTAACTCAATGGAACACCGGCAATGGCAGATTTCTCTCGCAGTTCATCTTCGGATTTGGCGTTCTTAAGATCATCTTCGCTGAGGCGTTTGCTTGCCCACCATGCACCAAGGGAGTTATCCAGCAAGAACTGCACCATATAAGGCTCAGTAAAAAGCTGTGTTACTGCCGGAAGCTCTCTGGCTCCTATTTTCACCTCGGATCTGTTTACATCGTCTTTCTTCTTGGCTTGCCAGAACTGATAGACCCAGCCCAGGGCGTCGCTTGCCTTGAAGATCTCAGAAGGAAGATCTGATAAGAGTTTTTCCAGGCTATGCTGATGCTCCGGGGGTAGATTTAGCTGATATATTGGAGAATCAGTCCTAAAGATCTGCGGCAACATCCTGGATGCGTATCTGGCTGCCAGTTCCCAGCCGCTGGAGGAACCCCGATCAGCAGCCAGGTCCATGCAATCCTCCAAACTTAGAGAGGCGGGACTATCAGGATCGTCGTCCATGAGCAGATCGTTATCTGCCAGAAAACGGGCAAACAGCATGCGATGCCAGTGTTCGTAGGCTATTTCCTCGCTGAGGAGATCTATTGCTTGTTGTGCATCCGCTAATCTGGCATCGCCCAGTTGGCGTCCATGCACTCGCAGTTTGCGGCGCAACGCCTTATCGCCGTCGCATAAAAAACCGGGGGGATTGGCAGCTTCCACGCCCATCTGCTCAAGCGCGGCCCGGGCTCCGGCTTCCGCTATTTCCCGGGCGTCTTTTACTGTCTTTTCCAATTTGGTGCGCAGAGTTTTATCGAGAGGCAGCATACTGATCCTTGCCCTTTATTGAACTATGATGGGGCCGTCTTTTAGGGCCTTGTTCAGCGTGGTTTTGGCATCATCAAGCCAGGCGTCGATGTCCTGAGCGGATTTAAGGGTCCGGGAGGGCAGCTTCAGTACCTGGGTTTTCGGTTCCAGCCGCTTGGCGGCCTCTTCCAAGGCTTTATCGAAGCGGGAGGGCAGTGCCGCGATCCTATCCCGGAGAGATCCGATGGAGGTTTTACGCAGGGTTTTGAGGATAGCCTGGGTATCTGTCAGTTCGATTAGCGGGACAGAAGCCGCGTCAATCTGATTGGCCCTCAGAATGTCGTCTTGCTGCTCCGGTTCCAGGGCCTGCCAATTGCTGTCCTGAGCCAGGGTTTTGCTTCCTTTTGCATAGAGCTGGTCATAGTTTTGTTTCAACTCCTTTAAGAGATCGCGGTACTTCTGGCTGAGATTTGCCAGAATGGGAGCCACGGGATCAGGATCGGCCAGCAGCAATCTGTGGACTTGAATGTGCTCTATTTGGCTGCGGATGATATCGATGTCGCTGAGTCCGTCAGCTTGGGCAAGCAGATCTGTTAGCTGCTGCCAGTTGGGTAGGCGTTTGGTGATCTGCTCAGCTGTAGACTGGGCGGCATCGATAAGTTCGCCCAGGGAATCGTAGGAATTGTAGATCGCCATCAGCCTTTCGTTACCGGTGCACAGCCTGATCTCATCCACCTGGTCAGCACTGGGCTTGGCTGGTAGTGGTCCGTCTCCGCCACCTTGATCGATCAGGGATATGAGTTTGGCGATAAAATCTTCGGAATGTTCCTGTTCTTTCCCGGAAGGGCAGTTTATGCCCAGTTTCTGATAGAGTTTGCGGATTTTGAGCCGCTGCTCTGTACTGAGGACCACGGTCTCACTCTTGAAAACAACTTTACCGATTGCTTTGCGCTCCAGTTTTACCAGTTCGACCGGCTGATTACGCTCATCCAGAGCTTTGATGTTGCCGGCAACCAATAACGCTATCAAAGCACCATCGATGGAGTCACGAGGCCACCCGCAGGGAGCCTGGTCAAATTTCTTGCGGATCTCGTCTCCCCTTTTGCCATTGCCGATATAGCTTAAAATGGCTTTGCAGACAGGGTGGTTGGCAGTCTCGCCGCTGTAATCGATGGAGGTGAGGGCATCAGGCGCGCCCTTCATGGCTTTTTCAAACACTTTGCTCCACCGGGCGTCATCCGCTTCGCTGAATTTGGGATAGAGCCGTAAGAGAGAGTTTTTCAGGGCTGTATCCAGGCTGGTTTTTAGGCTATTTTCACTGATTTCGGTCCCTCCGGCCTGTAGTACCTTGGCTTCCTGGAAAAGTTCCTGAAAAAGCTCTTGCAGCTTGAGTACGGCGTTGTTCTTGATGGTTTCGATGGCCGCGCGTGCCTCCACCCCTTCGGAGGTGGTGGGGCTTCCCTTCAGGCGGAGAGTGTTTTCAGCCGCTTTCAGTTCGATCAGATTGCCGCGGATGGCATCGGAATTCTTCTTGGGAAGAAACACGGTTATCAGCGGGGATTCGTTACCCAGTTGTTTGGCGTCTACCTTGGCTGAGTTCTCATCCGTGCCCCAGCCGCTACGCAGCCAGATATAAAGCTTTTCCCGGTGGTCCGATGGACTGCCGCTCCCATGATAGACTTGCGTTTCCCGGGGAACTTTGGCACTGCCGTGTAAGACACTGAGACCTTTACTATGCAAGGCGTACTGAAGTTTAATGCGTTCTTCCCGGTCTGAATCAATCACCTGTGGAGAACTGGACAAGGCGGCTTTCTGGGCTAAAAACTCGTTGTTCCAGGCCACGCTTTCCTCGGTTTGAATGCGGTATTCGTCCTTTACCTTCATCAAAAGAGCGCAGTTGTCCAGCAGTTGGGGCAATTTGCCGCGTAACTGGCTGCTGTTGGTAGTAATATCTTCCAGCATCAGATCCGCGATCGTTTCGGTAACTGCCTTGATCCCCAGTTCCGAATTGTGAGCATTGATCTTGTTGATCAGAAAGACCAGCCCGCAAGCCCTGGCCACAAGCCGCTCATCCTCATTGGCGCTGCTGATCCAGGTCATGGTCTGGTTGTAGATCTTGCTGGGCAAGAGACGCGCCTGCTGTAGTTTGACGGCTGAATCGAAATAGAGGAAATCTGCCGGAATCACATGCCCCAGATCTTTATCCAGATTGGTCTTGATGGCTTTGTGGATGGTGCTGAGTTGGTTGCGGAGCTGACTGTCGGTACCGGTTTGATCCAGCACTCGCAGCGCTTCTTCCCAAAATCTGCGCCGCACCGGAAGTATGGGATAGTCCTGATTGAAGAACTGATCATCGTCTTTGCCGGAGGCGATCGTTGTGGCGCTCAGGTGTCGGGAGAGTTCACCGATATTATCCTTGAAGAGTTTATCCAAGGTAGGCAACGCGGCAGGATTTTTGGCCAGAAAGACCTTGCGGATCACTGTGTCCACATCGGTATCAGAAAGTTGAACCGGGATAGTGAAACGGCCCTCCAGTTTCTTGAGCATGGCGGTGCCTGTTATCGCCGATTGGCCTGTAGCCACGACAAGCAGTTTCCCACCGATATTCTTGGAGCACATTTCAACCGTTTCCATAACATCCAGTGAGCGCTCGCTGCTATCGCCTATGTACTGCTGCATTTCATCCAGTATGATGACAGTGAGGGGGATCTTTCCATCGATAGAGAGTGCTTCTCGCAGCGTTTTGACTAATTCATCAATGGAGATGTCTTCCGTACTTGGATAGAGGTTGTTAAGCGTATCCATGCAAACTTCATGGGAGACGAAAACATTGGGTTTCGCTTTCATCAAGGCTTCGTGGAGAACGTCGGACACATAAAAATTGTCTATCTCAAAGCCAAAATCATCTCCCCGGGCTTCCACTTCAGTTTTCACCTGATCGTAAATACCCTCTTTCTTGAGCCACATCACGAATTTTGCTTTTTGGTATTGCTCCGGTAAGCCCAGAGATTTGAAAACTATCCCCAATAAGGCCAGACGCACATTGCTACTACCTGAACCCAGAGTGCCGGAAGCAGCGTGCAGCCCTCCATGCCTTATAGCCTGGATGCTGAGTTCTTTAAGGTGATCCCTGGTGGCCTGGGGCAAGTTGGCTATGCCCCGGGCGGTAGCGCCATCGGCAAATTCGGTATCCAGCCAGAGGGAGCGCAGCATCTTGGCCAGGTGGGATTTACCCGAACCGTAGAAGCCGCTGATCCAGACCGAAGGTTGCTGAGCCTGATTGATATTCTGGAGATAGGTTTCCAGGATGTGGTTCAGGCCCTTTTCATATTGACCGTCACAGACGAAGGTTTCCAGTTCGTAGCGCAGCACTGCCAAAGCGTGCTCGGTCCTTTCATCGTTTACATTTGCCACACCCTCGTTCACCAGCTTGATGGTGCTGGGGTCTTTTAGGTAGATTTCGCGATTTAACATAATTATAAAGCCTTTTACAATTCCTTTTCTGAGGTGATTGGAACCGCCAGGTAACCCCAGCCGTCATAACCATCTAAAAGACGGTAGGTGTTGTTCTCATAAGTTCCGGGAAAGAACACGACGAGCCTGCCTCTGACCAGAGGAGCTACTTTCTCCACCAGTTCTTTCACTTTGATAAATCCAAACAGCGAGCCTACGCCGCATAAGGCCAGCACAGTATCCTCATCTGGATGGCATTCAGCTATATGCTGGGTGATTGCCTTAACCAAATATGATTTGTACTCAGGTAGGATAGTTTTTAGGAGGGATGGATTCTGGAAGTATTTTTCGGCGTATTTATGGCCGGAAAGCCACACGGCAAAGCTGTCTGTGAGGTCATGCTGTTGCCATTTCTTGGACCCCTGGATGGTAGCCAATTCAAACTCCTCCAGTTTAGATCTAAGGATTTGCTCGTCCGGGGGATCGTATACGCAAAACCAGACCCGTTGCATGGCCGCGGCGTCATTTTGCCAGGGAGTGCACACATGCTTGCTGTAGTTTTGTAGAAGCGAGTCAATCCTGGACAATCATCACCTCCGCTTCTTTCAGAATCGGATCGAAAGAAATATCCACCACGTCACCGATCCGCTTCATGCGAATCCAGCCCTTACGTGAGGCAAGTTCTGCCAAGCAAAGCAGCTCGTCTTGGGGACAATCAAGAAGCAGGGCATTTTCGCTCTCAAACAGGCGGATTCCTCTATCTCCGGCTAAATAAGCAAGCAGCAAGGCGTAGGTTACTGCAGCGGCAGCGGGATTGGCCTTAATCCGGGTTTTGGTGATTCGGCCTTGAGTAAGTCCCGCCTGAGCCCAGGAAGCGTTCAAATTTTGGCTGGTAGACCTGAGGGTGATGGCGCTGAATCGATCCGGGTAAAGCTTTGTGATCTGCGCCTCTAGGTCAGAACGCGAGACTTGTGAGCCTTCCGGATGCGAAATCATCCAGGGGCTAAGTTCCCTCAGCAGCTTATCCCGCATAGACGCGCATAAAAAAGCCAGTTGTGGAAGCGATCCGGGTTCTTTTTGCCACAGAGTTTTAAGCAAACGGAATATGGGGATTCCATCATCCAGTCCATATAGGATATTCAGGTTGCTCAAGGTGCGCTCTCTGTTGCTGGCAGAGCGTTTGTGCAGGCAATTGTCAATGATGATAGCATTTTTATAATCACTGAAACTGGCAAATTCTATCTGTACTGCCCCGAGCAACGATTCCAACTCCGGAACCATGATCGTTCTGGCAGTATGCGCTCCAGCAGAGTCGAGCCGAAAGCCATAGTTCTCAAGACTTGTGTTTTGATCGGGTCTCACTCTTAGCTCCATTTGCTCCGCCTTGCCGCATCCATACATCAACTTCGTCTGTTTTAAACTTCCAGAGTTTACCCAGCCTGTGAGCTGGCATGCCCTTTTCCCGTACCCATTTGTACACAGAGTCCTTGGTGATACCCAAGTATTTGCTTATCTCCGTAACGGAAAGCCATCTGTCATCCACAGTAAACTCCTTGAACAGTATGTCCATTATGCCATAAGCTGTACTCCGCGTCCCCAAATTAAACCAGTGCCAGCCTCTGACAAACACTGCAAATCACACTAATAAATGAGGTCAGATTATGTCAAAGCATTTCTCGGTATCTACTTCGTTAAGCTGCCCCTATTGATTCAAACGAATTCGTAGTATTGTCCTGAAATGATCGAATTAATTAGGCTCCGAGGATTTTATTCCTGCCACTTCAGATCAGCGGTGTAATTAACAATTTCAGTATAACACTATGTCTCAATTGGTCAGATTTCATATTGATCCCATGGTTCTAGATCATCTCGCATTCCAATAATCTATAGCAACCTAAAATAACCAATCTTGTTCAAACTTCTGAGTTGACCCAGGATACCTTTCTGGACTTTTCTGCCTATTTTGGGCACGTTTTGGCGGGAGATAACCACATATATGTGCTGCCTCAGATCAACCACTTCTATCGAAGCCAGAGCCTCCAGATAGATATAGACCCATTGTCTGGATTTGCCGATGATCTGTGCAATCTCTCGGATGGATTTGAATCTGCCTTGTTCTAGGATATCTAGCAGCTTGTGGGCATCTGCTATGCTGAAAGTCCAGCCCTTATAGTGCTGATAGCCGATTCTGGCTTGGTAGCGATTGGCTCGTACGAAGATTGGTGGGCTGTCTTCTATTTGTTTGATTGCCTGGCTTTGGAGCAGTTCAGGTAATAGCTTTTCTACTACATCTCTGCTGACACCGGTCAACTGGGATGTGAGTTCTGCATTGAATGGTCGATCATACTGACTGATGAAGTTAAGGATCAGTTCTCTGTCCGTCATCGTGACCTCAATCATCCAGATCTGCTTGGGATACAAATTCAAGATTCTTGAATCTGCCGATTTCTTCCACTGAGCGGATTAGCTTCATAGCTTTGCGGACATTCCCACAGGAGTGGAAGTGGACATAGTCGACAATGTCGGGGTGGAACTTGATCTCCAGTACCTCACTGCATAGCTGGGCAATATCCTTCTTGGGCAGGTCCTGGAACTCATAGAAGAAGTTGCATCTATCGAAGTAGTATTCATTAATCTGATTGAGCCTGTCCTTGGCATTCTGCATCCCGACCAGGATCACTATCGCTGTGGTCACATCCACAATATGTCTGATTGCACCTAAGAGCTGGGGATGCCGGAAAGCGTAGTCTATCTCATCAACAACTATGATCGTATCCTTGTGATCCTCCAGAACCGTTATACACATCATGAAGAGGTCATTAGCTGTTCCGTAGGGGATGTACTCGCCCATGCCAAATCTCTTGTATAAGGCTAAGAGAAGCTTGGAGGCAAAGGCCTTGGGGGTGGTTGTTGCCTCCAGCCTGAGATAGAGATAGCCCTGACTGAAGGCTATTCTACTGGCATAAGTAGTCTTTCCCAGGCCTGGTCGGCCATACAGAAGTCCAAGCCCTACCATCTCCAGCTTGGGTCGTGTAAGCAGGTATTCGATGCATTTGTCAGCGGCTATCACGTTCTGAGTTCTGACTAATGTTCCCTGTTTCATTGTATCCTCCTATTAGTTTATCCCGATTCGTTTGAGGAGTTCCGCTCTGGAGAGGTGTGCGAATGGTGACTGCCCATTCTTAGCCTCATCCTGTGATTGCTTATCATCAGGCAATTCTGCTGGGTTGATGATCGTTTCCGTTGGATTACGATACTCAGATTCTGTACCTGCATCAGCGGTTGTTGTGGTGGCAGTGGTAGCTTCATCTACATCTGATGCTTCTTGTTCTGCTTGGGCTCGTTGTTGAGCTTTATAGTACTCCCTAGCCGTTTGGCTGAAGCCTATCGCGAACTCCATGGGTGGTTTATCATTACTGGTCTGGTATTCGAGTCCTATACGGTCGAACGATTCTTTGATTTCCTTTAAGATTATCCTATCCCGCTCCTGCTCGGCCAGTCTCTCTTTCTCATCCGCATCAAGCTTCTCCCGCTCTTCAGGACTCAACATATCCGGATGCTTCGGCAGTCTCATCATCATCTTTCTGGTCATCTCTTCGATGATCTCATCGCTGTCCTTGGGTGGTGCTTCCAGCATGGGAGGACTATTGAAGAGTGCTCTGGCACCTTGATCTTCAAGCTTCTCCTGCTTGGCCGCTGAGTTCTTGAGTAGGGCATCGACTGCCTTCTGGGAGTTCACCACCCACTTCTTGGCACTGCGTTCTTTCTCCCGTCGGAGGCCTTTGATCTCTTTGTATTCCTTGTTCAGTTCCTTGTGCGAGACCGCCTGATCCATCGAGACCTCGATGAAGGTTGCCAAAACGGTTGAAAGCTGTTCTTGTACAAGAGTTTGAGTGCCATAGAGACTCTCAACTTCACCCTCGTCTACGTAAGCTCCTTCTCCGAAGTAGATGTCGTCTGCGATCAAGACATCCATCAAGGCATCAAAGATTAGGTCTTTGTCGTTCATGGTACCCGGAAAGGTTGGCGCAACTACGCTTGCCATTAGAATACTCCCTTGATCGCTTTGCCTAAGCTGAACAGCCATTTACGGTTATGGAACACATACTCTACTGCGCCACCCACAGTGCCGAATATCTTGAGCACGAGGTTGGTCTGCTTATCAGGTAAGCTCTTGGTAGTCCGTTCAACTGCCAACTGCTTCTTGGCATAGTCATCGAGGTCTCTGGTAACGGGATCGGTCTAAATATCCTGAATGATGTCCAGGATGATCGCCAAAGCTGAGTTGATCTTGGTCTTGTCCAAGCTCTTGCCAGTGCTCACTCGATGATCACCCGATAATATCAGGTTCAAATATAGATAACCCAAAGAGGAATGAAGCTTCTGTCGAAAAAGAATAATGAAGAAGGATTTGATGTCAACCATATCTCACTTGATATCAAATAGCAACATAGAGACACTCACGGTATAACTTTTAACGGTTACTGTATAATGTGCAATATCTTCCCATCCAGGACAATGAGGATCACGGTTAGTAAAATCCCGTATATGTGAAAGGGATTACTATAGCGAGATGGTTGCTTACCCTTGAACGAGAATACAATTAGATATAGTCCCTCTATGATGAGAATAACAATGATAAACAGTCCAAATGAGAACATTCTTAGAAGCGAAAGAATTATATACAGCGACAGTGATATTCCGAAGGCAGCAGCAGTATGCTTAACATTAGTTTTATTCATTCACGTCTCCAAATTAATTTGTATCGGGCGATTGTGCTCCTTATTGTTTAAAAGGTTTCATGTTTGTTGAGTGCCATTACTCGATTATGACCACTTCTTGATGCTCATAGGTTTTTATGTAGATTCTTTCTCATACGCCAATATTTGTCAAGACATTTTTTGTCCCCTCACACGCATCCCCCCAGAATTATTTGACACGCTTAGTATAAACCCTTACCGAAAACATCAAATCGTTCTCACTTGGACAACAGATGATATCACATTACAGGAAAGTAAGATATGACACGCAAACATGTTTTGTTGGTCTTGGACTTTCCCATATCAAACAACCCCGTTTTATCACCAAAACGTCAAATCTACCACCCATTTTCGAAGCACTTGGACATTCCCTATGATTTTGCCGAATCCATTATTACGTACACAATGAATTGATCTGAAAGAAGTTAGAGTATCAAGAGCGCTCGACTCGACTGACTCATCATCTTTTGGACTTGGACATTTGAAGTATTGGTGATGAAAATCGAAGTTTTCAGTGAGGGTTTACAGCAAAAAACCTCCTATATGCTTTGTCCCCGACGCGCTCTGCCCAGAGCGTCTGCCATCAGAAGCGCTTGATACACCATCTCAGCAGTGATAATGCCAGCCTCTTTGTGAATGGAAGAAGCCGGTTCGCAACTTGCCGTAGCTACTGCCATGAGTCTTTCCGGCTGCGGATTTGTGATGCCAAGCTCTGCAAAGGTAAGCGGCAAGCCGATTTCTTCGCAAAAAGAGTAAACTTCCTCGATCTCCTGCGAGGAGGCACCGGTGAGGTGCAGACCCGCCAAAACCCCGAATGCCACCTTTTCGCCATGATAAAAAGCATGGGTTTCAGGTAGCCGGGTAAGACCATTGTGAATAGCGTGGGCACTGGCAATTCCGCAGCTTTCAAAGCCAATCCCGCTCAGGAGGATATTTGCTTCTACGATGTTTGCAAAAGCAGGGCTTACGATATGCTGAAGATTGGCTATTTTTGCCAGCATTCCATATTCCAACAAAGTATCGTAACAGATTCGAGCAATAGCTCTTCCCGCCAGGGTACTCAAGCCACCGCATTCGTTGTAGGACTTGGTGGCGTTTACGGATCTGGCTTCAAACCAGGTGGCCAGGGCATCGCCCATCCCCGAGACCAAAAAGCGAACCGGAGCCTCGGCGATGATTTGCAGATCCACCAATACCAGAGCGGGATTGCGTTTCTGAAAAAGCACTTCTTCAAAAACTCCCTGGGGGCTATAGCAGACTGCGCAACCGCTGCAGGGCGCATCAGTGGAAGCGATAGTGGGCACCACAATCACCGGGATATCTGCCCAATCTGCCGTTATTTTTGCCGTATCTATCGCTTTTCCTCCGCCCATCCCGATGATAACATCGATCCTTTTGCTTGCAATGATTTCGCTTATGCGTTTCAGCTCCAGCCGGGAACACTCTCCCCCAAAAGCCTCTGGGACAATAGTCTCAAAGAAGCTGAATTGCGCTTGTTTCAAAGATTTGATAATTCTGGGTGAAGCCAGCAGAAGCGCTCGTTTTCCAAAGCTCCCGGCAAATTCCGCTAATCTTTGAACGAGTCCAATACCCTGGATATATTGACCTGGGAACACCGCTTTTTGCATCATATAAATCTCCCGTTTTCCGCTCTGAATAGCGGAATCAATCTATAAGATTAGCTTTCAGAAGAGCGGAACCCTGTCAACCAATTTCCATAAAAAACCCCGGAACTATGCTCCGGGGTTCTTACATTGAACGGATAAATTTCTATTTCATGCTGCTAAGGATCTTTGCCACGTGCTGTCCCTGATAAAACGCACCATCCAGTTCAAACTGGTTGGGCATCTTACTGCCATCAGGACCAGCGATGCAGCTGGCTCCGTAAGGAGAGTTTCCGCTGATCTCTTCCATGGTGGATTGTCCGGCAAAGCTGTAGGGTAAACCGGCGATCAGCATGCCATGATGCAACAGAACGGTATGGAAGCTGAGTATCGTGCTTTCCTGCCCGCCATGTTGGGTGCCGGTAGAGCTGAATACGCTGCCGATCTTTCCAACCAGGGCGCCCTTTGCCCACAAAGCACCGGTTGCATCCAAAAAGGTTTTCATCTGCGCGGGCATCATACCAAATTTGGTGGGAACGCCAAAGATGATGGCGTCGTAATCCGCCAATTCGGAGGGATTCGCTACAGGGATGTGTGCGAATGCTTTTTGAGCGTCTATGGCACCGATCTGGGTCAGAATGTCTTCATTGAGGGTTTCCGGTACGCGTTTCAGTACCACTTCCACGTTTTTAACGCTTGACGCGCCTTCTTTCACGGCTTCCGCCATCTGATATATGTGTCCGTAGGTCGAGTAAAACAGGACAAGTATTTTCATGGTTATCTTCCTTTATCTTTTATAAAATAGTGAAGACAAGATAAGCCAAATATCCCACTTGTCAAGTAGGACTTTGATAAATCAGGATTCTGCCAACTCTTTGATGGAGTTGATCAGGTCGTCAATATGCTCTTCCAGTGTGTTGAAAGAGCACATCAGGCGTACTTCGTTGCGAGCTTCGTCCCAAGTGTAGAACATATATTTTTCCTGTAGAGGAACCAGCCATGCTTTCGGCAGTATGGCAAATACGGAATTTACATATACTTTTTGCGTAATCTTGATTTGTTTAAATTCTGCCAGTCTTTGAGCCAGCAAACGGGCCATGGCGTTTGCGTGCCGGGCATTTTTGAGCCACAGATCTTTATCTAGATACGCTTCGTATTGGGCAGAGATGAAGCGCATTTTGGAGAAAAGCTGATTGCACTGTTTGCGATAGAAGCGCATTTCGGAGCTCAGTTCGGGACGGAAGCTGATGATAGCCTCGCCAAAGAGCAATCCATTTTTGGTTCCGCCAAAGCTAACGATATCTGCGCCGGCATCCTTGGTCATGGTTTTCAGATCGACCTCGAGCGCGGCAGCGGCATTGGCCAATCTGGCGCCATCGATGTGCAGCAACATGTTGTGAGCATGCGCGAAATCCGCCAGAGTTTTGATCTCTTCCACGCTGTATAGTGTGCCATACTCCGTGCTTTGGGAGATGGATAAGATTTTGAATTGGGAATGATGTTGGTCCCGATCTCCCAGCAGGCGGGGAGCGATCAGATCCGGGCTTAGCTTGCCGTCTTTGGTTTTGATGGGGCTGAGGCGGGCCTGGGTGCATTTTTGTACCGCACCGCATTCATCCACATTGATATGCGCGCTTTCGGCACAGATGATGGCATTGAAAGAATGAATCAGAGATTGCAGGGCAACCACATTCGCACCGGTTCCCGTGATCACCAGCGAGGCCTCACATTCACCACCAAACAGCGCCTCCAATGCCCTTATCACGTCTTGAGTGAGGGGATCATCGCCATAGGCGGGGCAAAAACCGGTATTTACCTTTTGCAAAGCAGAGAATACGGTGAAGTGAATTCCACTGTGATTGTCGCTGCCAAAACTGATGGGAAACATTGCATACTCCATATCTTTTATTGAGATTCAGTTTAAAAAGCCTCAGCCTTTATGTCAAGAGGGATTCTGTGGGGTGGCGAAAATTTGTCCCAGAGCTGTCCGCCATACAGATAGAAAAGGGAATATATCCCGATGTTCTTTGCCGTGTATAGAGTGAAATTGAGAGCAAGAAGAGCAAGATAGGCAGCATAGCCCTCTATCTGTCCGGGCAAAAAATCCGGACAACAAAAAAACCGGCTCTCGGTGGAACCGGTTTGATAATTGATTGGATTTGTTTAGAAGCTAACGCCCAGAGTGCGATCCAACAGATATATCTGCCAGGGATTGCTGGTGGAAGGCACCTGGCTGACGTTCTTGATGTTGAATACAAATTCATATTGGGCAGTAAGGCCGCTTACATTGAAGGGAATGATGAGGCTGACGGTCTTGTCCTTATAGCGTTGTGCCTCGCTAAAATCGATGGGGAATAGGGGACGTTTTGCCCATACACCGGTTGTGGATTGGTAGACGTGATCTTTGGAAAACAGGCTCTCAGTGATGTTTCCTCTGCGCGCGATCACGGTAGGAGTCTGGGGATTGTTGCGCTCGGAGTATTTGGTGGAGGAGGCCAAAACGCCTCTTCCGATCTTATCCACATCCATATACGCGGCTTCATCCCAGTCTATGGTAAGAGTTTCTTCACTTTTGTTGTACAAGCTTAATTCCCAGCCGGATTCATCGGCGCTCCAGATGCTGCGGAAGAGGTCGTCTTCATAAGCGTAGCGGGCAATGCCCATGGTGGTATCCGCCACAGGGGCCTGATAGCGTTGATTGATGTCGCTGGCTTTGCGCACGCGGGCAAGCTCGATATCGTATTTAACGATCATTTTCTCTGCGGATCCGGTGACAGAGCATCCGAAAACACCCAACAAGACGGCGGCTAAAAGTATAAAAATCAGGGATTTCCTCATTTCTTCTCCTTAGTTTCTCAATAAGTGATTACAGTTTGATGCGCTTATGCTTTGCTGTCAACAAAAATCTGTCCCATCAAAACATGGCATTCACCAAGTCGTCTAGATCTACATCACCAAAATACGACCGATAGGCGCGGCGTTCAAAAACCTCACGCACACTTTCTTTGGTGTGGGACACTCCGCTGAAGCCGGATTCCAGTTCACGCAGATCTTTGGAACCGAAGAAATCGCCGAATATGCGCAGGCTGGTAATGATGCCATTGGCTACATCCAGATAGAATTCGATGGTGCCAACCTTGGTTTTGATGGCGTTGGCAAGGTTGTATTGGGGGCTTTTACCATAGTTCCACTCCCAGGTTCCATATTTGCGATCCACCAATTCCTGCACGGCCTGGCGGTCGTCGATGGTAAGAGTGTAGTCCCGGGCATCAGGATGGAGGCTGTGCACTTTATCGCGCACCAGGGGGATAAATTCACCCAGTTTCATGGGTTTAGACAGGTGATCGATCACGTTAGTCACTCTGGATCGCACCGATTTTACCGCTTTGTCGGAGAATTTGACGGGATTCACTTTGAGGGCTTGCACCAGAGATTCCACATGTGAATTGAACAGTATGGTGCCGTGTTGCAGAGTTGTACTGTTTTGCACCAATTTGGCGTTACCGGAAAATTTCGTCCCCTTTATGGTAAGGTCGTTGCGGCCTTGTAACATCGCCGGGACACCGAGTTCGTTCAGCACATCCAGAACGGGTTTGGTATAGCGTTTAAAGTTTGCGGTTTCATCGTCTGCATTGCGCATGATGAAACTGAAATTCAAGTTTCCCAAGTCGTGGAACACAGTACCACCCCCGGTTAATCTGCGCACCACGGGGATTTCATGGTGTTGGACCCATTGGTAATTGATCTCCGCCAGAGTGTTCTGAAATCTGCCCACAATGATGCAGGGTTCGTTGATGTACAGAAGGAAGCAGTCTTGCGTGATATTGTTTAGCAGATACTCTTCGAGGGCGATATTGAAGGGGGCATAATTTGAGGGACTGAAAATACTAATCATAGAGGATCCTTGTTGGAAATATAAGATTGAAGTTTGTAAAGGCCATGCTTTGAGATGCAAGAAAGCGCACGGCCTTCATCGCTTTCGTTTAAGCTTGTGGATTTTGAGCAGTAAAAAACTCACGATGCTGAACATGGTGATGATCTCACGGACAGACACGATAGGATAGAATTTTGCCTTTTCATCCTTGATAAGAAATATGCCTACCGGGTCCGTTTTTACGCTGCCACCACCACCGGCACCCTCATTTTGGCCGGATTGACCCGGATCTTCGCTTTCATTGCAGGGAGCTTCTTTCTTCTTTTTGGATTGCGGAGATTTTCCCCCTCCGCCACCAAACATGAAGGATACGCGAGCCACCGGAACAATTGAGACATCGCCTATCGGGGATGGACTGCCGATACTGAGATTCGCGCCCGCACCGCTTTGGATTGCACTTTTGACTTTTGAAATAATGCTGTCTACTTTCATATTTAACTCCTTCAGCTGTGCTTCTGATACATTTGGGAGAAACACGGGTTTCTTGTCAAGCAAAAAGCCCCGGAACTGCTTCCGGGGCCGATTCTATCTGTGCTGATAACGGAATCTATTCCATCAGCATCATCTTTTTAGTGCTACGGTAATGCCCGGCAGACATGCGATAGAAATACACTCCACTGGAGAGCGGATTGCCTCGATGGTCTTTAGCATTGAATACCAGGCGATATCTACCTGCTGGCTGTTCTTCATTCACCAGAGTACGCACAAGCTGACCCTTCAGGTTGAAGACATCGATGCGGACTTTGCCGGCATCTTTGAGGTCATAATTGATTGTGGTTTCCGGGTTGAAGGGGTTTGGATAGTTGGATTTCAGCACCGTAACGGTAACCGGAGTCACATCATCTTCATTTGATACATGGATCAGGTTGAAGTTCACAGTCACGTTTTGTCCTGCAGCCACAGTAGCATTGGCATATTCCAGGGAGTGGTAATCCGTCTTGCTGGCGGTGAGGGTATAGGTGCCCGCCGGTACGGCAAGAACATAGTATCCCTGGCTGTTTGTGGTGGCAGACAAGCCGGTATTGGTGCTGACTGTAGCGCCTGCGATTCCCGCTCCGGCATTTGTCACGCGTCCTTGGAAGTTTCCGGTCTGCTGATCTTTGAGCATCGTATTTGAGAAGGCAGGGCTGGACAGAACCTCGGATGTGTAAACAGCTTTCACCGCCCATCTGTAGCTGCCGTTGGGCAAGCTATTCCAGCTTTCGTCTTCATAGTTTGTGTTGCTGGTTAATTCCTCATTGAGCAGAGTCCATTCGTTTTCGTTATCCTCGGTACCCTCAACCATGCGCCATACCCGATAGCCGACCAGAGATCTGCTGTTTACGCGGGTATTTGAGGCAGGTGCAGCACTGCGCAAAGCATTGTTTTGCATCCGTAGTGTGTTTTCTGAATTCGTGCTTTTGGCGCCGGGATTGGGGCTGCTGAGGGTTGTGGATACTCTTTCCACAAAGTTGCCTATGTAGATATTATCGACATACCACACTTCCCAGAGCCCTGCATTATCCGGGGGATCTTGCGCGTGGAAAGCAATCTGCAATTGCTGACCATTGTAGGCGCTGAGATCCACCTGGATAGGTGTGTCGTAATGGTTCGCGCCCATTGGCTGAGTGGCACCATCCCAAAGGACATCCCATGTCGCACCGTAATCCGGGGATACTTTCACATAATAGTGATCGCCCATGGGGGAGCCCATATTGAGATAAGTATCGAAGGTCATATAGGCATCCGGTGGGCAGTTGAATACGGATGTGATGAGCCATTCGTCCTGATGCCCGTCGTACCAGGTGAGTCCGGTTTGATAGTTGCCATCGGTAGGAACCACCGGCACAGCATCGCTGATAACGCTGTATCTGCCCCAAGTGGGAAGCACACCAAGAGTATTGGGGCCACCGGTACAGGTGATGATCTGAGACCATTCTGTGGGCGGGAAGATATCGCTTTCGAAGCTTTGCACCATCTCCATAGCGTTGGGATCGGGAGCGTTCCAGACGATA
>ENA-UOOK01000621-UOOK01000621.1-fermentation-metagenome-genome-assembly--contig:-NODE-621-length-46987-cov-18.056997_pt1 | contig 46987 bp, 30 predicted proteins | sample MGYA00245777_ERZ724023 | MGnify/ENA primary metagenome ERZ724023 (study PRJEB28704, sample SAMN03018312) | fermentation metagenome | biome: anthropogenic terrestrial biome; feature: soil; material...
GACAAAAGGAACATGATCCTGGCTTATCATCTCGATAAAATGCCTGTTTCGGTCACCGTGAATGGTAAAACAGCCAAAAAAACGGATGAAGCTTCTGTTTACCGCACAGCGGAGAACGATGTTTCATCTATAGCATGGTGGTGGAGCGAGGAGTCGAATGAGTGTCGAGTGAAAATACCCGATCATAGAAAAAAGATAACCATATTAATTAAAAAAGCATATAAAAGAATCCATTGTAACCAAGACTTATGAATAAGGAACTTATAGACAAATGAAGGTCCGGTTTTTTGTCTTGGTTCTCATGTCTTAATTTTAATCATATGAGGAAAATATTTATACTATTATACTTTTGCCTGATTGCCGGCATCATAGCGGCACAGAATCTGAGATCACCAAACGGTGATCTGGAGATGAATTTCTTTGTCGATCAACAAGGAACGCCGGTGTATACCTTAAAATATAATGGGAAAACGGTGATCAATCCAAGTAAATTGGGCCTTGAGCTGATTGGAAGCGACAAGGTGGAGTTCGGTTCTGAAATTAATCGTAAAAAAGATCCCAAAACATCTTTGTACGACGGATTCAATGTAGCTGAGGTACAATACAGTTCATTCGATGAGATATGGGAGCCCGTATGGGGTGAAACGAAAGAGATCCGCAACCGATACAACGAGATGGCGGTAACACTCAACCAGAAGGATACTGATCGCGATATGGTGATCCGTTTTCGTCTGTTTGACGACGGACTTGGGTTTCGGTATGAATTTCCGCAGCAGAAGAATCTGGTTTACTTTGTCGTCAAAGAAGAGTTGACCCAGTTTGCTATGACCGGAGATCATACCGCTTACTGGATTCCGGGCGACTATGATACCCAGGAATATGATTATAATATTTCCAAATTATCGGAGATCAGAGGCCTCAATGAAGGGGGTAGACAGGAAAACCTCTCTCAGACTGGATTTTCTGATACAGGTGTACAAACTGCATTGCAGATGAAAACAGCCGAGGGCATTTACATCAACCTGCACGAAGCAGCCTTGATTAACTATGGAGCCATGCACCTGAATCTGGATGACCATGATTTCATCTTTCAATCCTGGATCACACCCGATGCCAACGGAGCAAAAGGTTATTTACAAACTCCCTGCACAATACCTTGGCGTACGATTATCGTAAGTGACGATGCACGTGATATCCTGGCATCCAATATTACATTAAACCTCAATGAGCCTTCGAAGATTGATGATACTTCCTGGATTAAACCCATGAAGTATGTCGGCGTATGGTGGGAAATGATTACCGGAAAAAGCGACTGGTCCTATACGCATGATTTGCCAAGTATTCATATAGGTGTTACGGATTATTCTGTGGTAAAACCTCACGGACGACACGGAGCCACTACAGACAATGTAAAAAGATATATCGACTTTGCGGCAAAGCATGGGATGGATGGTGTATTGGTGGAAGGGTGGAACATTGGCTGGGAGGATTGGTTCGGTAATTCAAAAGATTTTGTTTTCGATTTTCAAACGCCCTATCCTGATTTCGATATTGAGGAGATACACCGTTATGCGAAAAACAAGAACATAGCAATGATCATGCATCATGAAACATCATCTTCGGTGCGAAACTATGAACGCCATCTCGATAAGGCATATCAATTGATGAACAGGTATGATTATCCTGCCGTGAAGAGCGGTTATGTGGGGGATATTATTCCCCGTGGTGAGAACCATTATAGTCAGTGGATCAACAACCATTACCAGTATGCGATAGAGAAGGCGGCGGAATATAAGATCATGGTCAATGCCCATGAGGCTGTACGTCCCACTGGTATTTCACGTACCTGGCCCAACCTGATCGCCAACGAATCGGCACGAGGAACAGAATATCAGGCTTTCGGAGGTAGCAAGCCGAGTCACGTAACAGTACTGCCTTTCACGCGTCTTATCGGCGGGCCGATGGATTATACCCCGGGTATTTTCGAAATGGATATTTCTAAAATCAATCCCAATAATCAGTCGCACTGCAATTCTACCATCGCCAATCAGCTGGCATTGTACGTGACAATGAGTAGTCCATTGCAGATGGCTGCCGATCTTCCGGAGAATTACGAGCGTTTTCCCGATGCATTCCAGTTCATCAAAGATGTGGCATTGGATTGGGATGAAAGCTTATACCTCGAAGCAGAGCCGGGAGCATACATTACTGTTGCCCGAAAAGAGAAAGGAACAAATAACTGGTTCGTCGGCAATACCACGGGGAATAGCAAGTTTACTTCTAAAATCTCATTCGATTTTTTGGATCCCGGCAAACAATATATTGCTACGATATATGCTGATGCAAAGGATGCTAACTATAAGACCAATCCACAGGCTTACACTATCCGCAAGGTAGTCGTAACTGATAAATCCGAACTGAGACAGCAAACGGTAGCTGGAGGTGGTTTTGCTATTAGCCTGTTTCCGGTAAAGGATAAAGTGCAGGTCAAAGGATTAAAGAAACTGTAAATTGTGAAAAAAGCGGGGTTTACATTAAAGCACCCCGCTTTTTGCTATCTTACTGCCTCGACAGTATATCCCAACTTTCTCAGACCTTCAATTAAACCCTCCTCTCCTGGTAGATGCAGGCATCCCACAGCAATGAATGATGGCTTTTCAGCCATAATTTGGGGTAGTTTTTTGAGCCATTTCTCGTTCCGGTCTTTATTCAGTCTGTTTTTCTCCTCTTCGGTAGAGGGACAGGGATCGTTGATTATCTCTTTTTCAGACAGTTCCCGCAAGGCATGGATATCCTGCGCATGATATGCAACCTGAAGCTCATCCATCTGCTCTTTCAGCAATTCCGGATGTTTCACCATGCAGGTCAATAACTCGGCCTGGCGCTCCAACGTTTGAGAGTTCAGTAAAACTTCTATCTGATCTTCTGTTGTCTCCAGTCCAATAACCGTGCGGTTGCGTTTTAATGCTTCCTCCTGGAAATACTGGTCGAGACTTGTTCCGGATGAAAGAGAAGGATAATACTGCTGGTATAGAGTGACCGAAATCAGATTTGAGAGAAGTGCCGGTTTGAGGTTGCCCACTTGTCCCAATCCCACACCCAGTAGCCGGGTAAGGGTACTGTCGAGCAGTGCGACCTCTTCCGGTGATACCAGCGATTCGTATGTGATCCCGACAGGCAGGGTGGATTCATCCATGATTTCCATCTGCATCCTGGACATATTACTCATGTCCAACTCTCCCACAGTCTGTACTGTGCTATCAAAGGCATTCCATACTCCTGGAACGGAATCAAGAAAGGAGAGAGGTACCAGATGATGTGTACCAAAGATATAGGAGGGTTGTTTAAGACCGTTTCCGGATATCTTCCACAATAAAGAGTTGGTGCCCCGTGTGGAGGCACCAATGCAGGAAAGCAACAATAAAAATGTTGCCAGTGAGAGTATCTTTCTTTTCACTTGAAATATTAATTCACTAGAATGTTAAAGAATCTCTCCCAATTAAGGATTTACGGAAGTGTCTATTGGGGTATAGCTCCTTTGTGCCAGTTCCTTATCCATTGTGTAGATACCAAATCCGTTACTGCCAATCAGTTTCAGACTGTCAATCAATGCCTGGGCTGTTTCCTCTTCTTCCACCTGTTCATTCACAAACCATTGTAGCATGTTCTCAGAGGCATAATCATTTTCTCTGCGTGCAATTGAAACCAGATTGTTAATGAGCGAAGTGACAATTTTTTCATGCTCCAGTGTCACTTCGAATGCCTTTAACAGAGATTCCCAGGATGTATCCACTTTGTCAATGGGCTTGAGCTCCACACTATTACCCTTTGCAATAAGATAATTCATGAGTTTAAGCGCATGATCCTGTTCTTCCTGAAACTGCACTTTGAACCAGTTGGCAAAACCCGGAAGACCTTTGTGTGAAAAATGAGCCGACATTGAAAGATAGAGATAGGCAGACCAAAATTCGGCATTAATCTGCTTGTTAATAGCAGCTTCTAATTCTTTACTTACCATAATTTTTTATTTTTTATTTGTTTATCAATTATATGTGTCCAATAATGTTAAAACGTTCTCAAATCAAAAATGTTTAGATAAAGATGACTGAACTTGCTGCTTTGGTCAAAAAAAAAGAGTTGTTCCTGACTATTTAAATTAATTGCTATCTTTGCAGTTGGTTTCTTGAAAAATTGATTCTTCTTACTCTGTTTTGGGAAGAAGCTTATTTTTAATTTCCTTTAGATGAATCTTTTAGAAGAAAAAATGATGAAATATGATGCTCCGCAGCGTGCAAAAGCTGCCGGCATCTATCCCTACTTTCGGGCTATTGAAAGTGATCAGGACACCGAAGTACTTATTAACGGGAAGAGAGTTTTGATGTTCGGTTCAAATGCATACCTGGGACTGACCAATCACCCGAAGGTAAAGGAAGCTGCTGTGGCTGCTACCAAAAAATATGGTACAGGAATGGCTGGTTCCCGTTTTTTGAATGGTACCCTCGACATCCACCTGGAGCTGGAAAGAAAACTTGCCAACTTTATGGATAAAGATGAGGCTGTTGTATTCTCAACAGGATTCAGTGTAAATGAAGGAGTTTTGGGATGCCTCACAGGAAGGGATGAGTATATCATCTGGGATGAGAGAGACCATGCATCCATTATTGAAGGAATCCGGACATCTTTCTCCACCAAATACAAGTTTCGGCATAATGACATGGATTCTCTGGAGAAACAGCTCAAACGTTGTGATTCCAGAAAAGTAAAGCTGATTATTGTTGATGGTGTTTTCAGCATGGAAGGAGACCTGGCCAATCTGCCGGAGATCGTAAAGCTGGCACGCAAATACAATGCCAATATTATGGTAGATGAGGCACATAGCCTGGGCGTGCTGGGTAAAAAATACAGCGGCCGAGGAGTCTGTGATCACTTCGGTGTGCTTGGTGATGTGGATTTGGTGATGGGGACTTTCAGCAAATCACTCGCTTCCATTGGCGGATTTGTCGCTGGTTCATATCCGGTGATCAACTTTTTACGCCACAATGCAAGAACCAATATTTTTAGTGCCAGCATCACTCCTGCTGCCACAGCTGCCGCTTCAGCGGCACTCGATATACTCAAATCAGAGCCGGAACGCGTAAAACGGTTGTGGGAACTCACCGAATATGCCATCAATCAGTTCCGGGAAAGAGGGTTTGAGTTGGGCCCCACTTCTACGCCTATCCTGCCGCTCTATGTAAGGGACAATGATAAAACCTTTCTAATTACCAAAATGCTTTTCGAAGAGGGTATCTTCGTCAATCCGGTTGTGCCTCCTGCCGTTTCATCCAGCGATACGCTGATTCGTTATTCGCTGATGGCTACGCACACCATTGAGCAGATCGATCACTCTATTGAACGTATTACGGCAGTCTTTAAGAAGGCAGGTGTTCTGTAACGGATATACGCACCTCATATCTCAGATCTGGAAAAGTTCAGTATGCAGGAACAGGGAAAATATTGAATTCTGCTCATTTGGCTTAACGAAATAGTGTCAGGCTTTACAACAGTTTTATTTTTTTCTTAGATTTGCGTAATAGTGACTCTTATGGAGAAGAAAAGTGAGAAACTGATGCGCTGGTTCGATCTGCGCAGCGAAATGGAAGGTTACGATGCCATTCACGAGAACATCGAACAGGGAATTGTTTTCAAGGGCACAAACCTTTGGATCTTGGTTTTTGCCATAGTAGTGGCTTCTGTGGGGCTCAATATGAACTCCACGGCGGTGATTATAGGTGCCATGCTTATCTCCCCGCTGATGGGACCTATTAATGGCATGGGATATAGTCTGGCTACTTACGATTTTCAATTGTTGCGCCGTTCGCTTAAAAATTTCTCTTTCGCTGTTGGGATCAGCCTCATTACCTCTGCCTTTTACTTCCTTCTCTCTCCAATTAACGAAGCCCACTCTGAACTGCTTGCCCGTACCAGTCCTACCATATACGACGTGATCATTGCTCTTTTTGGAGGGCTGGCTGGTATTGTGGCTATGAGTAGCCGTTTAAAGGGAAATGTGATTCCCGGTGTGGCTATCGCCACCGCGCTGATGCCGCCCATCTGCACGGCAGGTTACGGACTGGCAACGTTACAGTTTAACTTCTTCTTTGGAGCGCTTTATCTTTTCACCATAAACACTGTTTTTATTGCTTTTGCCGCACTTATTGTCTGCCAGCTGTTGAGGTTTCCTATCCGGTCTATCGTTGATCCTGCCCGAAAAAAGCATGTAAACCGGGTTATCTCGATAGTCATTCTTCTTACACTTGTACCCAGCATCATTTTTGGTGTGAACCTGGTGAAGAACGAGGAGTTTACTCGAAATGCCGAAAGCTTTATCAGTGAGGTAACATTGTTGGGAGGTAATTATCTTCAGGATAAACAGATTAATCCCTCCGGTCGATCAATAGGGCTACTCTACGCTGGTTATGGTCTGGGTGATACCACGATCACGGAGGTATGGGAAAAAGCACTGAATTACGGTCTCGATACATCCCGGATAGTGATTCGTCAGGGATTTGATGTAAATCTGATACAGGAGAATGTAAAAAAGTACCAAACGGAATCGGAACGTCTCAGCAGTCAGCTGGCAGCTACTACCTTTGCCCTGAAGCAGGCCGTGGGGAGAGGTGACAGCATTCGCAACATCCCACTGTTTGGGGAGAAGATCCTGGGTGAAATTAAACCTCTCTATCCGCAAATACGTTCCTGCTCTTATTCGGAAACGTATCTTTTTACTCTGACCAATGACACTACACGCCGTTCGGAGATGATTCCAGTCGTGATCTTCACCGTTCCCCGCAACAGTCTGCGCACCCCGGACAGAAGCAAAATTGAAGAGTGGTTGAAAAACCGACTTGGCAACCCTCGTGCGAAGATGGTGATCGATGAGTCCTGATGCCCGCGAGAGACAGATACGGAATTATGCGAAATTCTTTCCCGGGAAAAGTGACTACTGATTGTAAATTTTAATACAGGGTAAACTATTCCGTCCTTTTTGCTGTTATAGTTTAAAATCATTACTTTATTGCGGCATGTTTTTGTAAAAAGGCCGGAGCTGTTTCTTTACAGGACACCCGTTACCGGACGTTTACATAAAGCCTTCACCTGAAAATTAACATCATATGAACAACCTGGAAACATCCTACATGGGTATTAGGCTCGGCAGTCCGGTCATTCTCGGTGCCTGTGATCTCTCTTCCGACCTCGACATGCTGAAAAAAGCAGAAGAACAGGGCGCAGGTGCTGTAGTGTATAAAACCCTCTTCGAGGAGCAGATACAGATGGAGAATCTGTATCACGACGAGAAAGTGAGTCAGTACGACGATATTCATGCGGAGATGATTACCCTCCACCCCGACATTGACCGTTCAGAGATTGAATATTATCTGGTAAAACTACGTCAGATAAAAGAAAGTCTTTCTATTCCGGTTATTGCCAGCCTCAACTGCGTGAACGAGTCGAGTTGGATACGGTACGCCGGAATGATCGAAGAGGCCGGAGTGGATGGCATTGAGCTGAACCTGTATCAGATTCCGGTAAATTTTGATATTGATGCAACCAGTATTGAACAACAACAGGCTGGTATTGTAGCTGCCGTCAAACAACAACTTTCAATTCCGGTAAGTGTGAAACTGAGTTCAGACTATACCAATATCCTGCATTTTGCTACACGGCTTGATGAGAAGGGCATTGACGGTATGGTGCTTTTCAACGCATTCTTCCAGCCCGACGTGGATATCTGGCATGAAAATCACAGGAGAGCATTCAACCTGACCCACAAAGGTGAATATAAAAAGTCGCTCCGCTATGCCGGAATGCTCTACGGACGTGTCAAAGCCGATGTATGTAGCAGTCGCGGTATTTATGACGGTGACGATGTGATCAAGGTGCTTCTGTCCGGTGCTTCATGCGTGCAGGTTGTGAGCGCAGTATACCGGCACGGATTGGAACGGATAGGTGAGATAAACCGGAGCATCACCGACTGGATGCAACGCAAAGGATATGATCAGATTGATCAGTTCAGGGGTAAGCTTTCCGACAGTTCACTAAACAAAAATAATACCCTGCTTATTTACAGGAGAGCACAGTATATTGACATGCTGATGCACTCCGACAAACTGCTTGAGGATCTGGAGTGGTAAATACTCTAGGGGCTGAAATCAATGACACCTACAAGAAAGATCAATAATTTACACTTTCTAAATCCAATAATTTAGTATTGACTTTGCCTTTCATAATCACGTATTTACCGGGTTGAATGTGAAAATCAGTGAGATTTTTCTTCCTGTAAGCGTACAACTTATATTTATTTCCCTTATTTCGTTCAATAATGGAATAATTACCCTCGTCCCAATTTGTAAGTAAAATGCTCATTTTATTTTTTGTTGTATGGTCAAGTTCCGTGATAACTCCCTCCTGCCGACCATCCCATTGATTCTTGCTATGCTTTACATTTGGGAGTATGGTTAGATGAAGTATTCCATCAATTTCTTTTAGAAAATAAAGTCCAGTCCCATTGTATTTTACCAACGATGAATTACCAAGCCCAATAACTTCTTTTACATTCTCGCTTACATTTAGTGGATTCCATTTCGTTATGTCACCTGAATAATAAAGCCTGTTCAAGTCTGAATAAATGGCCACGTTCCTTTCTTTTGAGATGGCGTAATAATCCGTAACCTGCTCATTCGGGGAATCCATCTCATAATTGGTGTAGAGCCTTGTCGATTTGAAAATTTCATTTGCGATGATGAAACTAGCAGCTTTACCCGGAGTGGAGGTTACACTTAGTACATGCGATCCGGATGAGTATGGACCATATACACTAAGCGAATAGGTCCACATTTGCGCTGCTTGTACTCCGAGCGCTCGAAAATATTGAGCCTGTATTGGATATAAATACCTGCTCTGATTAAAAAAAGTCTCGAATTCATAGACAACCTTCGCTTTGTTCTTAAAAGCATCCGATAAAGCCCAGCCATAGCCAGTCACGTCGTTATAATAGGTTTTGAACCACTCGGAGAAGTCCGTTTCTGTCAAATCTTTCGGATTGCGCCCATAATTTTCACCTACCAAGTCTTGTCCAGGATAATTACACATCGCCACGACTTCAACATGAGAGCTTGCAACAGCACGGAAAACATCTTCGTGTTCGCGCATATAGCGGTGCCAGTTTAGATTCCAGACAATTGGGTGTCTTGCTCCCGAGTCACGAATCAATTTATGCATCGTGTTGATGTAGTTACGCACAAGTTCCTCACGATATTCTAGATACGTTCGTTGATCTTCTTTTTTCCCTTTACCTTCTGCCCAAGATAAAAAGTCCTTGAAATAACCTGTATTTTTAATCTCATCGTAGGAATATACACTTGGTTCGTTCATGATCTCCCACATTGCAATATGCTTCGTCTCTTTATAGGTCACATTAAGATACGGGTTACTACGGTTTAGTAATTGCGTAATATAATTCTTCGTTTTTTCTACAACCTTCTTGTTGTGAATCCACTCTTCCCTATTTAACCCTACCCACATTGAGTTTGAGACATGTGCACTGCCCATGTGATTAATGAAAGCGAGTGTGACATAAATACCTCTTTCTGAGGCTTCTGCAATCATGTAGTCGAGTATATCGAGATAGATCGTTTCTACAATATTTCCCTCATGATCTACAAAATCTGCCGGTGTAAGGTGGCATCGTATTGAGTTGACGTGCATCAGTTCTAATTCCGTAAAACTTTCATCCGTCACTTTTTTCAATTCATTACTTGATAGTTGTACCCCAATTTTTTGCAGACGCTTATATTCCCAACTTAGATTCGGTTGGAAGTTGACTCCAAAAATTGCCATTTCTTTTCCGTCTGGCATATAAAGCTTCCCGTTTTTTGTATACGTATAATCTTGAGAAACGACTGGCTGTATACAAAGAAAAAAGACGAACAGAGAAAAGATAAATTTAAAATTGTTCATTGGGAATATGAAATAAACGTGAACGATTTATTTGACGTAAGAACCTGCATCAGTAAAAAGTGATATAAAAGGAAAGGCTGTATTCCGATCCATTTAAAACGTATTCTTGATGCACTCTTGGTGACCAGCTGTCATCGCCACCCAATCCCATTTGTTTATGGTCGATGTGGACATACGTTTTATCACCGCGTTGGAGCTTGTGAGAAATCTTAGAATTATTAAGGGCTGTGTCTGCGTAGTTTTGAATGTTGAAATTAATAGACGGTATTCCCCTGAAACAGATAGAACTATTCTCTGCCATTACTTTCACCCAGCGTGTATCTGTCTTATTCCCATTTTCTTGCGGCATGACATAGTCGAAATACTGATCTTCCACTTTTCCTTTCCACAGTCCCACAAAAGCAGCATCTTTGCGGTCCTCGTAACTTTCAAACGAACCTCTTCCGTACCACTCCAGGTTGTTGAAATCTTTTGGGAGAGATGTGGTCATTCCTACTCTTGCCAATGGAGGCAGTTGCTCATCCACTTGAAAATTGTTGTCAACCCGTATGCTTCCATCCGACATAACCGTATATTCTGTAGTTTGCAGAATCGATCCTGTTTTGAAAATCAGCTTATTTACAACGCTTATCTTGACTTCATTTGGCTGTTGATTGATAACCGTGAATTTGTTGTTTTCAATGGTGTAACGATCCAATCCGGCTTCTCTCCATCTTGAAGCGAATGAATTATTACCTCCCCCTTCATCGTTATCGGTTGGAACACGCCAGAAGTTAGGCAATAATGGGTCGGTAAACATCGCTCGTTTTTTCTTGATATACGAAACAAGTGAGCCTTGTTTTTTATTGAAAGATACTGAGAAATCGGGTCCCTTGATCGTCAAATCTGTTTTGTTATCCGAAACGGTTAGATTTCCAGTCTGAGACAAAACATCACCAATTGTATGAATATGTGTTGGTAAATTGAGCCTGATCTGTTCTTTTGCAACCTCATATCCTTTGTCAGCCCAAGGAGTAGCTTGCTTCAATACAAAATAAACATTGAGGAAGTACTCTTTTCCCTTTTTAATCAGATTCTTGGGATACGATAACTGAATCAACTTCTGAGACTGTGGCAGAATTTGAAGATCGTCGATACTACCTTTGTGAACGACAACCCCATCTTCAATTAACTCCCAGTTTAGCATTACATGACCGGTAGAGACAAAATAGTTGCGATTTTCAACTGAAATGAGACCGGTTATTGCATCAATTTCATTTACCGTAAAATTCTGATGTATTTTTTTCAACTCATTCAATTCAGGTTGTACCCTTCTGTCCGGAGTAACCAATCCATCGTTCACATTGGCACCATCGCTATAATTGATGATGTTCCAATATTCGTTGCCGTTTTTATCTTTCGAACGGAGCCCTTGATCTACCCAATCCCATGTAAAACCGCCCTGCAGACGGGGATATTTATAGTATAAATCCCAGTATTTATTGAAATTACCCAAGCTATTTCCCATTGAATGTGCATATTCGCAGATAATGAAAGGGCGTGTCTCATCTTCATTGAACAGACGAACGATGTCCTTTAGAGATAAATACATTTGCGAAATGATGTCGTAACGCGAAAGTACTTTCGCATACGTTGGATTCTGCGACTCATAATGAACAGGACGTTTTTGAGGATCAGTTTTTTTCATTTCTTCGTATGCAGCATCGAAATTTGCTCCCCAACCCGATTCATTCCCCATTGACCAATAGACAATGGATGGATGATTTTTATCTCTGAGAACCATGTTCACGTTTCGTTCCACGATAGCTTGCTTCCATTCCGATTTTTCTCCAACATAATAACCATTAGCCCACAATCCATGACTCTCCACGTTTGCCTCATCCACTACATACAGACCGTACTCATCACATAGATTATACCATTCCGGGTGATTGGGATAATGGGACGTACGCACGGCATTTATATTGTGACGTTTCATGAGCAGAATATCTTCTATCATCGATTCACTTGTAATCGTCCGACCATTGTGCATGTCAAATTCATGACGGTTTACTCCTTTAATTTTAATAGCTTGACCATTTACAAGAAACAGCCCATCTTTTATTTCTATTTTCCGGAAACCTGTATGTACAACAAAAGCTTGAACGGCTTTTCCATTTGCTGCTACCAACTCAATGCCAACCTTGTATAAATTAGGTGTTTCAGCTGTCCATTTCAATGGATTTGTCACATTTCCTTTCAACGAAATGGTTCTTTCCACACTTTTTTGAACGGTAAAATTTTCACTCTTTAACGTCATAATGGGATTATCCATTGCATCCCTAAGTGTTACACGAACAAAATATGGTTCGTTTTTCTTTTCGCGTACGTTTTCAATGGCAACTGCCACATGCAACTCGGCGTCCTTGTAATCCTCATCGAGTTCCGGAAGAACGGAAAAATCACGCATCCTTACATTGGGTGTAGTGAAGATATACACATCACGATAAATTCCGCTCAAACGCCAAAAATCCTGATCTTCGAGATAACTACCATCCGACCAGTTAAAGACTTGCACGGTTAACTCGTTGTTCCCCTTTTTGATGTAGTTGGTAATGTTAAATTCTGCCGGAAGCATACCATCTTCGTGATAACCCACTTTCCGACCGTTAACCCAGAGATACATGGCCGACTGAACACCTCCAAAATGGATAAACACCTGCTGTTCATCCCAATCGGCAGGAACAATAAACGACTTTTTATACACACCTACGGGATTATACTCTTTGGGGACATAGGGCGGATTCGGCTCAAAAGGATACTTTATATTGGTGAACACAGGAGGGTCGTATTTTCCATCTCCTTGCAATTGCCAGTTGCTCGGAACCTGTATATCATCCCACTTGGAGTTATTTTTTTTTGTCGAATGAATATCAGAAGGAATCAGCGATGGATTTTTAAAGTATGCAAACTTCCATGTCCCATTTAAGAACTGTACCAAAGATGATTTCTCGAGTGTGTTATTATTCCACGACAATGTTTCAAACGGAACATACGTTGCGTGTGCCTTTTCAGCATTGATTTGCGTTACTGCAAGGTTTTCCCAATCATTCACCTGTGCAGACACAACACCAACATAAAAAATAACCAATAAAAAACCGACAAACTTTTTGTTCATGACGCTATTCTAATATAATTACTACTGATCGTAAAAATGGAGGAACATCTATTTTGTTATCCAGAACATGAATCGTATTATCCCATTTATCTTGCCATGGATCATAGAGACTTACTTTATTTACTTTCTTCAAAGATAGATCATTTAGCGTAATGGCAAAACTTTCCTTTGGCTTTGCAGGGATTTCATCTTCAAGTTCCGTCTTCCAGTTATTTGTACCATCTCTACACCAAATCATTGTTTTCTTCTTTCCGTTCAATATATAACATTTCACCCCATCCTTTTCAAAATAGGAAGGTGTAAATTTTTCTTTTACTGGATCCACATCGTGGATTATGTTTTCAAATCTTTTAAAATGAGACCATAAATCCTGAGGGTAAATATAATGATTCCAATGCCACATGCTACCACTACCTGCGCTTCCTGAGAAAAAAGGCGCAAAAATCATGTCGTGGATAAGAATCCCCTGCCTGTCTTTTTTATAATGACGAAATGGTCCCGAATGGCTTGGTTCCACCGCACCGATCTCGTTCATTACAACAGGAATAGGATTATTTTTGGTAAGTTCGTTTCCAAAATATATTGCATTGGACGTTAGTACATCAATCGCCCCTTTAATGATATCATATTGCCCCCAGTCAGATCCCTCGTCCAAGTAACGGTGAATGGACAAAAAATCGTTCTTGGTGATTTTTGCAAGACTCCTGTAGTTATGATCGGCAATTTCAGAATGTAAACTTCCCAATGTTTGCGTAACAAGTGTATTGGGGAACAATGCTTTAATGGAATCCAACATGAATGACGTAAAATCCATGACCTCTTTTTCGTTGGCTAATGCATCCATCTCATTCCACAATTCCCAACCGTAGATATGCGAGTGATTTTTATACCTGTCGGAAAGCGCCTTTGCGCGCATTATGTATGAATGCCTTCCTTCGGGAGTATTGATGTATTCCTTGATGTCCTTAAAACGCGTAGCTAAGGCTTTACTATTTGACCAACCCGCACTTGAAGGAGCTTTTTCGGAAATAGACCGGATATGTTGCAGCGTAAACTTGATGTAAATATCGTATTTCTTTGCAAGTTCCAACACCTTGTCAATACGTCGAAATTTCTCCTCGTTATACACTCCCTCAACCGAATCTTCGATTTCAAGACTGGCCGTACTAATCCAGATTCGCATGGAATTACCGCCGTTTTCCGAAAACCGTTGAAAGTACTGTTCCATGTTTTCCATGTTATTCTCCGGCAGATAATTGATCGAAATAGGGATCCAGGCATGACCCTCCTTTTCGAAATATCTTGAGTATTCCTTGCCGATCTGAATGTGACTTCCTCTGTACGAAGCTATATCTGCATTCTTGTTGCAGTTAATTAATAAAAAGCTTAGCAGGAGTAAAGAGAAGGTAATTGGCTTCATCTGAATGTTTTGATTAGTCCCATATAATAACGAGCGTGTCTTCGCTGTCGATATGGATTGTCTTGTCGTTTAGCTTACTTTTTTTATTTGAATACAAAATGCGAGCGTTCTTGTAGGCCGAAAGACCGGTCAACCTGATTGTTACATTCTCCTTGTTCTTGTTGATAATAACAGAGATTACCTTATTCCCAGACTTCAGGTTTTTCATCAGCACACCTTCCTGAAACGATTCGAATCCAATTCTATCAGATGTGTTGAAGTATGGATCCAAGAATTCAAGGAGAGGGCGATAATCATTTGCCTTTCTCGCACCCAATCCTATTAAAGAAGGCACCCATACCACTTTACCCTTTCCGAAGTTATTTATAATTCCAACCATTTCACCTGCCTTGTCACCGATGTTTTTCCCTTTTTCCACATCGATTATCCCTTTTAGCGCATGCGTAGAAAGTGTGTTGTCTTCCGTTATTTTCAAATCAAATAGATCTTTCTCAAAAATGAATTCCGAAACACTTCCTCCAAAAAGGTCCGCTAACGGAAAGCTGTTCACCATCTTCGACATGGCTTTTTCATCGTAGAAAGCGGTAAGACCATCGACGATCAATGTACCTCCGTTTCGTACAAAATTCCGAAAATGATCATAATAAGACTCAGGTATACTTATTTGATGAGCCAGTATGACGGTCTGTCCCGAATAATCTTTCTCCGAGAAGGAGAATTCATTGAATTCCTTGAACGTTGGCTGCAAACCTATCTGAGATAACGCTTCAAAATAGCTGATGCCCGACTTCATTACAGCTCCGGGTTCCCGGATTTCGTATTTGTTATTTTTAATATCAGGAGCCATCATTTGCTCAACCCAAATCGATTCTCTATTATAAAGGATATGGATGTTGCTATGGATCGGTTTGGCCACACGGAATAATTTCTCGTTTTCGTTGATTAGATGAGCAATTTTCCCTGTCTCGATCAGCCTCTCTGTTGGCCTATTCTGAAAGTCAATCATCGCCCATTCACCGGCTTCCGTACCGGACATTCTTGGATTTAAACACCAGAAAATCGCCCCTTTGCTCCCGGTACCGACAACAATCCACAGCCACTGGGCAATCTCTTCTTTGGTGGGACAAAACGGTTCGTAACCGCTGTAAATATTGTTGCCACCTTGAAGTTCTGTCATCAGCCACGGAATATTTCCTGCACCCGATAGAATAATTTCACTGTTCGCCGACATTGCCAATGCATATTTATTCCGCGTGAAATATCCGAAATGCCAACTGGCATGAGCCGAACCGCCCAAGCTAGTCAAGAACCTGCTCCAAGCCGGAAAATCATATTGCGCAACGTTGTCAAAGATCTGATGCGTATTCACATGAACAGGATTCCGGGCGTCGTATTTTTTAATCTCGCTCGTCAGCCAATTTAGATACCATGTATTGTAATAAAGTATAAACTCTTGCTTATCGAAAGAAAGATAGGGAGTATCCTTTAGTGGATGTATTGTTGCAATCTGTTGACTGTTTTTCCATTCAGCAAAGATCTCTTTTCCAAGAGGATTTTGTACACTACCCCCTCCCGGTTCATTAATCGGGACCCAACCGTACAACGACTTGAATTTTTTGAAGTGCGTCACTACAACTTTTATGTATTCAGCGACCCGTTCGAGGTGTTCCCTGTCGCTAGGATACTTGAAGCCTCCCACATCGGTAAAATCCGTTGCAGGAAAAAGATTCGCGTAAATCTTCACATTGTATTTTTCTCCGTACTGGAACGCTTTGTCGAACAGTGAAAAATCCCAATTTCCGTTCTCGTCTTTCATATAGTTTTCGAACATCCTTATACGAGTCAGGTTCATATTGTTGTCGCTAAGCGTTTTGAACCAACTCTCCACATTCTTGTCAGATTGTCCGGGCTCAATGAAGATTTCAGCACCAAACATCAAGGCATCCTCTTCACTCATCTGGGCACTTACAACCGATGAGGCCAACAGGAACAGTACACACAGGATTATTCTACTACTATTTTCAAAAAATATTCTCATGTTTGTTTTATTGTGAATCGATATATGTAAAATTTTGACAATCATCATGGTAAATCGAGAAAGTGTTTTTTTACATTTTATTTCCAACAGAAGAGCAATTAAATCAACTTTATATAATACGCTACAATGTCTTTCCATTTGTAGTATGGAGCCATGTTGGTTTTAACGGGTATATGTACTTCACGTTCGTTATGTAATATTTTCACGATAATTTCACCTTCACTATTTTTATAAAAGATCCATTGAATGTTCGCACCCATCGGAGCTACCTTATAATCGTTCCACACTTCATAAACTTTTTGAGGATCCGGTTCCGTGATGCTGGCCTCTTTTATGCCCAACAAGGCTGCAAATGGAATAATACCTTCTGCGTGGGCAAAGCGTAAGTTCGCTGAAATATCCTTCTTTTCAATTGCAGCTTGCGAAGTTTCAATGAAGTTTTTCAACATCGGCTTTGCTATTGTGATGGCTATGTTGTTATTTATTCCGGAAGGTCCTTTACGCAGATATTGATTGAGGTTTTGAATTTGCCACAGCGCGAAAATTTCATCTTCTGTAAAAACATCATAGAGAGAGATATTGATACCCGAAGCTTCCAAGATAATAGCAGCTGACCAAAAGTTTGTCATGAAGTTTTTCTTGTCACCCAACCGCGCGGGAACGCTTGACTTGAAAAGTGATGAGATGAAACGATCCGTAGAAAGTATTTTATCTGTAAAGCTATCGCGAATATCTCTCCATGGACCCTCTTCGTAATAATCCCGGTATTCTTTGCTGTAAAAGTTTAGATAATAATTGTTATAATCGCTTGATTCCATGTCAATTGAAATAGATGGATTCATCTCTTTCATTTCCAGGCAAAAATAACTCATGCTTAAGATGCAACGAGGGACTAAAGTGGATTTTGCATCTATCACACACTTTTCATCATTGAATATTTCCGGATAATTATTAAACATTCGTTTGGCAATTCCTTTCTGTTCTTCTGCTCCTATCGATGATAAGTCACCATATCGCTTATACATGTAACCATTGATCTCGTCAATTTTTTGTTTTACCTCTTTCCCTTTTTCCGTTAGCAAATTATCATTGTCAGCATCTTTAAAAATTGAAGCCAAGTCAGGAAAAAGAGTTTCAGAGGTATGAACTCGAGAGCCATGCCTGCCTACATGGTTTACATAAAAGGGAACATATCCCGTTGGAGGTGATGTATACTCCTGATGCTGGAATTTGTATGCCATGGATGTGCCGGCGCTATTTGAAATAGTTTTTACAACATCGTCACGTTTACTTTGTGAGATGACCTGTAATGGAATAATACCTAACAGTAAATAAATGATTATCTTCTTCATTGTTCTTTTACTTTGATGATTCACTGTTACACTTGCGTATTGAAATGGTTTTATAAAATCGATCATAATTTTCAATTTTTCTCAATCGGTTCGATTAGTGAATTATTAATATGTGAAAACTTTCATTTCGTAACGCTTCAATTCAACAATTTTTTGTGAATTTTCAACACCTTCTATCTTCACTTTCACATGCTTTGGAGTACTCTGTTTATTGATCAGCATAATGTGTTTTGTTGAAGTCAATGACTCTACAAATTCGTTGGAACTGATACTTTTTACAATTACTGTCCCTGTCGGAAAGTAGTTCTTGAAATTCTTGAATACCTCAAGGGTTGGGAGTGGCTTTGCTCCATTATTGGAATCAATATGCGTATACATTCCCTCTGGAGCAATTTGTTCGGGATCCGTTCTTTCCTTTCCTTCGTCCTCCGGTTGCCATTTATCCACAAACTCAGCCCCTCCTAATAAATGCCACCGAAACATCGATGCCAGTCCTGCAGCTTCAAGATCTTCTGGAAAATGTCCTTTCAAACATTGGTTGTCCACTACCCATACCGGGACATTTGGAAATTTTGCCGATAAAAGCTCGCGACATTGACGATGAATTACTTCATTAAATTGTGTATAGCGTAAAATTGAGTCCATGTGATATGGAGACATATCATTGTTTTCCTTCAAATTCCGATCTATTGCAAAGAAATCAAGTTTTCTGGCTTTGTTTATAAATACTTTCAATGCTTCTTTGTCTGTTGAGCTCATTTCTCCGGACCATAAAGCCATGTTTTTTCCTTTTGGGGATGACTCAACATGCATAAAAGGTCCTCCCACCTTTATTTTAGGATCTACATTTTTTATCGAGTCGTACGCAATATTATACAAATCGGCATAGTCTTCAAGTAGCCATCGTCCCAACTCTTTAGACCAATACCCCCTAGTCTCACTCCAGACATTTACGGCAAATATATCGATTCCTTTCTTTTTGTAATGCCGTATTATATCAGCAGACATGTGACCAAACTCTTCGTACATATCAACTCTTGGAGCGGCATCGACACCTTTCGAAGCGTCATCCCGTCTCATCCATTCCGGACAACGACAAAGAGTAAGTACTATTTTTCTCCCCAGACGGTAATACAATTCAACCCTAGAATCCAAGTACTTAAAGTTGTATACATTCTTTGAAGGATTTGTGTTTCCGGCTCCCCAGTCCATTGTAAATTGAGCCAAACAATCGGTATATTGTTCAAGATAACTTTCTGCGCGTGCAACCGCCTCTGTATATTGAGGATTTGAAAAGGAACGGTGCGTAAGTGTTGTACTCAACAGCAACTTGCTTGTCATTATTTGTTCTCCAGGATACACAATTACTTCAACATCTTTTCCCAAAGAGTCTTGATTATCGTCGATGCTATCCTCACTTGCGCTACAGCTCATTGTTAAAAAAAGAGCTAAAGACAAAATCATCATTGAAATAAGTATACTATCGTATTTCATTATTTTGCACAATTATTGTTGTACAAAAATACATTCCAGTAATTTGACAATTTAAGAGGATATCATCATTTTTTGTAATAATTTAATCAATAATTATATATATGTGTCTTGCATTTCTTTTGATTCTTGAGAAATTTAAACTTTCGGTGATACTCGTGTTTTGTCATGTTTTTTGGCTTTTGAAAATGGATTTTTCAAAAGTGAGAAATAAACTATTTTGAGAAAACTTGTTTTAGCAAAAAATAAAAAAAGCATAAATCACTTTTCTTTCTCTTCAATATACTCTGTAGGAGCAACTCCATAGTATTCACGAAAACATTTTGTAAAATATGAGTGAGAGTTAAACCCTACTTTATACATTATTTCCGAAACCCTTAAATCACTCTGTAGCAAATATTGTCTGGCTCTTTTTAATCGCACTCTACGAATGAACTCATTGATTGTTTCTCCTGTTAGAGCTTTTATTTTTCTATATATTTGCTGATAAGAATAATTGGTCTTTTCACATAATTCTTTGGTCCCAAAATCAGGATCTTCCATATTTTTTTCAATAATATCCATTAAAGAGTTAATGAACTGATCATTTTCCGACTCAATCATAATTTCTGCAGGCTCGGTTAAAATTTTCTGCCTGAAAGTTTGCTGCATTCGTTCTCTGAGTTCGATCATTTTGTCGATGCGAACTCGTAGTGTTTTGATACTAAATGGTTTGTATATATAGCTGTCGGCACCTCTGTTATACCCTTCGCTGCGACTCATTTCATCGTTTTTTGCAGTAAGCAATATGACGGGAATGTGCGAAGTAATGATATTTTCCTTTATACGGCTACAAACTTCAAATCCATCCATTCCAGGCATCATGATGTCGGATATGACTAAATCGGGAAGGTTTTCATTGACCAATTGTAACCCTTTCTCCCCATTATTTGCGGTAATAACTTCGTAATGATCCTCAAGATTAATTTTTAAAAATTCAATCATGTCGTCATTATCTTCAATGACAAGGACTTTGTTTTTTAAAAAATGATCGGAAGAATCCATTTCAGCATCAAAGAAATTTTCAGTTTTTTCATTTTGAGCATGAGCAGGTAACAGATCGGTTGGAATTGTAAATTCAAACTCTGAACCCTTGCCCAACTGACTAACAAGGGATATCTCGCCACCATGTAACTGGACAAACTCTTTTGTTAGATATAAACCTATTCCGGTTCCATACGTGTTATCGAATCCTTTAACGGGTGCTTGATAGAAGTTGTCAAAAATTTGCTTTTTATCTTCTTCATTCACTCCAATACCTGAATCGCGGACAGATACGACGAGATATCTTTCTTTTTCATTTATTGAGACTTGGATATGGCCATTGTTGGGCGTATATTTTATTGCATTTGAGATAAGGTTGTATAGTATTTTTTCTATTTTGTCAGAGTCAAAGAATATATATTTGGTTTCTACATGACTATCGAAAATATAGGTCATGTTTCTACGGCTTGCGTAATCACCAAATCCATCAAAAATTCTTCGGATGAATGAAATGAATTCACCATGTTTCAATATTAGGGTCATTTTTTCGTTTTCTACTTTGCGTACATCCATTATCTGATTTATCAGTCTTAATAATCTTTCAGCATTTTGCTTCATAATATCAAGTTGGATACGCTGCTTGTCACTATTTAGACTCTCTTTTAAGCTTTCGATGGGTCCTAGTATGAGGGACAATGGAGTTTTAAGTTCGTGAGAAATGTTTGTGAAAAAACTCATTTTTATCCGCCCCAATTCCTCTACTCTCCCTCTTTCAATTTTTTCCATTCTTAACTCGTTTCTTAGGGCTAATCTATTTATTGTTAATTTGTAAGTGTAGTAAAGAATGATGGATATTACAAATAATAATACTGAATAGGCCCACCATGTTTTCCACCATGGTGTTTTTATTAAAATATGTATACTAGCTACCTGATCATTCCATATTCCATCTGAATTAATGCCTTTTACCCAAAAAGTATAGTTGCCGGGTGGTAAATTCGAATAATAAACATAATTTTCTCCGGATTCTCCCACTATCATTTTCTCATCATAACCCTCTAACATGTACGCATATTTGTTGTTGGCTGAAGTTGAAAAATTCAACATAGCGAATGATAGCTTAAAAGAATTCTCTTCATGATTCAATACAATTTTTTTTGCTGAAGATAAAGATTGTCTAAATTTTTTTTGAATATCACGCGGGTTGTTTTTATTTAAGCTCTTCCCCCAAAGTTCAAGATTCGTAAGAACAACAGGAGCTTTATCCATATTTAATACAATTTCGCCAGGTTGAAAATAGATAACGCCTCCATTTCCTCCCAAAAGAATTGTTTCGTTCTCCATGTTGAAAAAGCTGTTGAATTCAAGTCCCATGAGGCCCACATCATCGTACAAGTCCACAATAATTTTTAGATTTTTGTCGTGGTCGAACATGATGAGCTTGTTATCTTCGCCTATCCAGAGCCTTCCTTGCATGTCAGAAGTAAGCGTGCGAATGGAACCGGATAGGTCAGAATCGTCGTTAAATCGGGTAAACGATTCTGTTTGATCATCAAACAAACACAATCCCATATCTGTTCCAATCCAGATTTTCCCATTTATATCTGTACGAATGGAGTATATTCTGTTGCTGTTAATGCTGTTAACATTGTTATCGTCAAACTTATACTGTGTAAATTTGTCTTTGGCTTTATCGTAACGAAATAACCCTTCGTTGATAGTTCCAATCCAGATACATCCTTTTTCATCAATATCAAAATAGGTAACATCATAATTTACGGAGGTTATTATTTTGTCAATCATTGCCGTTTTGTATTTGAAAGAGACTGGCATGTTATCTGTGGTTATCTGAGGTGAAATAAAACATATACCGCTACTAATATTGGCCACAATGTCTCCATCTTTATCTTCTTTTAGATCGTAAATATACTTTAGTGGAATTCCATTTACATCTTTATCCAGTGAACGAAAACGGTCACTCCCGGGATCATAATAATTAACGCCATCATTCGTACCTATCCAGATGATACCTCTGCTATCCTGAAGAATCCTTTTTACAATGGGATGCGATATTCCATCGTCCTTACCTTTGTATTTTCTTATTAGGTTTTTGTTCTTGTCATACCGTAAGATACCTTCGTTATACGTTAACCAGGATTCTGAGTTTGAGGTAACAAGGATATCGTTTACGCCAATCAGCTTTGTTTGGTTATTCTCGCTTGAAATGACATTCAAGAAGTTGATTGGTTTTCTTCTTTTATCAAGTATTGCAATGCCATTACTGGTGCCTAACCAGATGTTTCCGAGTTTATCTTCGTGTATGCACCAGACTGTTTCATTAGGGAGAGAGGTCTTGTCTAAGATATTGCTGTTGTGTTTTTCGAATTCTCCTGTTTTTACATTAAACAGCGATATTCCGTTTGCTGTAGCTAGAATCAAATGAGAATCATCAAATCTATTTATTGACTTTACATCATTGTCTGATATTTCTGAATATTCCGTTCTGTAGGACTCCAGCATCCTACCACTTTCCTCATCGATAATGGTCAATCCTTGAGAGGTGGCAATATATAGCCTATCTGGCTCTTTATCTGATATATAAATATCAGATACCAATGTGTTTATGGGGTCGTGGGGCAATCCGCGTCGTACTTCAAATCGTTCAAAACTATTATCACGTATATTCATGCGATAAAGTCCATCAAACGTTGCTATCCAAAGAAACCCATTTTTTGATTCATGCATTCCTCTTATTTCATTCGCCATTCGTTGATTTTGATCAGCAACAAACGTAAAATAACTCATGCTGTTACTTCTTTGATCTATTTTAATCAAACCCTCTAGCGTGCCAACCCAGATGATGCCATTCCTATCTTCATAAAGCGATCTGATTCGTAAATTATCCAAGAGGTGATTTGTATCGTTTGATACGTTGCAGGAGGTAAACGTGTTTTCAAGAGGATTGTATATTGAAATTCCTTTTTCTGTTCCAATCCATAAGTCTCCAGATTTTGTTAGAAGAATGCAATTTACCCAAGATGCACTCAAGCTTGTGGAGTCTCCCGGAATATGCTTATATACCTTAAACTCATATCCGTCGTATCGGTTAAGGCCTTCTGCCGTACCAATCCAGATAAAACCTGTCGTATCTTGCTGAATGCTTAAGACCATTTTGTTGGATAAGCCCATACCGGTTGAGATGTTTTTAAAATGCAAATTATCCCTGTTTTGCGGCAAGGCAAGTTGAGATGAAAGCAAATAAAACAGGAGGAGCAGATTGAATCGGTTGGAATTCATGATAGACTATTTTTTATGAGATGATATCACAAGCAAAAAATTATTTCTACCTGATTATTTAATACAAAAGTACTTTTTTTGATTGCCCTATGCTATCGTTATTTTGTTAATTAATATGACATTTTTATTCTTTTCCTGGAATAAACTGTAGAGGTACTGATTTTTATCTCTTATTATTACGTTAAAATTTGGAGTGATTAAAAAATCACAGTTTTTGATGTATTTCTAATATCTTTATTTTTTTTTCGGTTTTACTTTTGTACCGTATCGTTTTATAAAAAATTCTTAAATTGAATATCAACAAAATGAGTATGAAAAAAACAAGTAGCTATCTTATTATTAAAACAAAAAGAACAATAAAAAAGATAGTATTAGTAATTGCAGTTCTTGCATGTTTGAACTCACTACATGGACAAGATGCTGGAGGAAGTAATTTTGTTGTTCTCACTCGGAATAATAATTTTTCTTTACTGCCTGACAGTGCGAGCCCTGTTATTTCACCCTCTGACAGAGAGAGTCAGGTAGTTTCAACGATCGAAGAATTAGTGACAGGTCGTGTTTCAGGGATACGGACGGTAAAATCTGACGGTTCTCCTGGAGCATCCTATAGTTTGCAATTAAGAGGAGTACGAAGTTTTAGAGGTGACAATGAACCGATCTATATACTTGATGGAATAGTACTTAACTCAGTTTGGAATGATGCATCCAACACCTTTTGGAATGATCCTGAAGATTATCAGGCAGCACACAACATTTTATCACGTATTAATCCGAATGATATTGCAAAAATTGAAATTTTGAAAAATGCCGATGCTACTGCAATCTATGGAAATATGGGGGCAAATGGTGTGATTCTTATAACGACAAAGAGTGGAAGCGTAAATGGTTTTCATGCAAATGTGCAAACCAATTTAGGCATCGCTACTTTTAGCCGGAAAATAGATATGCTCATCGGAAATGATTATTTGGCGTATCAGAACATCGTAAATCCCGGGAATGCGTTGCCCTTTCAAACTGGGGCTCCGGTTGATTGGCAAAGGGATGCCACTCGAACAGCTGTTATGCAGAATTACTATCTGGATATTGGAGGTGGTAACGATAAAATGAGATACTATATATCCATGGGATATGCAGGAAACGAAGGAATCGTGAAGGGTAGTGACATTACCCAAGCTTCTATTCGTGTTAATCTGGACCGACTCATTGGGGGAAATTCAGTATTTGGGACAAGAATGTTATTCGGATATACGGAGAATAATATGATACAGGCTACTGCTCCTTATGGGAGTTATAGCTTGACAAAATTGATGACCAAAGCGATACCATTTGAATCTTCGGCCGATAATAATTCTATTGTGAATGAAAATCCAAGAAATTGGATCGATGGATACGACGACAACAGTGTGCAATATTTTGCAACACCGCAAGTATATTTTACAACGAATATATTTAAATGGTTGCAATTTAAATCTGTTGCAGGAATCGATTATCGTACAAAAGAGCGTTTGCGTTGGATTGGCAATGAAATAACCAGAGGAAGAAGTGTGGAAGGAAGGGCTGGAAGGAGCAATATAAATGCTTTCACATACAATGTTGATTCGCGCTTAAACATTCGTTTTATTTCGAATAAACATTCTTTTACCGGATTAGGTGGCGTTTCTGTAAACGGAGAATTTTTATCGAATAAAATGAACGAGGGTACAAAGTTTTTTAACCAGGATCTTCGGGGCGTAGGTATTCAGTTAGCAGAGAACATATTTCCGTATAGAAATTTGGATTGGAATAACAACTATCTATCCGGATATGTGAGCGGCACATACACATTTGACCAAAAATACACATTGAGCGCAACACTCAGAAAAGATAAAACAAGCAATTTTGATGAAAGCTGGAATGATTTAGACTATTATCCCTCTGTGGGTCTCTCGTGGAATGTCATGAACGAAGACTTTTTATCGGGGCAGCAGATTGTTTCCACACTCAATGTACGAGGTAGCTGGGGCCGTTCGGGCAAGCAGACTATACTACCCCTGGATTTATCGCGTGCATATATTACCGGTGTGAGCCCGGAATTAGAGGTAGAGAATGGAATGACAAATTATTATGACATGCGTTGGAACAATATAAATACACAGCAAAATATTGGTATTGATTTAGGATTCTCAGGCGATAAAATTACCGCTACAATCGATTTATATAATTCTGATTCAGATGATCGGTTGCAATACTATTATCACAAAAGATTAGGTGCATATGAATCGGTATACACAAACGAAGCTTCTGTGAATAACAAAGGGATTGAAATTTTATTGAATGCGGTTCTGCTGAAGAACAGTGAAATAGAATGGAATGGGGGAGCCAGTTTTGCGTATAACCGAAACGAGATAACGAACACAGGTGCCGATGGAGATGTGTTTGGCAGTAAAATAGGAGAATTAAATGAAAATCCTCTGGTTGTAAATATAAATAGGAAGGGGGAGCAAGTCGGTGCTTTTTGGGGGTATAAAACGCAAGGCATCGTAGAAAACCAACATCTCTTATTTGTTCCGCCTTTTTATAATGTCAGATTACAGCAGGGTGATTTAAAATTTATTGATACGAATGGTGATGGAAATACAACGGAGGAAGACTACACAATCATTGGAAACCCGATACCTGAGTATGTATTTGGATTTAATACCGATGTGCGTTATAAAAATTTTACGGTTCAACTGATATTTGAAGGTGCAGCAAAATATGATATTGCTAATTTAAATCTCTTGGATAATTTGTATGTTTCAGGAAACGTGTGGAATATACGTGAAAACACGTTTAAGGATGCTTATTCGGGATCTAATACGAATGGAAAATCTCCACGTTTCAACGCGGTAGGAGTTAAAGAATTCACTTCGCGCGTTATTGAAGATGGTAGCTATGTACGACTTTCTGATTTCATTGTTGGGTATAATTTACAACTTCCAATGATAAAATGGATAAACTCTGTGGACTTGACATTTGCTGCGAGGAATTTATTTCTGATAACCAAGTATTCGGGTTATGACCCAAATGTGAATAGTTATAGCTACAATCTTTCTTCTATTGGTATCGATAACGCTGCTTATCCAAGTGCCCGATCTTTCCTGTTAGGAGTGAAAGTAAAATTCTAATCTAGAAAAATAGTATGAACAACATGAGAAATTATATATATAAAATTGTACTTAGTGCATTCTGTGTATCTCTGTTAAGTATAATGAACGTCGTTGCACAGACAACTGTTTCCGGAAAAGTTACAGATACCAGTAATTTACCGCTGGTTGGGGCAACAGTTACAGTAACAGGCACGACTATTGGAACAGTGGTCGATCTTGATGGCAATTATACGATTACGATTCCAGCCGGAGCAGAGAAAGAATTACAATTTAGTTTCATTGGATATACATCCGTTACCAAAAAGGTTACTGGCAGCAGGCTGGATGTGGTGCTGCAAGATGATAATGTTTTGCTGGAAGATGTTGTGGTTGTAGGATACGGCACAATGCGCAAGAGTGATATTACGGGTTCAGTTGCCAGTGTTAAGTTGAGTGACACGGAAGTTAATCAGGTGGCTACTTTTGATAAGCTTCTCCAGGGAAAAGCGGCAGGCGTGCAAGTTGTTACGGGAAACTCCGCTCCGGGTGGGGCTGTAAGTGTGCAGATTAGGGGTACTACCTCATTTAATAGTAGCGGAGAACCGTTGTATGTAGTGGATGGTATTATATTGAATTCTGTTTCTCAGGACGTTAGAAACCCAATCGGAAGTTCAGGTCAAGAAGCGCAAAATGCACTTACCTCGATCAATCCACAAGATATTGCAAGCATTGAGATCTTAAAAGATGCATCTGCAACCGCTATTTATGGATCGTTAGGTGCAAACGGTGTTATTCTTATTACGACAAAAAATGGAGATTCAGACAAACCCAGAATAGAGTGGACAACGAGTCTTGAATTGGCCAATGCGAGTAAAAAGATTCCTGTTCTTGATTTTAATGGATTTTTGGAATATGCAGATGCAATTGGGTATACTATTGAGGATAGAGATTTCTTGCAAGCGATCGACTGGCAGGATTATACCATGCGCACAAGTATAAGCAACACGAACAGGTTGACAATAAGTGGGCGTGGGGAAAAGTCCCGGTATTACATTGCAGGAGGGTATCTTACCAACCAGGGTATCTTAAAAAATACGGATGTACAACAAGGAGACGTACGCATGAATTTTGATGCGGATGTTGCAAAATTTCTGAAAGTAGGGACCAAATTTACCTTTACAAAAAGAGTCAATAACATGACTCAGGGAACGGAGCCGGGAGGTACACAAAATGCAACCAGGGCAACAAACATGATGCGGCAAATGCTTGGTTCCAAGCCTTATTTATTGACAGACTTAGCTGAATCGTATGACGATGAAGCAATAAGGGGGACCGATATTTGGTTGCAAAATTATGATGACATAAGTAAAGAGAATCGTATCAATACGGTTGCATATGCGGATGTCACATTTACCAAAGGAATGAGCTTCAAAACAACAGCAGGTATCGATTTTAGAGACAAATCTCGTACCAGGTGGTATGGACAATATATTGATAATGCACGCAACGGTAGAGCGGGAATTGCAGAACTGAATGCACTCCGTTGGAATATTGACAATACATTGAATTTTGATCGTGATTTTGCAAAATACCATCGTATCAACGTTATGGTTGGTATGTCATTAAGTAGCAATTTAAACCAAAATATCACCGTAGAGGCCAACGACTTTCCCGATCATGAATTCAGGGCGGGAGGCATTAAAACAGCGCGCAGTATTTCTCCAGGTTATAGCGAAGATAAAAGTGCGTTGGTTTCCTATTACACGCGTGGAATCTACAGTTTAAAAGATCGTTACATATTGACTGCTACATACCGGGCTGATGGAAGTAGCAAGTTTAGTCCTGGAAATAAATATAGCTTCTTCCCTTCGTTTGCCTTTGCTTGGAGAATGAACGATGAGCCTTTTCTGAAAGAAGTATCATTTCTTACAAATTTAAAACTAAGGCTGGGTTGGGGACAGGTAGGAAATCAAGCGTTATCTCCGTATCAAACATTGACAACCTATAGCAGCATTAAAATGGCTGATCCTAACTCTAACTATGATTTATCAGATAATGGTAGTTTTTTAATTGGAGTTAAACCGGCTATTCTTGCAAACAAACAATTGCGTTGGGAAACATCGGAACAGACGAATGTCGGTCTTGATGTTGGATTATTCAAAAACAGGATAAATGTCACGGTCGATCTATACAATAAAAGTACGAAGAACCTTTTGCAGAATATCGATATTCCTCCACAAGCTGGTTTTTCCAATATGTGGGTTAACAGGGGTGAGATCCAAAATAAAGGTATAGAATTAACGGCAGATGGAGTATTAATTGATAATCGTGATTTCTCCTGGTCATTGGGTGGAAACATTTCTTTCAATCGCAACAAAGTACTTGATCTTGGTAAACCTGCAGGACAATGGGGTTCAATATATGCACCTGCTTTCTTAGGTCAGGACATAGGTAATGACAATACATACTTTAAAATGCCCGCGAATATATTTATTGAAGGATATCCTGTCGCATTATTTTATGGATTTAAAACAGACGGGCTTGTCTCCGAGGCAGATGTCGCTTCAGGTAATTTGCCAACATATCGTGGTAAACCGCTGGAAGCAGGAGATATCAAGTATGTAAATGTCAATAATGACGATCAATTGAATGACATAAATGATGCGGATAAAACCATCATTGGGGATCCGAATCCAAAGTTCATATATGGTTTCAGTAATAATTTGTCTTATAAGGGGCTTACTCTTTCAATGATGTTCACAGGAGTCTACGGTAATGAAATCGTAAATGGTAATCTTTTACAGGAAGAAGATACCTCTCCTGCTAATCCGGCAAGTAATATTAATAATATTCGTTCGGATGCATTTTATAAAGCGTGGACGCCGGAAAATCAAGACACTCGATATCCCAGACTGCGTAAAACCAACAATTCAGGAGACTTTACGGATCGTATTGTTGAAGATGGTAGTTATTTACGTTTGTCTAATCTGACGATTAGCTATAATATCTCATTAAAGGATAAATGGATTAGAAATATAGGCTTGAATTTAACGGCTCGTAATCTATTTGTCATTACAAAATACAGCGGATGGGATCCTGATGTGAATAGCTTCTCAAGCGGGAGTCAGAAAATTGGAGTGGATTGGGGATCATATCCGTCTGCCAAATCATATCTTTTGGGTTTAAACATGACTTTTTAAATAAACAAATTATGAGAAACCTTTATACATATTCTTTATTATTACTCTGTTTTCTTTTTGGTTCTTGTGAAGAGTTCCTCGAGGAAAATCCTACAACTCAGTTTAATAAGGGGCAAATATATTCATCTGTTGACGGTGCACAAGCTGCTCTGAACGCTTGTTATGCGTATATATCGAATTCATCATTGTATGGTTTGAGGCTACAGGTAGTCCTCACCTGTGGAGCAGGAACGATGACTGCCGGCACAACTTCCTCGGCGTATGTGGAATTGGCAAAGCTTGACATTCAAACGAACAACACTGCTGTAGCGGAGGTCTATGAAGGACTTTACATTACAATAAATGCAATTAATGATGTTTTGCTCAACTTGAAAGATAGTCCCATTGATCAGGTTGAACGAGACAGGATCATAGGTGAGGCATATTTTCTACGGGCATTGTGTTATTTTAATTTAGTCAGATTGTTTGGACCTGTACCGTTGGTTATTGAACCCGCATCTTCCATTGAAAGTGCACACAAACCCCGTACATCGATAGGTGAAGTCTACACGACAATTATTGAAGATTTGGAAAATGCATGGGAATTATTGCCAGTCGCAGGAAAACAACCAAAGGGTAGACCATATAATTATGCTGCAAAATTTCTATTGTCGAAAGTGTATATAGCCATGGCTTGCATTAAAGAAAATCCGGGTGAACCGTTTGATGCTTCCTGGTTAGAAGAGAGTACACAAAGCTACTGGCAAAAAGCATATGATTATGCAAGCGACGTGTATACGAATGGAGGGTATTCTTTGGTCGATCAATTCAATGAGTTATGGGATTGTTATAACCCATACACAGCGGAATCAATATTTGAGTTGGAAGAAAATGTCATGACAGGGAGCACCACGTTTATGTATCATTATTTACCAGGTTATTGGGAGGAACTCCCGTTAACAGCATCAAGCAACAACTATGGACGATTGCGTGCAATGCGAGAGAGTTATGATTTACACTTTAATCGTTACGAAGGTGATTTCCGTCTTGATGAAACCTTTATACAATATTCGTATAAACGGAATATGACAACGACAAGTAATCCCGGAAGAGTATATTACACGTATCCATACACAAGAGATAATTTACCTCCAACGGGTGAAATGTCAAGTAGCGAAGAGTTACCCTACTTAAGAAAATACAAGGATCCACGTTTTACAGCATTTGATGCCAATGTAAATGTGATTGTATTTCGATATGCTGATCTAATTTTGATGATGGCTGAGTCCGCAAATGAATTGGGGAAAACAAGTGAAGCAATTGGCCTTGTCAATCAGTTGCTTGATAGAGCTAGAAATACGCCTACCGGTCGTCGGACAGCACCGGCTGATTGGAACGTTTCAATGTCGAAGGAGGAAACCCGTCAATATATTATGGAGGAGAGATTAATTGAATTGAAAGGGGAATTACATGAATGGTTTGACAACCGTAGACGGGGAATAGCGTACTTCAAGAATATTCTTCAGAAACACAATGATCGGTTAAATGAATTATCCTCAACAATGACGTACGATTATTATTTTGGAATTGCTTCAGGATCTGGAGGTAATAAGGTGTACTCTTTAACTCAAGATTATGTGAAGAAAAATATGTTATGCCCATTCCCGATGGTTGAGATAACATCAAATAATAATATATCGGAGAAAGATCAAAACTTTGGATATTAGTAAATAGACCAAGATAATACTAATTGGAATCATACGTATGAAGAAGTTACTTGATATAGCAAAAAATAAAATAGTCTCATGAAAAAAATAATTTTAAAACCGCTATTATTAGTAGTCCTACTACTGACGTTGTGTTATTGTTCGGAGGAGGTTGATTTTTACAGTTCTAGTACCGAAACTCCAATTGTTGGCATTGACGATAATGAATTGGAATTAACGGGAAAAAAGGAAGCTAGCAAAATATTCATAAAGTCTAATTTTTGGTGGAAAGCTTCGGTAATCTATCCTTCAGCAGCGGAGGAAGAGTGGATTCAATTGGATTCCACTCGGGGATATGGAAACATAGAGATAAATGTTACAACAACAAGAAACTATTCTCTTTCTAATGATAGAACGGCTACAATTGTAATAGAAGCTGACGCGGGTGAACCTGCGTTTAGAAAAGAATTTACAGTAGTCCAGAAATCCAGTTTGCCATATATTGAAGTTGTTGAGATTGAGAATGATGGTACCTATATGATACCTCTCATAAACAGTAATACGATACTTGAACTGATGTCAAATGATGAGTGGACCGCGGAAAGTGACCAGGAATGGATTCGAGTTACAGCTGCAGGGATCAATGGTAAAAATAGTTTTGCCTTGAATTACGACTTTAATGAAACAGGTGTGACTCGTCTTGCTACGGTTACAATTAGGGCTGCCAACGCAAAAAATATTGTATATTCTTTTAAAGTGTCTCAAAGTGCAATATTTGATAAAGCGGTGCTTACGGTTGATAGATCACCGAACACATTCAAAGCAAGTTGGAATGGTGTAATTGGAGCACAAAACTATTTCATTGATGTGTATGATATCAATGAACAGCTTGTCGGTTCAATTGATGTAGGAGTGAATACGGAGTGGGATTTAGCCTCAGATCCACTATTTAAGACGCCAATACATGCAGGATACACAAAACTTGTTGTTCGTTCAGTGACTGAAAACGTAAATATTTTTTCTGAAAGTGATCAAGTGGAAGTCAATAGCCATTTTACTTCAGGTAAGGGGACAGAATCAGATCCGTATATAATTGGTGAAATGGAAAGCTTGTTAAATATTACGGATGCGAATAAAGTAGCGGTAAATCAAGGAGCACATTATAAGTTAGGATTTACGCCCACCCTGAATAGCGATTTCATACCGATATGTACACCTGAAAACGGCTTTAATGGAATATTCGATGGAAATGGCATTACTATTCAGAATTGGAGCCGTATTGCGCATCCAGATGAACGAAATTTTTCTGCTCTCTTTGGTGGTATAGGAAGCCAAGGTAAGGTTCATAATATCAAATTCAAAGATTGCACTATTAAAATTGAATTGTCCCCGGCTTCAGGAAAAATCTCCAAGACGAATAATGGTTTTTCGTTTGTGGCTGCCGTGAGCAGAGGAGAAATTCATGACATCACCCTAACAAATTGTAGTATTTCAACCGAAGCTGGTGCATCTCCTATTATAGCGGGTACCATTGCGGGCATTAATTATGGAAGTATAATTAATTGTAAGACAACTGGTGGTGTTTTAAGTGCAGCTCCTGATAGAAACAAAAGTGATGAATTTGAATGTGGAGGAATCGCAGGGAACAATAATGGCCTGATTGATAGATGCCTTAATGATAAAACGGAGATAATTGGGATGAGTTATGTGGGAGGTATTGCAGGTAAATGTTCGGGTTCTACGATATCTAATACGGGCACGAATGCAAAAGTAACCGGAAACTATTACTTTGGAGGTATTGGCGGATATACGGATGGAACGGCGTCAAGTTTTAGCAATTGTTTTTTTTCAGGTACTTTGGTTATGGACGAACCTACAGGACAATCTCGTGGGGCAGCTTATATGGGAGGAATTGTTGGCCGCATGTATCGGGATAATGATTTAATAGAAAACTGTTTTGTTTCTGGAGATCTAATCGTAGGAGTTTCATCTTCAAGTTCAAATGTTCGCGTAGGTGGCTTAACAAGTCAGGTTTACAGAAACGGCAACACTGTTATAAATTCATACTTTTGCGGTTCAATTCAGGCTTCAGGCAAAGTGGATCTTGGGGGTATAGCAGGTTTGATGGATAACAAGACAAGTTTGGTTGAAAATTGCTATAGCACAGGGAAAATAATTAGAAATGAAGGAGTCACCGGTAATATTTATGATGCCTTTGGGTCAATGACAGCCAATCCTGTAATAAAAAATGTTTTTGCTTTATCGAACGGAGGAGTTGCATTTTCACCTTCGATAACCAGTAATACCACTAATTCAGGAACAAGGAGTGACGCAGAGTTAAAAGATCCGAACTCATATTTGGAATGGAATAATTTCGCATCTATATGGGAGTTTAAAGGAGGGAATTATGCTTTTCCTTCACTAAAAAATAATCCGCATAAGGGAAAAGGAGAATTGTAATAATCGCTACTGTTCCATTTAATTATTAATAATGTTGCAATTTTATAAAATGCCAGTATAATGAAATTTATTACTAAAATTACTATTTTAATTACTTCTTGGTTGTTGTGCTCAACATTACTCCTTGCACAAAAACCTATAGATAGCCTGAAGACATATTATAGCGGCGAAGTTCATAATGTAAAAAACTATCCTCAAAAATTTAGGAACAAGACCCCTAAAAATATTATCCTTTTTATCGGAGATGGGATGGGTGTGGCACATTTATTTGCCGGTTTAACTGCTAACAAAGGAAAATTGTTTATAGAAAATTGTAAATACATAGGTTTTTCAAAAACAGCATCTTCTAACCGATATGTAACTGACTCTGCCGCAGGTGCTACAGCTATTGCTACAGGAGTCAAAACATACAATGGAGCGATAGGAGTAGATTCAAATAAAAATCCTGTAAAAAATATTCTTGAAGAAGTTTCTGAAAAAGGAATGGGAACGGGCATTGTAGCTACATCCTCAATTACTCATGCTACTCCTGCTGGTTTCTCAGCGCATCAACTAAATAGAAATCAAGAAGAAGAGATAGCTATTGATATTCTCAACTCTGGAGTTGATGTTTTTATTGGTGGGGGATACGATTTTTTTTCTAACCGGGAGGATGCAAGAGATCTGATCGGAGAGTTGATTCAAAAAGGTTATACTGTTGAACAGGAATTGGACAACATCGAGAATTTTATGGGAACTAAATTAGCTGGATTAACTTCACCTAAAGGAAATGGGCGAGTGGCAGAACGGGGAAACATGCTTCCAATTTCTACACAAACGGCCATTCATGTATTAAAGAAAAATAAAAAAGGTTTCTTTCTCATGATCGAAGGATCTTTCATTGATTCGGGTGGTCATGCAAACAATACGTCCCAGGTAATTGAAGAAGTATTGGATTTGGATAAAGCAGTTGGTAGAGCACTTGAATTTGCTGCAAGAGATGGGCGCACATTAGTAATTGTTACTGCAGACCATGAAACCGGAGGAATGACTGTTAATGATGGCTCATTTGAAACAGGAATGGTAAAAGGTGAATTTACGACATCCAGCCATACAGGTGTGATGGTTCCCATTTTTGCGTATGGACCGGGAGCATCAGAATTTATCGGAATTATGGAAAATACAGATATTCACTCAAAAATTAGAAAGTTATTGTTGGGAAAATAGTCAAGTAGTTGTGAATTAAGTGCTAAGCCAGGGATTATATGTTTTGATTGTCAGGATTCTAGGTTTAACATAACAATTGTATTAATTTCCAAAAAATCAAAACTGAATAGATTTGATAGGACTCTAACTCGCTATCTGATTTATATGCATAACACTAAAATTACTTGAATGAATAGATTTTATTATAATTGCATCATAACATTATTAAGTATTTCTTCCGTTGGCTATGCTCAACAGAATGTTCTTGATTTGGCATCTAATGATTCTTTTACTATTGCAGTAATGTCAGACACACAATTGTACAAAGAAATAGAAATAGAGACTGAATCTGAATCAAATAATGTAGGAGAAATAACTAATGAGGTCTTAGATTCACAAACACAATGGATTATTGATAATTTTGAAAATCAAAATATTATCTTTGTTAGTCACGCAGGGGATGTCGTTGATGTGAATTGTGAAAGTCAGTGGAATGTGGCAAAAAAGCTTTTAAATAGATTACATGGAAAAGTTCCATATGGTATTTCATTGGGGAATCATGACATGACTTCTACCGGTGATACCTATTTGTTTCAGGAATATTTCCCTGCTTCCATGTTTGAATCTTTTAATTGGTATGGCGGAAATTTTGAGAATAACACTAATAGTTACCAATTGCTATCTTCGAACGGTATTGACATTATCATCATCCATATTGAATGTAATGCACCTGACCGTGTACTCAATTGGGCTAATTCAGTACTGGAAAAATATTCAGATCGTCTTGCTATTATTATAACTCACATGTTTCTAGGTCCAAGAGAGACACCTGTTGAAGACACTGATTTTTATGATAAACCCAAAGGTATGATGAAATGGCATAAAACCTTTGGGAATGAAGGTAACTCTCCTTATCAATTATGGAATAAATGTTTCAAGAAACATAGCAATATCAAAATGATTCTCTGTGGAGATCAAAGTAGAACGAATGCTTTGTATCAGAAATACCTAGGCGAGAATGGCAATCTTGTCCATGTTTTTCTTAGTGATTATAACTTAAATCCAGGAGGAGGGCTGAGACTCTATAAATTCCAGCTTTCTGAGAATAGAGTTAATGTTATTACGTATAATACTATTGACGAGGCAATTGTGAAAAGTACAAGAATTGTTCCCAATTTTACAGAACATTGCCTGACAATTACAGATTTTTTTTAAATTACTGATCTATTCCTTTAACTTTTGTTACTTAGTAAGTTGTGCAGGGTGGTGTACTAAGTAATTATAAATATATCATCGGACATTCCCTCGCTGTGCCAGGTGTTCAGCCCGACATGGTGGTGATATCCGCCGGCGGAGAGGAAGGCTGCAAACCTTCCATATTTCCGCCGTAAGGACTTAAACTGAAAGCAGAGCTGCCGCGGTAGCTGGTTACAACAATAGGGGGACCTGACAAAACATCTCCGGTAAAATCATTCCGCACGGGATATACACGGAGCATCTTGTTGGGTAGATGTACTGTGGGATAAGCAGGCACCAGAAGATGGCTGATATTACCCATATAGGGATTACCGTAGTCTAAGGGGTCACTCGCGGTTACACTTAACTGTTGCCTGTATCCTGTAAGAAAAAAGAGAAGGCTACAATTATTTTTGTAGAGATCGAGAAATATTCAAAATTTTGATTTACAGGTCTTCCGCCTCGTGCAACAGATCATGCACGTTGAGAGCTTTGGTGAACATGTTTAATGAGCCGTCGGCCTCGACCGGCCACTCATCCTTAGGCTTATCCCAGTAAAGTTCTACGCCATTGCCGTCTGGATCGTTCAGGTAGATCGCTTCCGACACGCCATGGTCGCTCGCTCCACTGAGCGGGTAATCAGCCTCGAGTAGCCGCTTCAGGATTAACGCCAGGTCGCGACGGGTGGGATAGGCGATAGCGGTATGGTAGAGTCCCACACTCTTCAGTGGTGCCTCGGACATTCCCTCGCTGTGCCAGGTGTTCAGTCCGATATGGTGGTGATATCCGCCGGCGGAGAGGAAGGCTGCCTGCTTACCGTACATCATGGTGACCTCAAAGCCCAGTAGATCATGATAAAATGAAAGGGCACGATTCAGATCCGACACCTTTAGGTGAATATGTCCGATACGTACCTGTGATGGTATAACATATTTGCTCATAGGATATAATTTTTTCTTTTATTTCCATTCTCTTGACAATTTCATCGCCTTCACTTTTTTGATTTTTGTATCTGCCAAAAAATTTTGATATGCCGCAGTCTCTATTCCATAAATGGCCACTTTTCCCTCACTATTGCAATGGATACCATATCCATAGCTCTTGGCTAGTGGTGATGCGCGAAAGCAGGGCTGTCCCGTGGAAAAGAATTGTTTCCGCGCCTGTTCCTGTTCTTCCCTGGGTATATTGTTCCTCTCTGCATATACACGAAAGAGGATTTCGTCGGAATTGTACTTGTAGGGATTTTCAATAATCAGTTCATACTCTATTTCTGCTACTGTCTTCTTATCTCTGGAAGGAGGGGGAGTTCCCTCCCTGACTTTTGTATCTAAAGAAACTTCGATAAATGTATCAAAATAGTTGGTAGTATGCATATTGATCTTCTGGATTGATTACAATTGATTCGATTAAAGATATAACAAACTTGACCACGAAAAGGATCATTCTCGGGCGTCGTAAATTCTGATCTCTTATCATTGATATTGCAAATCCAAACCAAGCTACGATATATGTTGTCTCTTGTTTTTATTTCATCGGATTCACTTGCTGGTTGTTATAAATTTTTATATCTTTGTTTATCAACCAAATAGTTTTGTAAAGAAAAGTTTATGAAGAGAAAAGTGTTATTTTTTGGATTGGCGGCGATGCTGATGTCGGTATCCTGTGTGCGCCCTCAAAGTGAGGAAAGTCAGCCGGCAGAGGTGCCTGCTGATAGTGCAAGGACGGTTGAGTTCCGTGATTTTGGTCCCGAGCCGCTTGTGATTGACATTGAGCAGTATACCCTGCAGAATGAAACCTTCCGCACCGCCATATGGACCGGCAGCCTGATGCAGATGACGGTAATGACCCTGCAGCCGGGTGAGGATATCGGGCTGGAACTGCATACCACTACCGATCAGTTCCTCCGAGTGGAACAAGGGAGCGGTATTGTGATGATGGGTGACAGTGAAGAGAACCTCGACTTTCAACAGCGGGTAGAGGATGATTTTGCAATTTTTATTCCGGCAGGCAAGTGGCATAACTTACGCAATGATTCCGATGTGCCGCTGAAGCTTTATTCTATCTATACACCTGTGGAACATCCGCATGGTACCGTGCACAAAACCCGTGAAGAGGGAATTTTACACGATCACGACCATTAAATAAAATGAGGCTGTTTCAAGATTTAGTTCACTACAACTCTCTTGTCAAATATACACTTATTTGTAAGAATATATTAATACTGTAAGGGTAAATGTCTCAAAATTGAGTCGGTCTCTTTTTTGTACTGTTAAAAAGAACGGCAAGCTCTCATTTCTATTAACGAAGACCTGCCTGATTGTTTACAGATTAGTATCTTCTTGTTCGAAACCCTTTCCGGTTCTGTTTTCAGATCCGGACACAATCATTGTTAGCGTTAAATTATGTCAAGAACTTGACAAATAAAAATCAATTTTTTTAATTTTGTGTCAGGGAGAAACCTTATCCCTTTTTACTATGCCGGCCTTCACCGGAATGAAAAAGCAGGTCTGATCCAGGATATCATTTTGCTGAAAGTGACCGGCAGTTTTTTATATACAACAATTAAAAGTTTATTATTTGATTTTTTGTGAACATTGAAAGGAGGATTATTTATGTTAAATCGCAAGCAGATTTTGACCCGAATTTTTCTGCCATTCTTACTGGTTATGCTATCTGGCAGCCTTACTGTAACCGCACAGTCACTACGTCTGTACACACCCTACCCGGAAATCACTGTCCCGCCGGGAGAAACCATCGATTACTCCATTGACCTGATCAATAACGGAGCATCTATCGCCACGGCGGAGGTCACCGTGGATGGAATTCCTGAAACATGGTCATATACGCTTCGTTCGGGCGGCTGGAGCGCCCGTCGTATCTCGGTCCTGCCGGGAGAGAAGAAAACACTTAATCTCAAGGTTGAGCTGCCTTATGATATAGACAAGGGAAGTTATACCTTTCGGGTGCTCGCTCGGAACCACGCTGTGCTGCCCATCACCATCGAGGTTTCCGAGAAGGGGACGGTGAAGACAGAGTTCACCGCTGATCAGGGTAACATGCAGGGACATGCCACCTCAAACTTTAACTATAAAACCAAACTGGAGAACCAGACCGGAGAAAAGCAGCTTTACGCACTCACTTCCCATGCACCACGTGGCTGGACGGTGGTTTTCAAACCCAACTATCAGCAGGCCTCTTCGGTGGAGATTGAGCCCGGGCAAAGCAAGGATATATCCGTGGAGATCAAGCCACCCTACAATGTAAAGGCAGGAAAATATACCATTCCGGTGATGGCTACCACCGGCTCCTCCTCAGCACGACTGGAGCTGGAGGCCGATATCTCGGGAAGTTACGGCGTTGAGCTGACCACCCCCGACGGTCGCCTCAGTGAGAAAATCACCGCCGGCAGGCGTAGGAACCTGGAACTGATGGTGCGCAACAGCGGCTCTACCGACCTGAACAGCGTCCGTATGACTGCTGTCAAGCCCCGGGGCTGGGAGGTAACCTTTACACCAGACACCATCCCCTTTATTGCCGCGGGTGAGAGTACTCAGATAAGGGCAGAGGTGAAGGCTTACGGGAAAGCTATCCCGGGCGACTATGTCATTAACCTCACTGCACAGACCCCCGAGATTAATGCTGATGCTTCGTTTCGCATGTCGGTCAGGACACCCCTGCTCTGGGGCTGGCTCGGCATACTGATCATCCTTAGTGCGATTGGTACTGTTTATTGGCTGTTTCGTAAATATGGAAGGAGGTAATTTATGCAGTCATCAACCATTGAAATCACCCATATCACCAGGAAGTATGGAGATTTTACGGCGGTGGATAATCTTACTCTTTCGATAGGCAAAGGTGAGGTCTTTGGGTTGCTGGGACCCAACGGTGCCGGAAAATCGACTACCATTCTAATGCTGATGGGGCTGACTGAACCCTCCTCGGGCAGTATGCGGATCTGTGGATTGGACCCTGTACGTCAGCCTATTGAGGTGAAAAAGAAGGTGGGCTACCTTCCTGAGGATGTGGGTTTCTATGACGACCTCACCGGACCGGAGAATCTGGTTTATACTGCCCGTCTGAATGGTATTCCCGAGCGTGAGGCCGAAGAGAGGGCTCTTCTGTTGATGCGGCGAGTAGGTTTGGGGGAGGAGATGGATAAAAAGGCTGGGAAGTACTCCCGTGGCATGCGTCAGCGCCTGGGTCTTGCCGATGTGTTAATGAAAGATCCGGAGGTGATCATCCTCGACGAACCCACGCTCGGTATTGATCCGTCGGGGATCAGGGATTTTCTGGGGTTGATTGTCAGCCTTAGCCGTGAAGAGGGCATTACTGTGCTCTTCTCGTCTCACCATCTGCATCAGGTACAACAGGTGTGCGACCGTGTGGGCATCTTCGTGAAAGGCCGTCTGCTAGCGCAGGGCGATATCGCTTCGCTGGCACGTCAGCTGTTTGCCGACAGTGATGAGAGTGGTCAGGAATATGGTCTGGAAGATATTTATTACCGTTATTTTGAAGGAGAAAGTAAAGATGAAAGTAACAGCCATTCAGCATAAGTATATGACCAGAGCGTTCTGGGAGGAACGACTGCGTAATATCATACCTGAGCTGCGCGATCAGTTGATCTCTTACCGCCGGTCGGGCGCAGCACCGGGTGTGTTCCGGTCGATGGTTTTGAAGGAGGTAGGCGATCATTTCCGCAGCTGGAGGGTGATTATCCTGATGGTGATTATCCTGCTCACCTGTATCGGGTCGCTCTATACCGCACTCACCGCGATTAGTGATACTGGTAGTGCGGGTAACAGTGACGAGACCTTCTTCTTTCTGCATCTCTTTACCCTGTCCGACGGAAGCTTGCCTCCCTTTTTCGTCTTCATAGGGTTCCTGGGCCCGCTGCTGGGCATCAGCCTCGGCTTCGATGCCGTTAACTCGGAGCAAAATAGGGGTACACTAAGTCGTCTACTGGCGCAGCCTATTCCGCGAGACTACGTGATCAACGCCAAGTTTGTCGCAGCATTACTGGTGATCGCACTCCTTTTCTTCGTACTGAGCTTTACGGTAATCGGTGCAGGGTTGCTGACCCTGGGCATTCCGCCCACACCCTCAGAGTTTATGCGGATCCTCTCTTTCATGCTGCTCAGCATTGTCTATGTGGCGCTGTGGCTTAACTTGTCGGTCTACTTCTCCGTCCGGTTCAGGCAGCCCGCCACCTCGGCGCTTGCCGGCATCGCCGTCTGGCTCTTCTTCACGGTCTTCTACCCGCTTATCGCCAATCTGCTGATCAAGGCGGCGGCACCGTCGCCCTACGCTTCGGGACGATCGGTCTACCTGTTTGAGCGGTTCCGTTTTCTGCTGATGCAAGTGATGCCCAATGAGCTCTACAGCCAGGCCACCTCCACATTGCTGATGCCTTCCGTGCGTAGCCTTGGACCGCTTACAATGGAGCAGATGGAGGGGGCCATCCCCGGCCCACTGCCGCTGGGTCAGAGTCTGTTACTGGTCTGGCCACAACTCACCGGACTGATCTCTCTCACTATCTTCTGTTTTATCCTCTCCTATCTCGCCTTCATGCGACGTGAAATCCGGTCGAGATAAAAGGTAAATGGACAGAGTTGTAAATTTTTTTCAATAATCCGTGTTCCAGCGGATTGGAAAAAATATGGAGGGTGTCTCCTTGCCGCAGAAAGAGTTGCCAGTTCATTCATGTCACCCCATGATGCTCTGAATGAAACATGGCCTAAAAAATGATGGAATGATCTCGTTATTCTGTAATACTGAGGTAGAATGATGCCTCATCATTTAAAGAATGGAGGCAGATGGATTTGTGCGGTCATTAAAAACAAACAGAAGGGTTGAAGTCGCAATACTCCAACCCTTCCGTATATAAGCGGCATGTCAATAACGCTTTCTAAAGCTGTCAGCCGTATACCTGTTTCACCGGGTATGGCCTGTGAATGTTGCAGGTGCTCAAGATGGTTTTTTAAATAAACATTATAATAATAGACTTACTTCTTGGACAGGTAATCGGCAATTCCTTCCTGTGTGGCTGAAAGACCTCTGTCCCCTTTGTGCCAGTCGGCAGGACACACTTCACCATATTCTTCGGTGAACTGCAGCGCATCAATCACCCGCAGTATTTCATCTACACTTCTGCCCAGAGGCATATCATTTATAACCTGGTGACGTACAATTCCCTCCTTGTCTATCAGGAAGAGTCCACGGTAAGCTTCTGGCGAACCTTCAAAAAGCGTATTGCCAGAATCATCCATGGTATACTCTCCGGCCAGCACATCATATGCCATGGAGATAGTCAATGAATGATCTGCAACAATAGGATAGGTAACACCCTGTATACCTCCGTCGTTTTTGGGCGTTTGCAGCCACTTCCAGTGCGAAACGGCTGAATCTGTCGATGCTGCCACCACAACGGTGTCTCGGCCTTCGAACTCATTCAGTTTTATCTGGAACGCGTGGAGCTCAGTAGGGCAAACAAATGTAAAATCTGCTGGATAGAAGAAAAAAACAACATATTTTTTCCCGATATAATCTTCAAGAGAGAAATTTTCTACTATTTCCGAACCGTTTATAACGGCCTGGGCCCGGAATGCCGGGGCTTTCTTTCCAATTAATACTGACATAATAAAAATGATTAAATGTTATCAATTTGTCGTTCAAAGATAAAGGTTTTAGAAACGGCATAAAAATTTTCAGGTATATATGATACATAGAAAATTTTTATAAATCAGGGGGAGATGAAATACTTAATCCGCCTACCTTTCAATTATGATAAGACTTTTATTCGATATCTGTGGCAAAACGTTTGTCGTTATCAGTAAAATTAACATCATCAAACAGATAAAATCGCAAAAAAATAGCTACTTTTGCATGCAATAAAAAAAATAGGTAAAGCTTATGTCATTTATTGCAGATAAAATAATTATGGAAGGTCTGACTTTTGACGACCTCCTCTTAGTTCCTTCCTACTCTCGGGTTCTTCCCCGGAATGTGGATCTCACCACAAGGTTTTCCAGAAATATTTCGCTAAATATTCCAATGGTCTCGGCAGCTATGGATACTGTTACCGAAACCACAATGGCAATTGCAATTGCTCGTGAGGGAGGTATTGGAGTGATACATAAAAATATGAGTATCGAAGACCAGGCAAAGCAGGTGCGTGCCGTGAAGAGAGCGGAAAATGGAATGATACTCAATCCTATCAGCATTGCACCGGACAAAAAAGTTGCCGATGCACTGGCAATTATGTCTGAATTCAAAATTGGAGGAATACCTGTAGTGGACACTGAAAACAGATTGGTGGGTATAGTGACGAATCGTGACCTCCGGTTTGAAAAATCGATGGATAAAAGGATTGATGATGTGATGACGAAAGAAAATCTTATCACTACCCGTCAGACAACTAATCTTGAGGACGCTGCCGAAATACTTCAGCAATACAAGATTGAGAAACTGCCCGTGGTCGATTCTGATAACAAACTTGTTGGGCTTATCACCTATAAAGATATCACGAAGGCGAAGGATAAACCGTTTGCATGCAAAGACGAACAGGGGCAACTGCGTGTAGCAGCGGGAGTGGGTGTTACGAACGACTCCATTGATAGGGCAACAGCTCTTGTTGAAGCGGGAGTCGATGCAATAGTAATTGATACAGCGCACGGGCACTCTCAAGGTGTTGCGGATATGTTGAGGATGGTTAAGAAAGCTTTCCCCGAAATTGATGTTGTGGTAGGGAATATTGCAACTGCCGATGCAGCAAGATTTCTGGTAGATGCAGGTGCTGACGCTGTAAAAGTGGGAATAGGACCCGGCTCAATATGTACCACTCGTGTCATTGCCGGTGTTGGAGTTCCCCAGCTTTCAGCCATATATGAGGTGTCAAGGGCTTTGAAAGGAACAAATGTTCCTCTTATTGCAGACGGAGGCCTCCGCTATTCGGGAGACATTGTAAAGGCTTTGGCTGCAGGTGCTACCTCTGTGATGATGGGATCATTGCTTGCTGGTACGGAAGAGTCTCCAGGCGAGACCATTATCTTTAACGGTCGAAAATTCAAAACGTATCGAGGAATGGGATCACTTTCAGCCATGCAGCAAGGTTCGAAAGACCGCTATTTTCAGGATGTGGAGGATGATATAAAAAAACTCGTTCCTGAAGGGATTGAGGCACGTGTTCCATTCAAAGGTACCTTGCAAGAGGTTGTCTACCAGATGGTTGGCGGCCTTCGTTCGGGAATGGGCTATTGTGGCGCGGAGAATATTGAAAAACTTCACGATGCTAAGTTTACCCGGATCACCTCTGCAGGCTATACCGAAAGTCATCCTCACGGAGTGATGATTACCCGCGAAGCGCCTAATTACAGTAAGGGAAATGAATAATCTTTTATTTACCGGCAAAGCATGTCAAATCATTATGCAGGGGCTCCGCCGGAAAGTTTCTCAGATAATTTAATACAGAACTTGAGTCTCTGAGAATTAGTTTATTCTCATTTTGCTTCAATTTATAGTCCAGATAATGAGAGGGTTAAATCACATCGTGATAGACCCTTTTGTTGTGTAACCCCAGATTTATTATTTTTTCCTTAAGTCTTATGCAACGTTTTGCTCCTTGAAAACGTCATTAATAGTAAACAGGGAAATTCTATGTCGGAACATCGTTTAATACTTGCTTGCAAGCAGGGAAAATTGTGGGCGAGAAAAAAAGTCTACGAGCAGTATGCTCCCACTATGATGGCTCTGTGCAGGCGTTATGTTCCCGACGAAGAGGATGCTAAAGACGTTTTACAGGAAGGATTTCTGAAAATATTTACCGAGATAGGGCAATATTCGGGGAAAGGATCCTTCGGAGGGTGGATAAGGAAAATCTTTGTGAATACCTCGCTCGATTACATACGAAAAAAGAACCGGTTAAAGCAGAAGGAACTGTTAACGGATATTGAAACGGTAGATTATGAAAACACTCCTAATATGGAGTATATCACAGCTGAGGAGCTAATGCAATGCATCGGCGAACTTCCCGATACTTATCGTGCAGTTTTTAATTTGTTTGCTGTTGAGGGGTTTAGCCATCGTGAGATTGCCGAATTACTGGACATGCCCGAGAGTACTTCGCGGTCGTTCTTTTTTAGAGCGAGGCAATTATTACAGAAGAAAGTCATTCATTTAATGGAATGTAAATAAGGGGATGCTAAGATGCGATCATATAATAGATATAAAGTGATGCCGGATGATTTTTCGCGGGAAGTTGGGGATAAATTACGGGAACACCGTATACCCGTTACTCCCGATCTGTGGAAATCGTTGGCGGATAGGCTCCCCCGGCAGGGAAAACTTGTTTTCGCATACTGGTTGTGGGCAGCTGCCGGTGTGGTTGCCGTGGTGGCTTTATTGGTGTTCTTTCTGAATCCTTATACAGACGAACATGCTGTTCATATGTCACAAGAAAGGCCGGTGGATATGGCCAAATCGCAGCCTGCTGCCTCTGCCGGAGAATCCATCTCTACGCATATCGAAGAGCCAGTAAAGGACCCGTTGCTCACCCAGAACACCCAGCTTCAGAAACGAACGAAAAAGAAAGTGGCCGTTTCCGGAGTTGTTTCAGATATAAGTGAAAGACAAAAAGGGAAAGAATTGGATGTGCCGGAGATCTATTCCGAAGGGAGTAGAGTATCCATACTCCCTGTTGAATTGGAAGAAGCAGCCAAGTCCGATGGAACTATAGCTCACGAAGTAGTAAATACATATCCGGCGGATAGTATTTTTGTGGAAAACGACCTTCCTAATCTTGTTCAGGAACAACCGGGGCTTCGGTCGCTGATTGCGGCGTTGGGCAGTGGCGGCACTCCCTTGGATCTCTCATTCGGAGGTTATGATGCGAGTAACCCGATCTACGATAGTCCTATTCCGGGTGGTGAATTTAACAGCGGAGATGGTTTAGGTTCAGGAGGCAATTACAAAGTGCTTAGTCCCGGTGATTATACCGATATAGAACATCGTCCTCCCGTTTCATTCAGCCTGACGGCTGATTTTCCCGTCGGAAAGAATGTAGGCCTGGAAACCGGACTGTCCTACACATATCTGTTCTCGCGCTTCAGGCGAAATGATCATTTCATTTATCGCGGTACATTACAACAGCACTATATTGGGATACCGTTAACCCTTCGATATACAATATGGCAGGATGGTCCCCGGAGCATATATCTGTTAGGTGGGGCTACTATTGAAAAAGGGATTCGTGCTTTTTACAAACAGGAAATTGAGGGTAATGGAGGTATAGTGCATCACACCCATGTATATAACCGCATTGCCGGTCTTCAGTTCTCTGCTCA